>Ga0181517_10005055_pt1 | contig 11782 bp, 5 predicted proteins | sample PEATcosm2014_Bin_31_FD_119748 | JGI IMG/M metagenome (GOLD analysis project Ga0181517, IMG submission 119748) | Peatland microbial communities from MTU Mesocosm Facility, Houghton, MI, USA - PEATcosm2014_Bin01_30_metaG | ecosystem: Environmental > Terrestrial > Soil > Wetlands > Peat | place... | reverse complement strand
GAGCAGGCGGGCGGCAAAACGTGGAGTGCCACGGAGTGGGCCGAGACCCGCTCCGGTTGGATCTTCATCACGTCGAGCGCAACCGAACGCGAGGCGTTGCGCCCGCTGCACAGCCTTTGGATTGATCTGTTGGTGATGCGGCTTTTGACTGCGCCGCAGAAGAACCAGACACCCGTCTGGTTTGTCCTTGACGAACTGGCCAGCTTGCAACGCCTGCCCCAACTTCACACCGCGATTACGGAGAACCGGAAGAGCAGGAATCCGCTTGTCCTTGGCTTCCAAGGCAAAGCACAGCTTGAAGTGATCTATGGCCATCTGGCTGAGGTCATGCTCTCTCAGCCTGCCACCAAAATCTTTCTGAAGACGACGGAACCCAAGGCCGCAGAGTGGGTCAGCAATGCAATCGGAAAGGTCGAGATCGAGCGCATGAAAGAAACCCACTTCGACGGCAGCCGGTCGGGCAGGAACTTCAGTCTTGACCGGCAGATTGAGCCGCTTGTCATGGATTCTGAAATCTCTGGGCTGGAGAATCGACACGCTTTTCTCAAGCTGGGAAACAACGTGGCCCGCTTCCACTTCGAGTACATGGACCTGCCGTTGACCACTCCCGGCTTTATTCCGCGCAAGGGCGATGAGGATGAACTTCTCTTCGATCCGAAGACTCTCGCGCCGAAGAAATATAGAAGCGAAACGTCGGAAGTTGATCTTGAGACTGAGCAGCCGAGCGCGGCGATGCTTGCTCATGTCGAACCTGATGAAGACAACGACGAAGATCAATTGCAGCTTGATGAACCCAGCGAAGAGGAGTTTGCCTTGGTTCCTTCCGGCCCAGGCGTCGCGGAAGATACAGTCCAAGCCGATGGCGATCAAGAACCACAATCTTCGTTTCCCTTTCAGCAGTAGCGAGGCCATATGCTCACCATCTCCAAGCCCCTCAGTTCCGGCCAGGCCCAGACGTACCATGCGAAAGAATTCATGTCTGCCGAGCAGAATTATTGGAAGCAGGGCGACGCGATTCTCGGAGAATGGCAGGGGCAGATGGCCGAGAAGTTTGGCCTCGCGGGAGCAATCGATTCACAGCATTTTGCGCGGTTGAGTGAAGGCCAGAATCCACATTCGGGCGAGCAATTGGTTCGCCACCGCACCGGGCAGGAGTACACAAATTCAGATGGGGCCACCGTCAAACCAGTGGAGCATCGGGCGGGATGGGACGCTACGTTTTCAGCGCCCAAATCGGTTTCTCTGACCGCACTTGTCGGAGGTGATGACCGTGTTCGCGCTGCTCACCGTGAGGCCGTGACCATTGCTCTCACGGAGTTGGAACGGTATACGCAGGCGCGCATCGGCGGTAATAATCCCGCCGAGACCACTGGCAAATTCATTGCTGCGAAGTTTGAGCATGACACCGCCCGTCCGGTCGATGGATATGCCGCTCCACAGCTTCATACCCATGCAGTGATCTTCAATATGACGGAGCGGCCAGACGGCTCAACTCGCGCATTGCAAGAGCGAGGCTTTTTTGATACCCAGCAGTTTGCAACCGCTGTTTATCAATCGGAGCTGACCTTCCGGCTTCGCAATCTCGGCTACCAGATCGAGGCTGGCAAGAGCGGCGCGCCTGACATAAAGGGATACACGCCGGAGTACCTTGAGGCATCCAGCCCGCGCCGCCAGCAGATCGAAGAGGCCGTCATAAAAAGCGGTTTCAGCGGGCCGGAGGCCGCGCAGATTGCTGCCCACAACACACGCGACAAGAAGGAGATTCTCTCGTCTTCCGAGGTGCTCGCCGCCCATCGGAAGATTGCACATGAGTTTGGCAACCAAGCCGAGCGCGTTGTCGCAGAGGCCAAGGAACGCGCCGCAACATTGGAGCAGAATCGTGTGCCGGATGCGCCCCGGCGCGCGCAAGAAGCCGTTACTTTTGCCAAGGATCGCGGCTTTGAGCGTGAGGCTGTTACCGACGAACGCGCGATCATGCGCGACGCCTTGCGGCGCGGCATGGGCGACCTCACGTACAGCCAGGTACGCGACAACTTCGACCAGCGTCATAGCAGCGGGGAGTTCAAAATCGCGCCTGCGCAGAAGCACGAGACAGGACGGCAGTTCACCACCCGCGAGACCATAGCCGCAGAGCTTGCAACTGTCGGCCACATGCAGCGCGGACAAAATACCGTCGCGCCGATCATGCCGAAAGAAGAGGCGGCGGCTCACGCGACCACCCGCGAATTCTTAAATCCAGCACAGCGTAGAGCCATCGAGGAAGTGCTGACCAGCCGCGACCGTGTACACGGTTTGCAGGGGCTCGCCGGGACCGGCAAGACCACCACCTTGGAAGCGATTCGTGAGGGCGCAGAGCGCAGCGGTTACGCGGTCGAGGGCTTCGCCCCGACCAGCCGCGCCGCCGCTCAACTGCGCGACGCTGGCCTCACCGCTGGCACGTTACAAGGTTTCCTTGTACGCGGCGGTCAAGACCAGTTCAACGGCGATCCCAACAACCGCCACCTTTATATGGTCGATGAATCCAGTCTCGCAAGCACCCGCCAGATGCAGGCGTTCATGGAGAAGATCGGGCCACAAGATCGAGTACTCCTTATCGGCGACACACGCCAGCATCAGAGCGTTGATGCTGGCAAGCCCTTCGAGCAGATGCAACTCGCCGGGATGCAAACTTCGCAGCTTGACCAGATCATGCGGCAGAAAGACCCGGAACTGCTTCGCGCGGTCGAACACCTGTCGAAGAACGAGACCGCAATCGGCCTTACGCTCTTGCAACAGCAGGGCCGCGTCACCGAGATTCCCGACAATGCTCAGCGCATCGAGGCCATTGCGAAGGACTATGTCGCCAAGCCTGAGAACACGCTGGTCGTCTCGCCCGACAACGCCAGCCGCCAGGAAATCAACAATGCAATCCGCGCTGAATTGCAGACATCCGGCGTTGTTTCAAAAGAGAATCACAGCATGAATGTGCTCACGCCGCGATCCGACATGACCACCGTTGATCGAAGCTGGGCGGCGCGATACCAGCCCGACGACGTTCTCCATTACACGCGGGGCAGCAAGGAACACGGCATTGAAAAAGGCAGCTACGCAACCGTTGTCTCCGCCAACCACAAAGAGAATCAGATCACCGTCCAAAAGCCAGACGGCCAGCAAGCCACCTATGACCCAAAGCGATTGCAGGGCATCGCAGCTTACCGAGAGATTGACCGCGATTTTGCTCAGGGCGACCGCATTCAGTTCACAGCCAACAACCGCGAACTTGCCGTTTCCAATCGCGATATGGGAACCATCGAGCGGATAGACAGCAATCAGGTCAGCGTAAAAATGGATGGCGCAAAAGAGCGCCTCGTTGCGTTTGACGCCGTGCAAATGCGGCACTTCGATCATGGCTATGCCGTGACCTCGCACAGTTCCCAGGGACTCACCGCGGACCGGGTTTTGGTCAATATGGACACGAAAGTCCACCCGGAACTCATCAATACCCGCTTCGCCTACGTCTCCGTATCCCGCGCTTCGGAGGATGTGCGGATTTACACCAACGATGTCGCGATCCTGAGTGAACGCCTCAGTACCGACGTGACCAAAACCTCAGCCGTAGACCTTCAAAAACACCAGGTCGAACCGACCCACAACCAGCAAACCCAGACCAAGGAGCCACCGATGACCAACAGCAGAGAGCATTCGCAAGAGGAACTTCGCCGCCAGATTCTTGCCGAGACGAACATCCACGCACCAGAAAACATCAGCGCCACTGCCGACATCGAGCATCGGCACAATGCTCCAATCCAAACAGCCCTGCCAAACGAAGCGTCAGACTACGAGTGGAAGCGCGAGACTGGCGAGGTCCAGAGCTACCAGCACAACCACGCGGGAAGCTGGCTACACATTGACCCGCAAGGCCAGTTCTACGACCGGCAGGCGCAGCCTATCACGCGAGAGGCCGCCCTTGAGCAAGCCGGCCAATCCTCGGCTCACTCAATGGGCGATAACGCCCAGGGGCAGTCCGTTAGCAGCAACAACAATAACGACCAGGGTATCAGCCTCTAGCTTCGACTAGGCTACTCAACTGCACCGGCGTCTTGGCGGTGATACTGCATTACGTCCTGCCCGGAGGCAGACGTTAGTAGACCGGTGTGGAACTCCAACTGAAGCCAGTGTTCTCGTTGGGGCGCGGATGGGCGTCCCGTAGCTGTTGGAGAGTAGGAAGGCCCGCCGTGTCCGGCTGCTCTGTCGCCAAGACCGCCTCAAGGGCCGCACGGACGATGTGCGCAGACTCCGCGAGACTGATATTGGTGTTGAGCATGTACATCAGGCTAGCCGACTCGGACTGTGCAAGCCGAGGTTCGTTGACCCCGCCCCACATCAAGCCGACCACCTTGGGGCTGTCGGATGCAAAGATAGGCGAGCCGCTTGACCCGCCCTGCTGCATGATGTCGAACGTGAATCCGTGCGGCCTGGGCGTGGCGAAGGGGTAAACGCTGCTAACAATACCCCGGCGAATGAATGGGCCGACTTGGTTTATCTTGCCGTGTAAGGTGAGCGGCACGGTGCCGAGCGGGTAGCCAATCGTGGCAATCTCCATGCCGGGGCGCAGGTAGAAGTCCTTGTCAGCAAGCTCAAGGAAAGGTGTCTCACGGACCTCAAGCTGCACAAATCCGATGTCCGGCACAGTCTGCCCATACCACTCCGAAGCGGAAGAAAAGCTGTCAATTGCACCCCAGCTTTTCACGCCGATGTTCAGCACCTGGCAACCGTGCTTGTCGGCTTCCACAAGGAACATGAGCGCCGCTCCAGCGAATTCGCCAGTTTTGGGGTGCCGTCCAACCTGATCGAAAACCTCAACGACGTGCCGGTTTGTAATAACCAACCCATCAGAGGTTGCAAGGAAGCCAGTACCAAAGATCTCTGGAAAGATAGGCTGCTGCCCTGCTGGCAGTTGCTGCATCTTCGATATAAACCCCACAACACAAGGACTCACAGTGTCGTAAAGCTCTGGCAGCATCATCGTGGCCTCTTTCGTCAACGTACGCTTTGCTCCATTAACTCACTTTCATCAGCTTGAGTCCCCTCGACCAATGCAATTTCATCAGAGGTCAATCCGAATAGCGCATATACTTCTCGATTAAGATCATCTTCAAGAGACTCTTTCTTTTTGCCCGAAACAACTTGCAGGATATTGCCCACCAGCCGCTCAATCTCCCTCGTGTTCTTTGACTCTATGCGAGGGACTGGAAGTTTTTTGATGTACGTCGTTTTTACTTGAGCAAACGCTCGCCCTTCGGACTCCTGTGATATGTAGCCATAAAGATAGTCGAATAGCCTCGAATTCAGTAGTCCAAGCAGAGTCTTTTCGGACAATACGCTACTCGTCCATCCGTCCCTCGGAACAATCATGTGAACAGTCTTGTCCAAATATCTACCCTCTTCGTCAATCGCTGCGATAATTGAACCGCTGGTTTGCCGATAAACTACCTTTGGCTGAATCTTTAGAAACGCCTCCGAGAACCTAAAAGTGTCGATCTTTGGGTCTAGGCAAGTCACGTAATCATGTTTCAAGAAGTTCGACGGAACTTGTATCGTCCACTTAGCAATGTCTCTTCCCTTCAAAAAGGGAACGTCCTTTGTGTTTTGGCGCGCACCTGTATAGAACACTCGGTCACCAATGGAATTTCCGCCGCGCTTCTTTCCTCTACCTGTTGTCCAATAATTGAATCCAACATCCTTCACGAAGTAATGCTCGTCAAGTTCCGCGAACCTTGCATCATTACGGAGTCGCTCATGCAGGGGATTCTGCTGCTTCATGGCTGCATCACTCCCCTCTCGTAACGTGAATTCAAAGACAGAGAACTTCTCTAAAGATTCAGCTAAACGAAGTCGCACTTGGTATGGATATGGAGGGCACTGCCTTGATGCGAGCAGAACAGCAACGAACACGGTTGGATCGTCAAAGACAGAAACATTCTTGTAGTCGGTAATTTCTTGTACCAGCGCCTCGGAGGAAACATACTGCCTTAGCAGCTTGAAGTAATCTCCATTCAGGTATGTGTTCGGTGTAATGTATGCAAATTGCCCACCGTTCCTCGTCAGTTGAATACCTCTCTCTATGAAAGCTGTATAAGTGTCGCTGTTCTGCTTGAAACCCGCGTACTTGGCCGTCAGAATGTTCTTGATGGAGATGTCAAAAACTATTCCGTAAGGTGGATTGCCAATCACAACGTCAAAACCATTCCGATTTTGAAAAGCCTCTGAGAAGAATAGCCTAAAATCGAAATCGACCTTATATCCAAGAGCTTGCTCAGACTGCGCTAAATGAACCTCAATGCGCTGCTGAATCTGACACTTTAGACGGGCTTTTCGGTCGTGATCTGGCTCGTCGAAGAATCCTTGCTTCAATTGCTCAATCTCCGCGAGTCCGTGACTTTGGAAAGGGAAACCAAGAAGTGAGTTGCCGGGAACTATCTTGAAGTCAAGATTTGGCAAAGGCTTGATTTGCTTTGTTTCTTCTTCATCTACAACCAGCGAGAGCCATAAGCGGAGCTTGGCGATTTCAACCGCGCCCGCGTCAATGTCTACACCGTATAGGCAATGCTGGATCGCATGGCGCTTGAAGTGATAGGGATTCCGCTCGTTGACATCATTGAAATATGGGGTGAGCGCGCCCCGGCACCGGACAATCTCCGTCATCATGCCGACCGGAAACGCGCCAGAACCAACGGCTGGATCGCAAACAGTAATGGCCGCCAGCTTCTCATCAATCAAGCGCGCATGGACCTGTATCGGCTTCGGCATCTTGACCGGATAACTCGTGTCCACGGCTTCATAGTGCGATATTTGCTCGCCGAGTCGAACGAAGGTGTCAACATCCTCCCTGCTCACGTCAGCACCGGCCTCATTGAGGCTGCTATGCAGGTAATGAACAAGACTCTGCTGGCACATATAATGGACGATTTCGCGCGGCGTGTAGAACGCGCCTAAACCCTTGCGCCTGTTGTCCTCAATCAGGTTTTCAAAAACTTTGCCGAGCATTTCAGGGTCGATGGCAACCTCTTGCTCCAGCGGCTCGGCCTCATTGACGGTGAAGTTGTAGCGGTCAAAGACATCAAGGACGCCGCTGCCGGTGACGCCCTCTTCAATGTGTTTGGCATTGGTGAAAAGCTCATTCGGCAGGGGAATGTCGATGCTGCGCCAGTCGTAGTCGCCGAGCGGTTCAAAGAGGCCGCCGTTGAGGAAGGGTATGCGGCACTTAAAGCGGTCGCACCAGGCCTCATGTCCACGGTCGGATGCCAGCGTGTCATAGAAGAGCGGTTCAAGGATGTCGTTGAAGAAATTTTTGTACTCCCCATATACGCCGCTTGCCATCTTACGCAGCAGATCGTGCGGCCCTGTGCCCCATGCCTTGCCGCGCTCAACGCCGAGCCAGCCCTTCTTCTGAAGGAAGTAGAGGAAGACGATCTGGCCCATGAGCTTCTTGGCAAAGTCAACAGTCTGGATGCCCTTGCTGGCAAACTCATCGCGGATGGCCTTGTTCTCTTCCGCCAGTTTTTCCAGCGCCGTGTGAATGTCGCCAAAGAGTTCGGCGTACTTTTCAAAGAACTCCTTGGTGACGGCCTCAACGCTGAAGGCTTCTTCTATCTGCGCCAGTGCCGGGTCTGTGCTGTCATTGCCAAGCAGGTTGAGGAAGCGCGATTGCGCCGTGTGGCAGCTTTCGCCTTCGCCGACAATGTAGGAGAAGCGCCGCGCCGGGGTGAGACGCGCCTCTACGCCAACCTTGCCGCTGTCGGTCTGGACAGTCGCGTACTCCATGCGGATATAGGAAAAGCGCCAACTGCTTTCAGAGGGCGACACGAAGGCAACCAGGGCCGCGTCCTTCTCATCCCGCTGCTTGAGGTGATCGGCAACGAAGTTGCGGATCGAGGTACGCGCCCGCTCCAGCTTGGAGTCCGCAGTCAGATACACGATAAGCACATCCAGTGTTTCGCCGTCTGGAGTCGTGTATGTGCCGAGTCGTTCGTACCATTGAACGTGATCCTTGAATGCGTCTTTGATTCGCGTTTTTGTCCACTGTGCGGCCTTGGACTCATCGAAGTGGTTCAGCAGGTCATAAACGAAGATGCGGAAGCGGGCTTTGTCGAAGCCATGCGTAAAGGTGTCACTAACAAAGGCGCGGGCCTGGGAGCGGTTCATTTAGCCTCCAGCAAGTAGGACGAGAGAATAACCTCTCGCGGGCTGAGTGTGTCGTGTGTTAACTGCGCGCGAGTTGCCTGGAAGAGCAAGGCAGGAATGTCCCTGCGGAGGATGCCTAAAACCTTCAGCGGCTCAATCTCTGTTCGCAGCGCGTCGGCAACCTTCTTGGTAGTTGGTTTGGGGAGTGCGCCGTCACTAAGAAGTTGAATCACTTGCTGAATGAATACTTCGTCATCCTCTGTAAATCCTTGGTAGCGGCGAATATCCTTGGCCTTTAGCCGTTTCAAAATGTAAGCGTCGTTCGCCGCCCCTTTATGCTTCGCAATCGCATCGTCTATCTCGGCACTTGTGGCGGCAGCGAAGGCAGCTTTGTTCTTCGCGAGGAGATCGTAGAACTCCGGCGGGATCGCTAGGCGATTTTCCGTCTTGTCGTCTGGCCTCAGCACCTTCACGGACGCGAGGAAGTCCAACTCGACTGACTCGGATGAACCGTCCGGTGCAAGGTAAAACTTATCGAGGCGCCCATGCCGAAAGTAAGTGAACAGAGAGGGAAGTGTCTTAACGGTGCCGTTCGCGTCGGATACCGTTAAACGAGTTGATCGCGCTTTTTTCGGCAGACGCTTAATCCTAGTAAAGAGGTCGGGGTGCTTGTCGCGCACCTCCCTGATCTCCCCAAGGTATTCGAGTTCGCTTTCCTCTTCGCTATCTTCGCCAGTGATGAGAGCCTTGGAGGTCAATCTGGCAAAGAGGTCGTGCGATTTGATCTCTTCGCCCTCTGTCAGCAAGCGGGCATCGGCACCAAGCATTTCGATGAAAGCGTGAATCTTAGCTTCGGTGGATTCTCGGAGTTTGATTAGGTCGTTACTCTCTTCCGTGGGAAAGAAGTTGTAGGTGTAGATGGAGTCAAACTTGGTATCCACGCGGTTGACGCGGCCAACGCGTTGAATGAGACGGGTGGGATTCCACGGAATATCGTAGTTGATGACAATGTTCGACCGGTGAAGGTTCACGCCTTCAGAGAGAACTTCAGTGCTGACCAAAATTCTGTAGTCGTCCCGTGGTTGAAACGCATTCGCGTCGAAGTTGGCGATAACGGCTCTATGCGCAGCCTCATCCGATTGGCCAGAAAAGCAGATGACCTTTGGCTCAACTTCCTTGGCGATCTGACCGGCCAGATAGGTTGCCGTCTCCTGTGATTCCGTAAAAATGATGATTTTGTTCTTCTTCAACCTTGGCTGACTGGTCAGAATGTCGCGGAACGACTCCCATTTGGGATCGCGGTGAACGGTTCCCCACAACTTCTGAATGTGCTTCAGCGTTCTCAAGTCGGCCTCAAGATCGTGAATGAATTCGGGCAAGAAGTCCTTCGCAGACAAACGCTCGGCTTTGTCTTCGGCGAGAAGAGTCTCAATCGCGTCCTGGCTGTCATCCTCCAGCAGCTCGAAGATCTTACTGATGTGCTTCTTGCTGATGTAGACGTTACCTTTGTGAAACTCAACTATCACGCGGTCATACGAGTGGAGGAATCTATCCAGGGTCAATCGAAAAGCGTGGAAGCTGCTCTCCAGCCGTTTGACCATCAAAATCTTCATAAACTTGGCCAAGTTCCGTTGACCTTGCAGTTCGCCTTCTTTGCCCTTTCCTTGGTAATACGTCAACGGTCTATACCGGGCATACTTGAAATCGGTCGCCAGTAGCCGGACAGTTTCGTCGAAGACGCTATTTTCCTTCGAGTTGAATTTGTAGTAAAGCGCCTGTGGATCGTCTACGGTGGGGAACTTGAGGCCCTGCATGAGCATATCTTCCCCGTAATACTTCTCGATTTCGGTTCGGGTCCGGCGGATCATGAGGTACTTTAAGACTTTCTCGCGCGTCGCCCTTGCGTTGGCCTGGACGGTCTGAAAGTAGAGTTCACGGTTGTTCTGACGATCTAAGCCATCGAGCTTCTTTTCGAGACCAGAGAAGAAGAAATCCAGATTCCGAAGGTTCGGAATGGTGCTATTCTTGCCATTCTGAAATAACTTCACTTGGCTGAGAATATCCCACGGTCGATTATTGAGCGGAGTCGCGGATACCAGGATTACTCGCTTGCCGCGGCAAATCTGGGCAAGATTCTCGTAAGTAGCGTTCGATTCATTGCGAAACCGGTGGGATTCGTCAATAAAAATGTTTGTGTACTTTGAGAGATCGCGCTTAAGCAGATCGTCGATTTTACCGATTGATACAAAGTCCGTTTGCCGAACCTGAAAATCGCTGAATACATTCGGCCATGAGCCGCGCTTATCCCTGTCTAGCAGTTGGGGAGGCGCGATGACGAGACACCGCCCGTCGAGCTGCTGCGCGAGCAGGGCTGACATATACGTCTTGCCGAGGCCAACGACGTCGGAAAGGAACACCCCGCCGTATTCGTCCAGAACCTTGCGGGCGCTGAGGACAGCTTCTTCTTGATATTTCAGCTTCTTGAATCCAATGGGGACGTACATGTCTTCGAGTTCCGACGGGCGGTTCAACTCATTGCGGAAATACTCATATAGAAACTTTAGGTAAAGCTCGTACGGCGTAAAGCTGGCGTACGGCGATTTATTGACGATGGTGTCCTCGTACGGTTCTGAGACATCGACAGCCACGGCCCAAAGTTCGTTGAACTTGGCAATTGCGAAATCGTAGTCGGCACGGCTCTTGAGTTCAACGTTGAACTCAAGATTGTCCACTAAGCCTGATTGAGACAGATTGCTTGAGCCGGTGATGACACGCCCTTTATCCCTATCTCCTTCAACGAAGGTCATAACATACACCTTCGCGTGGAGGTTCTCGCCAGGATGGGCCTTGATCTCCAGCTTGCCGGAGCGAATCCATTCTACGAATTTGTGTACGCCAGTCTCAACGTTTTGGCTGTCCGGGGACTTTTCAAGTTCGCCAAGAACTTCATTGACGACCTGCTCCTTCGCCGTTGCGTGGGACCAGAGCTGAAGTTCACCCTTTTCCTTGGCCTCTTCCAGCAGTTGATACGCAGCCTGATCCGTTTTCAGTCCGACCAGGATTCGGATCTTCTCGACCTTCTCCAGTGCTGGGTAGAGCTTGTAGAACCCGCTAATGAAAAAATACCCCACCAAGCAATCGAAGTAGCGAGTGTCCTTGCCGAGCAAGACGCCGAAACGGTCGCGCAGGCTTGCACCTGGCTCGTTGGTGAGAAAAGTTAGGTCGGATGACACTTGTGCTGAGCCTGCTACTGTTGCAGCCACGTTCGCTCCTGGCATCAATGAGAAATTTGGCCGGACTTGCAATGTTCCGCTGGCTTCGTGACAGTATACGCCGTTACCCTCAGGGTGAGGCGTGCCGCTGGATGCTCATCGGTAATGATCAATGCCAGTGCGACGTTCGGCAGTTTGGTCAGGCGATGCCGCTTTCAGGCTCCGAACTCGAATTGATTGCTGTGTTCATACATGCCTCTTTTCTGTGACCCAATGAACGGCGGGCGAATGGCACTTTAGCCGCCGCCGCTTGCCGTCAATGACGCTGTTTTGGCTCCCCCATGCCCTGCGGTCACGGTCCCCCCAAAAAGCTATGACTGCTGCGCTATGCTCGGCAGCATTTTGTG
>Ga0181517_10005054_pt1 | contig 11784 bp, 11 predicted proteins | sample PEATcosm2014_Bin_31_FD_119748 | JGI IMG/M metagenome (GOLD analysis project Ga0181517, IMG submission 119748) | Peatland microbial communities from MTU Mesocosm Facility, Houghton, MI, USA - PEATcosm2014_Bin01_30_metaG | ecosystem: Environmental > Terrestrial > Soil > Wetlands > Peat | place... | reverse complement strand
TCGACCACGCACGCCCTGCTTCGCGGCTGGCCAGGGCGAAGAACCGCCTCCGCGTCACCGGGTGGGTCCCTGGGTACCGGCGATCCCGCTGATAGTGGGACCCTCCGTCGCCGGCGGCGACAGATTCGGGTTCGCAGGGGTGCACGTCCGTGGCTGCGCAAACGTCCGATGGTGGCTTCTCGCTCCATGTCGCGCCGTGCGTCAATGCGAGTTCCTTGCAGCCGGGACAGCTCCTGCTGACAGCTTCCGGGGAGATCCTCGCGCTCCAAGGCTACACGTTCCCAGACCCGAATGGGACGTTCGCCGACGGTTGGGCGGTCACCTTCACTCACTACATCGCGACGTTCGACAAGGTGTCGCTGTGGTCCGACCCGGACATGGTTCCCACGGATCAGTCGCAGCACGGAGCGCTCGTGGCTGAGCTTGACGGCCCGTGGGCCGTTGACATGCACCTGAACGGGCCGAGTTTCCCGTACCTGGACGGCAAGGAGCAGGGCGAACGCGCGATCGCCTTCGCGGTGCTCGCGAACGAGAACAAGAATGGCGGCGCACCGTTCCCGACTGACGGCACACGTCTCGCCGTTGGATTCAGCGCCGTTGAGCCCACGCCCGACGCCCTCAACGTCAACCTCGATGCCGACGGGCTCGCTGCCTATCAGTACATGATCCAGAACCAGTGCACCGTGTACTATCGAGGCACCGCGACGTGGCAAGGCAACAAGAACGGCGGTCTCTGCTCTGCGCCAGGAGACGCAGGCGCCGACGCGGGCAACGGGAAGGGGAACGAGGCTGAGTTCTCGAGGCTTCCGACAACAGTCAACTTCGACTTCTGCTTCAAACCCGCCGACCTTGGGGGACTCCAGGCGGGCGATCCCGAGACGAGCTGGATCAACTGCGATAACTCGGACAACGACCCGGCTCCGGGGCTCAACGGCGAGCCCCACGAGCGCGGCATCGCCTTTCCGTCGAACAAGTACGTGGTCGGCGAGGTCACGTTCCACACCGACCATCCGTTCTGGGAGAGTACGGAGCACGACACTCCGGCCCGGTTCGATCAGTTCGCGGCGCAGGTTGTCGGGATCGTTTCAGACGGCGGCGTTCCGACGGTGCACTTCGCTGACGTGCAAGGCGTCAACTACCTGGCCTTCACGGACAAGCAGGGCAACGTCCTTCCCTGGCGGACGTGCGACCCAAACTACGAGAACCCGAACGGCGGCAGCCGAATCGGTCAGATGCACTTCGACCCCGTCAAGGTTCCGAAGTGCGTGAACGGTGATCATTCGACGGGGCTCTGTGACTACTACGACTTCTCGAAGTACAACCAGAGTACGCAAGGACATTGGAACGGATCTGACGGGCTCTGTTTCGTCAGCAGGCACTACCCGTCGCCGCCGTGACCACACGTGCCGCTCCGTCCGGAGAGGGTCGGAGCCAGCCTGACGGTAGCCGAGTCCTCACGAGCGACCGCGACGCCTCTCGGCGCACTGGAGGAGCGTGCGCGGTGGCGATGAGCGTCTGGGCGGAAGCCGTGACGAAGCCGGCCCCCCGCGTCAGTTCGGACGAGGACGACCATGAGGGGCGGAGTCTCGACGGGTGCACTCCGGCAACAGCGTGGGAGATGACCAGGCAGGTCGAACCCGTCCGCGGCAGTCCCGGGGGTGGCGCATCCGGTCGCGTCGCGCGTGTGGTCTGCGCGCCGCGACCTTCAGTTGGTTAGCGCTTCAAGCAGCAGCCCGGCGTCTCGCTCAAACAGATGCGCACCTTCCCCGTGGCAGCTCGAAGCGCGAGGTGACCCGTTCCATCGCTGACGGAGAGTCCACAGTCGTCGCGTGCACAAAACGATACTTTCTGGCGTCTTGTGCACGCACCGGCTCGGAACCCAGAGCCGTTACTTGCTCGAAGCTACACAGAGTGTTACTTTCTGCGCGCATCGAGTTTCGCATGCCCCACGCCTCTGAGTTCATCGCCGACCTCGCCGCCAGTGGCCGCCACCACTTCACGACGGAGGAGGCGGTGCGCGTGCTCGGCGCGTCGCTCCCCGCGGTGCGAGCGTCGCTGCGACGACTGAGCGCCAGGCACGAGATCGCCGACCCCTATCGCGGCTTCTACGTGATCGTGCCACCGGAGTTCCGGCGACTGGGCTGCCTTCCGGCGGACCAGTTCGTCCCGCAGCTCATGGAGCATCTGCACGAAACGTACTACGTCGCGCTCCTCAGCGCGGCCGAGCTCCACGGGGCGGCGCATCAGCGGCCGCAGAGCTTCCAGGTGATGGTGAAGACGAACCGTCGGCCCCTCGCGTGCGGAGAGGTGAGGGTGCAGTTCGTGGCGCGCAAGGACCTCGATCGGACGAGCGTCATCGAGAGGAACACCCCTCGAGGACGGCTTCGCGTGGCGACCGCCGAGGCGACCGCGCTGGAGCTGGTCGGCTACGCGGACCCGTGCGGTGGGCTCGACAACGTCGCCTCGGTGCTGGCGGACCTGGCCGAATCGCTCAACGCCGCACGGCTCGTGGAGGCCGCCCGGTCCTGCCCGATCGCATGGACCCAGCGCCTGGGGTATCTCCTCGATCTCACCGACTCTCGTGATCTCGCGGATGCGCTCGCGGCCTACACCGCCAAGAACGCACACGTTGTCGCGCCGCTGGTGCGCGCGAGATCGACGGCAGGAGCCGAGCGCGTCGACCGGTGGAGGCTCGCCGTCAACGCCACGGTGGAGCCCGACGCGTGATCCCCAGGGACTTCATCACCGAGTGGCGAGCCCAAGCCCCTTGGGTCGCAGACCGGCAGGTCGAGCAGGACCTTGCGATCTCACGCGCCCTGGTGGAGCTCTTCTCTCGCGGGCCGGTCGCAGCCGCTCTCGCGTTTCGTGGCGGCACGGCGCTCTACAAGCTCCACATTCGACCACCGGCTCGCTACTCCGAGGACATCGACCTCGTGCAGACGGCGGCAGGTGAGATTGGTCCCGTGCTCGACGAGATCCACGACGCGCTCGACCCGTGGCTCGGCAAACCCCAGTGGAAGCAATCCGAAGGGCGCGTGACGCTCGGATATCGCTTCGACTCGGAGGAGCGCCCGCCCGTCCGCCTGAAGCTGAAAGTGGAGATCAACTCCCGTGAGCACTTCGCGGTCATGGGACTTCGCAAGCACCGCTTCGAGGTCAAGTCGCGGTGGTTCACCGGCGCGGCCGACGTCACCACCTACGCGCTCGACGAGCTGCTCGGCACGAAGTTCCGCGCCCTCTACCAGCGCAAGAAGGGGCGCGATCTGTTCGACCTGGCGCTCGCCCTGGAGCACGAGGGCGTCTCCGCGGAACGCATCATCAGCTGCTTCACGCGGTACCTGGAAGAAGGCGGTGCGCGGGTCACACGCGCGATGTTCGAACAGAACCTCCTCGCGAAGCGGTCCGACGAGGGGTTCACGGCCGACATGACGCCTCTCTTGGCGAGCGGGCGGTCGTGGGACTTCGATGCGGCGTACGAGGCGGTGTGGCGAGAGCTCGTCGCGCGACTCCCCGGCGAAGCGTGGAAGGGCGGCTGACCGCGCGGGCGCGCTCCCCCAGCGACGACCTCCACGGGCCACCGTTCGTCCTTCGCGCTCGCGCTCTCGACCTTCACGGGGCACTTCACTCGGAGAAGGGCCGGGTGGCGGCAGCCGACAGAGATGGCTATCATCATGGCCATGAAGCGCGTATCGGTCGCCGAGGCGAAAGACACCTTGCCTGCCCTCTTGCACGAGGCCGACACGGCACCCGTGGAGATCGTGCGCCGCGGCAAGCCCGTCGCCGTCATCCTGTCGCGCGCCTCATATGATCGGCTCCGCAACGCGAGCCAGGGTGTGTGGGCAGCCCTCGAGCGCTTTCGCGAGACCCACGATCTCGCACAGCTCGACGCCGCCGCCGCTTTCGAGGACGTCCGCGACCGTTCGGCCCAGGGCCGGCCCGTGCGGTGGCCGCTTCGATGATTCGCGTGCTTCTCGACACCAACGCTCTCGCCGAGGCGGTCCGTCCCACGCCGAACGCGGCGTTCATGAAGCGGCTCAAGCTGAACGAGGCGAGGCTCGCGATCGCGTCGGTGACGCTGCACGAGGCTCTCTACGGGGTGGAGCGACTGCCCGAGGGCAAGCGCAAGCAGCTGCTGCGCGAGTACATGCGCGACGTGGTGCTCCGGATGGCCATCCTGCCGTACGACACTGCAGCGGCCGACTGGCACGCCCGCGTGCGCGCGAGACTCGAGGCGAAGGGCCGCACGATGCCCTATGCCGACGGGCAGATAGCCGCAATCGCGGCAACTCGTGCGCTGACGCTCGTCACGGCCAATGTGCGCGACTTCCGCGGAGTCGAGGGGCTGAGGGTCGAGAACTGGCGAACCTAGCCGCGCCGATCTCAAGGGTCTGGAGTCCCATCGGCGGGTCCGCCGGCGCGTTCTTGGCGCGATCGTCGGCTTCACGTGGCCGGTTCCCGCGATCGGTCCTCGTCCAGGTGCACGACAGCAGACCGTGCCGTCCGCCGAGCCTCGAGCTCCCCGGCCAGCTTGGCGACGACCGCCCATTCCTTTGCCGCCGCCGCCCTGCATGCGACGCGAGATGCCACTGTCAAGCAACTGCTTCGCGAAGCCGCCTAACAACCTCCGCGCCGCGCGACGATTCTCGGACGTAGTAGATCAGCAGTTCCCCGAACCCCACCGAGCCCAGGACCGTCGCCATCAAGACGACGCGGCGTAAGCTCACCCCGTCCGTCATGACGCCGCATCTCGCGGCCGTCGTACAGGACGTGACCTCGCCGGCGCCTTCGGCGTCGGCGACCCCGACCGTGTCCCCCTCGGGCGCGGCCTCCGCGACTGCGACGTCCAGTGCGACGCAGTCCATCGCCACCGGCGCGGTACCGGTGGTCACCACGCCGACGACGGCGACCGTCGTGCAGCCGGCTCTGCCGCCGGCGATCGCGGCCCCGTCGCTGCCCAATGTCGTGAACCCTCCCCCGGACGAGGACATCCCGTCTCCGCCGGCCGGGTTCGTGGCGCCCAGCCCGCACGACTTCCTTGGCCACCGCCCGACCTCGCGAGAGATCGCGGCGGCGACCACGGTCATCGGCAACCTCGCCAGCGACAGCGACTACGTGGCGACCTTCGGTACGACGGTCCCCTCGGCAGCCGCCATCGCGAGCGCGCTGCAGCTGGGCATCGAGTGGCTTGGCATGCGCGACTCCACGGAGGCGTGGGACGCGTACGTCAAGGCGCAGTACGGCATGGCGTGGAAGAACGCCCTGATGCTGCTCGATCAACTCAAGCCGGTGTTCCTCGGCGCCATCGAGAGGAACGCGACGCTGGCCTCGAAGTACCAGGGGCTGACGGAGATGTTCGACGCGGCGAAGGTGGTCGCGACCAGGAGCAAGAACGCGAAGGCCAAGGCGGCGGCGACAACGGCTGCCGCGGCGGCCCCCGTCGTTCAGGCAGCGGTGGCGGTTCCGGTGGCGACGCCGGCGGCGGCGACCGAGACCGTCACGGTCACCGCGTAGACGAGAGACAGCAGAAAGCGAACCGCCGCACGTCTCGCGAGGGGCGTGCGGCGGCGCGTGTTTGTGGCGGGCGAAGCAGCGGGCGCCGAGGGCCAACGCCGAGGACCGACTCCGACGTCCGACTCCGAAGGCCGACGCCGAAAGCCGACTCCGACGTCCGGCCCCGGACCCACGCAACGCACCCACCCGGAAGTCCGCCGTTGCCGCCAGCTCCAGCCAGCCTTACTTTGGCGGTGCCCATGGCCGAGGACCTCTACGCCGTGCTCGGCGTCCCGAAGGGGGCGGACGAGGCGACCATCAAGAAGACCTACCGCAGGCTCGCCAAGGCTCTGCACCCGGACAGGAACGCTGGCGACTCGAAGGCAGAGGCGCGCTTCAAGACCGTGAACCACGCGTTCGAGGTCCTGTCCGACCCGAAGAAGCGCAAGCTGTACGACGAGTTCGGCGAGGACGGTCTGCGCGAGGGGTTCGACGCCGACAAGGTGCGGGCCTACCGGCAGTGGTCGACGCAGCAGGGGGCGCGCGGCGGGGGCGGGGCCTCTCGCGGCGGCGTGCGGCTGGAAGACCTGTTCGGCGGAGGCGGGGCGCAGGGGGGCGACTTCACCGACATCCTCGGGGACCTGTTCTCGGGAGGCCGGCGCAAGCCGCGCGGGCCGATCCCCGGGGGCGACCTTCAGGCCAGCGTGACCATCGAGTTCGCTGCGGCGGTGCGGGGGACGATGGTGGAGCTTCGCACGCAGGCCGCGGGCGATCCGGTGAGCGTCCGCATCCCGCAGGGGGCCGACGAGGGGAGCCGCGTGCGCATCGCAGGCCACGGAGCGCCGTCGCCCAACGGCGGGCCGCCGGGCGACCTGCTGCTCGACATCCACGTCGAGCCGCACAGGTTCTTCCGGCGCGAGGGGGACGACCTGCACATCGACCTGCCCATCACCATCGTCGAGGCCATCCGGGGCGCCAAGGTGAAGGTGCCGACCGTGGACGGCTCGGTGTCGCTGAAGGTGACGCCCGGGACCCAGACCGGGGCGACGGCGCGCCTGCGAGGCAAGGGGGTCACCCGCAAGGGGCACACCGGAGACCTCTACGTCCACTACCAGGTGCACGTCCCCACGCGCATGACCCCCGAGCTCGAGGCGGCGCTCAGCGCCCTCGAGAAGATGCCCGCGGAGGATCCTCGCGCGGCGATCGTCCTGTAGCGGCCGGCGCGCCAGCCCCCGCGCGCGTCGCCTACCGGAACCAGGTCCTCGGCGGCGGGATGTAGATCCCTCCCGGCCCGGTCCTCCGCTTGCGGGACGGCTTGGTCCCGGGCGCCCCGGCGTCGGTGGTCTCGACCCCCGCGCTGCTCGCCGAGGGGAGAGGCGACGACGCCGCGACGACCGACGGCGCGGCGGTCGCCGCCACGGCAGCCGCCGACGCAGGGCTCGATGCGGACGGCGAAGCCTCCGGTGAGGATGCCAGAGGCCCGGACGTCGCCGGGCCCCGGAGCAGGAGCGTGAAGAGCGCGACCGTCACCGCGAAGACCGCGAGCGCCCCGAGCCCGGCCGCCACGAAGACCCTCCGCGACCCCAGGAGCCCGCGGCCAGGCCGCTGCGGCGACGCCCCGAGCCGGTCGAGCGCGACGAGCAGGTCTGCGGCGGTCTGGAACCGCTGCGCCGGGTCCTTCGCGAGGAGCTTCTTGACGATCTCGGGGACGCGAGGGTCGAGCCTGGACGCGACGTCGGCCGGGATCGGGGGCGGCTCGTCGGTGACGTGCTGGCGCAGGACGGAGACCGCCTCCCCGCGGAACGGGCAGTGACCCGTCAGCAGCTCGTAGAAGATGACGCCGAGCGAGTAGAGGTCGGCGCGGGCGTCGACCACCTGCCCGAGCGCCTGCTCCGGGGACATGTAGTCGGGCGTCCCCATGACCACCCCGAGCCGCGTCAGCGGCTGGGCGCCGCGCTCGTGGCCCGCGTCCTCCTGCGCGTCGAGCTTGGCGATCCCGAAATCGATGACCTTCACGAAGTCGTGCTCCCCGTCGCGGTCGACGAGCATGACGTTCTCGGGCTTCAGGTCGCGGTGGACAATCCCCCTGGCGTGCGCGGCCGCGACGGCGGAGACGACCCCTCGGAGGATCCCCAGGGCGCGCGCCGGCGGCAGCGCTCCGACCTCGACCTCCGCCCGCAGGCTGCGACCCGCGATGAACTCGCACACGAGGAAGAACGAGCCGTCGGGGAGCTGACCGAAGTCGGTCGCGGCGGCGACGTTCGGGTGGTCGATGCTGCCGACCGCGACGGCCTCGCGCTCGAAGCGCGCGGCGATCTCGGACGACTGCGACACGGCGGCGTGCAGCACCTTCAGGGCGAAGGTCTTGCGCATGCGCACGTGCGTGACCTTGTACACGACGCCCATGCCCCCCTCGCCGACGAGCCCCTCGACGCGGTAGCGGTCGCCCACCAGCGCGCCGGGCTGCAGCGTGGCCGCCCCACCCCCGGCGGCGTCCTGGCCAGTGCTCGCGGTGCTGTCCATGAGCCCCTCATCACCACATCCCGCGGCGGGATGCACCTCCCCCGTGTCTCCGGCGCCGGGCCGTCAGCCGGGCGGCAGCACCCCGTGCCCCACGTTCACCAGGCCAGGGAGCGCCTCGCGCAGCCCGTCGAGCACGAACTGGATGGCCAGCGCGGCCAGGATGAGCCCCATGATGCGGGCGATGACGTTGAGCCCGGTCTGCCCCAGGGCGCGCGCCACGAACATGCTCGAGCGCAGCACGAGCAGCGCGATGAGGCTGACCAGCAGGATGGCGACGTGAACCCCGAGGCGCTCCTCGAACCCGTGCGCCTTGCCGACGAGCACGGTCGTCGCCGCGATGGCCCCTGGCCCGGAGAGCAGCGGGAAGCCGATGGGGATGAGCCCCACCTCGGCCTTCGACTCGGCCTCGAGCTGCTCCTCGTGCGTCGTCTTCGTCGGCGACGGCTTGGCGTGCATCATGTCGAGCGCGACGCCGAAGAGCAGGATGCCCCCGGCGACCTTGAACGCGGGGATCGTGACGCCAAAGAAGTTGAAGATGAGGTGGCCGGTGGCCGCGAAGGCGGTGAGGACGACGAAGCAGGTGAGCGAGGCTCGCACGGCCACGCTGGTCTGCGCGGCGCGAGACTGCTGGCCGGCCAGCACCGCGAAGATGGGGACCACCGAGAACGGGTCGACGATGGAGAAGAGCGACCCGAAGCAGAACAGGCTGAAGGACAGGTGCGGGTTCATGTCAGGGCCAGGCGCCCGTGCGGTCGACGACCAGGATCGCGAAGATCGCGACGAGGTACACGATCGAGCAGGCGAACACCAGCCGGGCCCACGCCACCGCCGAGCCAGCGCGCAGGCCGTAGGCGCAGAGGGAGACGAAGAGCGCCCCGAGCGTGCACGCCGCCACGAAGTAGGCGGCGCCCGCCAGCCCGCACACGCCGAGGCTCGCGGCGAAGAGCAGGAGCGAGTAGCCGGCGATCTGGCGTCGCGCGGCGTGCTCCCCCCGGTCGTTCGGGACGACCCTCATGCCGGCCGACGCGTAGTCCTCGGCGCGGACGACCGAGATGGCGAGGAAGTGCGGCACCTGCCAGAGGAAGACGAGCGCGAAGAGCCCGACTCCGCCGAGCTGGACCGCCACGGGCAACGCGGCCGCGCTCCCCGGGGCCGCGACGGTGAGCGACCCGGTGACGCTGGTCCAGCCCATGAGCGGGGGCATGGCGCCCGACACCGCGCCGACGAGCAGCGCCGCCGTGCCGTGGCGCTTGAGCGGGGTGTAGAGGGCGACGTAGTTCGCCAGCGCGAGGAGCCCGAGCGCGGCGGTGAGGACGTTGACCCGGACGAGCAGCGCGAGCGACAGCGCCGCCAGGACGAGCCCGAAGGCGAGCGCGACGACCGGCGCCATGCGCCCGGCGGGGAGCGGACGGGCGGCGGTGCGGACCATGAGCGCGTCCAGATCGCGCTCTCGCCACATGTTCAGCGTGTTGGCCGAGGCGACGATGAGCGTCGTGCCGGCCAGCGCGACCAGCGCCGTGCGGAGCGGCAGCCGACCGGGAGCCAGGGCCATGCCGCTCGCCGCGCTCGCGAGCACGAGCGCCGTGACGCGCGGCTTGGTCAGGGTGAGCAGGTCGCGGGGCGAGATCATGCGGCCCTGGTCTTGAAGTCCCCGCCGAGCCAGCCCTTCACCAGCAGCAGCGCCGGCGTCACCATCGCGATGAGGCCGAAGATGAACCACATCGTCTGCGTGTCCTTGGGCCCCTCGGCCGGGCAGTAGCGTTCCATCGCCTTGCCCGCGTAGAGGATCGGCACGAGGAACTTGGTCAGGAACCAGGGGAGCTGCGCCACGCCCTGGTACTGCCCGGCGCGCCCCTCGGGCGCGATCTCGGTGGCGTACTGCAGGAAGCGCGCGGACCACATCGCCTCGCCGACCGTCATGAGCAGGAGGTACACCGCGAGCGTCACGAGGCTGGGGCCGAGCGCCAGCACGAACGCCGACGAGCCCATCACGACCGTCCCCCAGACGATGATGTTGTAGATGCGAACCTTGTAGGTGAGCGCCGTGATGATCGGCACGAGCAGGAAGATGAAGATCGGGTTGATGTTGGAGGCGACCTCGTAATACTCGCCGATCCACCCCGAGTAGGCGCGCGAGATGTACGGCGGCAGGACCAGCCAGTTGTAGGTGAAGAGCGTCTGCACCGGCAGGAGCGCGAAGATGAGGAAGAAGAACCTCCAGTCGGCCAGCGGGTGCGCCGCGACCTCCCGCAGCACCGGCTCGCGCACCTTCGCGGGCAAGAGGGCGATGACCACGACGACGGCGAGCAGGGCGCCGGCGATCTCGTAGCTCCAGGGGGGCGGCACGCGCCACATCACCGCCGCCACGATCCCCGCGAGCGACACCCACGCCGTCAGCGGCACCCGGGGCGTCCCCACCGCGGCCTTCGCCTTCGCGATCGCCGCCTGCTCGGCCTGCTTCTCCTTCTTCTCCCTGTCCGGGTCGGCGTCCATCAGCGCGGCACACTCGGCCTTCGCCCTGGCCGCTGTCTCCTCCACGGTCCTCTTCGACAGGACGAAGACCGTCACCAGGAGCGACACCACCGTGAGCGCCGTGTAGACCCAGAACGTCCCGGTGATCCCCAGCCCGAGGAACTTGTCGTCACGCAGCAGGAACGCCCCCATCGCCGCCGACGACCCGAGGTTCATCAGCGCGTAGAGCATCGCGTAGCCCATCGCGGCCGTCTTGGGCGTGGTGAACACCCGCACCGCCGCGTACGCCGCCGGCTGGTAGATGCCGTAGCCGACGAGGATGAAGAAGATCCCCACCAGGGTGATCAGGTGCAGCGGCGACCACAGGCCGCTCGGCGCGAGCCCGAGGAGCGTGGGCGCCGACGACATGACGACGCGGCCGACGAGCAGCAGCACGAACGACAGGATGAGCGCCCGCCGCACTCCCCACTTGTCCGGCACGAAGCCGAGGAAGACCATCGACAGCGAGATGCCGCCGGTGAGCACGCCGACCATCCCCTCGGACCACGAGTCGGCGTGGGGGACCCCCTTGAAGACGAAGTCCGAGAAGTAGATGACCAGGTAGGTCAGGACGCCGAAGTACGACAGCCCCTCGATGGCGTAGGCGAGGTTGACCCCCCAGAGCCCGCGCGGCGCGTGCACCAGGTCGATGAACGGCTGGACGATCTCCTTGACCGGGTTCGGCGGTCTGGCTTCGGGCTGGGCGGGCGCGGTCAAGGGGGCCAGCTAAACCTAGGCCCCTCGCGAGCGCAAGGACGGGCGGCGGACCCTCGCCGAGAAGGCGACGCGCGCCGGGAGCCTGTACTAGGTTGCGCCTCACGATGCGCCCCTCGCGATGGCTCTTCGCGCTCCCGACCTTCTCGCTCGCGGGCGCCCCGGTCGCGGCCCAGGCCGAGCCCCCTCCCCTCGAGGTGCAGGAGGTCGCGGCCACCCCCTCGATGCCCAAGGGGGCGCTGCTGGCGCGCGACGGTTCGCGCTTCTTCGTCACCAACTACGGCAACCGCAACAGCGACAACGTCACCGTCTACGACGCCGCGACGCTCCAGCGGCTCGCCACCCTCAACGTGCCGGGCATCGTGGTCGAGAGCGTCCTGTCGCCCGACGGCGCGACGCTGTACGTGTCCAACTTCGAGCGCAACGGGGTGCAGGCGGTCGACCTGGCGACCCGCCGCGTCAGGAAGGAGTTCCCCGCCGGGCTGCACCCCAAGGTCATGGTCCTGTCCGCGGACGGCTCGAGGCTCTTCGCGGCCAACTGGTCGG
>Ga0181517_10005048_pt1 | contig 11797 bp, 10 predicted proteins | sample PEATcosm2014_Bin_31_FD_119748 | JGI IMG/M metagenome (GOLD analysis project Ga0181517, IMG submission 119748) | Peatland microbial communities from MTU Mesocosm Facility, Houghton, MI, USA - PEATcosm2014_Bin01_30_metaG | ecosystem: Environmental > Terrestrial > Soil > Wetlands > Peat | place... | reverse complement strand
TGGCCACCGACAACCTCGCCAAGCAACTGAGTTGCTCGTGGGGCTTCGACATAGACTCCACGTCGCAGCAGGTCTTCCAGCAGTTCGCGGCCCAAGGCCAGTCGTTCTTCGTGGCCTCCGGCGACAACGGTTCCTTCGGCAGCTTCGTTGACCAGCCGGAGGATGATCCCTTCCTCACGATCGTTGGGGGAACCACGCTCACGACGGATAGCTCGCACAATTGGGCGTCGGAAGTCGCCTGGAGCTACGGCGGCGGCGGCATCAGCTCCATCTATCCCATCCCCGATTGGCAGCGGGGCATCAGCATGGCCCAAAACCACGGTTCCACCACCATGCGCAATGTGCCCGACGTGGCCATGGTTGGCAACGGCGCCGCCGGTATTTGGGAAGTGGCAGACGATGGCCAGTCCTTCGCGGTGGACGGGACCAGCGTCGCGACGCCCCTCTGGGCCTCGTTCACGGCCCTGGTCAACCAAGAGGCCGCCGCTACCGGCAAACCGCCCGTCGGCTTCCTCAATCCTGCCCTCTACGCGGTCGGCAAAGGCGCCAGCTACACCGAATGTTTCCATGACATCACCGTCGGGGACAACACCAGCACCAACAACCCCGACCTGTTCTTCGCCGTTTCAGGCTACGACCTTTGCACCGGCTGGGGGACGGTCAACGGCGGCACCAGCCTGATCAATGCGTTGCTCGCCCCGCCGGCCGAACCGCTGATCATCTCCCCGCCTTTGGGGTTCTATGCGCAAGGCCCTGCCGGCGGCCCGTTTACTGAAACGGCCCAGACCTACACCTTGACCAACGCCGGCGCTACCTCGCTGAGTTGGTCGCTCGTCAACACCTCGGCCTGGTTGCATGTCTCACCTTCCAGCGGGACCCTGGCGCCCGGCGGCCCTGCCACGACAGTCACCGTGTCGCTCAGTTCCGCGGCCGACAACCTGATCATCGTCACGGATACCGGAACCGTCTCGTTCAAGAACCTCAAGGATGGTGTCACCCAGGACCGCCAGTTCACCCTCCTCGTGGGAAATGGGGGCTTCGAGACCGGCGATTTCACAGACTGGACTGTGACCGGAGACACCAACAACTTCATCGACAGCATTGATGCCACCGATTTGTACGGCAGCGCCGCTCTTTCCGGGGTCAATGACTCCCTGTTCATCCACTCCGGCATCTATGGCGCGTTCCTCGGCCAATACGGTTCCCTCGGTTACCTTTCCCAGACCGTACCGACCACCGCCGGCCAATACTACCTCCTCTCCTTCTGGCTCGACAACCCGGCCGTGGGGACCCCCAACGAATTCCTCGTCTCCTGGAACGGAACGACCCTCTTCAATGCGCTCAACATGGGGGAATTTGCCTGGACCAACATGCAATTCGCCGTCTCCGCTACCGCCGCCGGCACCTTCCTCCAGTTCGGGTTCCGCAACGACGTGAATGCCTTCGGCTTGGATGACATCAGCGTCCAACCGCTGCCGGCGCCGGTGATCGAGACCGTGACGCAATCCAAGGGCACAATCTCGCTCACCTGGAGCACCATCCCGGGCCTCCCCTACCAGGTGCAATACACCTCCAACCCGACCTCGGGCATCTGGACCAATCTGAACAGCGCCCTTACCGCGACCGGCGCCACCCTGACCACCTCGGACTCGGTCACCTCCTCCTCTCGAAGGTTCTACCGCATCTTGATCCCGTAGCCCTCCATGAATCCGTCATTGTATTTTTGAAAAGGACCCCTTAGCCTGGGTCATGCATTTCAAATCAAGCCTGACTGTTTCTGCCCTGTGCGCGGCGGTCCTTCTGGGCGCCCAGCCCTCGCCCGCCGCCGAGATTGAACCGTTGAAGGCGCTGCTCATCGCGGGCGGTTGCTGCCATGATTACGCCAAGCAAAAGGATATCCTCAAGCACGGCCTCGAACAACGGGCCAACCTCAAGGTCGACATCATCTACGTTGACGACGGCAGCACCAGCCCCAAGCTGCCAATTCTTGGCAACCCCGATTACGCCCAGGGCTACGACGTGATCATCCATGACGAATGCGGCGCGGACATCAACAACGAAGCGACGGTCCAGGCGGTCCTCAAGCCCCATCGCAACGGCATCCCCGGCGTGAATCTGCATTGCGCAGTCCATTCCTACCGCATCGGCGACCCGGCCAAACCGGCAACTAACGGGACGCCCCATGCCCTCTGGTTTGAATACCTGGGCATCCAATCCAGCGGCCACGGCGCGCAACTCCCAATCTCGATCTCGTTTGTGGACCACGACAGCCCGATCACCAAGGACCTGGCGGATTGGACGACAATCCAGGAAGAACTTTACAACAATGTCCGGGTGTTTCCCACAGCCCACCCCCTCGCGCACGGCAAACAGACCTTCAAGGGCGGCGACGGAGCCGAACACACCTCCGACTACGTCGCCGTTTGGACCAACCTTTATCAGGGCAAGACCCGCGTTTTCACCACGACCATCGGCCACAACAACCAAACGGTCGAGGACGCGCGCTATCTCGACCTGGTTGCGCGCGGCCTCCTCTGGGCGTGCGACAAACTCGGCGACGACGGCAAGCCGCTGCCCGGCTACGGAAAATAGGCGTCGATTGGAGTGAAGAAAGCGGCTGCCATGGCGTCTATATCCTCTGTATGGACGCAAACAGCCAGACGCCGTCGCCGGGATTGGCCAAGGGTCAAGTATGGAAGGCGGATAATTCTTACCTCCAGATCGTCGATCTGGAGAAGAGGCTGATTCATTACAAGCTCATGAAGAAACCGGACCAGCCGGCGGCGACCCGGCTAATCCGGACCGACGTGCTGGCCGTTTACTTGAGGGCCACTGAGGCGACCCTCATGAACTGAGGCGCTCAGCCGCAGGGCCTTTTCATAATCGGCCGGGGAATCGAGGTCGAGATCGAGTCCCGGGTCTTCGAGTTGGCAAGTGGCGGTTTGGAGGCGGGCGAGGAATTCCTTCAGCGTTTCTGCCCGGGAGTGCGCGATCTCAAAGAAGGCGGTCTTTGGCAAGAACACAGGATGGCGCGGCCGGCCGCCGCTGGACGGCTGGCAGACCTGGGCCGGGTGGGCGATGGCGAAGCGGACCAAGGCCCGCAAGGTTGTTTGCCGGAGGTGAGGTTGATCGCCAAGCACGATGCCGAAGTGAGTCAAGGCGTTCTCCCACGCCGGCCATTGGGCGGCGCACTGGATGGAACTGAACATGCCGCGCTCAGGAGCGGGATTAACGATGCGATGCGCCGCGGGAAGGCCGAGCCGTTCCAGTTCCGCCTCGATTGCCCTGTCTCCGGCCGCGCAGACAATGCCGATTTGTCCGGCCCCGGCCGCTCGCCATTGGGCTACCAGGTGGCCGAGCACGGACGTGCCGTTCCACGGCAACAGCAATTTGGGCCGTCCCATCCGCCGCGATCTCCCGGCGCCCAGCAAGACCGTCCCGAAAGAGAACGCGGAGGACGAGTTGCCGCCTGCAATACGGGTATTCATGCGCGCCCGAATTGCCAGAACATGACGCGGGCGTAGCAATACGCGATGAGTTCGCTGGTCACCGTCCTGAACCCCTGGCTGGAGCGCCACCAATGGCGGACATCAAACTCCCCCGGGGAAAAGGCGACAACGCCGACCGTGACTTCGCTCCCGAGCGCCCGCCTGAACAAGAGCCGCGACCGCCGGGCGTAAGGTCCGACGGTGAATACATTGATGCTCGTGGGAGCCATTCCGTGGGCTCGCCACCATTGCCTCAGCGCCACGGCCGAGCCATAAATGCGGTCCTGGCGCACATCGAGGGCCGGGATTGACTGGAGCGCGCCGGCGTCCATGCCGAGCCTGATGAGCGAGGCGGCGCACAGGTCGGCTTGATTCTTATATAAGGAAAGCGCCGCGCCTTGCTCGATTGGGCCGCCGGTGACAAAAACTTTGTCATAGTGGTGCCGTTTGAATTCGGCAATGCCGGCCTCGAGGACAGAGTCCGGGACCCAGCCTTCGATGACGAGCACTCCGCCAGGTTTCGCATCGCTCAAGGCAAGAAACGGATAAGCCCCCCGCAAAGCCAAAACGAACAAGAGGACTGAGCCAAGAGCCAGCGCCAGCCAGCCCTGCCAGGTTGGCGCCAGGCATGACCCGCGGCGCAACAGCCCCCAGCAGGTTCGATTCGCTTGCATCATTGCTCTGCAGACCGGGGGTATATCTCAAGGGCGCGGCGGCGTCGAGCCTGATAAGGCTACCCGATGCCGTGACAAAACAGGCCGTCGCGCAGTTTGGGCTCGAACCAAGTGCTCTTCGGGGGCATCAGGCCCCCGGCGTCTGCGACGGTCATCAGGTCTTCAATCCGGGTTGGAAACATCGAGAACGCGCAGGCATACTGGCCGCTGTTGACCATTCTCTCAAGCTCGGCCGTGCCGCGGCTGCCGCCGACGAAATTCAGGCGCTTGCTCGTTCGAGGGTCGGCGATGCCGAAGACGGGTTCGAGCACGTGCTTTTGCAGGAGTGCCACGTCCAATTGTTCAACCGGGTCGGTCGCGGCGGCAAAGCGAGGGCGGAAACTCAGTGCGTGCCATTGGCCGTCGAGCCACAGGGCCAGTTCATGTTTGCGCCCCGGGCAGGCGGGCCCGCCAGGCTTCAAAACGAACATAGCCTCCAGTTTCTCCAGGAGCCGCTTGGGCGAGAGCCCGTTGAGGTCTTTGAGCACGCGATTGTAGGGGAGGATTTGGACCTGGTCGTGAGGGAAAATCACGCTCAGAAAGAAGGCGCCTTCATCGGCCGCCGCCCGGCTCGAGCGCCGGCCCCGGCGGCCTTGATACAGGCGCACGGCGGCGGCACAGCGATGGTGGCCGTCGGCGATATAGAAACAGGGAACCTGGGCGAAGGCGGCTTCGATGGCGCGCAGACAGGAGGCATCGGCGATGGCCCAGGCGCTATGGCGCACGCCGTCGGGAGCGGTGAAGTTTACTTCGGGAGCTCGGGCGGTCGCGCTCGCGACCAGTGCCTCGACGGTCTGCGAGGCCCGATACACCAGGAACACCGGTCCGGTCTGAGATTCGAGGGTTTCGATATGGCGCAACCGGTCGTCTTCCTTGTCGGGCCGGGTCAGTTCATGTTTTTTGATGACCCCGTCCAGGTACTCCTGGCAACTGGCACAAGCCACCAAGCCGACCTGGCAATGCCGGCCCAGGACTTGGCGGTAAAGATAGAAGCGAGGCTCGGGGTCTCCGTGGAGGGCGCCCTGGGCGATCAGCCGCTCGAAGTTCTCTTTGGCTTTGGCATAGACCTCCGGCGCGTACGGATCGGTCTTGGGCGGCAGATCGATTTCAGGCTTGCTGACATGCAGGAAGCTCAACGGGTTGCCGGCCGCAACTTGGCGCGCCTCCTCTGTCGAGAAGACATCGTAAGGCAGTTCACATAAGCGCGCCGCCAACTCCGCTTTCGGCCGCAGGGCGGCAAAGGGCTTTATCGTAGCCATGTATTTGAGGCGCCAAGATAACATCGCCGGCGGCCACTTGCCAAGCGTTGCGAAAGCACCCTGCGGGCAAGCCCATGCTACTGATCCGCCACGGGCCGGGTGTAGAAGTGGAACCAGAAGGTATCTCGGAACCCGCGGGCCAGGGCTTGGCGTTCGGCCCGGCCTTTGTGGGCGCGTTTGAGGGCTTCCGCAAACTCGCGGAATCGCCGGACGGTTTCCGGGTGAATCTGGCGCCCGTGGAGGTCGACAGGGACTCGCTTGACGCTCTCGTAGAGAATGATCGCCTCCTCGAGGTGCCGGGGAATGGTTGTGTAGCCGAAATCATCCAGCCGGCCAACCTGTTTGATGAGGCGGTCCAAATCACGGGTCACGAAATACTGTGCCAGCAAGTAATCGAAGGCCATCTGGTTCCGTGGATTGGAGCCGAGCAGTTGCAGGAAAAGAGACTCGGCCGGCAACTTGCCGTGAGGCAGGTCCGTCGTGACCATCCGGGACCGGGTAAGGGCCAGGGCTTTGTCGCCGGGCAAAAGAGGATCGGTGTCGAGATCGCCAAGGCAGCCGTCGGCCCAGGCCCGCTCGAAGGGCACTTCCGCAAGCAGGTTCAGGAAGACTCGGGCCGCCTTGGGGCGGTTCTTGAGGATGTTGATTTGGGCCAGCAGGCGGAGGATGTCCGGGCGGTTGCCTTCCAGTTCGAGGGCCTCGTGGGCCAGATGTTCGGCCACGTTGACCTGTCCCAGCTCCATCAAGGTGTCGCATTGGGCGCGGCACGGTTTGAATCCAAGCGTGAGGCCCGGGAGCAGGTCCCAGGATGTCTGGTTGGTGTAAGCGAAGAGGTCGTCTGAAAGCCGGCCCGCATGGTAGAGCGCGAGCCGGAGCCACACCTCGGAGGCGTGGTCCAGGACCGGCAGCGGGGCGGCAACGGCCAGCACTTTGTCGAATTCCTTCCGACCGGAGTAGTATTCGATTCGCTCGAAGGCCCTCTCGGCGCCGCTCTGAGCAAACCACACCGCGCCCCACCCCGCCAGGAACAAACCGGGTGCGAGGGCGGGCTTTGCGGCCGCACGCAGTCTCCGGCCCCAAGGGACCGCGCCTGCCTCCTTGCGGCGAGGGCCGGCGGCCTCTTTCGGTGAGGGCGTTGGCTTTGGGAGAAGCGCAAGCGCAAGGGCGGCCAGCGGGACGCAGAGAAACAGCGCGGCAATGACCCAGAACGAAGCCCCGGCTCCCCACGGGTTCAGAACCCGGCTGGCGGGCAGGTCGGTCAGGCGAATCAGCGCCCATGGAGCGGCCACTCCGGCCAGGAGAAAGCCAGGTCCCAATATCCATCTCCAGGGCCGGCGCACGGCGTGCTCAAACCACCAGCACAGCGTCAGGACCAGCAGAGACGGCCACAAGCCGCCCAAGCCGGCGGCCAGGCCGCTGAACACCCAGCACGCGGCCAGGCGGAGCCACGCGCATTGCCAGGGCAAGGCCATGTAGGCGACGGCCAACCCAAGCGCCAGCGCCACGCCCAAGCCCGCGGCCAGGGCGTGGCCGTCCTGGCGGCCCCATAACCATAGCAGCAGGAAAATGGGCGCGAATCCTCCCGCGAGCGGGGCCGACCCGGAGAGGCGCGAGCACACCGCCCTGGCCCCCAGGAACAGAGAACAACCGAGGCCCACGAAGACGAGCCCGCCAAGCCAGTCGTAGCGGTTCAACTGCGCCAGAAAGGCCGCCGCGTAGTCGAGCAGCCCGCCCGGAACGCGAAGGAACTCCCGGAAGAAAGAATCGCTCAAAAAGAAGGGCGTGCCCCAACAACGATACTGGACCGAGGGCTCGAGCCGGAGCCAGACGTACGTAAAACCCAGGAGAAGAAAGGCGAGGGCACTCGCGGGAAAGCTCGGGAACGGCCAGGAAAGTGGCCTGAAACGATTCTGCCTGTCAGTCGGCCGTGGCATGAGGGATCCGTTGGGCGGATGGTTTCATAATAGAGGCGGCGCTTCAAGGAAAGAAGGCACGAACCTGGGCGGCGAAGGGACAAAACAAGCCCGATGAGAACGTCAGCCGTTCCTCAGCAGGGTCTTGCGGATGACGCCCAGCTCTTTGCGTTGGGCATCGCTGAGCTCCGGGTACTTGAGATGGAGGGACTCGAGGGCGTCGACGACGACCTCCGCGACAATCAGTCGGGTAAACCACTTGTTGTCGGCGGGGACCACATACCAGGGAGCTTCTTCGGTTGCCGTGTGACGAATCATGTCCTGGTAAGCGTCGGCGTAATCATCCCAGTAATGGCGTTCCTGGACGTCGGCCATGGAGATTTTCCAGTTCTTGTCGGCTTCGTCCAGGCGGGCCAGAAGGCGCTGTCGCTGCTCCTTTTTCGAGACGTGGAGGAAGAGCTTCCGGACGACGACGCCGTTGCGGACGAGGTGCCGCTCGAAGGTATTGATGTCCTGGAACCGCTCGTTCCAGAGGTCCGAAGTGACCAGCGGAAGGGCCAGGTTTTCATGGGCAAGCAGTTCGGGGTGGACCCGCACGACAAGCACCTCCTCGTAGTAGGACCGGTTGAAGATGCCGATGTGGCCGCGTTCGGGCAGGCACTTGGTGGTGCGCCACAGGAAGTCATGGTTCAACTCCTGTTGCGAGGGGGCTTTGAAGGCATAAACCTGGCAGCCCTGGGGATTGACGCCGGACATGACGTGTTTGATGATGCCGTCCTTGCCGGCGGCGTCCATGGCTTGCAGGATCAGCAGCACGGCCGACTTGTTCTGGGCATAGAGCAGGTCTTGGAGTTCCCTGAGCCGGCTCACGCCTTCCTCGAGCCATTGACGGGCTTGGGCGCCTGACTTGAGTTTCCAGGTGTCCGCGGGGTCGATGTCCTTGAGGCGGAACTTCTTGTCATCCGCGATCCGATAGCGGCCGGCCAGGTCTTTGCGTTTCATGATTAAGGGCAGTGTAACCTAATTTTGACGGCTTCCAAGCACCAAAAAAAAACCAACGGCTGCCGGAAGGGCGGAACGGGGCTTGGGAGTTCGTATTCAGCCCCTCGGCCATTATTTTGCGGCAAGGTCCACGCAGATGATCTCCTTGTCATTGCGGGCGTACATGCGGCGGTTGGCGAAGGCGGGGTGGGACCAGACGACGCGCCGGCCGGGATCGGCGTTGGTCGGTTCCAGCACGTGGGCGCGGCTGATCTCCTGGTAGCCCGCCGGGGTGAGACGCGCGATGATGAGGTCGCCCTTTTCGTTGAAGAGGAAGAAGCGACTGCCGTTTTTGACCAGGAAGGCATTCGCCCAGCGGACGGCGGCGCCGGAGGTGGTGGCTTGAAAGGTCTCCCAGAGGCGCTGGCCGGTTTCGGCTTTGAGGCAGCGCAATTGGCCGTAGCTGCAGACGCCGTAAATATAGCCATCCTCCAGGAACGGCGTGCAGATAATTGCGTTGAGGTGGGTGGTCTCGTATTCGGAGACCTTCTGCGTGCGCCAGACGGTGGCAGCCTCGGGCCGGGCCGGGTCGAGCCGCAACAAGAGTGAGCCGTTGTAAAACGCGGTGACCAGGAGCCAGTCCCCGAGCTTGCGCGGCGTCGCGACGCACAGGCCGGAACGCGACTTGAAAGGCACGGACCAATAGACCTCCCCGGTAACGGGGTCGAGCGAGTTGACGGCCTCGGGATGCCAGAGGATGAGCTGCCGTTTGCCGCCGGCCTCATAAATCACCGGGGAACTGTAACCCGGTTCTTCGGCGCTTAAGGCGCGCCAGACTTCCTTGCCGGTGTCTTTATCAAAGGCAACCGCCGTGCTGCCGGCCCCGCCGACCAGGCAAATCAACCGGTTGCCGTCCAGCAAAGGGTGTCCGGCAAATCCCCACTGCGGGGTTTTCACGCCGAAATCCTTCTTGAAGTCTCTGGACCAGACGACTCGTCCGTTCGCGGCGTCCAGGCAAAGCAGGTTTCCTTCGGCGCCCAGCGCATACACACGGCCCTCGCTGACAAGGGGCGCCACTCGAGGTCCGGCGGAGTAGCTCATGGTGTAAGGGCATTCATAAGCGTGCTGCCAGAGGATGGCCCCGTCCGCTTCATTCAAGCAGAGCACCCGTTCCTTGCCGAGGACCGGGCCGTGAGGAGGCTGGCCTGCGGGGGTGGCGGTCTCGGCGGGAAGCTGGCGGTCGGTCACATAGACCCGCCCGCCCGCGACGATCGGTCCGGAGTAACCCGCCCCGATAGGGGTCCGCCAACAGACCGGCGGGCCGCCGTCGGGCAACTTCTCGACGATGCCGGTCTCGCGCCAGACGGCGTCGCGGCCAGGACCCAGCCACTGCGGCCAATCTTCGGCGACCAAGCTGCCGCCGGCCAGGAGCAAGAGAATGCAGGCCCATCGCACCCCGGTGTCGCGAAAGTTCAAAATCATTGTTTCTTTTTGCCGCAGGCCCCCAGTTTCCGGAACTCGTCGCACGTGGCGGTAACGAGCATCCGGCGGGTTTGGACGGAGAAACCAAGCCGCTGGCTGATCTCGTTTTCCAGTTGGGCTAACTTCTCGCTCTCGAACTCGAATATCTTCTCGCATTGCAGGCAGATGATGTGGTTGTGGTGCGGGTGCTCGGCGTAGTTGGGGTCGTAGTACTTGCGGTCTTTGCCAAAATCCATTTCGCCGACCAGTCCGCTTTTGATTAGCAGGGGCAAGGTCCGATAGACAGTGGCGCGGGAAACCGACTTGTCCCTGCGGTGAGACCACCGCAGGAGTTGCTCCGCGGTGAAGTGCTGGTTCGTGCCGAACGCGGTGTCAACGATGACCTGCCGCTGAGAGGTCAGGCGCAGCCGTTTTTCCGAAAGATATTCGGCAAACCGCTCTCTGGCAGACTTCTTGCCGGCCTCGTCCATGCCTGGAGTATAAGGCGGCGCGGGCCGCGGAGTCAAACAAGGGCGGAAGAAGCGAAGGCTTCGGGCGGTCGCACCTCTTCGGCGCAGCTTGCAGATAGCGGGCGTGGTGGCGGAGTTTTGACAGGGCGACGGACTGGATGCGGTGGATTCCCTGGCGGCCGTAACCGAGCAACCGGCCCACCTCCGCGAGCGTGCGATGGCAACCGTCGTCCAGGCCGAACCGGAGGCGAATGACTTTCTGCTCGGCGGGAGAGAGCACGGCGATGAGGCGATCCACAAAGTCACGGTCGCTATGGAGGGCGGCCTCGCGGTCCGGTGCCGGGGAGGTCTCGTCGGGGATGACCTCGGCCAGGGTCAGATCGGTTTCGTTGCCGGGCCAGGGGCTTTCCAGGGGCACGAACGAGGGGGGCGGGCTCGAGCGCGAGCGGCGCCAGGAAAAATCCGCCGGCACGTTCAGCGGCCGCGCCTGGTAGCTGAGGGCGCGCTGCATCCGCACGCGAATCCACGGCTTGGCGTAACAGGCGAACGCGACGTTGCGGACAGGGTCGAACAGCTCGGCCGCCCGCATCAGGCCGATGTTGCCCTCGCCGATAAGGTCGCCCAGGGGCAGGCCCAGGCCCTGATAATCGAATGCGATGCGCACGACCCGAGGCAGATGGCCGAGCACAAGCTGTTGCCGGCCTGTCTCGTCGAGCCTGCCCGGCTCCGCAGCCCACGACTCTCGAGCCGGTGCGGCCCTCGATGTGCTCGATATGTCGCGCAGATACAGCCGAAGCACGAAGTCGCTCTCCATACGCTGCCTCACTTTGTTCCAGTCCCCTTCTCCAAGCTCCAGTCATCCCCAAGAGGCCGGAGGGCTTGGATGTCGACCAATTTGGGTGGGGCGCTGGCCGGTTCGCCCGGCAGGCGCCAGCACAAGGCGATCCTCTCGGGACCGATGCCTTCATGCCAAATCTCGATGTAATATCGCCGGCCCTGGACCAGTCTTTGCAGGGCCGACTTTTGACTTGGGAACCTCTGTGCATCGGCCTGAAGGGCGGAGGTTGGCCCGCGGCTGCGCCCGGCCCCGCCCTGGCGGGACGGACCTGTGCCTTTTGCGGCCGTTGAAGGCGGCTCCAGGTAAGCGATACGGCGCTCGCGGGCGGGATCCCCATCGGGGCTGAGCCAAAGCTCGGCCGGGGTTTCGCCGTTGGGAGAAGCTATCCAGAAAGTGTAGTCGCCCGAAACCGGGGCCAACAGATAGCCGCGCAGCCGTTCCACCACGTTGGCGGGGACGCCGGAAAGGCCCGCTTGGCTCAACAATGTGCCCCGAGCCGGGGCGTCGGCAAAGGCGGTGCCAGACGGGACGGTCCAGACATCGCTGGACAAAGACCCGGTGATCGGTTGGGCTTCAAGGTCCACATCCGGGGCCGCGGTGGCGGCCTCGCCTGCGTGGACGAGGACTTCCGCGTTGCCGTGCAGCGAGGCCAGCAGGCTCTTGCGCAAGCGAAC
>Ga0181517_10005047_pt1 | contig 11799 bp, 18 predicted proteins | sample PEATcosm2014_Bin_31_FD_119748 | JGI IMG/M metagenome (GOLD analysis project Ga0181517, IMG submission 119748) | Peatland microbial communities from MTU Mesocosm Facility, Houghton, MI, USA - PEATcosm2014_Bin01_30_metaG | ecosystem: Environmental > Terrestrial > Soil > Wetlands > Peat | place... | reverse complement strand
GCCGCCACCCACCGCGGCGCGGGCGCTGCGCAGGCGGGCGAGCGCCGCTTTGCGGCGCTCGCCCGCCTGCGCAGCGAGCTCCTGCCACAGGTCGGCGTCGTGACCCAGCCAGCCGGTGAAGCCCCACTTGGGGCCCTCCGGGCCGGCGGCCTCGCGCAGCAGTCCGGGGGCGATGTCGGCGGCGATGAGGGCGGCCTCGATGGGCAGTGTGCCCGACCCGCACAGCGGGTCGACGACGCTGCCGCCACCGGCGGCGATCGCGGGCCAGCCGGCGCGCACGAGGACGGCCGCCGCCAATGTCTCTTTGAGCGGCGCCTCGGCCTGCTCGCCGGAGGCCCGATAGCCGCGGCGGTGCAGGCTTTCTCCGGAGAGGTCGATGGCCACGACGGCCTCGCGCGGACCGACGTAGACGTTGATGCGCAGGTCCGGTCTCGCCAGATCGACCGAGGGTCGGCGCCCGAAGCGCTCGCGGAACTGGTCGACGACGACGTCCTTGGTGCGCTGCGCGCCGAACAGCGTGTTGGTCACTCCGACACCGGCGCCGAGGCCGGCGAAGTCGACCGCCAGAGTGCCGTCGGGCGAGAGGTGCGCGGACCAGTCGATCGCGGCCAGGCCCGACCAGAACGTCTCGGGGTCGCCGTCGAGGCGCAACGTCACAAGGCGCAGCAGGACGCGTTGCGCCAGCCGCGACCACAGACAGGCGCGGTAGCCCAGCTCGAGCGGTCCGTCGAACGAGACGCCGCCGCGCTCCTGGGTCACGCCCGCCGAGTCCGCGATCGTTCCGGCAGTGGCCGCCGCGGGCCCCGCCGCCGCTTCGGCCGCGTCGGCGTGCGCGGCCGCGTCGGCGGCAATGGTCTGCAACTCCTCGACGAGGAGCGCCTCCGCGCCCTTGGCGGCGGTTGCGAAGAACTGCAGGTATCGGTCTCGGGGGTCACGCATCGTGAGACCCACGCTAGCACAAGCGCGCCGCTCGGGGCGGCGCTGGGTCGTGCGCAGCCTCAGCGGCGCCGCGCGGATGGGGTCGGCGGCGTTGGTGCGCACACGGCCGACCGCGCGGTGCGCCGTGCTACGATGCGGGCTCGCGGCGCCCCGGCGGCGGGCCGCCGACGCCGAGCGAGTGCAAGGGGCGGATGCGGTGAGATACTCGACAGCCGGACTGGGACGCGTCTTCGTCGTGCGCCTTGACGACGGCGACGTCGTGCACGATTCGATCGAGGAACTGGCGCAGCGTGAGGGTCTGGTGCGCGCTGTCGTGCTCGTGCTGGGCGGCGCCGACGACGGCAGTCGCGTCGTGGTGGGGCCGGCCGACGGCCGGGCGGCCGTGATCGAGCCCATGGAACGGGTCCTGGAGGGCGTCCACGAGATGGCCGGCGTGGGCACGCTGTTCCCCGACGCAAGCGGGCGTCCGTCGCTGCACCTGCATGCCGCCTTTGGCCGCGGCGACACGGTCACGGCCGGCTGCATCCGCCTTGGCGTGACCACCTGGGTCGTAGGCGAGGTCGTCATCATCGAGCTCACCGGGAACGACGCCGTGCGCCACCGCGACGACGCCACAGGGTTCGAGCTGCTCGAACCCTGAAGGCGCCACGGGGAGCCTCCGCTCCCCAGCCGCCGGCGCGGGGTGCCCGCCGCCTCAGCCGCGATCGCCGCGGTGCGTCGTCGACAGGCCGGCCGTCACGAGCCGTAGCGACGCACGGCCCGGGCGCGGCGCCGCCGTCGCGCCTACAGCGCGCGCATGCGGTTGTTGCGGGGATTGTGTTCGACCTTGGCCAGGTCGAGCGCCTCGAGCAGCGGCGGCACGTACATGCCGAAGCGCCCGCGCAGTCCTTTCTTCAGCCCGTACCAGCCGCTGGGCGTCTTCAGCGCCCGGGGGTCGTCGCGGGTACCCGAGCCGATGGCGTTGCTCATGTCTTGCCCTCCAGGTGGAGAAGTGGCGCGGCGCGCGCGAGAACCACGTGGACCGTGCCCCCGAACCCGGGCGCCGCCACATGCTTCTCCATGGGCAGGTGTGCCGTGCGCAGCATGGCGCCCAGGGTCGACGGCTTGTTGAAACGCCCGTGGCCGCCGTGCGTGAAGACGAAACGCAGCCAGCCGACCGGCAGGGCGTCGGTGAGCACGAACAGACCCTGGGGTGCGAGTACGCGGCGCACCTCGGCGAGCGCTTTCGGCTGGTCTGCCCAGTGGTGGAACGACATCGTGGTGAAGACCAGGTCGAACGACGCCGCGGCGAAGGGCAGCTCCTCCGCGGCGCCGTGCACGAAGCGCACAGGGATCCCCTCGGGCAGTGACGACTGGGCCACCTGCACCATCTCCGGGGCCGGATCGACACCGGTGAGCTCGGCCTGCGGAAACAGACGTGTGGCCTGATGCAGGAGCAGCCCGGTGCCGCAGCCCACGTCGAGGATGGCGCGCGGCGCGGGCAGGGCCGCCGCCGCCTCGTGCAGCGTGAACTCCTGCAGCGGCGCGAACACGAGGCGCTGCAAGCGCGACTCGTTGTACGAGTCGGCCCAGCGACCGAACCTGCCGACATCGACGTCGCGCTGACCGGTCGTCACGGGCCCCCCTCCGTCTGGGCTGGCCGGATCCGCGCAAGCCAGGCCGGCACGGCGACCGCCACACCCTCGCGCTGCGACTCGAGCTCGGTGCGCTCGAGGTCGGCCACGACGAAGCCGCCGCTCGCGCTGAAGGTCTCGCGGATCTCGGCTTCGGAGAGGCGCCGCGGGCCGACGTCGCCGGGGACCAGTTCCGAGAAGCACATCATCACGTAGCTGCCGTCCGGCGCCAGCAGGGTCGAAAGCACGGTGCGCCAGACCGAGCGGTCGTCGTCGCTCAGCGTGTGAAAGAAGCCCATGTCGATCACGGTGTCGAACGGACGCTCGGCGAGGGCGGCGGACTGCCTGAGCACGTCGGCCACCACGAAGCGCGGCGGCTGGGCCGGCGCGCGTGCGGCTGCCTTGGCCTCGGCCCGGGCGATCGCCGCTGGCGCCACGTCGACGCCGACCACCTCGCAGCCGGCCGCGGCGAAATACAGGGCATGCTCGCCGGTGCCGCAGCCGGCGTCGAGCACGCGGCCGCGCACCCAGCCGCGCCGGCCCGCTTCGACCATGGCGGGCTGCGGGTGGCCTGTGTCCCAGGGTGGCGAGCCGCCCGCGACGTAGGCCTGGCGGAAGTGCTCCGTGTCGCTCACGCGGTCGCCCTGGCAAGCGCCGCGCACCCCATCGCCCGCGCGATCAAGGCGAGGTCGTGGGTGCTGATCTTGAGCTGGCCAAAGCGCAGTGCCGTGCCCCAATGCGCCTTGTCGGCGACGAACGACAGGTCGTCGAGCGCGGTACGCGGCGAGTACAGCACGATGCCGTCGCCGGCGCGCAGCCGCGCCAGCGGAGCGCGCTTGCCGTGGCCGAGCTGCACGAAGCCGCCCGCGACGCCGAGCTGCGTGTGAGCGCGCGAGACGACGCCGATCCAGTAGTTGCCTGGGGTCATGCGCTCTCTCTTGCACTACTTGGCGTCGGCAAAACGAAACGACGCCGTTGGCTTCATCTCCACCTCACGCGGTAAGGGACTTGGGCCTGGCAAGCTGTTCGAGCAGGGCGACGGCATGTTCGGGCCCGGGAAGGGCGGCGATCTCGTCGCGCACCCGCGTCGCGTTCCGTCGGTAGCTCGGCTGCTCGAGCACGCGCGTGACGGCTTCGCCGACGGACTGTGACGTGACGGTGAGGGCGTCGAGGACCACGGCAACGCCGAGGGCTGCGCAACGCGCCGCGTTCAACGGCTGGTCGGCGCCCAGCGGGAGCAGCACCATCGGCAGGCCGTGGGCCAACGCGCCGAGCACGCTGCCCGAACCGCCGTGCGAGATCACGAGGCGGCACGTGGGCAGGAGCTCTGAGTGCGGTACGAAGCGCTCGACGCGCACATTGGCTGGCTGCGGCCCCAGCTCGCGCGGATCGATATCGCGACCGACCGTCACGACCAGGTCGATCGGCAGGTCGCGGAGTCCCGCGATCACACGGTCGAAGAGGTCGCCGGACTCCACGTTGTAGATGGTGCCGAGCGTGAAGTAGACGGTCGGCCCGGCGCCCCGGCTCGCGAACTCGCCGCCGTCCTGGGGGTCGCGTGAGAACAGCCGAAACGCCTGCGCGCCGGCCGGCAAGGGGTGGACCGGATCGCGCAGGCTCGGAGGAAAAGGAGACAGGACAAGCTGCCGGCTGAGCATTTCCAGACCGGGGTCTGGCGGCAGCCCGTGTTCGGTCCGCACCTCGTTCAGGGGCTCCGCCACGACGTCGGCTCGCACGAACGTGCCGGTGGCGCCGATGAGCACGGTGGCGTGCGGTAGCGCGAGCGCCTCGGCGGTCACCATGGCGCCGAAGTCGAACTCCTCGCACACCAGCAGGTCGGGCCGCCACCGGCCGCACAGGGGCAAGATGGCGGCCGCCCGCTCGCGGCCGATGCGGCGCACGAAGTGGTCGCCGACCGCCTGCATGTCCCGATTCAGGTCGATGGGCGCCAGCGGCAGCCGCTGCGGCGTCAGACCGGCATTCGACCCGGCCGCGAACGCCGGAAACCCGAGGGCCTCGACCTGCGGCACCATCCAGGGTCGACCGACGAAGGCGACGGTGTGGCCGGCAGCCTCCGCGGTCCGCGCGATCGGCACGAGCGGCTCCAGGTGGCCGCTGCCGCCGGCAAAGGTGAACAACAGGCGCACGGCTAGCCCGTCACCACCCCTTCCACTGCGGGAGTCTGGCCAGGTAGTCCGGGTGGACGCCGGCGATCCATACGAAGCCGCGTTCCATGCGCGTCGCCCAGATGATCCTGGGGCGCAGCAGAAAGACCGGGATGGCGAGCGCCAGGAGCAGGCCTCCCGCCCAGAGCACAGCCGGGTCGTGCGCGGCAACGGCGACGGCGCAGAGCACGATGCCCCCGAGTACCAGCGTCCACACGAGGTTCCGTGTCCAGCGGCCGGCGTTGAGCGCCTCCTCGGTGATGCCTACGCGCACGATGACCGAGGTGCTCATGAAGTAGGCCACGATGAAGTAGGGGACGATGCCGAGGAGCAGCAGCAGATAGAGCACGGGCTGATGCCATTGGAGTCTGATGTCGGCCCACTGGCCGTCGGCGGGCAGGTCGGTCTTCACGCAGCGATCCGGCAGTTCGGCATCGGCCGCGACGACCAAGCGATCACCCGCACGCCAGACGCCGTGGACGATGCCGAGCTCGACTCTTTCGTCGGATGCGGCCATCACCAGCCGCCCACTAGAGCGAATCCCGGGATCGACCTTCGCCTGTCACTGCCGCACCCCCGCGTCGTCGCCGGTCGCCGTCGTGGTGGTTTCGCGGCGCCGGTGGAGTCGATGCTACACGAGGGGCCGGGCCGAGAGAACACGCCCGGCGGGCGAACGCCTGGGGTCGCTCACGCCGACGGAAACCCTTTGCTTCGTCAGGCGACACTCTCGGCGACGATTTCCCACAGCACCTTTGGCCGGGCGTAGCGTTGCACGGTCTGCTCCCGCAGGCTCAGCGCGTGCCAGCCGTCGGCGAAGAGCTCTTCGACTGCGGCGCGGTCGAAGAAACGCTTGGGCTGACCGTCGACCAGGTAGTAGTCCCTCTCGATCTCGGGGTGGCCCACGGCCCCGTGGTGCACGTCGTTGGTCGAGTTGAGCCGGCACAGCAGCAGACCGGTCGGCAAGAGGAGCTCGCGAATGCGCTCGACGAGCGCGACGGTCTCGCACCAGCAAAAGTAGTGCAACGACAGGCTGGCGACGACCACGAGTGCCTGGGCAGCGCAGGTCGGAAATGGGTCGCGCACATCTTGGCAGTAGAGCTGCGCCGACGGCGCCCGCGAGCGTGCGGCATCGACCTGCGAAGGCGACAGGTCGAGGGCCACGACCAGATGCCCGGCGCCGGTCAGCACCTCGGTGTCGCGGCCGGCGCCGCATCCGAGCTCCAGGATCGGCTGACCGGCGGCGCGGGCGGCGACGAGCGTCAGCCAGGGGTCGAGCCAGCGATCGGCCCGCGAGGTCAAGGCGCGTGCCGCCCGTCCGCGACCTGCATCGACACCTCTTTCATGCCGTAGGGGACGACCTGGCGGCCGGCCTCGTGGAACCCGAACTTCGCGTGGAAGCGCGCCGACGCCGGGTTGGGCGGATCGATGTCGAACTCGGCGGTCACCGTCGCCACATCGGCTTCGCGGGCATACGCGAAGAGCTGCTCGTACAACTGCGTCCCCGCACCGGCGCCGCGCGCAGCGGAGCCTACGACCACGCGGTCTACGTACAGGAACGACGGATACCGCTCGGCGAACCACCGATAGTTGACGCTGTCGTGCTCGGTCCCCTCGCGAAAGGCCATCACAAAGCCCACGACCCCGCCGCCGTCCTCTATCACCCAGTGCAACGACGCGGTGCGGTGCAGCTTGCCGAGGCGCTCCCGAGTCATGGGGGCGAGGACCTGGACGGACTCCTCGTTCAGTGCGAGCACCGCCGGGAAGTCGCGCTCTTCGGCGGCGCGGATCACCCGGCGCTTCACGATCTCTCCACGACCTTGGTCACGACCCAGTGGTTCTTGCCGAGGCGACGGTCTCGCCGGAACCCCTGACGCTCGAACATGGCGACCGTGCCGTTGTGCGGGAAGGAGCTCGAGACCGACCGGCCTGCGGCGTCTTCGGGGTAGCTCTCCACGGTGCCTCCGCCGAGCCGCGCGATCTCGTGCAGGGCGCCCTCCAGAGCGGCGGCCGCCACCCCCTTGCCCCTGTGGCTGCGGTCGATGAAGAAGCAGGTGATCCGCCAATCGGGAAGGTCGGTCAGACCCTCGAGATAGGCGCGCCTGTTCTTGATGCGGGGAAGCTCGTCGGGCGGCCCGAACTGGCACCAGCCCACAGCGGTCGAGCCGTCGTACACGAGGGCCGCGTGAGCCTGGCCTTCGCGGACCCGGCGTTCCTTGTCGGAGCGGTTCTGCGCCGCTGTCCTGCCGCCCCCGACGCCCTCGGGGTGGAAGGCCATGCACCAGCAGCCGCCCCAGACGCCGTCGTGCTTCTCGACCAGGCGCGCAAAATCCGGCCAGGTGGTCTCGTCCAGGGGTTTCATGGAGAAGCCGGTCATGGCGACGGCTCGATGGACGCTGTGGTCTCCTCCGTCAGCACCGGACGCCCCTCTCGTGTCCCAACATCGGCGATCTCCTGCCTGGCGCCGCTGTGATGTCGCGCCCAGCCTGCATGCTGCACGCTCACAGTCTATCTTGGCCTCTGGGACATTCAGCGGACCTCAGCGTCAGCCCGCTGCGACCACGGCCCGTGGCATCGGGAAGGCCTGATACTGCAGAAGACCCTTGGCCGGATCGCAGTTCGACCTCCAGTCGAATGGAAGGCGACTCCGACCCTGCCAGTGGAGCTGGGGGCTCAGAGCGCCGCAGTCGCTTCGATCTCGACGAGGGCATCAGGACGGGCGAGGCCGGCGACGAAGAACCCCGTGATCGCCGTTGCGTGCATGCCCCAGACCTCCTGTGCAGCAGCAAAGCCCTCGCGAACGTCCTGGCCCTGGACCATGTAGATGCCTAGTCGGGTGACGTTCTCCCGCGACGCCCCCGCCGCTTCCAGCGCGGTGATGACGTTGCGCAGGGCCTGCTTCGACTGCTCACGCATTGTGGAGCCAGCCATGGTCCCGTCTGCCTTCACGCCGTTCTGGCCGCCGACGAAGATCAGCTTCTGTGCCCCCGTCACGACGACCGCCTGTGAAAACGCCGGGTTCTTCGCCATGCCTTCGGGGTTGAGATGCTCGATGTCCATTTCGCGGGAGCTCCTGTCGCGCTGTGCGGTTTGGAGAGACTACCCCGCACGCGCCCATTATCTGCCCGAAGCGCCTGTTCGACGAGTCGTCGAGGTGCGCTCACATCCTCGAACGGGCAAGTAGGGTCTCAACGCGACTCCACTCGAGGAGAGCCAGAGGAGGGGCAACAGTGACCAAGCCAGTTGATTTCGAGAACGTGTCCGCGGCGGGCTTAGAGCCTTCGCCTGTGGCAGAGGCGCTTGCCGGGCTGCGTGCCAATGAGGCGCGATACTTCATGAACAAGTACAAGCATGCCTTCACGGTCATACCGGCCGGCGAGAGCCAGGACACCCTGGACTACGTGAACCGGGTCCTCAAGGAGGAGCGTGACATCGAGTTCGCCGCCAAGCCTCTGGAAACATCACGCTTTGAGGTGGAGGGCATCCGTTTCGCCTACGTGTTCTATGAGGATGGCCTCGCGGTCAACGTCATGTACACGATCGACGATACCAAGAAGCGTGCTGTCGGCTTCAAGCTCTCGGAGGGCATAGAGGTGCCAAAGGAGCTCGAAGGCAAGTTCAAGTTTGCCCGCCAGAAGTCCAAGCTCGCCGGGACGATCCGGGGCTCATTCTTTGTGATCAAGGGCGAATACTAGACCCGACGACTCAGGGGGATACGACTATGCCTTGGCGCCAATCGGCGAGGCTGATGCCGCCGCTCGGCTCGTAGGAGCGGTTGGCGTGCGTCAGGGCGCCAGGGCGCTGTGAGTGGCGGTCAGCCGCGCGGCCAGCGGGTTCGGCGAGCTACTCGGGCTGGACGGGGTCGGCGACTCCCTGTCAGGCGTGCTCAACGAGTACCAGCCGGACGACGTCGCTCACCACGACCGCCTTGTGTCGGTGCCCCTCACCGGGCGGAATGAAGACGCCGTCTCCGGCGGCGAAGCGGACTCGCACGCCATCGAAATCGATGTCCAGGTCGCCAGCGAGGACGTAGCCGACATGGCCGCGCTCACACCAGTTGTTAGACCGCCCTCGCTTGAAGGCACCGGATCACCGTCCTCAGGTGATGCAGCGGTGTCGTCGCCTGAAGTTGGACGGGCAAATTGTGCCAGATGGAGAGACATCGAGTTTGGCCAGCCTGGCCTCGACAGTGGGTGTGGTCTGCGCCGCGAGCCAGTTCTGCAACTCGGCCAACAGATGACGCTCGTCTTCGGCGCTGGACTCAAGCTCGCGCTCGTCGCGAAAAACCGGCCGAGGCACGCCGGCCAATGGAGTGCGCAGACGGTAGGAGTCAGCCAGCTCGCTGGCGTCCAAGGTGAAGGTGATTGTGCCGCCGTCGCGCCAAATCTCGATGTCACGAACGGTCACGCATTGCCTCCTGCGCTCGATGCCGCTGGGCAATCGCGGCCTTCGTGTCGGTCTAACAGTTGGCGCATGACCCGCGCCGCGAAGCGGCGTCGTGGTTGATGCGCTTGTTAGGAGGCACTGTCTCTCAGAGGTGGCCAGCTCTCAAGCACTCTACGCACAGACTCGTGAAGCTGGGGCTTGAGATCGCGGCCATCGTTCAGCCAAGCTCGTATGAGCTGCGAGGCCATCTCGTCAGAGAGCTCCGCATGCAAGGTGAGCCGCGCATCACCAACACGGCCAAAGAGACGGCCGCCACGGAGGACCCACTGATGCGTGTTCTGGCACTGGAGCCCTGCCACCCAGATATCCGGCTGTTCGTAGTGCGTCAGGCGTTCCCCGCAGATCGGGCAGTGCGAGAAGGTCGGCCGCTCCTTCAGCCTGCGGCCCTCGATGACGGTCCGAAGCAGTTCGGCGAGTTGCTCGTTGAGGGCTGGGCGCGCTCGCGTGTCGCTCAACCAGAAGGTCGCGACGGTTTCTGTAGGCTTGCCCTCAAGCTCCGCGAATCGCTCCGTGACGGCATCGTGCCGAGTCTGGGTGTCATATACGGGCATCACGAAGAACCTATGGTCTGCAGCGCACGCTAGACACACGGCCAGTGGATCGGCCGAGGGTGTGACGGCCAACTGACCCGCACAGGTCGGGCAGTGAAGATCCTCTGCCTCGGGCACTGGTGCACTGCCCACGCCTCATGTCCTCCTAACGTTTGGCGCATGATCTGGGCGTCGTGCGCCACCGGTCTTTCGGGACGCTCCGGCGCATCAGGTTGATGCGCTGGCTAGCCTGCTTCACCCTTCGCAACCCTCTCGGCGAGAATCGCCTCGCACTCTGCGCGGAGCACAGGCACCTCGCTGGTAGCGATCGACCAGACGACGGCGTGATTCACGGCCGCGTAGTCGTGCGCGAGTTGGTTGCGAAAATCCACGATGCGGCGCGCGTGCGAGATGCGTCCGGACAACGACGGCTCGACGCGCAGTAACGCGTTCACCGCCTCACCGATCACGATGAGCTGACGCTCGACCGCCGAGCGAGTGAGCTCGGTTTCGCGGTAGGCGGCGTAGTCGACGTCGGCAAGGAAGCGCGCGATCGCCTGGCAGGCGCCGGTGATGTCGGCGAGGTAGACGAGGTCGCTACGCCGCATAGAGAAGCTGCTTGGTGCGCTCGATCTCGCGGACCATGTAGCGGTTGGTCACGGCGTCCGCCATGACGAGGTCGACCTGGCCGCCGAGCAGCTCGCGCAGCTCGTCGAGCAGGCCGAAGTAAGCGTCGGCAAGCGCGTGCGGCTCCATGGGCGCGAATTGGACCAGCAGGTCGACATCGCTCTCGCCCGGGCGGAAGTCGTCGCGCAGAGCAGATCCGAAAACGTCGAGCCGGACCACGCCGAAGTGCGCGCAGATCTCTGCGATGGCTTGCTGCTTGTCGCTCAGGACGCGGACCATGGAAGCACCTCCGCCGACATGCTACCTTCGAGCGGCGCGGCTGACCACAGTGGACGAACGTAGACGGGCGCCTGAAGTCAGACTAACTATGGGTGCATAACCTGCAGCCGCCGGAGGCGGGTGTCAGGTTGAGGCACTTGTTAGACATCTCGCCGTAACTTCTCATCACCGGCGCCAGTAGTAGAGGTCTGTAGGGTTGGAGGGATAAGTGCCGCCGTAGTCGACACCTCCGACCAGCGTTTCGACCTCGTCGCGTTCAGGATCGAGGGGGCGCCAGAGAGGGTCACGTACCTCGCCTGGTTGGGGTGCTCGCACGTGCGCAGCGAGCCTATTGTCAGAAACGCCGGCGGCGGCGTAGTTGGCTTGTGCCTGCCGCAGTGACACCTCGTTGACGCCACCGCCCTCGTCGGCGAAGCGCAGCGCCGAGGCGTCGTCCTCCCAAAAACAGATTGGGCAAATGGCATAGCTCCCCGTCGGTTCGCGGAAGACGAGGTAGCCACAGCAGGGGCAGGGATAGAGGATGTGCGCCTTGCGACTTATGCCACCTCCCGCCCGAGCATGTCTAACGCGTTGCGTTTGAGCTGCGAGCACTGCCGCTCGCTTTTGGCGCAACCCTACGGCGAGTCTGCTCGAAGCGCTGGTTAGCACCCGGCCGCACCGGCCTCAGCTCGCTGCCTTCAGGGGCTGCACTGCCTGAGCAGGCCGGCTGCGCGCCAGGTCGTGAGCCGACTGCAGGTTGATCCAGTACTCCGGCGTGGTGTTGAGCGCCTGAGCCAGGAGCCACGCGGTCTCGGGCGTGACGCCGCGCTTGCCGCGCACGAGCTCGTTGATGCGCTGGACCGGCACGCCCAGGTGTGCTGCCAGGGCGACCTGAGTGATGCCCAACGGGGCGAGGAACTCCTGGCCCAGGATCACGCCCGGATGCGTGGGGATACGGTTGTCGGGGATCATGTGAGCCTCCTCTCTCTAGTGGTAGTCGGTCAGTCGAACGTCGTGAGCGTCGTTTCCCTCCCAGCGAAAGATGAGCCGCCACTGGTCGTTCACGCGGATCGAGTGCAGCCCCTTGAGGTCGCCTTTGAGCCGCTCGAGCCGGTTGCCCGGCGGCGCTCGCAGGTCGAGCACTGAGGCCGCCGCGTTCAGGGAGTCCATCTTCACCAGGGCGGCATCGACGACTTCATGGGAAAAGCGACGGGCACGAGCGGT
>Ga0181517_10005046_pt1 | contig 11799 bp, 3 predicted proteins | sample PEATcosm2014_Bin_31_FD_119748 | JGI IMG/M metagenome (GOLD analysis project Ga0181517, IMG submission 119748) | Peatland microbial communities from MTU Mesocosm Facility, Houghton, MI, USA - PEATcosm2014_Bin01_30_metaG | ecosystem: Environmental > Terrestrial > Soil > Wetlands > Peat | place... | reverse complement strand
CGTGAACGGGCGCGGCCACTGGTCGATCGGGTTGGTGGTCGGCCTCCCGGCGAGCGCCGCCGCAGGCGTGAAGTCGACGCTCGCTGCAGCCAGGGGACGGCCGTCGCCGGTGACGAAGGTCCCCGAGACCGTGATGGTGGGGGTGACGTCGATGTCGAGGCTCATCGAAGGCAACGTCGCGCCGGTGCAGACGCTCGGCGTCGGGACGATGGCCTCGTACTCGTTCGTCGTCTTGGCATAGACGGAGGACCCACCTGGGTCGACGACCACGCCGTAGTACCCCTGCGGCAGATCGACGCTGTAGCTCCCCACCGCGCCGCCCGAGGGCACTCGGTCCGCGGTCTGTACCCGTGCCTCGTAGTGGAGGGTGGTCGCGGGCTTGGGCGTGCCGCACGTGGCGTAGTCATAGAGCTGGTCGCTGAAGAAGAGCAGGGTGGCCGAGGCCGGCGTGCCATCGGCAGCCACGACCGTCCCCGACACGTGCACGAGCGGCGGAAGCGCCGGGTAGACCTCACGGTTCGTGGGGCTGATGTCGATGAACTCGGGCACGCCCTGGATGTTCGGCGGCGGCTCGATGACGAGCTCCGCGTTCGGCCCGGGCACCTGCGTGCTGATGATGTTGAGCGGCGCCTCTGACACCGCGCCGGAGAGCGTGGCACGCGACGACAGCGCCCATTGCGTGATCGGGTCACGCAGGTAGACGGTCCACCCCCCCTTGAACGGTGTGCCGTCGGCGTGAATCACGGTCAACGGCGCCACCGACACCCCGGGCGTCTGCGACACCGGCCACTGCTCGAACGTGGTGGGCGGCCCCGCCGACGGGGAGACGCCGATCGCGGCGCCGAGGGTCAGGTTGAGAGGGGTGGTGGAGCTCGGGTTCGGGTCGGTGGCGACCGCGTAGCTGACGTCGGGGTAACCGTCATTGAACGGCGCCGTCACCTCGACCTCGGCGATGTACCCGGTGTTGCTCGTCAACGGAGAGAGACCGGCGGTCGACGGAGGGAGGCCGGCGACCCACTCGAACGCGGCGACCCACTCGGAATCGGTGTTCGGGTCGGGAAGTCCGCCGGGCAGCTCCGGCACCACCGCGTTGAAGTCGGTGGGGTTTGCCCCGACCCCGGCGTTCGCGAAGACGGGCGGGAGCGGGAGGTTGAGCAAGCGTGCGTCGGTGAGCACGCCGGGCACCGTCGCGGTGTCCGGCGGGGTCCACTGCGGCCAGAAGGTGACCGCGACCGGAAGCGTCACCGAGGCGGTGGTCGGGGCGATGCCGAGGTTGCGCCCGGCCTCACGTTCCTGCGCCTCGTCGACCAGATACACACCGCCCGCACGCTGAACCGCTCCCATCTTGAAGCACACATCCCGGGGCGGCTCACCCGGTGGAGCCGTGTGGCAGCCGTTCGCGGGGGCCTCGGTGAAGATCTCGTCGCTCGAGATGGCGTAGGTCGTCCCTGCAGAAGCAGGCGCCAGCGCCGGGACGGTGACGACGAGCACGAACGGGGCGTAGGCGTTGACCTGGCAGGCCCCCGTCGGCCCTATCGACTCGCACTGGACTCCCGCGTCGCTCGGATAACCAGGGCAGGTGAGCGCACAGACGTTGACCGGCGCCGGTGACGCGGACGGCTGGGTGATGGCGTCGCACCCGGCCAGCGCAAGCACGAGGAGCCGCGCTCGCGCCCTCACTCAGACCCCTCCCTTGCCGGAGTTCGCGTCGCTCTCGACGTCGGGAGGGAAGGAGGCGTCCACCAGCCACCCGGCGTCGTAGCCGGCGCACTCCCCTGGGTTCCCCGAGGGCACGTAGAGCCACTGCACCATCGCACCGCCGGGCGAGACCGGGGTCGCCTGCGTCGGTCCCGAGAAGCCGTAGGCGATGACGACCGCGACCCTGTGACAGCCCGGGCCCAGCGGAGTCGCGAGGTCGGTGATCCTGACGTACTGAACGCCTCCGTCGCCCGGCTCGACGAGGCCATTCCCGGGCACGGGTAGGTCGCCTGAGATGGTAAGGAGGGACGTGTAGTCCTCAAACGCCTCCCACTGCACCGACTGCGCGGGGTCGAGGACGCTGACGGGGATGTAGAACTCCTCGGGCCACTTCACCAGCACCCCCTCCGGCGGCTCAACGGATGACGTGAGGATGGCCGGCGCCGGGTCGTTCACGATCGGCAGCGTGTTCGGAGGGTCGATGAGCACGCAGGCCCCGAGCGCGGCCGAGCTCCCCACGACCGCCATGATGCAGAGGCCCCTCCCGCGCGTCATGGCGCCACCGGCGGGTTCGAGGCGCTCCCCTGCTCGCGCGTCGGGACGCGCCAGCGAGCCTCCGCGTACTCGGGCGACACGGCGAGCAGGAAGAGGTCGGCGACGGCCGGGTCCTCGCGGCAGAGCGCTGTCCAGTCGGTGACCTCGAACGACACCGGCCCGGCCCCCGATGCGCGAGCACGCTCTCGGAGGACCATCTGGACGGCCGTCCGGAAGTCGCCCGCCAGGAACATCCCGACCCTGTGCGCGCAGCGCCACGAGCGCACGGGGGCGGACTCGAGGTCGCCCAGCTGCACCGGCCCGAGCAGCGTCTGGAGCCTGCGCTGCGTGCGCGGGAGCAGCACGTGCCAGAGGGCCTCGGCGAGCCGGCCGCTCTCGCGGTTCATGGCGCGGGTCGACTCGGGCGGACCGAAGGCGCCCATCACCGCGCGGAAGGCGTCGCGGGCCTTCACCTCGCCCAGCCCCAGAGCCAGGACGTTCGGCGGCAGGGCGAGGGCGAGCGCCTGGCCGAGCGCGAAGCGGAGCGCGGGGGAGTCGTCGTCGAGAAGGCCCGACACGATGGCCACCGACGGCCACATCAGCGCGACGCGCGGCGCGGGAGGGTCCTCGGAGGGGCGGAGGAAGAGCGGGACGCGCGGCAGCGAGAGCAACGCGATGGCGGTCTCGTAGACGCTCAGCACCGGACCGCGAACCGCCGACGCCGGCCTGGCGCCGTCGAGCGAGCCGGCGGCCTCCTTCACCCACGTCGAGTGGCCGTCCTCCCACACGAGCGCGAGCGCCTGCGCGACCCGGTCCTCGACCGCGCGCGTCAGGAACGCGAGGAAGCCCGGGAGCGCGACCTGGGCGGCCAGCGGCGGCGCCTCGAGGGGGCTCGCGGCCGGGTCGAGGACGCGCGCGACGTGCTCGAGCGCCAGCTGGTACGGCGGGTTGCGGTCACCGGCAGCGGCCGCGCGCAGGGCCTCGAGGCGCCCACGGTCACCCGGCGCGAGCGCGACCAGACGACGTCGAACCCGCACGACGTCGGCGAACCGACCGGCGGACTGGTACAGCGACGCGAGCAGATCGCCCTCCTCGGCCGACCCCTCTTCGAGCCCCGCCTCGAGGCAGGACTGCGCCGAATCGAGCGCCCCCTTCTCGAGGTACGCCCGGGCGAGCGCGAGCCGGGCGGCCGCCTTGCCCTCGACGTTCGCACCGACCGCTGGCAACGGCTCTGCCGCTGGCGGCGCGGCGATCTCCGGCGGTGACGGGGGCTCAGGGGGTGACGGGGGCTCTGGCGGCGACGCGGGCTCTGGCGGCGGCTCGGGTGACTCCGCGAGCAGGGGCGGCGCGGCAGGCTCCGGACCGGTCGCGTCGGGCCCGACGTCGCCGATCGAGACGGGGCCGACGTGGGAGTACGACGGCGCCTCGAGCTTGCGGACCTCCCAGGGCTGCGACGCCGGGGGCGCGAGGGCGTCGCGCTCGAGCCCGAGCTGCGCCGCGAGCGGGCTCTCCCCCGTCGCCGCGGCGATCGCCCTGTCGAACGTCTCCACCGCCCGGGTGCGCTCGGCGGGGTCGACCGAGCGGCTCTCGAGCCGCGCCAGCTCGGCGAGCACGCGAGCCTGGTCATCGCCCTCGGTCGACGTGGCAAGCTCGCTCAGGATCCCGCGCGCGCGCGCGGTGTCGTCGCGCTGGATGAGAAGCTGCGCCGCCCTGAGCAGCGCCGTCGTCCGCAGGCCCACGCTCCCCGCGGCGTCCTGGAACAGCGCGAGCGCCGCGTCCTCATGGCCCGCCCGGATCGCGGTCTCCGCAGCCGCGAGCGCCACGCGACCGCGGTCACGGACGGCGCCGACGTCGCCCGCGAGCGCGAGCTCGAACTCGGGCAACGCGCCGGTGAAGTCTCCGACCGCGAGGAGACGCTCGGCCACCCCGAGCGACAGCAGCGGATGCGGCCCCGACACCGCCTGCCAGCCGCGCAGGACGGTGAGGCCGGAGCCGGCGTCCGGCATCACCTCGAGCGCCTCGGCGCGCAGGAACGCGAGCATGGCCCCCTCCTCGCGGGAGGGCACCTCGGTGACGCGATCGAGCGCGGCCAGCGTCGCCCGCGCGTCGTCGACCGTCCCCACGCCGCGGAGGCGATACTCGAGCGAGCGCGCCAGGACCTCGGTGGCGGCGCGCTCCGGCGCGGCCTCGGCGGCGCGACGCGCGCGGTCGAGCGCCAGGTGGTCGCGACCGACGCGGCTCGCCGCATGCGAGGCCTCCATCAGGGCGTCGCTCCTGGCGTGGGGGTTGTCGACCGTCAGGGCGGCGATGGCCTCGAGGGCCTCCCCGAGCTCGCCGTCGTCCCGGAGGGCGTGCGCGGCCGACACGCGGAGCTCGAGCGCCTCCCTCCGCTGGGGGTCGCGGGTGATCACCTCCCTCGAGCACGCGAGCGCCGCCTGGAAGTCGCCCCCCATCATCGCCGCGCGCCCCGATCGGACCCCGAACTCGTTCTGCGCCGACGGGTCACGGCTGAGCATGGCCACCCGCCGCCAGATGGGGGCCGCGCACGCGAACTCGCCGAGTCGCTCGTGCAGATCGGCGAGGTAGCTGAGCGCGCTCAGGTTGTCGGGCGACTCGTCGAGGACGAGGGTGAGCTCGACGCACGCGTCCCCGGTGCGGCCGAGACGCTGCTCGAGGAGGGCGGCGCGGCGCAGGCGCACCGCGCGGAGCGCCTCGCGCGCCCCCGGGGTCTGCGCCAGGCGGTTGATGCGGCGCTCGAGGTGCAGCGCGAGGTCAGCGTAGTTGCGCTGCGCACTGATGAGCGCCTCGATGGCGCGGTCGGCGTCCTCGTCATCGGGATCCGTCTCGGCGACGCGACGCCAGGTCGCCTCCGCCTCGCCGAACTCGTCCCTCGCCTCGTAGACGCGCGCGAGCCGCTTCAGGGCTTCGTTCTTCGCGGAGGGGGCGACGCGGTCGATCAGCTGGCGGATGGCGTCCATTCGCACGTCGTCGCGGCCGGCGACCGCCGCGACCCGCTCCAGCGCGCTCCAGTGCTCGACCGCATCGGCGTCGAGCGCCGCCGCCGCGACGAGCGCGTCCACGGCAGCGCGCAGATCGCCTCGCGCCTCCCGCAGCTGCGCGACCTCGGCCCACCGCCGGGCGCGGTCCTCCGGGAGAGCGCCCGGGTCTGCGGCCTCCACCAGGAGGTGCTCCTCGATGCGCTCGGCGCGCCCCGACGCCTCGTACGCCGCTCGGAGCTCGCGCTCGAACGTCGCGCGCTCCTCTCCGACAGCGAGCTCCACCGCGCGCTCGAGCGCCCGCAGCGCCTCGTCAGTGGCCCCCTCGCGCAGCCGCACCTCCGCGAACGCCTGGAACACCCGGGCGCGCTCGTCGTCCGGGATCGCCTTGCGGAGCCGGACCCACTGCTCGTCGCCCCCAGCGGCCCGCACCGCCGTGTCGGCGGACCGGACGAGCTCGGCGTCCTCGGGCTCGCGCGTCACGGCGCGGGTCCAGAGGTCAGCGGCGCGGACGGCCTCGCCCCGGAGCTCCGCGACGCGCGCGAGCAGGCGACAGGCCGCGACTCCGACGTTGGCGTAGGGCCTGAGCACGATCTCGAAGAGGGTCTCGACGGGCCCCGCCCGCGCCAGCGCGGCTGCGTGCGGGAGGAGCGCCGCGAAGTCGTCGACGTCGCCGTCCGCCTGAAGGGCGCTCGCGACGGCCTCGCACGCCCAGGCGGCGTCGTCGAAGAGCTCCACGGCCATCCGCGCGAACGAGAGCGCGAGCCGCGCGCCGTTCGACCCAGCGGCCTTCGTGATCGCCGTCTTCGAGGCCCGCCGCAGCCGGAGCTCCAGCGAGGCGCGCTCGTCGGGGGCGTCGCGGAGCAGCTGCTCGGCGGCGAGCTGCAGCGCGACCGCGGCGCGCGGATCTCCCGAGACCGCCAGCGCGCGCAGCAGGACGTCGACCCGCAGCGCGAGGCCCGGTTCACCCTCCCCGGCCGCGCCCGCGGCGCGCATCAGCCAGCCGAAGCGCGCGCCCGTGTCGAAGGTGGTCTCGGCGACCTGGACCATGGCCTCGACAGCCTGCGGCCTGTCACCCGCCCGCTGGGCGGCGCGCACGAGGAGCATCAGCGCGGCCCCCTCCGACGGGACGGCCTGGAAGGCGCGCGCCGCGTGCTTGAGCGCGAGCCCGTTGTCCCCCTGCTGCTCGAAGAAGCGGGCGGCGCGGTAGTTCACGGCGCGGCGGCCGAAGCGTCCGAGGGCGCGGCCCGTGAGCTCGTCGTACAGCCGCGTCAGCTCGACCTCGCGACGCGACGCCAGCGCGGCCCCCTCGGCGATCTCGAGCGCCTCGGCCAGCGCGGGGTTGCGGACCAGGGCCATCACCGCGAAGTCGAGCGCGCGCGACGGCTCCCCGAGCGCGAGGGCGACGCGCGACGTCTGGGCCGACATCAGCGCGGCGCGGGGGTGGCTCGCCTCCGCGTGGATGCGCGGCTCGACGGACTCGAGCGCGTAGGCCGCGCCGCCCAGCTGCGCCAGATCGAACACCAGCGTCGTGAAGCCCCGCTGAGCGTCGAGCCTGGCAGCCCGCCACAGCGAGCGCTGCGCCCCCTCGTGGTCCCCCGCGAGATCCCACTGCGCGGCCCCGAGCGCGCGCCACGCCTCGATGGCCCGCGCGCGCCACGCGTCGTCCTGCGACTCCGCGCGCACGATCAGGTGGGTCAGCGCCTCGAGGCGGGCCAGCTCTCCGTCCGACGACAGGGCGACCTGCGCAAGCGCCTCGAGCGCCGGGAGCGTGCCGTCATCCGGAGCGGTGCGCGCGATGGCGAGCAGCGTGCGCGCCTCGCCGTCGACGTCGCCGGCGCGCTGCTGGCGCTCACGCAGCGCCGTGAGGAGCGCGACGCGCGTCGCCGGATCCTCCACGGCGGCCGCCCGCTCGAGCGTCGCCACCGCCAGCGCCACGTCCCCGGCCGCGTCGGCTGCCGCCAGGATCGCGTCGCGCAGCCCGGGCACGCGCGCCCCGAAGGCGTCGAGCGCGCGGCGCGCGACCAGCACGGCGCGCGCCGCGTCGATCGCGATCAGGTCACGGAGCGGGGTGACCACGAGCTCGACCACCGCAGCGGCGGGCTGCGGCCTGGCCAGCACCCAGATGAGGGCCTCGGCGAAGCGCGCGCCGTCGCGGCTGCGCGCCACCCGCTCGAGGAGCGCGGCCATGGCCTTCCGGTCGCCAGGCCGGAGCGCGACCAGGCGCTGGGTCCAGCCGACCGCGTACGACGACTCGCCCATCGCGTCGAGCGCGGCTGCGAGGGCGCGGCACCAGGAGCTGCGCGCGAAGAGGAAGTGGATGCCACGCTCGAGGGCCGACACGGCGGTTCGGTCGTGAGCCCCGACGGTCGCGTCGGCGAGCGTGCCGACGGCGCGCGCGCTCGACGGGTCGGTCTGGCAGGCGCGCTCGGCGAGCCGGCGTGGCGTCTCGCGGTCGCCGATGGCGGCGCGCGCCTCGCCAGCGACGGCGTACAGCACCGCTCGAACGCTCGCCCCCGCGAACTTCGCCAGGTGCTCGATCGCGGTGCTCCGGGTCTCGTGGTCGCCCGCGAGCGACGCGTTCATCCACGCGACGGCGAGAGCCCGGGGATCGTCCTGGGCCTTCGTGACCAGCACGCGCGTCGTCTCGTTCGCCCCCGAGAAATCGCGCATGGCTCGCCGCGCGCTCGCCTCGATGACAGCGGCGTCGATGAGGTCCTGGAGCGGCGCCGCTCGGTCACGCACCGCCCGCGACAGCCGCACGACCTCCTCGTAGTCGCCGCGCCGCAGCCCGAGGCGCACGGCCTCGGCGTACCACCGACGCTCGGCGGGGAGCTGCTCGACGAGCTCGGCCAGCACCTGGCTGTTCCGCGCCGCCTCGTCGGGCCGCGATCGCAGCGAGCCCGCGAGCGAGCGGAGGACGGCCACGCGCTCGTCGCCGGTCGCGCGGCCGAGCCACTCCTTCAGCCGCTCGCGCTCGTCGTGCGCCGCCAGCAGCGCCTCGGCGCGCGAACCGTCGGTGACCGCGTCGTGCTCGCCGGCCACCGCGAGCGCCCACGCCGACAGCGTCGGATCGCCGAGCGCCTCGTCGGCGATGACGGCGAGCGCCCGCGCGGCCGAGCCACGGACCGTCGCCGACAGGGCGTCGTCTGGCACCTGCACGGCGCGGATCAGCGCCTCGACAAGCTCCGTGGCGTCGCGGGTGTCGGTGGCGTGCGCGCGGAGGGCGGCGAGAGTGTCCTCTCGCGTCGGGTCGGCCTCGAGCGCGATGATGCGCGAGGCCGCGGCCCGGTCCGGGTTGGCCAGCGGGCCGGCCTGCAGCCGCGCGATCTCCTCGAACAGCGCGGCCCGGACGGCGCGCGGGGCCGACTCGGCGCGAATCTCGAGGCGCGCGACCAGCGGCTCGAGGAGGCCGGCGCGGAGCAGGAGGTCATCCATGAAGTCGGTGACCTCGACGCCGAAGACCGTGTCGAGGCCCTCGTCGAGCGCGGCGCCGAGCGCGCGCGCGAGATCGCCGGCGGCGCGGGCCTGCAGTCGACGCCGCGCGTGGACCGACCGGCTGCGCTTCTCGTCGACCGGCCTGAGCGCGGCCGCGTGGGCGCGCCAGACCTCGTCCGCGCCGAGCGGTCGTCCTCGCTCGGTGAGCGCGGCTGCCAGGGCGGCGACCGCGACGCTGCTCGTCGGATCGACGTCGAAGGCGCGCAGCAGGTCGTCCATCTGGGCATCGAAGGCGCGCGCCGACAGGCGCCGGGTCGCGGCCTCGACGTACGACTCGGCGGCCTCCGACGGCGTGACGGCGGAGGGGGCCCAGGTCGCGAGCGTCCCGAGGAGCTCCGAGGCCAGCGCCTCGCCGGGCTCGAGCCGCGCGGCGCGAGCGAACGAGGATGCCGCAGCGCGCGGGTTGCCGGCCCGGGCCTCGAGGACGCCCATGTGCAGGAGGAGCCTGACAGCCTCGACCGGATCGCGCGTCCCCGTCGTCGCCAGCGGCTCGAGCACCGCGGCTGCGGCGGCCGCGTCCCCCAGCCCCTCGAGCCAGCCCGCCAGCTCGTGGCGGAGCGACTCGTCCTCGCCCAGCTCCAGCGCCATCCGTGCGCAGTGCAGCGCCTCGTCCCAGCTGCGACCCCGCGCCGCGAGCCATCGCGCGAGCCGCGCCGCCGCGGTGCGCTCGCGCGCCGTGTCCTGGGCGGCGTGGGCCGACAGCAGCTCGGCGCGGAGCGTCCCCTCGGTCGCGGCCGGCACCTCGACGCGACGGTCCAGGGGCGGCGGGGCCTCCACGTGGAGCCGGTCGTCGACCACCTTCGGCCCTGTCCACTCGGGAGGCGGCAGCGTGATCCTGCCCGCGCTCTCGCGCTTCTCGGTCGGGTCCGGGCGGGCGTCGGTCGCGACGGTCATCTCTTCACCGCACCACGAACGCGAACGGGACGACGGTCAGCGCACGCTCTCCCTCCGCCAGCGGTGCCAGCCCCTGGGCGAACGGCGCGACGGCGGGCGCCAGGCGTCCGAGCGCCTGCACCAGCACGTCGCCCGGCGACGCGAGCGCCGAGAGCGCGGCGACCTCGGACGAAGGGAGCCCCTCGGCCGAGACTCCCGCGAGCGTGCTCCAGACCCCGCGCGGCACGCCGACCGCCTCGAGCTCGGCGTCCGGCGGCAGCTTCGCGAGCACGCGAGCCTTGGCGACCGCGGCCGACAGCCCGCCGATCTCGTCGACCAGGCCGTGATCGCGCCCCTGCGCTCCGCTGAAGATGCGCCCCTCGGCGAAGGGCGCGACGGCATCGACGGTGGTGTGTCGCCCCGCGGCGACCCTGGAGAGGAACAGATCGTAGATGGCGGTCATCTCCTCCAGGACTCGGGCGCGCGTGGCGTCGTCCCACTCGGCCAGGGCCGACGGGTACGCGGCCCTCGCGCCGGCGGTCGCCTGAGGATTCGCCGGGAACGTCTCGGAGTGCACGCCGACCTGGGCGAGCGCGCGACCGAACGCGAGCTTGCCGCCCACGACGCCCACCGAGCCGACGATGCTCCCGCGCTCGGCGAAGATCACCTCACCGGCCGAGGCGAGGTAGTAGCCGCCGCTCGCGGCCATCTCGCCCACGCTGACGACGAGGGTCTTCTTGGCGCGGATGCGCATCAGCCGGTGCCAGAGCAGGTCGCTCGCGAGGGCGCTCCCCCCTGGCGAGTCGATGCGGAGCACGACCGCGCGCACGGTGTCGTCGGCCTCGAGCCGCGCGAGGATCCGCCCGAGGGAACGCTCGGAGATCCCGTCCGAGCGCCCGAACAGCGACTCGTCCGAGCCCATCGAGATGGCGCCGCTGGCGCGCACGAGCGCGACCGGGGCGGAGGTCGCATCGCCGACCAGGACGCGCACGACGTCGCCCATGTCGCCGTCGGCATCGGCGCTGGCCCCCCGACCGAAGCGGACCTCGTCGCGAACGGCGCCCGCGGCCTTGCGGGCCTCCTCGCGCGCGTCGTCCGCGTAGCCTACCTCGTCCACGAGCTGCAGCGCCTTCGCGCGCAAGGGCGAGTACGGACCGTCCTCCACGGCGGCGGAGGCCACGTCGCCCCTGGCGACCCGGATGCCGGAGATCCACGAGTCGCGCATGCCGGCGAGCGTGCCCGTGAGCGACGCTCGCGCCTCGTCGCTGGGGCCGTCGCGCGTGAGGGGCTCCTCGGCCCCCTTGAACTTCCCGACCTGCAGGATGTCGACGCTCACGTGGAGCTGGTCGGCCAGCAGCTTGTGCAGGTAGACGACCTCGGCGGCCAGGCCTATCGCCTCGACCTCGCCCGCGGGCGCGAGGTAGATCTTGTCGCACGCGCGCGCCGCCGCGTAGTAGGTCGCGTTGCCGAAGGCGTCGCCGTGGCAGTACACCGGCTTGCCGTTCTGCCTCACGGCCTCGAGCGCCTCGCCGATCTCCTCGGCGCGCGCGAACCCCATGGCCCCCTCGCCGAAGCGGACGAAGACCCCCTTCGCGTCGCGGTCGGCGCCGACCTCGCCGATGCGCTCCACGAGCTGATCGAACGTCCCTTGCCGCCGCCCCATCGCGAGGAGGCTCCCGGACGCGACCTCGGGGACACCCCCGGACAGATCGAGCACCACGAGGGCAGGACCCGAGCGCTTCCGCGTCTCGGGCGCCGGCTCGGCCTTCGGTCGGCCGTCGCACGCCGCCGCGAGGAGGACGACCGTCAGCAGCGCCCCCGCACGCGTCCGCATCACGGCGGCGTGCCTGGCAGGTCGGCTGCAGTCCCCGGTGGGAGCGCGATCGGGGTGTGGGACGTGGTCGGGGCGGCAGGCGTCCCCTCCGGCGCCGCTGCCGGTGCGGCCTTCGCGGACGTCACGACTGCGGGCGTCGAGCCGGCGGTGTCCGAGGGGGCGGCGCCGGAGGTGCTCCCCTCGGCGCGAGTCTTCACGTAGGACGGGTAACCGCTCGACTCGGGGAAGCGGTCGATGATCTCCTTGTAGCGCGCGATCGCGCCCGCCTTGTCTCCCTGGGCCCACATGGCGTCGGCCTGACCGACGTGGGCCGGCACGAAGTTCGGGTTCAGCCCGATGGCCCGCCCGAAGTACGAGCGAGCGCTG
>Ga0181517_10005042_pt1 | contig 11804 bp, 7 predicted proteins | sample PEATcosm2014_Bin_31_FD_119748 | JGI IMG/M metagenome (GOLD analysis project Ga0181517, IMG submission 119748) | Peatland microbial communities from MTU Mesocosm Facility, Houghton, MI, USA - PEATcosm2014_Bin01_30_metaG | ecosystem: Environmental > Terrestrial > Soil > Wetlands > Peat | place... | reverse complement strand
GCGCGGCTTCCGGAATTTCGTTCCTGTACGCGTCCACTATATCCACGCTATGCCCGGCAGCCTTCAAGACATCAGGAATCACATCCCGGGCCACGGAAGCGCGTGCGAGCAGCATTTTGCTGCTCGCGGTTCGATCTCCCATGGCGGCAGACAGCGCATCCAGCAAACTTTCTGCCAAGTATGATACTGGGACAATCGTAACGTGAAGGCCATAACGTCGCGCCGTAGAAGCGGTACCTTCCCCTACGGCAGCCACCTTCATCGCAGCCGGCTGCACAAGCTCAATCCCCAGCGATTGGGCACGTTCAAAGAGCGCTCGAACGGCATTCGTGCTGGTCAGAAGCAGCCAGTCATAAGAGTGGAATTTGTGAATGGCGCGGTCCAGATCGTGGAAACTGACCGGGGGCAGGATCTCCAGCACCGGCACCTCGACCGGTATTGCACCGAGCGCGCGAAGTCCTTCGCTCAGTTTGCCTGCCTGATGCAGGGCGCGGGTTACCAGCACCCGCTTCCCTGCCAGCGGCAACGGAATCAACGGGATGCCTCGCCTGCGGCTTCGAGCAGCGGCTTTGCTCCCGCATCGATCAATTTCTGCGCAATCAGCTGTCCCAACTCAACGGGGTCTGTGCCGAGGATGGGCGCGCGGTGATGGACACGAATCGCAATCCCGGAATCGGGTACGGCCACGACGCCAAACACCTCGTTCCAGGGTCCGACCTCGGGGCCGAAATCCGACTCCGCAGTAGGCCGGCAGTGAATCCCGATCGGAACCTGGCATCCGCCGCCGAGCGCGGCCAGAGCGGCCCGCTCTGTGGTTACGGCAAAGCGGGTGTCCGGGTCGTTTAAAAACTGCAGGGCGGCGATGGTCTCGAAATCGCCCTTGCGGGTTTCAATGCCCAGGGAGCCTTGACCGGCGGCCGGACAGAAATTCTTCGGTTCCAGACGTTCCCGCACCCACTCAGTCTTCTCCAGACGGTCCAACCCAGCGGCCGCCAACAGGATCGCATCCACCTGACCTTCGCCGAGCTTGCGCAACCGCGTGTCGACGTTGCCACGGAACTCAACCGCCTCAATATCCGGACGAAGAGCCTTCAACTGGGCGCGGCGACGCTGGCTGCTGGTGCCCACCCGCGCTCCGAGCGGCAGCGCAGCCAGATTCTCGAACTTCGCGGACACAAATACGTCGCGCGGATCGACACGGACAGGCGTCGCAGCCAGAACAAACGAATCGGCCAGTTCGGTGGGCAGGTCCTTCAGCGAATGAACGGCCAGATCGATGCTTCCATCGGCCAGCGCCTCTTCAATCTCCTTGGTGAACATGCCCTTGGAGCCAACCTGGGCAAACGTCACCTCCTGGAGGCGATCGCCGGTCGTCTTGATGATCTGGATCTCAACTTCGTGGCCCTCGCCACGCAACAGCGCCGCAATATGGTTCGCCTGCCAAAGCGCCAGTTGCGAACCGCGGCTTCCGATTGTCAATTTCATGCTTTCCTCACTCCGCTGTTCGCGCCTACCGTGATTTCCTGAACTGTTGCGATCTTTTTGCCAGCCGGGTCCCCGTTGCCAGTCGCTGCTCTCGGCTGCTCGTCATTTGCCTGATCCGTGCCAACCGGAAGTGTCCAAGTCTCGCAAAGAACATCCATGCGCGTCTGGTCGTCCTCCCGCGCGGCCTGTTTCAGGGCGTGCATGGGCGGATGCAGGAACTTGTTTACCAGCCCGCGGGTCAGCGCTTCAACCGCCGCTGCCTGCTCGGCAGTAAGCGTGCCGAGCTTCGCCTGCATGCGCCGCATTTCCGCCTGCCGAATCTCTTCCGCCTGCCGTTGCAGGGCCACGATCGCCGGAGCGGCATTGACCGCCCGCTGGCGCACATGAAAGCGCTCCACTTCGCTGGCGATCAACGACTCGGCATCGGAGGCTTCGCGGCTGCGTTCCGCCATGTGCGTCGCAGCCACACCCTGGAGATCGTCGATGTCGTAGACAAAGATGCCTTCCAACTTGCCCATAGCCGGGTCGACGTCTCGAGGCACCGCAAGATCCACAAAGAACATGGGACGATTGCGGCGGCGATGCATGAACTGCTGACCATGCGCCGGTCCAAAAATGTGGTGCGGCGCGCTGGTGGAAGTGATCACGATGTCGGCCTGACTGGCCATTTCGTAGAGCTGGTCATAAGGGATGACGCGGCCGTTGAACGGCTCCGCCATCCGCTCGGCGCGCTCCTGGGTGCGGTTGGTCACCAGAATTGTGCCCACGCCCTGCTGTTTCAGGTGCCGCGCCGAAAGCTCGCACATTTTTCCGGCGCCGACCAGGAACACGGTCTTCCCGGCCAGCGACCCGAAGATCTTGCGCGCCATCTCGACAGCCACGGAGGCAATCGATACGGAATTGGATCCGATTTCGGTTTCGGTACGCACTTTCTTGGCCGCCGCGAATGCGCCTTGCAGCAGGTGCTCCAATTGCCCGCCGATGGTGCCGGCAGCCTTGGCAACGGCGAAGGCTTCCTTGACCTGCCCGAGGATCTGCGACTCGCCCACCACCATGGAATCCAGACTGGCGGCGACGCGATAGAGGTGGTGAATCGCCTCGCGCTCGCGATGCTCGTAGAGGTGTGGACCCAGTTCGGCATGATCCACACCAAAATGACGTTCCAGGAAGCCCGCAATCGGAACCTCCCAGGTATTCTCGTTCCCGGCCCGATCAGCGTCTGTCTGAATCTCAGCCGGCTGAATCGCCGCCACGATCTCAACCCGGTTGCAGGTGGAAACAATCATGCACTCGGCAATGCCGGGGACGGCGGCAAGGGCACGGGTCGTCTCCGCCAGGTCCGCACGCGAGATAGCGATGCGTTCCCGAATCGCGATCGGAGCGGTCTTGTGGTTTACCCCTACGACGGCAAAGCTCAGGGGACTAGCGATTCGCGAGCTCATCGCGCACCGTACCTGTGCACGTGGCTGATAAAGTTGGTAACCCATACGGCAAACATCACCAGAAATACAGATGCGGTCAGATAGGCAGCCTTGCGTCCGCGCAGACCGGCGCTGCGGCGAACCAGGAGAAGCAAAACATACACCGCCCAGCTGATGAAGGCGGCAAGAATCTTGGGATCGAGAAAATAGGCTGCGCCCAGCGTGGTTTCCTGCACCAGGACGCTGCCGATCACCAGGCCGACCGTCATGCAGGGGAACCCGAATTCAAGCGTGGCAAGGGCGATGCGCTCCAGACTGTCGAGAGCCGGCAGCCAGTCCAGCGGCGCCCACCAGGAATTCTGCCTGGGCTGCGGCTTGGCCTTGATGCGGCGCTCCTGCACCAGGTAAAGCGCGCTGGCCAACATGCTGAACGTCAGAGCCACATAAGCCAGCAACAGCGCCGCGATGTGAGCCAGCAGCCAGGTGGTTCGCACGCCTTCCGACGGGAACGTATAGCGCTCCAGGCCCAGAGACGGCACCAGGACGAGGAAGAACGTCAGCGGCAGCGCAAAGAGTCCCAGAAAAATCGCATCGTAAAACCACCAGCCCAGGAAGAAAAGGCTGGCAACAGCAAACCCCAGCAACGACTCCACGTCGCGCACGCCGACGGGCATCCAGCTGTGCGACTGGACCAACATTTCCACGACCGAGACGAAATGAAAAAAGAGGGCCATGCCCCCTACGTGGACGCAGATCTTGCGCCAGCGGAGCAGGCCATACAGCACAGCCGGAAAGACGGCAACGCTCCCCATTGCATAGAGAACCGCCGCCACTCGGAGCCAGAATATATGCATCTCGATCATCACCTTAAAGTCGTATCCAATCAGTATACTGTGACGCAAATCACTCGACGGGAGCCAGCGGCGGAGCGAGCGCCCGTTGCGGGCAAGCCCAAAGCCTTCCGATTCAACCAGGAAATGGCGTCACGGCGCTCGCCAGCGATGCTCTTCCGGGGGCATCGCGATACTCTAATGTCAACGTGCTGCGAGAAGATAAACAACCCGAAGATGTGCTGCCGTTGGCTGCAGATGCGCCTGTGCTCACCCCGCCTCTCGACCGGGAAATGGCCGAGCTTACCCCCTTCATGCGCCAGTGGACGGCGGCCAAGCGGGAGAATCCCGACGCCCTGCTGTTTTTCCGCATGGGCGACTTTTACGAGCTGTTCTACGACGACGCGGTGACCGTGAGCCGCGAGTTGCAGCTGACCCTGACGGCGCGCGACCGCGAGCGCACACAGCCCATGTGCGGCGTGCCTTATCACGCCGTCGAAGGCTACCTGACCAGGCTGCTGCGGCAGGGATACCGTATCGCCATCTGCGACCAGATGGAAGATCCCAAGCTGACCAAGAAGATCGTCCGCCGTGAAGTCACCCGGGTGCTCTCTCCCGGAACCGCATTCGACTCCGCGTTGGGGCAGGACCAAAACAACTTTCTGGCCGCGCTCTTTGAGCCGGCCGCCGGCAAACCGGCCCTGTGTGCTGTGGCGCTGCTGGACGTCTCGACGGGCGAGTTCCGCACCGCGGAGTTCGAGGGCGCAACCGCACTCCAGCAGGCGGTCGATGCCATTCTTAAGGTCCAGCCCAGCGAAGTTTTGCTTCCCACCGGCGCGCAGCTTCCTGCCGCACTCGACCGCATTGCGGCCCGCACGCGCGTCGACGACTGGGTATGGACCCGCGAGTTCGCCGTGCCTCTCGTGGAGCGGCAACTCGGCGTACGCTCACTGGAAGGGTTCGGGCTCGATCAACATCCTGCCGCGGCCATTGCCGCCGGCGCGGTGCTGCATTATGTGCGGACAACTCAGAAGAATGAGGCTCTGCATGTTGACAGCCTTCGCTTTGAAGAGCACTCCACGGCGCTCGAACTCGACCAGGTGACGGTTCGCAATCTGGAACTGACCGAGCCGCTGTTCAACGGACAGGACAACCGCGCAACCCTCTTCCATGCTCTCGACGTCTGCCAGACGCCCATGGGCAAACGGCTGCTGAGGGCCACCATTCTGCGCCCGCTGAACGACGCCGCCGCCATCGAAGCGCGCTACGAAGCGGTGGCAGAGACGCGTGGCGATCTGGTCAGGCGCGAAGAGATTCGCCGCGCCTTCTCCGGAATTCTCGACCTGGAGCGCCTGCTGGCCCGGCTTTCGCTGGACTCAGCAGGCCCTCGCGATGTGCGCGCGCTGGCTTCGAGCCTGGCCCGGCTGCCCGAGTTGAAAACAGCTTTGCTGGCGATGAATAGCACGCTCTGGAAGGGGCTTGAAGCCAAGCTCGATCCGCTTGGCGAGATCACTTCACTGATCCAGACCACGCTCATTGAAGAGTTGCCGCTCACGCTCGTAGATGGCGGCGCAATTGCCAACGGAGTGGATTCCGAGCTTGACGAGCTGCGCACCATTTCCACATCGGGCCGCCAATCCATCGCCGCCATTGAAGACCGCGAACGGCAGCGCACCGGCATAGCTTCGCTGAAGGTCCGCTATAACTCGGTCTTCGGTTATTACATCGAAATCACGAAGGCCAATCTGGCGCTCGCGCCCGCCGACTACGAACGCAAGCAGACGCTGGTCAACGCCGAGCGATTTACCACACCGGAACTCAAAGAGTACGAAGTCAAGATCCTTACCGCGCACGACCGCTGCACCGAGATAGAGAAGCGCATCTTTGCCGAACTGCGCAAGACCGTGCTGTTGGCTGCGGGCAGAATTCGCCGAACATCTGCAACTGTTGCTGAAGCCGATCTGCTGGCCGCCTTCGCCCACCTCGCCGCACAGCGCAACTACACGCGCCCGGTCATTTGTAACGAGCAGGTGATCGAGGCTGTTGCGGGCCGCCATCCGGTCATTGAACAGTGGATGGAGGAGACGCGCGAAGGCCGGTTTATCGCCAACGATCTCTATCTGAACGCAGGGACCGACGGGCCCAGCCTGCTGCTCATCACCGGCCCCAACATGGGCGGCAAAAGCACCTATCTGCGCCAGTCAGCGATGCTGATTCTGATGGCGCAGATGGGCAGCTTTGTGCCGGCCGAGAGCATGCGCTACGGCCTGGTCGATCGCATTTACACGCGCATCGGCGCCAGCGACAATGTGGCGCGCGGGCGTTCGACTTTCATGGTCGAAATGACCGAGACGGCCACCATTCTGAATACAGCCACACATAGGTCCCTCATCCTGCTCGACGAGATGGGCCGCGGTACGGCAACCTTTGACGGGCTTTCGCTGGCCTGGGCAACCGTCGAGTTTTTGCACGCGGAAACCTGTGCGCGCACGCTGTTTGCCACGCACTATCACGAACTCACCATGCTGGCGGAGAAGCTGCCGCGCGTGCGCAATCTGCGCGTGGGCGTCAAAGAAGCGGCAGGCGGAATCGTCTTCCTGCACAACATCGAGCCCGGTGCCGCCAGCAAGAGCTACGGCATTGAAGTGGCACGACTGGCGGGGCTTCCTGCTGTGGTCATCGAGCGCGCAAAGCGTGTGCTGCGTCAGCATGAGAAGCAGGAGCGGCAGAGCGTGCAGGTTGAGACGGAGCCGGAGCCTATGCAATTGACGATGTTCACGCCTCTCTCGCAACGCATTGTGGATCGCCTCGAAGCGGTCGATGTCAATTCGCTCACGCCTCTGCAAGCGCTGAACCTTCTCGAAGAATTGCAAAGCGAGCTGAAGGAACGAGGATGAAGACCGAGTTGCGCAAAATCGTCGGCAGCCTGCTTGTGGTTGGCCTTGAAGGCAACGAGCTAACAGCCATGGAGCGTGCATGGCTCCGGCTGGTTCGTCCTGCCGGCGTCATTCTCTTTCGCCGCAATATCGAGTCCGCAGCGCAGACACGGGCGTTGCTTGCCGATGCCACAGCGCTTTGCGCCACTCATAGCTTGCGCTGCGTCGACGTTGAAGGCGGAACTGTTGACCGATTGCGCAACGCGCTTGCCTCGTTGCCCTCCGCTCAGGCTGTTGCAACTGCGGCTCGGCAATTGCGCAAGCCCGCACTCATGCGCGAACACGGCGAGCTGGCCGGGCGCGCTGTCAAGGCTTTCGGCTTCAACACGACACTTGCTCCCGTACTCGATCTGGCCTTGCCCGCATCGGCACAAGTCATGGGCACACGCGCAGCAGCTTTATCTCCCGCGGGCGTTGTGGAGTACGCGCGCAACTTTCTCGCCGGCCTTGCAGCGCAAGGAATCGTCGGCTGCGGCAAGCATTTCCCCGGCCTTGGCTCTGGCGCTGTCGACTCGCACGCCGAAACTCCGGCCATCCATCGCACGCTCGGCGAACTCAGCCGCGAAGACCTTGTCCCTTATCGCGAACTCCGCGACGAACTCCCCATGGTGATGGTGAACCACGCGGCTTATCCGAAGACGCCGGGCCGGGAGAAGCCCGCAACCGCATCGCCCTTCTGGGCTACAACCGTTTTGCGCAAGCAGATAGGCTATCGTGGACTCGCCTTCAGCGACGACATGGAGATGGGTGGGATCCTCAAGTTTTTGCCCATCGAAGACGCGGCCATCGCGGCTATTCGCGCCGGGATGGATTTGCTTGAAATCTGCCACAGCACGGAGCTGATTCTGCGCGCCTATGAAGCTTTGCTCTCTGAAGCAGAGCGTTCGCAAGCTTTCCGCGCGTTGCTCACCGCGCGAATGGATCGAACGAATAGCATGCGCGCGCGTTTGTTTGCCGCGCCTGCCGCCAAGCCGCTTTCAAGCCTTCAGTTCGAAGCACTGCGAACACGCATCGATCGCTTCAGCGAGACCATTCTGCAAGCTCAAACGAATCAGGAGAAGCAACCGGCATGAGTGCAAGCGCAAAGTCGATGACAGTGGCCGGAATCATGAGCGGCACTTCGGCCGACGGAATCGATGTCGCCGTCGTTCGCATTCAAAAAAGCAAACCGCGGCTTACCCTTTTAGCGCATGAAGGTTTCAAGTTTCCTGCGGCTCTGCGCCGTTCCGTGCTTGCAGCAATGAATGCCGAATCCACTTCAACGGCCGAGTTGGCCCGTCTCAACTGGCGATTGGGAATTGCCTACGCGGATGCAGTCAAGGCCACGCTCAAGAAGCATCCCCTGCAACTCGATTTGATCGGCTGCCACGGGCAAACACTCTATCATCAGCCAGCAGCGCAGGCTTACGCAGGCAAACGTTTCGCCTGCACCTGGCAGGCAGGTGAAGCAGCCGTGCTCGCATCCGAGTTGCAGGTTCCTGTTGTTTCGAATTTTCGCCCTGCCGACATGCTGGCCGGCGGTCAGGGGGCGCCGCTGGTGCCGCTGCTGGATTACGTGCTCTTCGCCGATGCAAAGCGGGCCCGAGTTTTGCAGAACATCGGTGGAATCGCCAACCTCACCGCCATCCCCGCGGGCGCGGATGCAAGCGCTGTGATTGCCTTCGACAGCGGACCCGGCAATATGATCGTCGATGCGCTCGCGCTGCAATTATTCCGCGAGCCCTTCGATCGCAATGGCGCTATCGCCGCGCGCGGCACAGTGTTGAAGGCCGTGCTCGACCAAGCGCTGCGCAACCCCTACTTCAAGCAGAAGCCTCCGCGCACCGCGGGGCGCGAGCAGTTCGGACGAGAGTATGCGGCAAAGTTTCTTGCCGCCTGCTTGAAACGCAGCGAGAAGCCTGAAGATGCGCTGGCTACTGCAACGGCGTTGACCGCCGAGACCATCGCGCAAAGCTACAAACAGTTCGTGCGCCCCAAGATGAAGGCGCGCAGCGTGGATTACATTGTCAGCGGAGGCGGCGCGCGCAATGCGACTCTGATGGCCATGCTTGCACAGCGGCTTGCGCCGATGGGATGCGAACTGGCCGCTAGCGAGGACTTCGGACTGCCCGCCGAAGCCAAGGAAGCCGCGGCGTTTGCGCTGCTCGCGTGGCAAACATGGAATCGCCTGCCCGGCAATGTCCCCGCTGCAACCGGTGCAAAGCAGCCCGTGCTTCTCGGCCAGGTCACCTATGCGTAGGGCATTGTTCGCATGTATGGCCCTGCTGATCGCGCTCTGCGGCTGCCATGCCAAGCCGAGAGACCCGAAGACGGTGGTGTTTCTTATCGAGAGCAGTCCCGCCAATCTCGATCCGCGGATCGGCACCGATGCGCAATCGGAACACATCGACGAACTGATCTTTGACGGGCTCGTAGCCCGCGACAAGAACTTCAATTTCACGCCGGCACTCGCGGAAAAATGGGAACAACCGGACGCGCTCACCATCGTCTTTCATCTGCGCCGTGGTGTGCGCTTTCACGATGGACGCACGCTGACCGCACAGGATGTGAAATGGACCATCGATTCCATGCGCCCAGTTTCGTCGGGCGGAACCGCCGCGGTCATTTCGCCCAAGGCCAACGCGTATGCGTCTATTGCCAATATTGAAGAGCGCGATCCGCAGACTGTCGTTCTGCATCTCAAACACGCGGACAACTTTCTCTTCACCAATCTTTCAACCGGTGCATTTGGGATTGTTCCTGAAGGCAGCGGCCGCGATTTCTGGCAGCACCCGGTTGGCACCGGTCCGTTTCGCTTTGTCAGTCAGCAAATCGATCAGGATGTTGTCGTCGAACGCAATCCGTCGAGTTGGTCTGTCGTTCCAAAGATCGAGCGGGTCCGTTTTCGAGTCGTTCCAGATGCAATCACGCAGTCGCTTGAGTTGGATAAAGGCTCCGCGGATGTGGCCATCAATTCCCTGCCCATGGATGCACTGCCTACACTTGCGGGGCGACCCGATCTGCGCATCGAGCATGTACCTGGAACCGTGGTTCAATATCTCGGCTTCAATCTGCGCGACCCGCTGCTCAAGGATGCGCGTGTTCGTCAGGCAATCGCCTGCGCCATCGACCGCAAGCTGATCATCGACACCTTGCAGAGAGGCCATGCGCTGCCTGCAGACAGTCTTCTTCCGATCAGCCACTGGGCTTACTCCGGCGAAGGGCCGCATTACCCGTACGATCCGGCGCGCGCTGCGCAACTTCTCGATGAGGCGGGTTACAGGACACTCGGAAACGGCCTGCGCTTCCACCTCATCATGAAGACATCGACAGACGAGGGAACGCGTTTGCTGGCAGCCGTTCTACAACAGCAACTGGCCCGCGTGGGCATCGCCCTTGAATTGCGCAGCTATGAGACTGCTACGTTTTATGCCGATGTGCGGCGGGGCGCTTTTCAGATGTACTCGCTGCGCTGGATAGGCGGCAACGAACAGCCCGACATCTTCAGTTACGCGTTTGCCACTGCGAGTTTCTCGCCCGCCGGCGCCAATCGCTCTCATTACTCCAATGCCAGGGTCGATGCGCTGCTGGACGATGCGGCGCAAAGTCAGAACGCGCAGCAACGAAAAGCAGACTATGCGGAAGTGCAAGGCATTCTGGCGCGCGATCTGCCTGCCATCAACCTCTGGTATCGCGACACAATCGTTGTTCATCACCGCAGACTGACCGACGTGGTTCCGACTGCTTCCGGGAGTTTCTCATTTCTTGAGTCCGCGCAGTTGAAACCCTCGTGAAGCGGACAGAAACTTCAGTACGTTGGCCGGGAAGATCTGTACTTACCCCGGCCCCCAATGCGAGGGATCTCCACACCAGGGACGAAAATCCGTCGGTAGGGACTCCGTCGCCGGGGCACCCATTCTGTTCAAGCGATGCTTTTCAAATCATCGGTAGTCACTTTTGAAGAAGCGCAGGCGAGGACGCCCGCACTACAGCCGGCCAGGAGGCCGGCGCTACAATGTCGCAGCTTTCCTGGCTGAGTAAACCTTCAGGGATTCTTAAGCATTCACGATAGCTTTCTTACAGTGCGACCGCACCACGAAACACAAAAACCCAGCGCCGGCCGCACCTTCAGCGTATCTTCAGCAAGGTTTGTATACGCTGAAATAGTTACCTCAACCTTTTGACCTGATATTTCGTCTACTGGTTTAGATAAGCAACTTGCAGCTGGGCTAAATCGTGATTTTGAGCTGAGGAGAATGGATCGATGACGAGCAGAAAGAGAATCCGGATGGCAGTTACCCTTGGATGCCTGATGGCTTTCCCGGCTGTTGCGCAGCTCGGTTGGGCGCAGGCCGCAGCAAAATTCCTGGGCACGGTCACGGCGATCAGCGGCACCTCCCTGACGGTGAAAACCGACAACGATGGAGTTCATCAAGTTGAGGTTCCTTCCCAGGCGGCGATCAAGCGCATATCTCCTGGGCAGCGCGACCTGAGCACTGCCGAGACCATTCAGTTCAGCGATCTGGCCACTGGCGATCGCGTGCTCGTCAAGCTCGATCCGGATGCGCCCGCAGGTTCTGAACAAGCGCTGCAAATTGTGGCCGTCAAAGCTGCCGACGTAATGGCAAAGCAGCAAAAGGACCGAGACGACTGGCAGAAGCGCGGCAGCGGCGGACTCGTCAAGAGCATCGACGCAACGGGCGGCCTCATCACTGTGACCACCGGCGCAGGAGCAGGCGCGAAAACAGTTACCGTGCGCGTCGGCAAGACGACCATTCTCAAACGGTATGCACCCGCCTCGGTGCGCTACGATGCTGCTGCCCCCGCTCCGATTGAAGCGATTCACGTGGGCGACCAGTTGCGGGCGCGGGGTGCGAAGAACGCAGATGGGACCGAGATAGCCGCCGAAGAGGTGATCTCGGGCAGCTTTCGAAATGTTTCCGGCCTGATTGCGACCACCGACGCGGCGGCCGCAACCATCACGCTAAAAGACCTGGCAACGAAGAAGACAATCACCATTCACGTCCCTGCGGATGCGCAGCTGCGCCGGATTCCTGACCGCATGGCGCAGATGCTAGCCGCGCGGCTCAAGGGTGGATCGGCCGCAGGATGGACGGGATCCGGCGCTGGACAGCGCACGGGCGGCGTTCAGG
>Ga0181517_10005041_pt1 | contig 11807 bp, 7 predicted proteins | sample PEATcosm2014_Bin_31_FD_119748 | JGI IMG/M metagenome (GOLD analysis project Ga0181517, IMG submission 119748) | Peatland microbial communities from MTU Mesocosm Facility, Houghton, MI, USA - PEATcosm2014_Bin01_30_metaG | ecosystem: Environmental > Terrestrial > Soil > Wetlands > Peat | place... | reverse complement strand
CCCGATGATCACCGACATGGAGTAGTCGAGATAGGAGCGGCGCATCTCCTCTTCGATGTTGATGGGAATGAGGTTCGTGCCGCCGGGAGGGTTCGCTCCGTCGAGAGGAAGCTGAGGATTCTGATCGTCTGCCATAGTTTTTTAGGGCTCGCGGAAAGGCGGCAAAATGTCCGGAAAAAGCAGGGCCGGATCCGCAGCTCTTAGCTTCTATTTTAGTGGCTCGAGCGGTCTTTTAGCAAGGCGGGAAGATGGAAATAACCCCTTATTTTGCTTTGATTTATGAAGGACTTACGGCGCTCCGCCCGAAGCCCGCCATCGCGCGCACATCTAACCCGGTTTTTGCACCGGGAAAAGCAGCTCTCGAGGCGCGTTTTCCTGGACGCCGAATGCGGTTTCAAGCCCGCGCCCAGGCGGTTCGAAAGTTCCTGCCAAAGGCTAGATCAGCCCCGGCAGGCTCAGCATGCACAACACCGCCTGCAACCCCACAATAGCCCCTGCGGCGCCCAGCGCCCAGCGCCCTCTTGGGCCATCGTATGCATCGGCCAGCGCGCCGCCCACAAACGTGAGGAGAAACGGCTGCGCCCAGAGCCACGGGCTGCCCGGAGAGCCCGTCATCACGAGCACCATGCAAACCAAAGCGCAAAGCAGCGGAGATGTGTTGCCGAAGTAGCGTGATCTGCGCGTGCTCAGATACAACACCACTGCGGCGCACGCGGCAATCGTGATGCCTCCATTGGCGAGTGCGCTGAAGAACCGCCTCGCCGGATCCAGCGAAAACCAAAGGAATCCCGCCGCGGAGCGGAAGACATAGCTGTAGGCATCGGGTGAAAAGCCGTAACAGGCAAAGACCAGCACCAGCGCCCCCGCCGCGGCCACCACCACCACAGGCAAGGTCCGGCTCCGGTGCCCCTCGGCGACCCAAAGCATGGCCGCCAGACCCAGTAGTGCGGCCAGCGGGAGCGCCACAATGTGTGCAGCTGCCGCCACGCCAAAAATCGCCGTCAGCAGAACCATCCGCGGCCGCCACTTGCGCCGCGGGCCCTGCATCGCATGGGCAACGCCAATGCAGGTATACACGCCGCCGAAGAGGCCCAGCGCCGCCAGCACCTCGGGATTTGGCGTCACGCAGGCGCGCAGCACCGCGGGCGAAAAGCAATAGAGCGCCAGGGCCGTATAGCCGCCCAGGTTGCCATAGAGCCGCCGCGTCACCCACCAGATGCATCCCCCCAGCAGGAACCCGGCAAAGAGGAACGGCAGGCGCAGCAGCAACAGGATGTGCGTCATTTGATGGCGCAGTTCCCACGTGCTCAGTTCGCCGTTCTCTTGTACGACGCGATTCTCGGGCTTGCGCAGCAGGTCGAGCCCGCGCTCGGCCAGAAGATTCAGAGTGAGCGGAAGCCCGGCGAGCCTGTATGCCAGAATGCCGTCGTGAATGTTGCCGCAGGAGGTGTAGTAGCCGGCCAGGGGCGATGGCTTTTCCCAGGTTTCGCGTCCGCAGCGCGCGTACTGGTAGTCAATGTCTGTCAGTGTCTGGTGGCCGATGAGCCAGAATCCCTGCATCAGAAAGAGGGCCAGCAGTCCCGCCGCAATCCGTTGCGGCAGATTGAATTGAAAGCGGCGGAGGGCTTGAAACCGGTGGGTCATGCGAATCGTGCGGCTGTTACCAGTCTAAACGGCCCGCCCGACGCGAAGGCGCCAGCGGCCCCTGTCCGAGTGCGCATGTCAAAAAAAGAGCCGCTCCGAAGAGCGGCCCATGTCCTCAAGTGTGCAACTTAGTTAAAGATGGCGCCCACGGTTACGTTGGAATTCAGCGGTTCGGTGCTGGTGGGCGTATTCAGGATTACGAAACAATAGTTCGGACCGGCCGCCGTCCAGTAAACCGGACCGGGCAGTGCATTGCCGTTCACGTCGCTTGGCGTGCAGTTGTAGGACCATCCGCCAAACTGTCCACCCTGGGCCTCGATGACGATCTTCTCGTTCGCTGCCGGATAGGTCGCAACGCAGACTGAACCACCGCCTCCAGTCCAGCCGGGCCCGCAATGAATCACATCGGAGGTACCGGTGGCAGAAGACGCGGTGACTTGCCAGGCGGTCGTATTCAAGCCTTCGTTGTAAATGGTGATCGTGGACAGAAGCGACACGGCCTCCGACCCCGGAAAGCACGAGCCCGGCGTTGGCGGATTGCCCGTGGGATTGGGCAGAACCAGTGGGCAGTTGAAGGTAGCCGTAGCGGTCTGAATCGACCCCGTGGTCGTGTCCGTTGCCTCGGCGATGATGGTGGCGGTTCCATTGCCGTAAGCGGTGACGATGCCGCCAGGCGCTCCCGGATTTGGAGGAGTCGAGTTGGTGCTGACAGGGAAGACACTCGGGAAGGAAGAAAGCCACGTGACCGAATTCGTCAGATCTCGGACAGTCGGCGTGGTGGAGTAGGTTCCAATCGCAAGGAAGTTTCCCGTGTCCTGCAGGTTGCCGACGGTAATGCTAGAGGGAACGACCAGGAGCGAAAGCAGAGGCTCCGGCGCCGGCGTCAGGGTAACGGTGACGGTGCCCGTATTCGAAACGACGGAGAGGTCGGGATTCTTCACCTCGGCCGTGATAGTGGTGCTTCCCTGGCTCGCACCGGTGACAACGCCGTTCCCCGACCCGAGTCCGGACGTGATAGACGCGATCGTGGGGATACTTGACGTCCACGTGGTCTGCGGCGAGTTGGTGACGTCAACCTCGAGGCCGGTAGTTCCCGAGGTGGCAAGCGCGATGAATTGACCGGTCTGGCCTGAAGCTGAAACCGACTGCGACGACGGAACAAGAGTCACTGCGGTATATTTCTCCGCCGATCCGTTCGACACGGTAAAGGATCCTGTGCCCGCAATCGTATTCCCGCCGCTGGTGTAGAGGGCAATGATCGTCACCGTGCCCTGGGTCAACGCCGTAGCCAAGCCAGTATTTGCCCCGATCGTGGCAATCTGTGTGCTGCTCGAGGACCAGGAAACCTGGCTGGTGAGATTCTCCGTCGCCCCTGTGGACGTGGTTCCAATTGCGATGAATTGGGTGGTTTCGTTGGGCACTGCTACCGACTGGGCGCTGGGGATGATCGTGAGAGATGTGACGCTCGACGAAGGCGATGAACCACCGCCGCCCGACGTCGCCGTTACTGTCAGGGTTGCGCTCGCGGTGAGGGTTCCCGTGAATCCGTTCATCGTCGCCGTGATGGTCGTGGTCCCCGCGGTAAGCGCAGTGGCCATCCCTGTGGAGTTGACGCTTGCCACCGCGGGAGTGCTCGAAGTCCATGTCGCAGAATCGGTATCATCCTGCGTCGTCGATGGGTGGCCGCTTCCGTGGCCGACGGTTCCTGTGGCCGTGAACTGCACGGTCTGACCCACACCAAGAGACTGTGTGGCGGGAGTCACCGCCAGAGAATCCGCCAGAGGGTTCGTGCAACCGGCAAATGGCAGTACAACAGCAACGAGACCCGCAAGGAGGAGTGCCCGTGGTGACAAACAATCAAGCATAATTGACCTCCGGAATCTGCAGCCGGTTTTGACGTCGACCATCGGCGTCATGGCAGACTCTCGCTGGCCTCTACGCCATCAAATATATGTCACTGAAACTCGACTCCTTCTGGCACGAAGGTGTTACTTTTGCTTTTCGCACCAAGTCAGTCAATAAGTCCTTTGGCGCTGCTGCAAACAGACGTGACTGAGGTAATGGATGACCTGTTTCCGGGCGCAAAAAACGGGCCGCATTCCCGCAGGTTGAGATTCCCTGGCAAGCGGCCACTAATCGAAATTCCTTGTGATCGAAATTGCCCGCTCTCGTTCTCCAGCCGCGTGCGCGGTGCGCGACGTCAGTTGATGCGAATATCCCCTTCGCCGACCTGGAGGATCACGTTGTTCCCACCGCCGTTGATCTTGCCCGCGAGATGACCCGGATCAGAGCCGTTTGCGCCCTCAATTCGCAGGTCGCTGTGCACACGGCCGGAGCCGGTCTGCGCGTCAATCGTACAGGCCGCCCTGCCGAGCGTAAGCTCAACATCTCCCTTTCCCGTCTGCACGGTCCAGTTGCCTCCAGGCACGCCGGAAACTTTAATGCTTCCAGCGTCGGTCGACGCGCGCAGCGCGCCAAGCAGATTGCGCAACTCCAGACTTCCTGTGCCTGACACCGCTTTCACGTCACCCCGCCCGATCTGCTCCACTTCGATGTCACCCTCTTTTGAACTCGCGTCGATGCTTCCCCCGAGCCCGGTAGCGTGGATGTTCCCCGAGTCGGTAACGAATTGCACTTTTTCTCCGGCCCCATCGTCAAAAATATCGCCCACGCTCGCGCTGGCCTGAATGGTGCTGTCGGCCGGAGCTTCGATCTCGTAATCGATGATGATGTGAGCCAACTGCTCCGAGGTGCCGACGCGGACACTGTTCTTGTCCTGGAATATCGGCGGTCTCGCCGCGATATCGCGAAGCCGGTCGTCTGTCGGATGCCAGTCGTTCGCCTTCACATGGCCGGTGATGCGAAGCATGCCCGCCGGGCCCTGGCTGATCTGGACGGTCCCGGCGCCCGACAAGATCGTCAGATCCAGCCGGTCCCGCAGATTGATGGTCTTGGTAAAGGTCTGCTCCGATGGCTGCGCGCCAAGCGGAGCAAGCCCAAACGGAACAATTGTGAGGAGCGCGAGCATCGCGATACGGCTTGTCATCAGGAACCTCATTGCCATTATCAAACGTGGATGCGGCATGAGCGCCTGAAGCGGCACACGTTTGCCGGAAAAAACTCGCGCCTGAAACAGTTTGGCCGCCCGTCCCGGAACTTTCGCTCCAGGTTGGGCGGCCATGTCTTGCATTCTTTCGTAATGGTTGGCTTGCGATGCGATTAGAAACGAACCATGACCGCAAGAATGGTTGACGTTTGGTTGGTACGCAGATCCGGCCACCAGATGTTGCTCAAGCTGGATGGTTGGAGCTGCTTTTGACCCGTACCTGGCACGTAGGCAACGGTGCCTCCGCAGGCCGAGACTGCTTCCGCGAGTCCAGGACCGCCGTCGGGGCCAACGTAGCCGATACCCGAGTCGTTAAGTCCAGCCGCGCTGCTTCCTGAGCAGATGTAATCAGCCGGGTTGCCCACGTTCGCGTGGACGTCACCGTTGCCTGGAGCGTACGGGGTGATGCCGCCGCGGCCTGTCCAGTACGGTACATCGGAGTAGCGGTAGCTTTCCTCCAGCCGGAAGGTGATGAACTGCGCCGGCATGTAATCCAACGTGATAGTCCCATCGTGCATCTGAGCGCGGTCGTTGGCGTTCTCCGTAAAGTACGGGGAGCCCGTGGTCGCGGTTGCTCCATTGATCGGAGGAAGCAGCGAGAGGTAACGGCCCGGGTTGTTCATCTGGCCGCCGCCAAGAGTAATGGCGTATTTGTCTTTGTCGAACCAGCCGCGCAGGTAACTCATCCAGCCCGAAAACTCCTGCTTCGGCAAGCCGCCCTTTGAGTTGTGGCAGTTGACGCCGCCGTTATAGACCGATACGCCGTTGCCCATCTCCGGAGAGAATCCATGCTTGTCCAGAGAGGGGGTGTAGCCCGGGGCCGCGTTCGTCGCGAACGACGACGGCCCGCCGCCCATCTCGCAGCCAAGATCGCCCGTAACCGTCACGGCAAGCTTGTCGAACATGTCCTTCGGATGGTCCATGATTTTGTACTGCACGCTATAGTCTGCGTGGATACGCGTCCGGCCGGGGAATCCAGCGTCGTCCTGACCGACGCCGTAGTCATTCCACACAAAGTCGAGTTTCGGTGTGGGGCGATAAAGAATCTGGCCGCCCAATCCCGGCTTGCTGTTGTAGCGCCCATAAGTTTGCCATCCGTTGATAAACCACGGCTCAATCTTCAGCTTCTCCGTGGGCCAGTACTGGATCCGGAGCCCGGTGAAGAACCAGGGCGTGTTCGACGAAACGTACGAGGGCTGATAGGCCCAGTTATCGAAGTTGTAGTAGCTGAACAGGCCGATGTACGAGACGAAGATGCCCGCGTCGGCGTTGAGGCCGTGGCCCACATCCCAGTGATAGCCGCCCCACGCCTCGGAGACGTAACGGTAGGCGTTATTGAGCTGCCATTGACCGCGGCTGTAACTGCTATCGTTGCGAATGGTAGTTTCTGCAAACTCACCAAACATTGTGAGGATGCGGCCGCGAACGTTTTGTATGCGGATGTCACCGCCCACCGAAGCCTGCTCGATCTGAAATTCATCGGAACGGAACATCTCCGTCGAGCCGCCCATTGAGTCGTCACGAGGGTGGTTGTAATCCAGAATGTAGTTGGTGTCGAAGCGGACTTCCGGCGTGAAGTACTTGGTCGACATCGGAGAATCCGAGTTGTGACCGCCCGAGTTCAGCCACGTCCAGTCCCCAGGAAAGGGCGCCGACTTGGTCGTGGTCTCCGCGGTAATTTCAGGCGGTGCCGGCGCAGCGGCCGGCGCAGATGCCTGCATCGATCCGTTTGCTGCCCCGGGATGGACGGCGGTCTTTAATGCGGCCACGTCCTGTTCATACGCCTTGATCGCGTCGGACGAAAGCGCATCCGCATCGTTGCGCTGCTTAAGCTGGGCCTTCAGTTCCGTGATCTCCGACCGCATCTCCTGCATGTCCTTCACCAGCTCGGTGTTGCTGATCTGCGAGGCATCTGCGGGTGAAGCGCCGTTTGCGGCGGGTGTCGTCTGGCTCGTGTCTGTAGACGACGAAGGAGGACTTGTCGCGGGTTGAGTACCGGCCGGGGGATCTACGCGCGCCGTAAGCGTCGGCGATCCGCTAGCGGTTGCTGGTCCCTGTTGCGCCGCCCCGGAAAGAGATAGTAGAGCGAGACAGGCCGCAGCTACGGCCGGTCCCATCTTGCGATTTCTTTTCGTCATATAGCCTCTCACTTTCGCATGTGGATTTTTGCGGTTCAAAAGACACAACTTCTGCTTCGGGCGTTTTTGGGTACACGTCTCCTGTCTGCTGTTTCGCAGTGTTTTTAAGGGTTCAGTTGTGGACAAACAACAAAAAATGGAAGTGGGTCAGCTTGATGCCGTGATGAAAGGACACAACTTCCAGCCCGCCCAGGGCGATGCCGGAAAGCGTCCGAAATGTCGATCAACAAAGCAGGGCTTTAGCCCCCGATGAGCAGTTTTTTCAAACTTACCCATCACCTGTTTTTGGGTTCACGTCTCCTGCCTGCTGTTACGCAGTGTTTTGAAGGTTCGGTTGTGGGCTTACCTGAGGAAGACCGGCACGCGCAAAACTCAACTACGCTCCGCACGTGCGCTGCGTTGATTCGTGGTACGGGCTCACTGCTGGCGTTACTCCAGCGTGAATTCTTTACATCGTGGGGGAATGCGAATCAGGAAAGCATGAAGATGATCTAAAAGGAAGTGAAGATTTCATGTGGGCCGCGAAATCCTTATAAATCCCTTTCAAATCATTCGTCGGTTAGGTTTTTCACGCGCTCATTTTGCTGAGGACACCGGGACCGACTACACTTCTGCTCAGTATGGTCATCGCGCGCGACAACTCTCCCGAACGTCTGGTCAGCGCCGCGCGCGCCGATGAGGAACAGAATTTCGAGCTCAAATTACGCCCGCGCTGGCTGCGCGAGTTCATCGGCCAGTCCAAAGCCAAAGAACAGCTCGCCATCGCACTCGAAGCGGCCAAGTCTCGCGGCGAAGCTCTGGACCATGTACTCCTCTTCGGCCCTCCCGGCCTGGGAAAAACCACGCTCGCGACCATCATCGCCAACGAACTCGACGTGGGCTTCCAGCAAACGTCCGGTCCGGCCCTCGTGATCCAGGGCGATCTCACGGCAATCCTTACCAATCTGCGCGAGCGCCAGGTGCTTTTCCTCGACGAGATTCACCGCCTCCAGGCCGTGCTCGAAGAAAAGCTCTACACCGCTCTTGAGGATTACAAGCTCGACATCATCATCGGCCAGGGACCGGCAGCGCGCACCCACGTGATGGAGATTAGGCCCTTCACCTTTATCGGCGCCACCACGCGTCCCGGCTTGCTCTCGTCGCCGCTGCGTTCGCGTTTCGGCATTCTGCTGCGCCTGGAGTTTTACACCGAAGAAGAATTGCGCGTCATCGTCTCTCGCTCAGCCGAGGTGTTGCAGATTCCCATCGATGAGGATGGCGCGGCGGAGATTGCCCTGCGCTCCCGCGGTACGCCGCGCATCGCCAACCGCCTGCTGCGCCGCGTGCGCGACTACGCCCAGGTGCGCGGCACAGGTTCGATCGATCGCCCCACAGCGAACGCAGCGTTGACGATGCTTGAAGTGGATGCGCACGGGTTCGACGAAATCGACCGGCGATTGATGCTGACCATCATCCAGAAATACGATGGCGGGCCGGTAGGCCTGGGCACGTTGGCCGCAACTCTCGCCGAGGAAGAAGACGCGCTCGAGGAAGTGTACGAGCCCTTCCTGATTCAGATTGGATTTTTGGACCGCACGCCGCGCGGCCGCGTAGCCACGCGCCTGGCCTACGAGCACTTCGGCATCGCGGCCCCCGGCCGTCAGACAGGATTGTTCTAGCACCACCTTGGGTTGCCCCATCCTGGGCGCGCTCTTTGCGCCCAGGGTGGGAAACCACGAACGCTGACCGGCAACTAACTCCGCTAACACGCGCGAAGCGCGACTAACCCCGCAAGCTCCGCTAACACCGCTTAAGGAGAAAAATCATGGCCCTCACCGAATCCACCATGCTTGACCTCGGCACCATCGCACCCGACTTTGCGCTCACCGACGCCATCACCGGCAAGACCGTGCGCCGCGACGACTTTCGCGGACAAAAGGGGCTGCTCATCCTCTTCATCTGCGCCCACTGCCCCTACGTCAAACACATCGAAAAATCTCTGGGCCAGCTCAGCGCCGATTACGACGACAAGCCGCTCGGCATCGTCGCCATCAGTTCCAACGACGTGAATACGCACCCAGCCGACAGCCCCGCCGGCCTCAAGCAGCAGGCCGATGCGAATGGCTTCGAGTTTCCCTATCTCTACGACGAGTCGCAGGCCGTGGCGCACGCTTACAAAGCCGCCTGCACGCCCGATCCCTATTTGTTTGATTCCGATTTCAAGCTAGTCTATCGCGGCCAGTACGACGACAGCCGTCCCGGCAACGGCATCCCGGTCACCGGAAAAGACCTGCGCGCAGCCATCGATCTGGTGCTCGCGGGCAAGTCCGTTCCCGCAGACCAGAAGCCCTCCATCGGCTGCAACATTAAATGGAAGGCGCAATAGACCAGTCGAAGGAATTACCTGGACCGAGATGACGGTGTATTCAGAGAGGTTTACAGGAAAAGCCGCCGGCTACGTTCAATACCGGGAACGCTATCACCCCGATGACGTCCTGCCCTTGCTCCGTGACTGGTGCGGGCTCACTCCGGCGTGGCGCGTGGCCGATGTTGGTGCAGGCACAGGAATGACGGGTGATCTCTTTCGGACAAATGGGAACCGGGTAATCGCCATTGAGCCCAATGCGGAGATGCTGGCTGCCTGCGCGTCGCTGCATGCTGCAGACCCTTCGTTCACCGTGATCGAAGGCTCGGCGGAAGCCACCGGACTTCCCGGCGCATCCATAGAAATGATCGCGGTGGGCCGCGCTTTGCATTGGTTCAACGTTGACGCGGCGTTCCGCGAGTTCCGGCGCATCCTCAAGCCGCAAGGATGGGTTGCGATTCTTGCCTGCGGACGAACCGAAGATGGCCGCGCGGAAAATCTTGCATACAAGAATTTCCTTCAGAACTACACGGGCAGGAGCCTCCTTCTCGAGCCGCTCCTGCAGGTATACGAGCAACTGGACACGCTGTTTGCTGGCGGGCAATTCTTTCATGCCGAAGTGCCCGGTGAAATGCATCTCAGTTGGGACGAATTGCGCGGTCTGACTTTGTCGCTCTCGCACGCCCCGCTGCCTGGCTCCGCTGCCTTCCCGGCCTTTGAAGCGGAACTGCGCGTCTTCTTTGACCGTTTTGCAAAAAGCAGCCAAATCACTTTATCGACGCGTACCTGGTTGAACGTAGGACAGTTTGCGGGCGAGTAGAAGCGGCTGAATATAGAACCGGCCGCCTATGTCTCTCGGTCTTATGCGCCCACCGGCGCGGGCGCAAGACCGGCCAGCAAATCGCGAATCTCCAGCAGAACTTCGTCGGATCGCGTAGCCTTCAGCGGCAGCTTGAGCAGACCCTGCGGCGTAAACTGCGCGCCGCGTTTCGCGTTGCGCGCCACCAGCTTCATCAGATGCACGGGATCCACTGCGGCATTCTCGGTAAAGCGAATCTGCAGTTCGCTGCGCTTGCGGTCAATCTGCGCCACGCCCATGCGCTCGCACTCCAGCCGCAACTGCGCCGCCTCCAGCAGGAAAACAGTGGGATCGGGCAACGCGCCGTAGCGATCTTCCATCTCGGCGCGGATCTCCTGAATCGCCGCTTCGCTCGTCGCGCCAGCCACTTTCTTGTAAATCCGCAGGCGCTGGTTCTCTTCTGCCACGTAGCTTTCGTCGATGCGTAGAGCGATTCCGAGATTAAGCTGCGTAGCCGGCCGCTCTTCCGAGCCCTCGCCCTTGAGCTCCTTCACCGCGGCCTCCAGCATCGTCGTGTAGAGCTCGAATCCCACCGCTTCGATATGCCCGCTCTGCTCGCCGCCGAGCATGTTGCCCGCGCCGCGTAGTTCCAGATCGAGCGCCGCGATTTTGAATCCCGCGCCCAGGTCCGAAAATTCCTTCAGCGCCGCCAGCCGCCGCCGTGCGATCTCCGTCAACTGATTCTCCGGCGGAATCAGCAGGTAGGCATACGCTCTTCGATTCGAGCGCCCCACGCGCCCGCGCAACTGGTAAAGCTCGCTCAGCCCGTGCCGCTCCGCGCGGTTGATCAAAATCGTGTTGGCCAGCGGAATGTCGAGCCCATTCTCGATGATCGTCGTCGCCACCAGCACATCGAATTCGTGATGCATGAAGGCGAGCATCACCTTCTCCAGCTCGGTCTCGTTCATTTGCCCGTGCGCCACGGCCACGCGCGCCGCCGGCACCAGCTCCTGGATACGCAAGGCAATTTCGTAAATGGACTCCACGCGATTGTGCACGAAGAACACCTGCCCGCCGCGTTCCAGTTCCACTTCCACCGCCGACCGGATGATCTTCTCGTCGAACTTCGCCACAACGGTTTGAATCGCCATACGGTCTTTGGGCGGCGTCTCAATTACGCTCATGTCGCGCAGCCCCACCAGCGACATGTGCAGCGTGCGCGGAATCGGCGTGGCGCTCATCGCCAGCACATCGATCTCCTTGCGCAACTGCTTCAGCCGCTCTTTGTGGCGCACGCCGAAGCGTTGCTCTTCATCGACAACAAGCAAGCCCAGGTCCTGAAACTTGATGTCCTTCGAGAGCAGCCGGTGGGTGCCGATCAGGATATCCACCTTGCCGGTCGCCACGCGCTCCACAATGTCCTTCTGCTCTTTTGCGGTTCTAAAGCGCGAAATCATTTCTATGTGAATAGGGAACTGCGAGAAGCGCTGCTTGAAGGTCTCGAAATGCTGGAAGCTCAAAATCGTGGTCGGCGTCAGCACCGCAACTTGTTTGCCGTCCTGCACCGCCTTGAACGCCGCGCGCATGGCCACTTCGGTTTTGCCGTAGCCCACGTCGCCGCAGAGCAGCCGGTCCATCGGCGTCGTCGATTCCATGTCGTACTTCACCGCGCGAATCGCCGCCATCTGGTCGTCGGTCTCGCTGTAATCGAACGCGTCTTCGAACTCGCGCTGGAACTCGTTGTCCTTCGAGAATGCGGTGCCCTCCGCGGTATTG
>Ga0181517_10005040_pt1 | contig 11808 bp, 10 predicted proteins | sample PEATcosm2014_Bin_31_FD_119748 | JGI IMG/M metagenome (GOLD analysis project Ga0181517, IMG submission 119748) | Peatland microbial communities from MTU Mesocosm Facility, Houghton, MI, USA - PEATcosm2014_Bin01_30_metaG | ecosystem: Environmental > Terrestrial > Soil > Wetlands > Peat | place... | reverse complement strand
CTGAGCATCAGCGTCATGTTGGAGGAGAGAATGCGCGCGATGCAGCCGGCCAGAAGCCATGCGCCCAGGCCCGCGGGCCATGCTGTCTTGCCCGTCTCAAGCCGGTCCTTGAACTGGTAGAGCAGCCAGTAGGCGATCATCAATAGAACGATGACCGAGATCCAGTAGATGCCGATCAGCACGCTGCTGGTGTAGAGCGCGCGTCCATAGAGCACCTGAGAAAACAAGAGGGGCGGCACGCCCAGATTGATGACGAAGGTCATCACGACGGTGAGCCTGCGCGCGATCGCCCGCGCGGTGACCTGCGAGTTTGCCGAGGAGCGGAAGAGGCTGAGAAGAATCGCCAGCAGCAGTCCGCCCAAGAGCATTTCGACGGCAACAAAGTGCAGTGACAGCGTGACGATATGCAGCAGTTTCAAGAGCCATACCGGCGCCGGCAGAGGAATTGGATCTACTGCGGGAAATGATTGCATAGTGCCCCTTGAGACCCCCGAAGTTCGCTTTTAGACTAGCATTGTCCACAATTCAGTATGTGACGGCAGTCACAGTGCCAGGATAGGCAGAGAGCCGCGCACGCCGGATGGCACACAACGATCCTAAACCTTTGCCTTCACCGATTCCGGCTCCCGCAAGGAAATAATTCCGGTAGCGAAGGTCGAAGAGGATGGAGCGACTTCTCGCATGGCCGGTGCGGAGACGCTGCTCGCTTATGCAGCGCGAGGGTGCGCGATTCTTGAAGGCAGCCGATCTGCTTCCCGTAATTGAACGATTTCCTCAATCGGAAAAACCCAATGGATACGCGCTCATTTGCTATCAGTCTCTTGCATTCGCGCGTGCCTGTAAGCCTAAAGTCGCAGTAGACGCTGCCGATAGCGTACTTGGAAGCCGAGATTAAAGCCTTCCTTTTTCGAATGTTTGTGCAGCTCGCAGGGAGCTTTTGAAGGAACTGGTCATGTGCCGATGGGCAGGCCGGAGGATGCGCTCAGGCAATCGTCATCGGCAATCAAGATGGAGGAGACAATCAATGAAGAGCTTGTTCAACAGAGGCCTCGCCACAGGGATGCTCGCGGTTTTTACTGCCGCGACGGCCCTGTATGGTCAGGAATTCAAGCTGGGAACCGTGAAAGGCGTGGAGCAGACCGTACAAATCCACGGCTTTGGCACCCAGGGTTTCATTCACACCGACGACAACAACTGGCTGACCATGAATACCAGCAACGTCGGCAGCGGAGAATTCAGCGACATCGGATTGAACCTCGGCTCACAGACCACATCGAAGTTCCGCTGGGCCGTGCAGGGCTACGACCGCGAGCTGGGACAACTGGGCAGGTGGCACCCGCAGTTCGACTTCTTTATGGGCGACTATCGCGCCAAGCCCTGGCTGGGCTTCCGCGGCGGCAAGGTGAAGACGGTGCTGGGCCTCTACACCGATACCCAGGACATGGACTTCGACCACACCTTCGCGCTGCTGCCGCAGAGTATGTATCCCATCGATCTGCGCGACACCTCCATCGCTCATTTGGGTGGCGACATCTACGGCAAGGCGAAGCTGCCGAACAAATATGGCTCCCTCGCCTATACCGCCTATGGCGGCCGGCGCAAGGACAGCAAATACAGCGGCTATCCCTATCTTCTGGAAAATGTCGCTCCCGGCGTTCATATCTACCTGGGCGGAAGCTACGGCGGTCCGGTCTGGGGCGGCGATCTGCGCTGGAATACACCGCTGAAGGGGCTGGTGATCGGCGCATCGCGCCAGAATGAAAGAATCTCCGGATCGGGAACCTTGTCGGTTCCTGCCGCGCATATAGCGGGTGCCCCCTACAGCGAGCATTCCTTTGCGGATTGGACCAACTGGTTCTACGGCAAGTTCGACAAGAACAAGTGGCATTTCGCCTCCGAGTACAAGCGCTACTACCAGGCCAAGGACATCTTCGGTGAAGAGGCCTGGTTTGACGTCGACACGCGCGGCTGGTACGCCAGCGGCGCCTACACGGCCAACAAATGGCTGGAGGTTGGATCCTACTACTCGCATTACCGGGCCTTCTTTGGCGGCGCGGATCTGGTTCCCAATGGACCCCACCTAGCCTACCCAAGCCTGACCGAAGCAGAGAAACACGACTACGACAAGGTGATTACCGGGAAGTTCACGATCAATCAGTACTTCACAGTGAAGGTCGAGGGACATTTCATGGACGGCAATGGACAGGCCACCTATCCCGACGGCTTCTACCCGGCAGTCAATCCTACGATTCAGGACAACACCAACGCATTTGTAGTCCGGGCGGGATTCAGCTTCTAACGCGGACGAAAGGAGAACACTCAGATGAAAAAGCTACTCTCAATTTTCCTGCTCCTGGGCGCCGCGTCGATTCTCACAGTCCACGCACAAGCCCAGGTCATTGTGATCGCCAACAACAGTGTGAAGGCGACCGAAGTTTCCAAGAGCGATTTACGCGATGTCTTTACGGGCGCGGCAACGGAACTGAAGGACGGCAGCCGCGTGGTGCCCATCCTGCTGAAGGCCGGCACGGTGCATGAGGAGTTCTTGCAGGTCTACATCGGCAAGAACGACACAGCGTACCGCGCAGGCTGGCGCAGCCTGGTCTTTTCCGGGCAGGCGACGATGCCCAAGAGCCTGGATACGGACGCCGCCATTGTGGAGTTCGTTGCCCACAACGCCGGCGCTATTGGCTACATCAACAAAGCCTCCGCGCACGAGGGCGTCAAGGTACTAACGGTGAAGTAACGGTCATTGGCTTTCCGGGTTTCAACAAGGAGAATCGGGAAGCCAGCGAGCAGGGTCCGGCTGAATAGCAATCCGGCGCGAACCCGCCAGTGAACGGATTGAAGGGTGATTCAAATGTTTGGACAGATGAAGATCAAGACGCGAATTCTCGGCATTCTGGCCATACTGGGCGGGGGCTACCTGCTCCAGGTTGCAATGGTGCAGTATACAGCTACAGCCACGCATAACCGGATGTCGGAGATTTCATCCTCGCTTTTTCCCGCTGCGTTGAAGATGCAGGAGGCTGAGGCGGCCTTTGAACGGATGAAGAAGCACTACGGCGATGCGGTGGTGCTGCAGGACGCCAAATCGTTGGATGGCGGTGCGAAGGATGCCGAGGCGGTGGACGAGGCGCTGGGCGAAGTGAAGACGGCGCTGGCAGCTTCGCCGGAGTTGAGCAAGCAGGCAGATGGTCTGATCGCGCAATTTGCGTCCATCCGCACGCGGGACCACGATACCTATACAGCGATTCTGGCGGCCACTGCTGGCCCCAGCGACGATCTGATGGCGCAGGTGGGCGCACTGGGTAAAGACAATAAGACTTTGACGGATGCAATGGGGAGTTTCGACAAGTCCATCTCTGCCAACTTCCAAACGCGTTTGGATTCAGTGGATGCATGGAGTGTGCGCAGCCGCGCGGTTGGATTGATGATGCTGGTTTTTGCCGTGCTCAGCTGCCTGACGGCGTGGTGGGTGGTGCAATTCAAGGTGGTCTTGCCGCTCCGGATGCTGTCGCTGCGTCTTCAAGACATCGCCGAGGGAGAAGGCGATCTGACGCGCCGAGTCGAAGTCGAAGGTCAGAATGAGATCGACGAAGTCGGCATCTGGTTCAACGTATTTATCGGACGGGTACAGGAGATTGTGCGGCGTGTAGCAGAGCACGCGGCTACACTGGGCCAGGCGGCCACGGAGCTTGCCGCCACTGCGCGCGAGACAGCGGATCAGGCGGCGCAGCAGCAGGAACAGGCGGCCCGCATCAGCGCAACCATGAACGAGATCTCTACCTCGGTTCAAGAGATCAGCAAGACCACGCAGGGAGCTGCGGTGGATGCACGCAAGGCCGAGGAGAGCGCGCATACGGGCGGTCAAACGGTTCAGACCACGGTGCAAACGATCGGCGACCTGCTCAAATCCAACCAGGAAACATCGTCGCGCATCGAGGAGCTGGGCCGCTCTTCGGATGCCATTGGCAAAATCATCAGCGTGATCGACGAGATTGCGGGCCAGACGAATCTGCTTGCCTTGAATGCCTCCATTGAAGCCGCACGAGCCGGCGAACATGGACGGGGCTTTGCTGTGGTTGCAGGCGAGGTGCGGCGGCTGGCCGAGCGCACCAGCGAGGCCACCAAGGAGATCGACCAGACTGTGCGGGCGATCCAGCAGGGCACTGGAGAAGCCGTCGAAGCCATGCGTTCCAGCATGAGCCATGTGCAGAGCGGCGTGGATTCGGCGCGTTCGGCAGGCGAGGTCTTGAACAGCATCATCCACGGCTCCGAGTCGATGCAGAGGATGGTGACGCAGATTGCTGCTGCGGCAACGGAACAATCGTATTCAACGCAATCGGTGAGTGCCAATGTGAATGAGATTGCCGCGATTATCGAGCGGACGGCAGCAAGTTCACAGCAATCGGTTGAAGCTTGTCAGCAACTGGCCTCCTTGGCCAACGAACTAACCGGCTTGGTGGGCGCCTTCAAGGTGAGTTGAGTTCGTCGCGGGCAGGCTTGCAAATCCGGATCGAAAGTGTTTCAATCATCTTATTGAAACAGGGGTGCTCCACGATGTGGGGCTGAGAGATACCCTCGAACCCGATCCGGATAATACCGGCGTGGGAAGCTTTCGAAGTCAGGTAGCCTTCTTCCTCTAAACAGAGCATGAGTCCTCTTGTTTCATGAAATTCAGAAACAAGGGAAGTTCATGTTCAATTTGTCCGCTGTTGTTCCAAACCACATTCAATCCGCATCGCGCTCACGCCATATGGACGGAGCTGCAGGAGTGCTGATTTGCTGCATGGCCGTGGCTGCAAGCGCGATCGCGCAAAGCCCAGCGCCCGCGGCAGGCAGCTCAGCCACGTCTCCCGAAGTTTCTCAACCTGCCGCTGCCGCGCAGAAGCTGCCGCGTGTGACCACTACGGTCGTGGTTCACGACCAGGCCCCCAGCGAGTATCTTCCCGATGCGGTTACGGTGGGCAATCTGGACGGCTTGCCACTGGAAGAAGTGCCGCTTTCGGCCACGGTGGTCACGCGCGATCTGCTCAGCGATCAGGGCGCGCGCCTGCTTTCCGATGTGGTGAAGAATGACGCATCGGTCGGCGACGATTACGTGCCGGTAGGCTACTACGGCGACTACGAGATTCGCGGCTTCACCGTCGACCTGGCCACCGGCCTGGAGATCAACGGCATGACCATCGCCGGCGAGCAGGATGTGCCGCTGGAAAACAAGCAGAGTGTGGAGTTTCTCAAAGGCATCGCCGGAGTGGAGAGCGGCGTGACCTCGGCGGGCGGGCTGATCGACTATGTGACCAAGCGTCCGGCAACTGTGAAGGCCGTCGATCTGGCCACCGATCATCGCGGGACGAGTTATGGAGCGGTCGATCTTGGGCATCTCTTCGGCGGCAGCAAGCAGGTAGGCGCGCGTGTGAATCTGGCCGGCGAAAGAATCATGAGTTATATGCAAGACACCAATGGCTGGCGGGCGATGGGCGCGGGCGCAGCGGATTGGAGGATCAGTTCGAAGGCGATTTTGAAGGGAGACTTCGAGTACCAGCACAAGGTGGAGCGCGATGGCAGCGGATACCAGTTGCTGGGCGGAATAACGGTGCCGAACATCAACGACATTTTTCGATCGACGATGCTGGGCGACCAGCCCTGGGGACCTCCCGACACCTATGACACCAGCAATAGCGGTGCTCGCTTCGATTACACACTGCCAAAAGACTGGAAGGTTTTCGCCGCAGCGAGTTATAGCCATTCTCTGATACAGGACAACGTGATTTATGCGTACGGCACGTCGATGTCCTACGATTCGAGCGATGGATTATACGATATTCCCGACTGCCCCTATGCGCCGGACGCGTCGGCATATTTCTTCTGCCCTGCTGTTCCGAGCATCAACTATAGCGGCGGCGACTATGGAATCTATGACTATCGCGATCCAAACGAACTGCGCATCGATGCGCAGGCAGAAGCGATGCTCACCGGCCATATCAAGACAGGAGTTATTACACATGACGTGACCGCAGGCGGCGAGTTATTTCTGCGCAGCGTGCAACTGCCAGGTGCGCCTCCGTTGAATGCGCCTTCCACAGTGCAGAACGGCGCGGTATATGCCTATGTGGGATCAGAGAATATCTATCAGCCACTCACTTTTGTTCCAATTGAGAGTCCGATCGAGACCGCCGGACCTCGTTCACTCGCAGAAGATAATCATCAATCATCGGCAGTAATGCAGGATTGGATTCATTTGCCAGGCCACTTTCAACTTCTTGCGGGTGGGCGGTTAGACTCTGCTCGCGACCACAATTATACAGCTCCACTAAAATCGGGAGAGCCGAACTTAACGGATAGGATTATATGGCTTCCGCAATACGCTATCACTTATAATCCAACCAATGATCTTACTCTTTATGGTAACTATGGCGTGATGCTTTCTCTAGGTCCGCAAGCACCATTTTGGGCAGGTGGGTATTTTCTGTCTCCATTTTTCACTCGACAAGCCGAAATCGGTGCAAAGTATGAACCCAACCAGCGCATCTTGCTTACGACTGCGTTCTTTCATATGCGCGCGCCATTTTTCTATCCTATTGGCAATGTTGATTTTGAATCCGACGGCCGCGAGACGCACGACGGTATCGAGTTGAATGCGGAGGGCAAAGCAACGAACTGGCTTCGGCTGACGGCATCGGCGATGGGAATACGGGCGATTTCAAGCGACTCAAGCACGCCGAGTTACAACAACAAACAAATCATCAATGTGCCGCATCTGCGCACGGCTTTCTTTGCCGATGTGCTCGTGCCACACGTACACGGACTGCATTTACTGCCTGGCTGGGGCTACACCGGTATCAAGGAAGCCACTCGTGACGATGCGGTCTTTGTGCCCGGCTACAATCTCTTCAACCTCGGCATACGCTACACGCCGGGGGGCGAGCAGGGACGCGTAACCTTTCACCTCTACACCAATAACATCACCGACAAGCGCTACTGGAGCGACACCGGCGCGAGTTATGGAGATACATTCATCTGGCTGGGCGCGCCAACGACAGTAAAGCTCTCGGCGCACTACACTTTCTAGTATTTGTCCACAGCAGTGAAGGATATACACGCGATGAGCGGAAAACCGAAGACGCATGGAATGGATAAGTCGCGTGTGGAAGCCGATTGGCCGCAGCTCACGCTTGCCGAGGTGCGCGGGCTGTTCGCCGAGTTTCCGGAGCACCCTGAGCCAGTGGAGATTCTAACAGTGAGTCCACGACCGTTTTCTGCCGCAAGCGTGATCGGCACTAATCGTGGACGATTCTTCGTCAAGCGTCATCACCGAGCGGTGCGCGACCGTGAGGGACTGCTCGAAGAGCATCGCTTCATGCGTCACCTGCGGGAAAACGGCGTGCCGGTTCCATTCGTGTTTGCGAACAGAACTGGTGAAACAGCGATTGAGTTCGGCAAGTGGACATATGAAGTGCATGAAGCCCCGCTCGGCGTAGACATTTATGAGGATGCGCTTTCGTGGACGCCGTTTCATTCCGCTGCACACGCGCGCTCGGCGGGAGAGGCGCTGGCGCGGCTCCATCTTGCATCTTTAGACTTCGACGCGCCACACCGCAAGCCGCGTCCACTTGTAGCCAGCTTCACAATCTTCCCGGCAGAAAATCCGAATGCTGCGATGGATCGTTATCTTGCGGCTCGACCTGCACTGGCGGGAAATGCCGTCGTGCGCGAAGCAAGCATTGAGGCGCTCGATCTGCTCGCACCCTTTCATGTCGAACTGAAGCCGCTTCTGCCCGCACTGAAACCGCTCTGGACGCACAACGATTTGCACGCATCAAATCTTTTATGGAGCGATGCCAGTGACGATGCACGCGCGGCCGCCATCATCGACTTCGGCCTTGCCGACCGCACCAACGCAGTGCACGATCTGGCGCACACGATCGAGCGCAACATCGTCGAGTGGCTTGAACTAAAGCAGGGAACAGGGAACAGGGATCAGGGATCAGAAAGCGCTGTGTCTTGCGCGGAAAACATTCCGATGCATCTCGATCATCTGCTGGCGCTGCTTGACGGCTACGAATCCCTTCGACCTCTCACCGAGGAAGAGGCCGCGGCGCTGGCGCCGATGACAGCGCTTTGCCACGCGGAGTTTGCACTGACTGAAGCAGATTACTTTCTGGGTGTGCTGCATTCAGAGAAGAACGCACGCGTTTGCGCGATGGATTATCTGGTGGGCCATGCGCGCTGGTTTCGTTCGGCGAACGGAATGAAACTGCTGGATGCGATTCGGTGTTGGGCTGAGATGCGGCAGGGAGTTGGAAGACGATGATCTGGGCTGCAATAGATGCTTATATCATTAAGAACTGGCTGGAAATCATTGGCGCGCTTACGGCCATCTGGAGCATCTGGCTGACTACGAAGCGCAGGATGGCGTGCTGGCCAATTGGGATAATCTCCGACTTTGCCTATCTGGCAATCTCATATCACGAACGGCTGTTTTCCTTTGCTCTGCTTCTGATTGGCGGCCTGCCGTTGACAATTTATGGATGGTGGTATTGGGAGCAGGGCGTGCGCGATGAAGGCGGGGTGCGCGTGGTTCGCCTGACCATGCCAAAGTTGCTTATGGGAATTGTTGCGGGGGCGTTGGGCGGCCTCGCGCTGGGCGCATGGATGAAGCACTATGATGCGGCGTTGCCTTATGTCGATGCAATGCTTGCGAGTTATAGCGTTGTGGGCGGATGGTGGCAGGCGCGGAAGCATATTGCCAACTGGTGGCTTTGGATTATCGTGGATGTGGTGTATGTTGGCGAGTTTGTCTATCAAGGATTGCAATTGACAGCCTTGCTGTATGCAGCTTTTGTTGGACTGGCTGTGATGGGGTTGCGCGATTGGCGGCGCGCGGAGGCAGCTCAAATCGCAGCTTGAACCACATTGTGCAGCGGCTCGCCGTTCATGTAGCGGCGCAGTTCGCCGGCTGCAATCTTGAGCGAGCGCGGCGCAAACTGCGGGCTTGATCCGGCGACGTGAGGTGTAATCAGCAGATTGGGGCAACTCCACAATGGATGGCCTTCGGGGAGCGGTTCGGGATCGGTGACATCGAGAGCAGCGCGAATGCGGCCTTCATTGAGCGCTGCGACCAAAGCGTCCGTGTCTACGATCGGCCCGCGCGCGGCGTTGACGAGCAGCGCTCCCTGTCGCATTAGTAAAAGCTGGCGGCTGCCAATCAGATGATGCGTTTCAGTCGTAGAAGGAAGAATCAGAATTACAATTTCTGCTTTAGGCAAGAGGCTGTCAAGCTCGGTAACGGAATGGACAATTGGCTGAGTGCGCGCGCTGCGGGCGACGCGAATCAGTTGCACATGAAAGGGCGCGAGCATCCGCTCGATCTCCTGTCCGATGGCGCCGCGGCCCACCAGCAGCACCGTCTTGCCGGTGAGTTCTTCCAGAAGGACCGGAGGATAAATTGCGCTCTCATCGCCGCTGATACGCGCATAATTTGCGCTGGCCTCGAAGCGCCGCTTCCATCGCTCCGATTGCTGTACTTCGAGATAGAATGGAAAATACTTCAGCATCGCCAGTATGGCGCTGAGGGTCCATTCGGCAGTAGAGATGTTATGCGCGCCGCGTGCGTTGCAGATGGTCACGTGCGGCCCAACAATACCTGGAATCCATTCGGTACCGGCCATCAGCGAGATCACAATTCGCACACCGTGCAGATAAGGCCAGATGCGCATTGCCCGTGCAGGATAAGGATCGGGAATCCACACGTCGAGATCGATCTTATGGTCAAGATGATCTGGCAAGGAGATGAGTTCGACTCCTGAAGGAAAATCGCAAAATAGCTCAGTTGCCAGAACGGCTGGGTACCCGACTCGCAGTTTAGATTCAGTGCGCATGGCTCTTATGCTACACAAGATGGATGATTTCGCAACTTCAATCGATCGTTGTTTACGGCTGTTTCTGCATCGATAAAGTGCGACAAGTCACTGTTCGAAGCCAGTGAAATAATGCATTCTGTAGATATGACATTTCTACGCTGCGGATTATGCCCATGCGTCTAAAGATGAATCGATCGCGGTCCCAGCAGCTTGCGATCAAGTTGCGTGTTGAAAAGCGAGAGGACCAGAGATTCCTCAACTGGGAGCGCCAGCGGCTGCTGATTCACGCCGCAAAGGCGGCGCTGGCCGCGGGACTCTGCTGGTGGATTGCCATGCGTTTGGGATTGCAAGACGGGTACTGGGGCGCCATCAGCGCCATCATCGTGCTGCAATCGAACTTTGGCGCTACGATTACCGCATCGCGCGATCGCATCCTGGGAACGCTGATCGGCGCCCTGCTCGGTTTTTCATTCACACAATTCGGAACTCTGCCGTGGAACTACGTTCTGGCCGTGCTGGCTGCGGTAATCGTCTGCGGACTATCAGGATTGCGCAGCAGTTCACGTCTTGCCGGGGTGACCATTAGTATCATCATGCTGGTGAAAACCGGCTCTCATTGGACGCTTGCGCTGCATCGCGTAGCTGAAGTTTTCATGGGCATTGTTGTTGCGTTGGTCATCTCTACGCTGGTCTTTCCCGATCGAGCGCGTCTACGGCTGCGCGACGGGCTGGCGCAGGAGTTTCTGGAGCTGGGCGCGTTCTTCGAGGGAATTCTCGAAGGCTTTCGTGGTGCGCCGCCTGAAAATCTATCCGTACTTCGCAACGATGTTCTCGCCGTGCTGCGCGCTAACAATCAACTACTGGAAGCCGCGCGCAATGAACCCTCCGGCGGACCGGGATGGCGCGAGGGATTGGGAATGCTGGCGCAATTTGGACGCTCGCTTCACGATGCTCTAGTGGCACTCGAACTTGCTGTCAAAGATAGCCATGAGGATGCATATGCGCAGCAATTGGAACCCGCTCTGGGACGGCTGGTCGTGGACATTCACAGGGGATTTCATTATGTGGCTGAGTGCATTCACGGCTGGCGTTTTCATATTCCCCCGCCAGGACTGCATTTGGAGGACGATATTCTGCAACTGGAAACGCGCATGGCTGAAGTGCGTCATACTGGCTTTCAGTTTTCGCAAGCCGAAATTCTGCGCGCTTATGCCGTACAGCTTCATCTGAAACAGATTGCTCGGCTACTGCGGGCATCGCGCGTTGAGACCAGCAGCGCCATCGGTGAAGCGCAGAAAAAGGAAGATCAGACCGCCAGCAACTCGGTGTAGACGGCCATCCCTACGACGGCATCCGCTCCCAGAGCGTCGAGCGTATCGACCTCGTGTTGCGAGCGAATGCCGCCCGCGACGATGAGTTGCCTCTGCGTCAACTTGCGCAAGCGTGCAGCAGCTTCGATGGGAAAGCCCTGCATCAGGCCCTCGCCATCCACGTGCGTGTAGAGAAATGCGCTGACATAAGGATCGAGTTGCGGAATCGCTCCGTCGGGAGTCAGCGCAACCTGTGCCTTCCATCCCTTCACGGCGATGTGGCCGTTCTTGGTGTCGATGCCCGCAACGACGCGCTCCGCACCAACGGCTGCGGAAAGTGCAGAGGCAAACTCAACGTTAACCGCGCCCTCTTCGGAAAAAAGTGCAGAGCCAATAATGACGCGCTTTGCTCCTGCAGCAAGAACCTGTTGCGCACGCTCAATGGTGTGAATGCCGCCGCCAGCCTGAACCGGAAGGCGTTTAGAAATCTGCGCGACGAGTGCGGAGTTATCCCCCTGGCGCATCGCCGCGTCCAAGTCGATTAACTGCACCAGCGGAAAGCGCGAAAACTTTTCGATCCAGAATTCAAAATCGTCAAAGGCAAGGCGCAGTTTTTCTCCCTGCACAAGCTG
>Ga0181517_10005039_pt1 | contig 11808 bp, 8 predicted proteins | sample PEATcosm2014_Bin_31_FD_119748 | JGI IMG/M metagenome (GOLD analysis project Ga0181517, IMG submission 119748) | Peatland microbial communities from MTU Mesocosm Facility, Houghton, MI, USA - PEATcosm2014_Bin01_30_metaG | ecosystem: Environmental > Terrestrial > Soil > Wetlands > Peat | place... | reverse complement strand
CCGGCCACCAGCCAGCCGGACCTGGCGTTCAAGATCATCGCCCCGGCGAGTGCCCGGTAGAGGACGCCACCGCGGCAAATCCAAGGAGTCGAATTCTAAGATGGTCGGGAGTCCTTGATGAACTTCTGCGCATCAAAGACTCCCGACCATCTCTGATCTGCCGGCACGCGAACCACATTCACTTGATGGAAAATCAATCTTATTTCACCTTATTTATCCGTGTTATCTTATCGTAAGTAAGTATCTATTTATAATCTTACCAATTTATATTTTATGAATTCAATTTATCATAACTCACGATGCCGGCTAGTGTTGCGGCGAAATTCTGTTCGGATTTAGCTTGCATTCGCGCGGCCGACGCGGTATCATGGACGGTTAGAGGGCTCGCTAGCGCGAGCCTCGAAAGCCGGACCTGAATAACCCAGGACCAGCCGACAGAATTCGATCAGCAGCCCGGCAATATCAGAGATACAGGAGGCACTCCCCAATGCCTGCCCCAACCAGGCAGGGTCAGTCGAGTAACTTAAAGCCGTTAGTAGTTTTATGTACTCTATTTATGATAAATTGTATAAATAAGATTACGGAGAGTATTTTATGTTCTCTGAAAACGAAAAGACACTGGCGTTGGTGGATGCCACCATCGACCAGGTTGAAGCCGATTTGATGAGTTCATGGCAACGAGATCCCAATGACTTCTATGCCACGCTGCTGAAGGTCATCGAGGCGGAAGAAACTCGCTTGCCCGTGCTGCTCGACGAAGAAGCGGAGCGGCGCGTGCTCCATCTTGCCTATTACGGATCACTTATCCTGTACGGTCGGTACCAGCGCAGGACTCAACTGTAGAACGACCCCGTGGAGAGCAAGACAGAAAGGAATCCCCATGATAATTGAGACGCAATCCCAAGCGGTGCTATTCGTTGACGGTCCCAACATGAGCATGATGTGCGGCGAGGTGCTGGGTGGAAAGCCCAATTCATCCGAGTGGCCACGCTGGAATCGTGTGCTGGACAACCTCGAGCACTACTACCGCGTCGACTTCGACGCCCACTATGTGCTCAACGGCAACCGAATCGGCGACCGAGACTGGCCATTTTGTCGGTGCCTAAGGCAGTTCCGCTATTGGCCTGATGCCCCGAAGGGTTTTCCACCTGGCGGCGACGGCGACCCAGTCGATGACTTCATCCGCCGGGGAATCGACCGGCTCTCGGCGAAGATGTGCGCGTGCGCAAATCATGTAGTCATTGTGGCTCACGACGGTGGCTACGCGCCGCACCTTCAGCGTCTTCTCGACCGAGGCGGCAAGGTCACAATTGTCGGATTTCGGGAGAAGCTTGCGGAAGAGCTGATAGGCCTCGAAATCTCTGGAGGAGAGTTTCTCGACATCGAGCACGACCTGGGTGCTTTCGACTACCGCCTGGATCGGCCGTACAGCCCCGACCGGCTCGCGTCGTAGCCGTTTGCCGGCGCTGGGGGCACAATGAACCGCTTCCATGAGGCGTAAATGTAGTTATGATATGTAGTTATGAGAAATTCTCATGCAGGGCTGCACCGGCCCAGGGTGACAAAACACGAAAAAGTGTCACCTTTTGTTACCCCAAGAGAGCGGACTCGTGCCGCAAACGCGGGGTGAGGTGGGCCGATCACGCCATCAACGCGGTGTCTATGATATGCTCGCCGGTGTGGATGCGGTTGCCGGAACCGCCGATAACGTTTGCGGAGAATTGACCTGTGCGCCAGCCGTTTCTTGATCTTGTTCGTCAGCGTGTCGTCGTCCTGGATGGGGCGATGGGGTCCAATCTGCAGACGCGATCCTTCGATCTCAAACGCGACTGGCTGGGGCAGGAGAACATATCGGAGATTCTCAACTTCACCCGGCCGGAGGTGATTGGGGAGATTCACGAGGCCTTTCTGGCCGTCGGGTGCGACGCGGTTGAGACCAATACGTTCGGGGCCAACAAGATCGTGATGGGCGAGGCGGGGATGGCCCAGCGGGTGTTCGAGAACAACAAGGTTGCGGCCGAGATCGCGCGGCGGGCTTGCGACAGGTTCGAGAAGCCGGATCGGCCCAAATACGTGGTCGGGTCGATCGGGCCGGGGACCAAGATCATCAGTCTTGGCAGCGTCACGTGGGACACGATGCTCGACAGTTATGCCGAGCAGGTGCGCGGGTTGCTGGCCGGGGGCGCGGATGTGCTGCTCATCGAGACGCAGCAGGACATCTTGTGCATCAAGTGCATCATCGCGGCGGCGAATGTCGCGTTTGCCGAGGCCGGGCGCACACTGCCGATCATGGTGCAGGCGTCGTTCGATCAGGGCGGCACGGGGATGCTGACCGGCTCGGATTCATCGGCCCTGGTCACGGCGATCGAGCCGTTTGGCGAAGTGCAGGTGCTGGGCGTCAACTGCGGATTCGGGCCCAATGAACTGACGGAAGTCGTCCGCGAGATCAGCCAGTCGTGGCCGCGATTGCTCAGTGCGCTGCCCAATGCGGGATTGCCGGTGATGGTGGACGGCCGGGCGAACTTCCCCATGAATCCGGCGGATTTCACCAAAGGAGTGATGCGGTTCGTCGAGGAGTTCGGCGTCAACATCGTCGGCGGCTGCTGCGGCACAATGCCGGAACATCTCAAGATGCTCTGCGACGCGGTCGGCACGAACCGGCCGCCAAAATCGCGGCATGTCATCTACAAACCGCAGGTTTCCAGCCTGTACAGCGCGGTGAATCTGCGACAGGAGACCAGCTATTTCATCGTGGCCGAGCGGACCAACACCAACGGCTCGCGGCAGTTCAAGCGGCTGTTGCAGGCCGACGATTGGGACGGCCTGGTCAGCATGGCGCGCGACGAGGTGCGCGAGGGTTCGCATTGCCTGGATGTGTGCGTGGATTTTGTCGGGCGTGACGGCGTGCGCGACATGCAGGAGGTCATCCGCCGCTACGCGCTGCAGATTCAACCGGGCGTGCCGTTCATGCTGGACAGCACGAATCCCGCCGTCCTTGAGGCCGGGCTGCAACTGGCCGGCGGACGGTGCATTCTCAATTCGATGAACCTCGAGGACGGCGAGGAGAAGCTGGGTCGCATCTGCGCGCTGGCGAAGAAATACGGAGCGGCGGTTGTGGCCGGTTGCATCGACGAGGACAGGGAAAACGCGATGGCGCGCACTCGGCAGCGGAAACTGTCCATCGCGCAGCGCATCCGCGATCTGGCGGTGAACAAGTTCGGCCTTCGCGATGAGGATTTGTTGTTCGATCCGCTGGTGCTGCCGGTTTCGACGGGGCTGGAGCCGGACCGCGCCAACGCACTGGAGACCATCGAAGGCACGCGGCTCATCAGCCAGCACCTTCCCAATTGTCACACGGTGGTCGGGCTGTCGAATGTGAGTTTCGGGCTGAAGCCCGCGGCGCGCGTCGTGCTCAACAGCGTGTTCCTGCACGAACTCCGCGAGGCGGGATTGACCGGGGCCATCGTGCATGCGTCAAAAATCCTGCCGAAAAACCGCATTCCCGAAGCGCGCTGGAACGCAGCGCTGGATCTGATTTACGACCGCCGCCGCGAGGGATTCGATCCGCTGACGGCGTTCATTTCGCTGTTTCCCGACGGCGACGAAATCACGGCCGGTCCCAAGACGCAGGAACAGAATCTGCCGATCGAGGAGGCGCTCAAGAAGCACATCATCGACGGCGAGAAGCGCGATTTGATCGCCCATCTGGACGAGGCGCGGCGAAAATATTCGCCGCTGGAGATCATCAACAACATCCTGCTGGAGGGGATGAAGGTGGTCGGCGATCTGTTCGGCAGCGGGCAGATGCAGTTGCCGTTCGTGTTGCAAAGCGCCGAGACCATGAAGGCGTCGGTGGCGCATCTCGAACAGTTCATGGAGAAAACCGACGGCCAGTCCAAGGGCAAAATCGTGCTGGCCACCGTCAAGGGCGATGTTCACGACATCGGCAAGAACCTGGTCGATATCATCCTGACCAACAACGGCTACACCGTCTTCAATCTCGGCATCAAGCAGCCGGTGGCCGACATCCTCAAGGCGGCTCGCGACAAGCAGGCCGACGCCATCGGCATGAGCGGGCTGCTGGTGAAATCGGTCGGCGTGATGAAGGAAAATCTCCAGGAGATGAACTCGCAGGGCATCGGCATGCCGGTGCTGCTGGGCGGGGCGGCGCTCACGCGCCATTACGCGGTCAGGGAATTGGGCGATCTGTACGGCGGGCAGCTCTTCTATTGCCGCGACGCGTTCGACGGCCTGCACACGATGGACCGCATCGTCACCGGCCAGGGCGCCCAGCTTCAACAGGAGCAGCGCGACCGCGAAACGCAGCGCGATCAGGCCGCCGCCAAGGCCGTCAAACCGCAGGTCGATATCAACGTCGCCGCCGCGCGCAGCGATGTGGCCGCCGACAATCCCATCCCGCTTCCGCCCTTCTGGGGCCGTCGAAAAGTCACCGGCATCCGCCTGGATCACGTGTTCCCATACATCAATCCGCTGGCGCTGTTCGTCGGCCAATGGGGGTTCCGCAAGAAAGGAATGGCCGAGGACGAGTACGACAAATCCATCGAGGAGACCGCCCGGCCGGTGTTTGAGAGGCTCAAGGCCCGCGCCGTGGCCGAAAATCTGCTTGAGCCGAGCGTTGTCTATGGGTATTTCCCTGTTCAATCCTCCGGCGACGAATTGATCGTGTATGAAACCGAGGAATTCGCCAGTTGCCCGTGTCATCCCAATCCGCTGGGAGTGAGGGGCATCGTCAGCCCGATCCATCCGCACGGCACGGCGAGAGAGCGAATGCGATTTACATTCCCGCGTCAATCCACGCGACGGCGGTTGTGCATCTCCGATTTCTTCCGCTCGACCCAGAGCGGCCAGTACGATGTGCTCGGCCTGTCGCTTGTCACCGTCGGCGACAAGGCCTCGCAGATTGCCAGGGAACTTTTCGCCGCCAATCAATATCAGGAATATCTGTATCTTCACGGCTTCGGCGTCGAATCGGCGGAGGCGCTGGCCGAATCGTGGCACAAGCGCATGCGCCAGGAACTGGGCTTTGGCAGCGAGGATGCATCGGTGATCCGCGAACTGTTCCAGCAGAAATACCGCGGCAGCCGATACAGTTTCGGCTACGGCGCCTGCCCCAATCTGGAGGACCGCGCCAAGATCGTCGAGCTTCTGGACGCCGGAAGCATCGGCGTGACCATCAGCGAAAACTTCATGCTGGTGCCGGAACAAAGCACCGATGCCCTGATCGCGCATCACCCGCAGGCGAAGTATTTTGATGCGTGATTTCGCAAGGGCTTGCATATAGCCATTGCTTATGGTAATTTTACCATAATGGGCGAGGACAGGGCGGCCGACGCTTTGGGCAGGCCGGTGCATTGGGTCGGGAGCAGCAGGGACGACCTTCGTGGTTTCCCGCCCGAAGCGCGTCGCGACATAGGGTTCGCCCTGTCGTTCGCGCAGAAGGGTGACAAGCACCCGTCCGCCAAACCGCTCAGGGGCTTTCATGGAGCGGGTGTTTTGGAGATCGTCGAGGACTGCCGGGGCGATACGTACCGCGCGATCTATACGGTCCGCTTCGCCGAGGCGGTGTACGTGCTGCATGCGTTCAAGAAGAAGAGCAAGGTCGGCATCGCGACGCCGAAGCATGAGATTGACTTAATCGCGACAAGACTGAAATGGGCTGCGGCTGACTACGAACAATGGCTGAGGGACAAGGCAACATGAAAACGCTGCACGAGATGAGTCGGAAGCACGGTGCGCGGCTTGCGGTAACGCGAGGAAGCGGCAACGTCTTTGCAGATTTGGGTTTTACCGCCGGCGAGGCGGCCGAGCTGGAGGTGAAGGCGGAGTTGACCCGGCAGATTCGCAATGGCATTCGCGCATTGAGGTTGACGCAGGTGCAGGCGGCCGGTCGGCTGCGATTGAGCCAGCCGGATGTCTCAAAGCTTATGTGCGGCCGATACTCCGGCTACTCGGTTGACCGGCTGTTTGGGATTCTGAACGCTTTGGATGTCGACGTGGATATCGTGTTGCGGCCGAGGCGCGAACACGGCCGAAACGCACCCGGAGTTGTGCGGGTAATGCCTTTAACCGAGGGCGGGAAACGACGGCAGCGACTTGTCAGAACCGCCTGAGCTAGCCGCTTGCAGTTTATAATTGTCCCACTATGAAAACATCCCCATCGAGCAATCTTGATCACAGACCAAACGCCAATTCCCTGTCGAACCATGTCGCCCTGGTAACCGGCGCATCGCGCGGACTGGGCGCTGGAATCGCGGTCGAACTGGGGGCGTGCGGTGCGACCGTCGCGGTCAACTACTTCGCCAGCCCGGCCAAGGCCGATGGCGTGGTTTCCCAAGTCCGCAGCGCCGGCGGGCGGGCGGAGAGCTTCGCCGGCGATGTGCGCGATGCGGTGCAGGTTCGCAAGCTGATCGACTCGGTCACCGCCAGACTCGGCCCGATCGATATCCTGGTCGCCAACGCGACGGGGCCGCAGCCGATGTTGCCGCTGGAGCAGTTGACCTGGCAGCACTTCCTCGACCAATTCGAATTCTTCGTCAAGAGTCCGCTGCTGCTCACGCAGGCCGTCATTGGCGGCATGAAACAGCGCCGCGCCGGCCGGATCATCCAGATCGGTTCGGAGGTGGTGGCGCTGGGCAACGCGAATTTTTCCAGTTATGTGGCCGCCAAGGGCGCGCAATTGGCCATGACGCGCTCGTGGGCGCGCGAATTGGCCCCATGGGGAATCACGGTGAACCTGGTCGCCCCCGGCTGGGTTCCCACGGAGCGCCATGCCGATGTTCCCAAGGCGGACCTTGACGCCTACGCCGCCGGCGTCCCTCTCAAACGCCACGGAACCCCGAACGAAATTGGCCAGGCCGTCGCATTCCTCGCCTCCGACGCCGGGGCGTTCATCACGGGACAGAGGATATCGGTGAACGGCGGGAATACGCTGGAGTGACGGGGGCACTGACAATTTGGCCGCAACGGCCAAGTGATTACAATGGCGGCCGCTGTCCGAGGCGGAATTCGGGCCGTCATGTTGACCTGCGGCTCCCGATCCGAATTGGCCGTCATCGGCAGTCCGTTCTTTTGCAGGAGGAACACATGATCCGGCGGTTCTGGATATTCGCGGCGATGCTCCTTTCCTTTGGCGTCATGGGCCGAGCGGCCGATAGCGCGCTAGGTCTCTTCACCGATCAGTCGGACGTCGGCGCGCCATCGAGCACCGGCCCCGGCTCGGCGGTTTATGACGCGGACAAGAAGGCCTACACCATCTCCGGCGGCGGCGAGAATCTCTGGCTCACGGCCGATGCTTTCCATTTTGTCTGGAAGAAAGTGCCGGCCACCGGCGACATTTCACTTGCCGCCACCATCGACTTCTCCCCCGCCACCGCCGGGGCCGACCCGCATCGCAAAGCGGTCCTCATGATCCGCCAGTCGCTCGACCCCGGTTCGCCCTACGCCGATGCCTGCATTCACGGCAACGGCCTGACCGCCATCCAGTGGCGCGACACCAAGGGCGAGGCCACCTACGAAACCCAGGCCCAGGCCAACGCGCCCAAGCGCGTTCTCATCGAAAAACGCGGCGATTATCTCTCCATGTCCTTCGGCTCATCCGACAAAGACCTCCAACCGGCTGGCGGGGCGTGCAAGGTCCAGTTCACCGGCGAAATGTACATCGGCCTGGGCGTCTGCGCGCACAACGCCGCCCGCATCGAAAAGGCCGTCTTCTCCGATGTCGCGATAGGCACGCCGGCCCCGATCACCGGCCCCGCCAATCGCGCCGGCCTGGTCTCCACGCTGGAAACCATCCAGCTTTCCAGCAAGGACCGCCGGGCCGTCTATGTCGTCACGCAGCCGCAGCTTACCCGCGCCGAAGCACCCAACTGGTCGGCCGACAACATGCTCTACTTCAACACCCGCGGCAAGATGTTCAAGATCAAGGCCGATCTTCCCGCCTCAACGCCCCCCACCGCGGCTCTGGCGGCGCCGGTGGCCGTCGATCTGGGAATCCTCACCAATATCAATAACGATCACGCCATTTCCCCCGACGGCAAGACTCTGGGCATCAGCGATCAATCCCAGGGCAACCGCCAGTCGGCCGTCTGGGTGGTCCCCATCGAAGGCGCTGGTTCGGCCGCGCCCAAACGTCTCACCGAAAACACGCCCTCCTATTTCCACGGCTGGTCGCCCGACGGCAAGACGCTCGCTTTCTGCGGCCAACGCAATAACGTCTTCAATATCTACACCATCGGCATCGACGGCGGCGCCGAAAAACGCCTGACCGACTCAACCGGCAAGGACGATGGCCCAGAATACACCCGCGACGGCCAATACATCTACTTCAACTCCGACCGCACCGGCTCGATGCAGATCTGGCGCATGAAACCCGACGGCTCCGCCCAGGAACAAGTCACCAAGGACGACGTCAATAACTGGTTCCCCCACATCTCCCCCAACGGCCAGCAGATGGTCTTCGTCACCTACGAAAAAGGCGTCGTCGATCATCCCGAAAACAAGGATGTTCAACTTCGCCTGATGAACCTCCGCACCGGCGCCATCACCGTCCTGGCCAAACTCTTCGGCGGACAGGGCACGATCAACGTTCCGTCCTGGTCGCCCAATGGCCAGTATATCGCGTTCATGAGTTATCAGATCGTGCCGGCGGTGGCTGCTGCACCCGCCGGTCGCGCTGCGGATGCGCCGGCAACCAAACCGTCGGCCGCCGCGACGGGATTGCGAGACCCAGGTAAGAAGGATATCGCGATGCAGTTGGTCTCGGCAGCCGAAAACTCGTCGCTCGATTGGAAGGCCCAATACGGTTACATCGAATACAACGTCGAGGGCAACGCCAAAGAGAACCGCGGCTACACCGGCGGCATCGTCGGCTTCACCAGCAAGACCCACGACATGCTCGAACTCGTCGAATATTACAACACCATCGCCCCCGGCAATGTGCTGGCGAGTTATCTTCCGGCCCTGCGCCAGGTGGACGGCACATCATCGCAGGCCGGGCTTGGCAAGTCGTTTGAACGCGACTGGAAAGCCGCCGGTCAGGATCCCAAATTCCGCCAGGCTCAGGATCACGAACGCGATCGCGTTTATTTTGACCCGGCCGTCGATCAGGCCCAGCGCGACGGGCTGCGGGCGCTTGGCCAGTTCATCTATTACGACGCCATCGTGATGCACGGGCCGGGCGAAGACCCCGACAGTTTCGGCGGCATTCGATCGGCCGCCATGAAGAGCGCCAAGACCCCGGCCCAGAGCGGCGACGAGACGGCGTATCTGAACGCCTTTCTGGACGCCCGCAAAGCCGCGATGCAAATGGAGGAAGGCCACGCCGACACCACGCGCGTCGATACCATGCAGCGCGTATTCCTTCGCGCGGGCAATCTCGATTTGAACCCGCCGCTGAGTTTCAAGGTGTATAGGGATTCTTACAAGATCAGCGATGCTTCGCAGACTTGACCGGCGGCGACTGCACTGTCGAAACCTGCCGGCCGGTTCCAGGGAGTGATTTGTGCGAATCGCCTATATCGCCGCCGGCGCTGGGTCGATGTATTGCGGCGCGTGTCATCGCGACGCGGCATTGTTCGCCGCGCTGGCGGTTTCGGGGCATGAGTTGCTGGCCGTGCCGCTTTATACGCCGCTGCGCACCGATGTGCCCCTGGCCTGCTCCACATCGGCCATCTTCATGGGCGGAGTCAGCCTGTACCTGAGTGAGACACTGTCCCTTTTTAACCACCTGCCGGCGGCGGTGCGGCGGCAGTTTGATCGGCCGGCATTGCTCCGCGGCGTCTCGCGCCTGGCCGTGCAAACCGCTCCGGCCAAGCTGGGGCGGCTGACCGTCAGTGTTCTTGCCGGCGCCGATGGTCCCCATGCCCCCGAAATCGAACGTCTGACGCAATTCCTTCGCCACGAAGCCCGGCCGGATATCGTCAACCTGAGCAATTCACTTCTGGCCTCGCTGGCCGGTCCGATTCGTCAGAAAGTCGGCGTGCCGATCGTCTGCACATTGCAGGGCGAGGAGTCGTTCATCGACGCGCTCCCCGAACCCCATCGCACGCAGGCCATCGCGTTGCTGCGACAGCATGCGGCGTCGATCGACCGCTTCATCTGCTGCGGCCGGGATCAGGTTCCGGCGATGTCGGCGTGGCTGGGAGCTACGGCCGAGCGCTTCGCGGCCATCCCGACGGGAATGGATCACCGCCCGTTCGCCTCTCAAACGCCACGCGTGCCGCGCACAACGGGGCCGGCCGTGCTGGGCTATCTGTCGTCCATCCGCCGTGAAAAGGGATTGGATCTGCTCATCGAATCGCTGCGGCAACTGGTTCAAACGCACGGCCGCGACGTGCGACTGGCGATCGCCGGGCAGTTGCTGGACAAGGCCTACTGGCGGCAGGTGCAGCGCACGATTCGCACGGCCGGCTTGCAGGACCGCGTGACGTATCACGGCGTGCCGGATTTGCCGGGCAAGGTGGCGTTTCTGCGGGAGTGCGACATTTTCGTCATGCCCACGCGACTGCCCGAGTCGCGGGCACTGGCGGCCATGGAGGCGCTGGCGGCCGGTGTGCCAGTGGTCGCATCGCGCCTTGGCGTATTGCCGGAATTGCTGGACCAGACCGGCGGTGGGTTGACGGTGACGGCCGAGGATTCCGCTGCGCTATCGCGGGGCATCATGTCGCTGTCGGACAACGCGGAACTGGCCCGGAAATATTCGCAAAACGGACCGCCGGCCATCGCGCGGCACTATTCGCCGCAGGCCATGGCCCAGCGCACGGTTGCCGAATATCACAGCCTGCTCAATGCCCGCGTGCCGGACGCGAACGCATCCTGAAGCGGAATCAGTTCCCAAGCTTCAAACAGGCGATCTGATCCGTTCCGCCGGGCACGGAACTGTTGCGGACATAGACCATCCCGTTGGCCAGTGTGGGCGCGGTCCATTCCTTGGCCGGCAGGACGTTACTGACTCTGCCGAGTTCCTTGAAGGCATCGCTCGAAGCGGCCACGAGAACCAGATCGCCCTTGGGTGTCACTACCAAAAGCTTATCGCCCACGAGGACCAGCCCGCCCTGCGAGCCAAAACCCTTCTGGCTCCATTTCACTTTGCCGGTCGCGATATCCAGGCAGGCCAGCGGACCGTTGGCGTCGTTGTGGTTGAACAGGCCGTAGATATAGCCATCGCGATAGACCGGCGTGGACCAGAGCGACATGTTCTGGTTGGGCGTTCGCCACAGGGATTTGGCGGTCCACTTGTCGCCGTCCTTGCTGATCTGGCAGGCGGCCGCACCGACGTTGTAGCCGGAGGAGACGTAGACCATGTCGCCGTCCTTGCCGCCAACGACGGGCGAAGCGGCGATGGCCATGGCGGCCGGCGTATGGGCGAACGTCCAGAGCACGGTGCCGGTCTTGGGGTCCACCGAGACCAGGCCGCTGCGCATGAAGCAAATCGCCTGGAGAGTACCTTTGATCGTGGCGACAGTGGGTGTGGCATTGGTGTAGGATTCGCTGGTCTTGGCCCAGGTCAGTTCGCCCGTGTCCTTCTTGAAGGCGATGATGCCCTTGCCCGCGCCGCCGCCGGTTACGAGAACCAAATCGCCGATGACGACTGGCGACGAGGCGGCGCCCCAAGTCAGCGACTTGCCGCCATATTCGGTGACAATGTCGTGTTGCCAGACGACCTTGCCCGTATCCAGTGCGAGGCAGGCGAGCTTGAGGTAAGTGCCGTAGACATAGACGAACTTGCCGTCGATGGCAGGCGTGCTGCGCGGCCCGTTGCCGTTGCCATCCTTGATGGTTTTGTCGATG
>Ga0181517_10005038_pt1 | contig 11809 bp, 10 predicted proteins | sample PEATcosm2014_Bin_31_FD_119748 | JGI IMG/M metagenome (GOLD analysis project Ga0181517, IMG submission 119748) | Peatland microbial communities from MTU Mesocosm Facility, Houghton, MI, USA - PEATcosm2014_Bin01_30_metaG | ecosystem: Environmental > Terrestrial > Soil > Wetlands > Peat | place... | reverse complement strand
CGCGCAGACGGCCGCAAAAGTGCTCAAACCCGTCTTCGAAGCCATACATCAATCGGCTTAGCCCTGCTGAGGCAAAGCCAACGAGTATCCCTAATGGGGCGGCCACGAGGAGCGCCTGTTTGACGTGAATCGCGGAGTGTAAAGTGACGGGGAAAAGTGGCCCTGGTCCAAGCCAACGCACGCGCAGCGCGCCTGCCAGGATGCTTGCCACCGCTACCGGGACCAGCGAGCGCGGGCGCCACTCGAAGAGAAGCAACTCCACGGCCAATAGGATCGCAGCAATCGGCGCCGCAAACGTTGCTGACATTCCCGCAGCGGCGCCGGCCACCAGCAGTGTTGTTCGCTCGGCATCCGAAAGTTTAAGCCATTGCGCGACCAGTGAGCCGAAAGCTCCGCCGGTCATGATGATCGGTCCTTCCGCACCGAAAGGTCCACCGGAGCCAATTGCAATCGCTGCCGAAAGCGGCTTGAGCACCGCTACTTTAGGGTCGACGCGTGCGCCATTCAGCAGTATCGCCTCAATAGCCTCGGGGATTCCGTGGCCACGGATTTTGTCTGACCCAAAGTAGGCCAACAGTCCCACCAGCAGGCCGCCGACAACGGGGACTAACATCAAGAGGCTTGGTGAGAATGGCGATCCGGCTGGCCCGACCATCGCCAGGCTCAGCCGGTGGTAGTAGAAGATATTGGTCGCGAATGCAATTGCCCGCAGCAGGATCACGGCCAAAGCCGCCGCTCCCGTGCCAATCACGAGCGCCACCCCCGTGAGCAGCCACACCCGATGATCCACCGTAAAGTCGCGCAAAGCGGAGGGCCGCGATCTCATCGAGCCACCCTACCGGCAACGTCGCGGCCATGAGTCCTTATGCGCTCCAAAGCCTGTGCCAGCCGTGGGGCCAGTTCATTCAGCTCCCGTGCATGCTTCTCTGAAAGCTGTGCCAGAACCTTCTTGCCCTTTCGTGTTGCTCTCAAAACCACCCGCCGCTTGTCGTCTGCGTCGGCTAATCGCACCAGCAAACCCTCGCGCTCTGATCGATTGACAAGTTCAACTGCACTGTTATGCTTCAGCCCAAGTCGCTCGGCCGCGTACGCGATTGTCACAGCCGCTCCATCAGGAGCGCCTGCAACCTGTAAAAGAAGCTGATGTTGCTTTGGCTGCAATCCTAATTCCAGCGCTGCGCACTCACTGAAGTGTAAAAAGCGGCGCAGCTCATAGCGAAACTCCGCCAGGGTCCTGACCAGCGACTCAGAAGCGTCCTTCGCAGATCGAGTGTTCATCTATATATCGTAGCACGATATATAGTCACGCACGACACCCTTCTCATTCAGCCAGCGATCAAAGGTCCAGGGTAGGCGCTTGTATTGCAGAGAAATTCCAGGTGGGCTCATGCAAAGATTAAACACAGAATCGCGAATTGAGCACTCGCAGGAAGCCGATCTGCCGGTCCATGGAGCCGTATTCTGGATTAGTACCGAAAAACGCCGTAGGCAACTGCAATCTACAGCAGAGATTGGTCACGAGATTCCAGTCGCCAAGCCAACTTGGGTCACTGATCCGGCATCAGCATCCTCGAAACGCTGTTGGGGGACGAATCCTGGTTAGGTTCAAGCATTTGCCTGGCTGTCGTCGGGCACGGCGGGCCGAGAAATGTGCCGTGCGTTTAACGCGTTGCGAATGATTTCCCCTTCTGGGTGCTGGTAGACCATGGCACTTCTTACGTCACCGTGGCCCATTGCGTTCATGACCGCTTTCAGATTTCCGGTCTTCGCCAACACGAAGCTGCCGAAGTCGTGGCGCGCACAGTAGAGGACGAGTTCGCGCGGCAGCCCCGCGGCTTGCCTCGCCCGCGCCCATTGCCGGTACACCATCCCTTCCCCAATGTGCTTTCCCTTATAACGCGACATCCACACCTAGCCCTCGCTCCGTCCCTCACAGCGCGCCTCGAGAATCTGCTTCACGCGGCTGCTCATAGGGATGAACCGGCGGCCGGGCTCCGTCTTGCTGTCCGGCGTGAAGATCGTTCCGGCATCGAAGTCCACGTTCTCCACCCGCATGCAGTAAAGTTCGCGGGCGTTACGCATTCCGGTGTCGCGCATCACCACGATGATGTCCTTCAGCGGCTGGTCGGCCACCGCTGACAGCCTCCTTTCCGCGTCGTCGTTGAGGCGGAGCGACCGGCCGTGTTCCTTGAAGAGCGCAAAGTTGGGAACCTCAAAGATCAGCTTGTCCTCCTTGGCTTTGGAATACATCCTCCGCAACGTCCTACGCGCGTTGTTGCCGTTCGAGGCCGATCCGGGAAACTGCAGCTTTTCGACCTCGTCTTTGGTGATCTGGTCCATGCGCATTCCCGCGATCTTCGTCTGCTCCAATAGTCGCCAGCCGTTTCTGTAATAGCGGCGGCTGTCGGCCTCGAGCCGTCCCGTTTCCACCCATTGAAGGAAATCCTTCGAGTATTCACGAAGCGCGGGCGGCTTCCTGTCGAGCGGGTCGCTGCCCTTAATAGTGGCAGCGAGTTTGAGAGCGGCGGCCTTTTGCGCTCTCGTTTCGTTGGTCTCCTTGGTGGACCCGCGGTAGCGCTCGCCGCGCACCGTGAAGTCATACCAGTAATACTTCGACTTGTTCTTTCTGAAAAGTTTCACGAGATCACCCCCAAGCAGCCCGCACGGAAGCAACTCGTGTGTTCCGCCGAACGGATCCGAGCGGAACAACAACATCGTACATCAGCTTGACTTCGATCCCCAATCCAGTCAGGGAGCACACCTACGCAATGCCAACGCTCGAACACTGCGGCCGTGGTTGAGGGTTGCCGGCCGCATCGCAGATACCCGTACTCGTTCTCACGAACTCTGCCAGCCGCTCTTATCGTATGCGGCCACCTATTCTCACCGAAGCCTGCCACCAGCAAGCGTGGAGTATGAGCAGCCTCATCCGCGCCGGAGGCGGGTCTGGACAAGCTCCTCAGAATCATGTACGCTTTTAATAAGTACACAAGGAGGACTCTATGCCTAGAGTGGCCGTGGACGACAACCCACGAATGAACCTCCGGCTGCGACCGGAACAAAAGGCTACGCTCGTGCGCGCTGCGGCGTTGAGGCACACGGACCTGACTGAGTTTGTTCTCCAACCCGCCTTGCGGGAGGCCAAGGCGGTGATCGAGGAGTCGGAACGTATCGTCTTGTCCGAGCGTGACAGCCTTTTGGTGCTGAACCTGCTCGAAAATCCGCCAGCGCCGAATGCTAAGCTGCGGGCAGCCATCGCTGCAATTCCAAAGCCCACGCGGAAACGGCGATGAGCGTTCCCGCCTGGCACGAAGAACCAATCTCGAAAAAGCATGATCGGAAGTCTTTCGATTGTGGCGATCCGGCCATGAATGACTTCTTCGAGCGTTACGCCCGCCAAAGCCATGAATCTGGTGCCGCGAAGACCTTTCTCGCAATTGATAACGTAGACAACAAGAGCATTCTTGGTTTCTACAGCTTGGCTCCGGGCGCTCTGGCCTACGCTGACACGCCGGAGACGGTTCGCCGCGGCCTCGCCCGGTACGATGTGCCCGGGTTCCGGCTCGCGCGCATTGCAACAGACCTGCGTTGCCAAGGCCAAGGTATCGGCGGCCAACTCCTCGCCGCCGCCGCGCGGCGCTGCCTGTTCGCTTCGGCTGAGGTCGGCGGCGTTGTGTTCATTATCGATGCGAAGAACGATCGCGCGGCCCGATGGTACGCCAGTTACGGCGCTGTGCCCTTGAGCGGCAAGCCTTTGACGCTCGTAATGTCGCTCGCCTCGTTTGCCGCCGACCTGAAGGCAGCAGGGCAGTTATGAGCCACGAGGTGTGGAAAGGACGGGCTTGCTCCGGAATCCCCAAGAATATAGGTAGCAGCATAAAACGGGAACACGTGGCAGCATTTGATGTTTGCCAAGGCTCGCCTTGCCAACCTCACAATCGAGGAATTGTAACAATCGCGGGAAGCAGTGCTCAATACGCTCGCCTCCGCCCAGTCGCATCGGAGCCACTAGTGCGCATCGAACGGTTCATCGAATGGTATTTCGGAACTCTCGCCCTTGCGGAAAGCTCAGCGCAAATTGGGGCGCCAGATTCTTGAAGAGAATCTCCCTTACTGTTCACTCCTTGGTGGCAAGCCCCAGGATGTTCGAAGTCACTTCATCGAGCATAACGACAAAGCGCCGCTTAACTGATTGCTGCTCAATGGCATTCGCTGACCATAGGCGTTTTTCAGGACCACTCCAGAATTGCGACGGCTCTCCGCCGTTACTAATTGCCGGGTGCACCAGCCCAATCATTTTGCGACATTGAGCCTGAAATCATCTCCCGAGAGAAACACATGCAATGCGCCGTCATCTGAATCCATCCACCAACCAGCCTCATGGTTTCGCTGGTCCGCTTCATCTAGTTCGTTGAGTGGCTTACGACCCACAGTGACTGCATGAGGTTTCTCGGACAGTGGCAGTACCACTTCATACTGCCGAGTGAAGGGAGACTCGACCTGCACGCTGATCTCCGATCGATCCTGAGAAGCGACTGCCAACGTGCCATCGTACAGCGTAAAGCTATCTCGAGTAGGAGTCGATGACGGAAATACCCGCCAAGTAAGATCCTGCGTCAGGGCGCGATCATTATCGACGGGTAGATCCTGTACCAGCGTCTGGGTGTCTGGGCTGATGAACGGAATGATACTGCCGGACCGCACCAGGATCGGAATATGATCAAGTGGCGCAGGCAACGTCACCTCGCGCTGACCTTCTAGGATGTGTCCGTTCCAATAATCTACCCAGGAGCCTTGTGGAAGATAGAGAGAGCGAGTAGATGCTCCTTGAATAACTACAGGTGCGACCAGAATCTTCTCTCCCAGTAGATATTCCGCCTCCGTATCATATGTCTTGGGGTCATTCGGGAATTCTAAGAGCGGATGGCGCATAATGGGCAATCCATCTTTTGCCGCTTCCTGCGCATAGGTGTAAAAGTAGGGAAACAGCGAGATATGCAGTCGAGCATAACTCCGGAAAGCGTCGATCGTTTGCGAATCGTACCAGAGGCTCACAGCGCCAGATGGCTTGTTCCATAGATGGTCGCGCATAATCGGGGTAAGCGCTCCAAATTCCATCCAACGCGTCCAGAGCTCCTTGGAAAAGCCGTTGCCCTCGATATCAGGACCCCAGACCGCGAATCCCGACAGGCCCGCGGTAATGCCGCCCCGCACGACCGATGGAAGTCCGTGATCCTGTGTCCAATCCGGACGCTGATCGCCTCCCCAAACCACGCGCGTGTACCCCTGCGAGGCGGCGTAACCAGAGCGGTCGAATTCCACAACATCTGGTTTGAACTTTCGAGAAATCTCATATGTTATCTTGTGATAGAAAAGTGGGTAGAGATTGACCATGTCGCGGCCGGTCACGCCGGCGGCAAAGCGATCGGTATCGTTTACCCACTCGCCATAGTCTTCCATCCATCCATCGAAATTATCCTTTAATACGATGTCCCGAACCTTCTGTTCCCACCAATCCACGTTCGCAGGGCTGGTGAAGTCGATGTTGCCATCGGAAAAGGGCTTGGCAGGCCCAGTTGGCTTACCCGATGAGTTGAGTACCATGAGACCGGCTCGCACACCTGCTTTGAAGGAAGGGTCCGGGAGGCTGTAAGGTACAAGCGCGGATCGCAGATATGGATGAACATAGGTCAGCGCCTTGAATCCCATACTGTGAAGCTTATCGGTGAATTGCCGGGGGTTAGGATAGTAACCTGTCCACCACAACGGCCATCCCATGATATCCCCTTTTTCCATGACATCGAAAGTCCATATCGCACTCGATGGAATCCTCTCTCGTCTTAGCTTTTCTGCATCGTTCAGCACCTGCTGTGGGCCTTGGTAGGAACAAATCCATACGCCAAACGCCCAAGGCGGAGATAGGGGCGTGCGGCCCGTTAACGATGTATAAGCGCCGATTATGTCTTTCGGGGCGCCCACGAAGAAGTAACAGTCCACCAACGCACGGTGCAGTTGGATCGCGAAGCGTTCCTTATCGGCTTCTCTTAGATCGAAGTCGCTTATCGCCGCGGTATCCAGATAAACTCCCAAGCCGCGCGGAGTAAACAGAAACGGCACAGGAATGTACGTCCAGTTATGGCCCGGCTTGCCGAACAGGTCCTCAGGGCGCAGAATCGCATTCAGCCCGTCAAGCTTGACTTGATCAAACCTCTCGCCCAATCCGAAGAAGGGTCCCGCTCCGGTAAAGTTAAGATTCATTCGGGTATCGCCGCCAGCTTGCAATGCTCGAATGGAAAGACGGATCACGGTTGGAGAGATGACGGAAAGTTGCAAGATCGCCGGTTCGGTGGAACCGTGAATCTTGACCTGCATCCGCCAACTGTTTCCACTCCGGTTAATATGCTCAATCTCCATGGGCCGCAACGTCGTCGGCTGTTTCCCGCCAGCTCCATTCGTCCATAGAATGCCCTCTGAAGCAGCTAGCCGCCAGGTAAGGCCCGTCCGCTTGTTGGTCAACACCATTCCCCAGGGCTCCTTCGAAACCTCCAGGCGCCATGCGTCGGCCTCCACGCGGAGCACCGCTGTGGTTTCCTCCACTTTCACTGGTGCTATCCCCGTCGAGCCAGATGAAAGCAGTGTGCCGGCGCTCATGCGGCTGGGAGGGACCGGCTGGCGATGCAGTTCTTCAAGCATTGACCGGTACTCCGCAGTGGACGAAAATGATTGCGCTTGGGCGCTCAGGCCCACTAAAAAACTCATCGACGCGGTTACAAAAAACGCAATTGCCAACAAAAATGAACGGCGGCAGTTCGCTTTCTCTGTCATCGCCGGTTTATGCGCAGCGCCGGTCGAGACGCTTCCAACTAATTCCCTGTTCGTCTGCAAAATTGCCACCTCTCTGCACCCCGGCACGCGCTTCCAACAATCCAGAACCTGTTACGAGTTCTGCGGGACTGAGCGCTTTGGGGACTCCGAGCTCCGTCGTGAATCAAGCGTTTGTTATGGGCGCGCTGTAGGTCAAAAGGCTGCCCGGAGCTCCAAGCGTAAGCCTCACCATTTCACTACGACCGAGCCGCTCTCGATCACTCAAACGCTGCGCAGCAATCCTGGACGCGTTAACGCAAGCTTCAGGATCAGTTCACCAAACAATGTATTCGCCCACGCGAACCAAGGCCGCGTAAACTTCTGCGGGTCATCCTTGTCGAATGACTCGTGCATGAACCCAGTTCCGGCTGTAGTATCGCGAAGCCACCTCAGACAACACACGATCTCTGCGTCATCCGTGGATGTGAGGGCTCGCAGAATGATACCCAGAGGCCAGATCTGTCGGAGCCCCACGTGCGGGCCTCCCGTACCCTCGGCTGCGGTCCCCTTGAAAAAGTAAGGATTGGCACTGCTCAGAGCGAACTTCCGTGTGCTCTGATAGAGCGGGTCCGTCAACTCAGAGGCGCCGAGATACGGTAGGCTCAGCAGACACGGTGCATTCGCATCGTCCATCATCAGCACATTGCCGTAGCCGTCGACCTCATATGCCCAGATGGTCCCGAACTCTGGATGCTGGCACGTTCCATACTTCGTCAAGGCCGCGCGCACTTCCCCGCGCAGATCTTTGCAGGCACTCGCCAGTTTCTCATCCGATAGCACCTGAGTCGCAATCTCTCTCAGCTGTTCGAGCGCCTTTACTGCAAACAAATTCGACGGAATCAGGAATGGATAAATACACGCGTCATCCGATGGTCGGAACATTGAGTAGATCATTCCCACTGGGCTAGCGGGATTCCCGTACCCGTCCAGCGGCGGATTATCGAAGGGCACGAACGACATGCGTGCAAACGAGTACGTTCCCGGCCCGCCGAATCGTTGTTGCTCCCGAAACGTGCCAATAATCTTCCAGGCAGCAGCTTTCCATTGCGCGTCGAACGGTGACGTATCGCCTGTGTTGCGCCAATACCCATACGCCAGGCGTACGACGTAGCACAATGAATCCACTTCCCATTTTCGTTCCGCCACGCCCGGCGCCATGACTGTTTTGTCGTGCACAGCCCATCGCAGCGGTGGATCGGAGGTGTTACGTGTGAATGCATTCGCATATGGGTCGATCAGCACCATGCGCGCTTGGCGGCGTACTAACCCTTCAATCAGCAGTTTCAGACGGGAATCGCTTTTGGCAAACTGTAAATAGGGCCAAACCTGGGCTGCCGAGTCACGTAACCACATCGCATCGATATCGCCTGTCACCACATAGGTATCTGGCTTTCCCTCAAATGTGCCCGTATGGACTGTGGTGTCGAGTGTATTTGGAAAACAGCGCTCGAACATGGCCGCTAAAATCGGATCGGCGATCCGGGTCTTCATTGCAATGATGGTCGATTCAATTGCCGCGCAAGTGAATCGGCGTGCGGAAGAAGCCGTCCGCATTGATATGAACTCTGGCCCGGCCGCCCACAGACCAATGGGCCAGGAAATGAATGCTGTTACCGCCAAACCTTTCTGAATGACTGCTCGTCTAGTAACCCCAGCCAAAGCGCACCTCAATCCATCTGTTCGAGTTTTTGAAAGTTCCCCATGCATTTGCGCTTGACTCCACTTAGATACTCCGATCGAGCGGTCGGAAGCAAATCTGGAATGCCTTCGGCCGCTCAATGAATGATCACAACTGCAATCTACTGTCAGCTCACGGCTGCCCTGAGTAGAACTTATAACCGTCGCCGCCGAAGCTGGTCCAACCGTTCCAGGAGGCAGACCCGTAACCATTCGAACTTGTTTGCCAGTTCGAATAAATTCCATATGGACTTCCTGTGGGAACAGCGAAGAGTTGAATCCTTCCGTCGGCTGCCATGCCGGCAGTGAGGTAAGGATTCAGCACCATACTTCCCAACTGAGTCCAAGTTGAGGTCCAGCCGCTGCTGGTATTCCAGATGGTGTAGGCATGCCCATCGCTGCCGACTCCGAAGAACTGGAAGTTCCCATTGGCATTCAGGCCGACAACAAAGCCGGGCTGGATGGTCACCCCTCCACCGACATTGCCAAGGTTCTGCCAGCTGGTTTGCCAGCTTCCGCCATTCGAGCTTTGCAAGTTTGTCCACACATCGGTGTTGCTGGTGTCGACACCCCACACTTGCAGGTTCCCGTTCAAATTGCGCGCGATCGTCAGATATGGCTTGAGGGCCTTGCCCCCGATTTCCGCCCAACCGCTCCAGGCGCTAGCGCTGGTTTGGGTGTTGGTCCATACATTGCCGCTGGTGTCCACTCCAAAGATTTCGAGAAGTCCGCTCTCATTGCAGCCCACTGTGTACCCTGCCTGGACGGCCTGCCCAGTCACCTCAGTAAAGCTCGACCAAGAGGAACTGGGGGTACTTTGGGATGCATACCAGATGTTGCCGGAAGAATTGCGACCGAAAACCGTCATGCCGTAGAGCCCATTGAGCGCCTGCAGAGAAGCGAGGCCGCTGCTGGTGCTGCCCATGTCCGTCCAGCCATTCCAGCTCCCGGAGTTACCGACGACCTGCCAATTGACATACACATCCCCTGAAGTCGGGACAAATACTGCCTGTCCGTAAATGCCATTGATGGTTAGCGCCGGGCCCGCCTGGGCTACGACACTGCCCATGCTGAACGATGTCCACCCATTCCAGTTCGAGAGATCGCTTGCTCCGTCCGTTCCGCGCGATTGCCAGTTATGCCAAACCGTTCCGCTGCCATCTACCGCAAACATCTCGATCTCGTTATATCGGTTTTGAACGATCGGTCCGACAGATGCGGCGCCGCGAACTGCGACGGCGGCGATGAGCGCATCGACAGCAGAGGTCTGGCGAATTGGGTCCGCCTGGTCACATGCCGCATCCCAAATTCCGCCGAACTCGTATTCACCGGAGCAATTTGAGTCTGGTCCCTGCGCAGTGGACCAGATGCTGTTCGCATTGTTATCAATAAATGTTTGGTAGGTGTAGCTCGGCGAAACCGCGTAGAGAGCCATAAGGCTTCGCATGAAGATGCCCTTGAATTGTGGCGCTGCCGTACCGCTGATCCCATTTTGTTCTGTGAGGATGCCGTTCGTATCCACGAGGGTCGTGATGGCGGCATTGGCGATGGCATTTGCCTGCGGTAAAAGGGTCTGATCCTGATCGGCGATGTAGAGTTCCGCCAGCCCGGCTACAATCACCCCCTGATTGTAGGTGTAGGTCTCCGCACCGTTGTTGACGCAGGCATTGGGATTGGAATCATTCAGGCCATCGTTAATGAGGTTCTGCGAATTGATCATTCCCGATGCCTTGAACCAGTCCCATTCCGTCTGTGCCCAATTCAGATAGCCGGCTGATTGACTTCCAGTGGTGCGGTTCGCTAATTTTGCGGCGAGAAGAAGGAACAATTCGTTGGTAATCGCGTTTTTATAAGTTTTATAATCTGGCGATCCCGATTCATAATCCTGCCATACTCCGCCACCACATGTTGTCGTATCCCACCCATTAGTAGCGATATCGCTGAAGATAGTTTCCGCCATCGACAAATACGATGAGTTGTTCGTCGCGTCGTAGGCGTCCACCCAGCCCAGCGCCCACCATGCCTCATCGTCGCCCCAGCCATTCTCGAAGTTCGGGTGGCTCTCTGCGCCGGGAGTCACGGAAAATGTGTTGGAGAGCGCTGAAGTGTACGAAGTATCGTCAGAAACCCGTTCGTAATTCCCGAGAACGGTGACTGAGTTCGCCCAGTTCCACCATGCGGCCGGGGATGACCAGGTTCCGGTGCTGGTTTGGTACCAATCTTGAAGCTGTGAGATCCCATCCGCCGTCTTCTCAGGATATGTTTGAGCGTTCAGGTGAATCGTCGGAGAGATTGAAGCAAGAACGAGCGTGAACAGCAAAACCGAAAGGTGATGTGCCATTACATTCCTCCACGGTTAGATTTTGACAGTAACGATGTAACGTTATGCTCGAAGGGTGACGCTCCTAGCTTGGCTTGCCGAAACCCCTGGAGCCGGTCTGAGCATTGATGCCATTCAACAGTGGACGGTGACGGGCGGGGAAATTGCCGCGGGCTCCACCGCGCCGGCGCTCGTGGTGGGCGCCGGCACGACGCGTGTAGCGAGTGGCGGGAATTAAAAGGTCAGCTTCAGAGATCCCTGGCCTTCGCGGGCTTCCTTTTCCCCGGTGATAGTGCCGATCGCCGTGCTGCCAACGGTGGTATTCGGTCCGTTGGGGTTGGAGTGATTGAATGCGTTGAAAAACTCGGCACGAAATTGCAGATGCACGCGCTCGGTAAACGGGAAGGTCTTGTAGAGGGCCATGTTGTAGTCCTCGACTCCCGGATTCCGGATGGTTCCGTTGCCCACGTTGCCGAAATAGCCGCTAGGCGGTTTGACGAACGACGTAGTGCTGAACCACACGTTGCCGGAATTTTTCCACTGTTTGGGATACGTGACCGGAGCCGCAAGATTGGGCCGCGTTGCGATTCCGAGGCTCGAGCCGGTTAATCCCGTGCCCGACATTCCCATGGAGCTGGTGCCGCCGCTCTGCAGCGTCGTCATGTCAGAGTACTGCCATCCGCCCAGCGCTTCTTGCAGCCACCAACGGGAATGCTGCAAACGGGGCAGATAGTAGATGAGGCTGATGGTGAAGACCTGAGGGATATCGTTGCCGGAATTTCCGTAACTCACCGCGGTGTTGTACGAATTCTGGAACCCGCCAAAGTTGTCCAGGCCGTGCGCCCAGGTGTAGGCCGCCGTGAGGTATAGATTCTTGGTGGTGTGGTGCTTGAGGCTGAGTTCGAGGGCGTCCCAATTGCTGATGCCGATGTTCTCAAAGTAGGTGAT
>Ga0181517_10005037_pt1 | contig 11809 bp, 14 predicted proteins | sample PEATcosm2014_Bin_31_FD_119748 | JGI IMG/M metagenome (GOLD analysis project Ga0181517, IMG submission 119748) | Peatland microbial communities from MTU Mesocosm Facility, Houghton, MI, USA - PEATcosm2014_Bin01_30_metaG | ecosystem: Environmental > Terrestrial > Soil > Wetlands > Peat | place... | reverse complement strand
CTCCCCGGTTGGCTGCGCGACCGCGGCGCTTGAAGTGGCGGTCGGGGTCCCTATCGGGTCCTTCGCCGGTAGTGCCCGCGCCACCTTTGGCGGCCAGGCACGCCCACTCGGATGAGGTGATCGGGGAGTTGCCGAACTGGACGTTGGCCGGACCTTTTTGGGCCCGGGCGAGCCTGTAGTTGTGACCGTTGCTAGAGTCGCTGTGGACGAAGGCCCTTTGGACGGCGGGGCTGCGGCGACTGGCAAGTGTTCCTGTACTTGGTGCATGGTGGTCGCTACCCCGACGACGCCGGCCATGGCCGCCAGCCCACCAACCACGCGACCTCCTGCACTGGCCATTTGGCCCAATTGAGGAATGCCGTTGACCAAGGGGAACTCGCCCAGCCAAGCCAGCGGGCCACCCAGCAGGCGGTACTGACCGACCGATGCCTCCAGGAAGGCCCGGACGATGACCGGGTCAAACTGTGCCCCCGCGCACCGGGTCAGTTCCTTGCGAGCGGACTCTGCCGACATCGCCCTTTGGTACGAGCGCGTGGCCGTCATCGTCTCAAAGCAGTCCGCGACCGCCACGATCCTCCCGCCGAGCGAGATCTCCTCCCGGGCCAGGCCCTTTGGGTAGCCCTTGCCGTCGTACCTCTCATGGTGCTGCTCGATGGCGTCAGCCCAAGGCCCCAACCACTTCGCCAGCGGCGCCGACAGGCGCGCTCCTTCGGAAGGGTGCTGGCGCAGCACCTTCCACTCGGTGTCATCGGGCTTCCCCGGCTTGTTCAGCAGCGAGCTAGGAACAGTGAGCTTGCCTATGTCGTGCAGCAGTGCGGCCCAGCGGAGCCGATCACGATCCGCCTGCCGCAACTTGAGCTGCTCGGCGATTAGATCTGTGAGCGTCCGTACCCTCTCCGAGTGGCCCCGGGTAAGCCGGTCGTGCTTGCTTAGCGAGGTCGCCAGCGCCAGTACCTGAGCTGCCGCAACGGCGGGCTCGTCTTGCGCACCCCGCTCTTGGGCGCGGGTTACAGCTCGCTGCAATGCCCTGGTGCTCCCAGCCTTTCGGGCGACCGCCATCCGGGTCGGCGCCCTGTCCGGGAACAACAGCGTCATTTTCAGTAATACCGCCAACGGCAAGGCCCGGCGGGTGAACCGGCTGGACACGCTATAGAGCCCGGCTGGCAGTGCCAGCAGGAGAGCCCACCATGCCAGCAGGCCCAGGACTGACCGGGGCACTGGCACCAGGTGAGCCACAACTGTGGCGACTCCGATGGCGACCATTACCGGGGCGACAAAGACAGCTCCGCTAACCAGGGCGGCTAAACCGGTGTGCGCTTTCCAGCGTGCGGCATCCTCTGCCTGAGCTTCCCGGCTGGCGCGCCGCCACCTTAGAGCTTTCACCCGCTGATCTTCGGTCGTGACCGCTGTGCGCTTTAGGTCTCTCAGGCGCTTACGAGCCGGCTATCAGCCCCCGCCCCCCCGGCAGGGAGATTTTCGGGGCCGCCAACGCTGCAGTAGGCCCGTTGGCGGGACCATGCGGCCCGGTGCCAACGGGGCGGCCAGGCTTACCAGGTGTTGGGCCATCTCGAAGCGGTCGTCAGGGTAGGAACTGTCCACCAGCAATGTCTCGTGGGACAGCTCGAGCAGCTGGGCCTGGCCCTTGTGAACGGTCGCTATCCGGGCTCCTCGACGCCTGGCATCGGCCACTCGCTCCAACAGTTCGGGGTGGCCGCCGAGGGGGTCGATGACCAGGACGGTTTGGTCTCTTGAAACCTTGCCGAGCCTATCTACGGGTATGGCCAGGTGAGGAGGAGCCCCGGCGGGCACCCTCCAGCGTAACAAGACGGGCAACAAGTCCTCTCGCCCGCCACGGACCGCATGATCGCGGAGGTGCGCCACAAAATGCCACGGTTCTAGGTCCCTTTCGCCCACAACAAGGAGATGACCGGGACCGCGCCGGGGCTCCCCCAGAGCGGTGCCGAATTTCCAAGCCTGTTCGCCAAAGGCGCCGAGGGTCCTCATCCAGCGCCTCTGGTGACCAGAGGAGGTCTCCACGATGCAATATTCGTCAGCAGCCGCTCACAACTTGAGGGCACCCCACACGGCGGACCAGCTCGCCGACCGGATCGCGGTGCTCGACCAGGGTCGGATCGTCGCCGAAGGAACCCCGGCCGAGCTGAAGAGCCACCGCCCAGCTCGTGCTCGCCTGGGGTCGGTACGCGTGCAATGCTGTGCCTGCTGCTAGGTAATTGCTGGGTACGCCGGTGGTGCCGCCGCCGGCCTCGCGGGAGGCTCGATGCAGACCCTCGATCGTGATTCGGTCAGCACGTACATGGAAGCGTCGCCAGACGTGGTCTACGACCTCGTTGCCGATGTCACGCGGATGGCGGAGTTCAGCCCCGAGATCCTCCGGTGCACATGGCTCGACGGAGCGACGGGCCCGGCGGTCGGTGCCCGGTTCGCAGCAGTGAACCACGTGCGACACAGGCCGGCGTGGACGAACAAGCCGGTCGTGACCGTGGCCCGGCCTGGGCGCGTGTTCGCCTTCGCCCGCACCGAGAAGTTCGCGGGGACCGTCGAGTGGACCTACCGGTTCCAGCCCGAAGGCACCGGCACCAGGGTCACCGAGTCTTACGAGGTCACGCGGCCGGTCACGGCTATCGGCTGGTTCGTGATCGGTCAACTGTTCGGCGCAAGGACCGGCGCACCGACCTGCGCGCCGGGATGGAGCAAACGCTCGAGCGCATGCGCTCAGCGGCCGAAGGCCTCCCGGCGTGATGCCGGTCATCTTTGCCGTCTCGACCAATGTCTCGGTGCGGAGGGCGATCGACGAAGTGCTCCGGCGCCGCTACGGGCCCGACTACACCGTGGTCGTCGCCGACCATCCCGCCGGGGCGCTGCAACAGCTGGCGGCATATCGCGACGCAGCTGAGCAGGTTGCGCTCCTGCTGGCGCCGTTCCGCATGACCGGTAGCAACGGCATCCCCTTCCTGGTCGAGGCCCACGGCCTCCATCCCGGGGCGCGGCGTGTGCTGGTGCTGGACGTGGGCGATGTGACGGCAGCCGACGAGCTGGCCCAGGCGCTCACCCTCAACCAGGTCGACTCCTACTTCGGGCAGCCGTGGGCAAGCCCAGAGGAGGAGGTGTACCCGGTGCTCGGAGAGGCGCTGCGAGTGTGGGCGCGCCAGCACCAGCGCCCGGTACGGCATCGCGCCGGACCGTCTGCCCGTTGCCGTGCTCTACGACGGCAGGGTGCTCGTCGACCCGGTGGACGCCGAGCTCGCCGAGGCCCTCGGTGCGCGCGGCGACGAGGTGGCCGCGGCGGCCGTCGTGATCGCCGGGGGCGTGACGTACCGGCGCCTCGGGGTAGCCGCTGTCGATGCCCTGGTGGGAGCGGGCGTGTTCTACGGAGCGGCTCCGTCGGAGGCGCAGTCGATGGGTGGGCTCGACGTGTTCGTGCTCGGCGGCGGCAACTCCGCGGGCCAGGCGGCCGCACACCTCGCCAACGCCGGCGCGCACGTAACTGTCCTCGTGCGCGGCACGTCGCTGGCCGCAAGCATGTCCGACTACCTCGTCCGCGAGCTTGAGGGGTCACAGAACGTCACAGTGCGTTTCGGCACCGAGGTGGTGGGCGCCGGGACGCTTTTTGTCTTTATCGGCGCGCGGCCGCACACCGACTGGCTCGACAGTGTCCTCGCGCTCGACGCCAACGGGTTCGTGCTTACGGGCCGAGACATTGTAGAGCAAGACCCCGAGAGCTGGCCGCTCGAACGAGCGCCGGCGTGGCTCGAGACGAGCATGCCCAAGGTCTTCGCGGCCGGCGATATCCGCCACGGGTCCGTAAAGCGCGTCGCCGCCGCCGTCGGCGAAGGCTCGACCGCCGCCATACTCGTGCGCGAGCAGCTCACCCGGCGTTGATGCGACACGTCGTCACTGGCGCGACCGCCTTGGGCGCCGAGTACACGCCGACCACGGGAGCCGAGGGCGGGTCATATACTCACGTCGATGTTCCCCCGGCACCGCGTCTCGCACCGTGCCTGGTTCCGGACCAAGGATGGTCTCTTGGGGCTGTGGTGGTCACCGTTGGCGATAGGAGTTCTAAGCGCCGCGGTCGCCGCCTGGGGAGCGACAACGGGTTCGTCCACGGCGATGGTGGGGTTCATGCAGGTCACTGTGGTCCCGTCGTGGCCCCGAGTCTTTGCCGCCGGCCTCATAGGTGGCGCCGGGTTCTACCTGTTGTTCTTCCTGGTCGCCTGGTTTTGGAAGCTGTTGCGGTACCGCCTCGAGCGACGGGACGAGGACTGGACCAACACGGCGAGCATGACGGACGACGCCGTCGTCTTCGTCCTCGAGCGGCGCCCAGAGGCACCTTCGGTCTCTATCGGGGACCACGGCCGGATGGAAGTAGTTGTCAAGGCGCCGGATGGTGTCCTCCGTACACTGGGCGCCGAAGAACTGCAGCCGATGGCCGATCGCACCGTCGTCGCCAGGATCCAAGGGCCTGGTCAGTCTGGCGACTACGAGGTCCGGTGGTACGGTTCGCGGCGGAAGTGGTACTACGAGGTTACGAGAGGGCTGTTCCGGCTAGCTCCCGACGGTCGAGCGGGAGGCGATCGTCTTGACAAACGGGCAGGCTAGAGCCTCTTTTTTGGTCCTTTGGTTGTAAACCAAGCTCATCCCCGGTCCAAGCCAAACCCGTCGCCGGGCTGCCTGCAGCGCTCCAATGGGTTTCGGAAGTGTCGCCCGCCAGCACACGACCTCGGTCCGGGCCTCGACCTGTAGCGCACCGCACTGGTCCCCCAGCCGCGGCCCAAAAGCGGCAAACTCCCCGGCGGCCTTGGAGCTTGGCGCGGTCTTCAGCGACCAGGGGACGGGCCGGGGGCGCCCAGCTCCCCCTGGCGGGGGAGCTTTACCAGGGTGCCCGCTGACGCTGGCCCGCCCGTCAAGCGGCTGACTCTTGCCCTCCGCCATCCTGGCTACGGGCACGGCCTCGCCATCCTGGTTCGGGTGGCTTGACGGGCTCGGTCCGCGTGCCCTCGATGGGCTTGGCTATGGGTCTTGCGGGCAGGGCGCAGAACGGGCAGCTAGTGGCTGCCTCTGCCCCCGACGGCCCGCCCCACCAGACGGGCCGTTCGCTCCGGCCAGTTCGAGGTGGGGGTGAGCCCGCCAGCTCCCGGGCGTACCACGAGCCCGTGAACATGGTCACCGCTACATCCAGGTCGGCCCCGGCATCGATCATGCCGAGCTGCTGAGCTCGCTCGAGTATGTCGCGCCACCGGCGGCGGCGGGGGGCGACGACTTGAGCGCGGTACCTTTCCCGGACATCGGTCGCAACCGCGTCCTGGAGCATGGTGCCCACCAAAGACAGCCGGCCCGGCCGTGACACACCCTCTGGCTGGCGCCCTCGGTGGGGTTCGAACCCACGCCACCGGCTCCGGAGGCCGGTGCTCTATCGCCCTAAAAGCCCATGTAGAACAGTTATCGTCGGACCACCCTGGTAGGTTCTCCCAATCCCCTCCCAATAAAGGGGTCGAAGAGAGGTTCCTGCCGTGGTGCGCCCGCTGCCAGAGGTTCAGGTCTATAGCATCCAGAACCGGCGAGTTTCCGCCCGGACGAAGCGTCCCTGGGTGGTCCGGTGGTCGGTGACGGGCCGGTAACACAGCCGGTCGTTCCGCACCAAGGCCGAGGGTGAGCGGTACCGGTCTCTGCTGACTCATGCAAAGACGGTTGGCGAGCCGTTCGACGACCTGAGCGGTGAGCCGTTGTCGTGGCGGCCCGGGCCCGACGACGTCCAAGTTCACACTTGGGCCCGGTGTTGGTTGGTGGAGGAGTGGCCGGAGTGGGCGCCCCGAACACGGGCCTCGGCCATGGAAGCCCTCGTCCGCTTCGTCCCTCTGCTCGTGGCCCCGGACGCCTCGGCTCCTCCGCCCGGCCTGAGGGCTCACCTGCTCGCCAGCCTGCCGCCATCGTCCGAGGGGGCGCCGGACGACGAGTGCGAGAGATGGTTGGACCGCTGGTGCCTGAAAATGGGCCAATTGAACCGCCAGGTCCTCCCCACCGCCGAAAGGCAGCTGCTCCTGACCGGAGACGGCCGGCCGCTGGCGGCATCTACAGCTTCCCGGTACCGCAAGGTCGCCCACGCCTCCATCAGGCGGGCGGTCGACTTGGAAATCCTGGCCGCGGATCCGTGGCCCCCGCGGCCCAGGGGCCGGTCACAGCGCAAGGCGGCGCGCACCAAACCATTGGACTTGCGCCGGTTACCGGAGCCCAAGACCATGGCCCGTGCCATCGATGCCATTGCTACACACCAGCCCGGAAGCCGGACCTACCAGCTGATGACGGCGGTCGTGTACTACGCCGGGCTGCGGCCGTCCGAGGTCGTCATGCTCAGACCGCGGGCGCTGGTGCTCCCCGAGCACGGTTGGGGCCGTATCGACGTCGTCGAAGCCGACATCTCCTTCGACGAACCTGGCGAGCCCAAGACCGGCGCCCGTGCCGTCCCGATCCCTCCCGTGCTCGTCGTCATGCTCAAGACCTGGGTCGACGAGAGGCAGCTAGCGGCTGACGCCCTGCTGTTCCGTACCCGGACGGGCAAGCTGCCACAGCGTTCCAATTGGGCGAGGTCGTGGCAGAGGGCCTTACGGCAAACCGGGCAATCGCCGCTGCGCGTCTACGACTGTCGCCACGCCGCGGCGACCACATGGCTGAAGGCCGGTGCGCCCCTCGGCGAGGTGGCCAGGAGGCTCGGGCACAGCGTCGAGACACTGGTGTCCACCTACGTCGGAGCGTTGGCCGAAGACGAAGGATTGGCCAATTCGCGGATCGCGGACGTCTTGGCCGGATGAGAGGAATCGCCACCAGGGACCGATTCTCGTCATCGTCGACGGTGACGAGAATCGTGCGTGCCACCAAGTACCGCGGTAGCCAGACCCAAGGCGCTCTGAGGTCCCTTGGCGCCCGATAAGACGCCTAGTCGACCCAGGCAACCTCGACAGTCGCTCCGGCCGCTCAAGACCACGCCCCAGCCGACTGACGCCTACGACATCGCCTACTTCCGACGGCACCGGGACGACGATCCTGACGAGCCAATGCCGGGCCGAGTGTTCATCGCCTCCTGCCCCACTCCCGTCCAAGCCAAACTCGTCGCCGTGCTGATCGCAGTGGCGGCCGCCCCACCGCTCCGCTTCTCGGGGGGCGGTTTTTCGGAGGCAATGCACGACAGGATGACCGGCTACCACGAAATTCGTGTGGATGGCGCGCAACGACGTCACTACCGGTTGTTTTGCAAGTTGGACACGGCAGCCTTAGGAAGGGGCCCGCTCCTTACGGTTTTGTGTGGTGCCTCTAAGCCGTTTCGGACGGAGTTCCCCGAAGCCGTCTACGACCACGTGCTGGACTTGGGCCACGAGTACCTGTCGCGAAACCCACGGTCGCTGGTGTAGGCCTCAAGTCGCCGGCACTGGTTCCTGTCCACGCGTGGTTGCCGCGTCACTGCGGGATGCCGGGGCGCCCACAGTCAGTTGGTCGGTTACCTTATGACGGGTCTGTCGGTCCATGGGGACAAGATCGACCTGGAACCCGAGCACGGCGGCCACGTCGGTCAGAGTCTGAAGGGTCGGGTTCGCGGCCCGGGCGTCCTGGCCGAGGAGGCGCCGGATAGCGGACGCGTGGCTGTCGACCGCACGCGCTACGTCTGCCCTCGAGAGGCCGGAGGTCTCGAGCGCATCAATTAGGAGGTTCATCACCCGATCGGCGGTCTGGATGCGGTTCTGCTCGAGGACAAAGTGCCGGCGAAACTCCGGGTCCTCGAGTTGCTGTTCAATATCGTCCCAAAAGACGCCCCGCGATCTACCTGCCATGTCACCGCCTCTCTCTGGCTTCAGCGTAACATCAATGTATCGTTTTGGGCAAGGGGACGGCGACCGGATGAGTGCTTCCACTAGATAGTGGCTCCGCTCCGGCGCTGACAAGAGCGCTAGTCCTGGTTCTTGGCGAAGATAATGGTCTTGCCGATCCGGTCGCCCCCCGCGACCCTTTGGCCCTCGGTCATGAGGTGGGCCAGGATCTTGTCCACTGTGTCTTCGTTGAACAACCATGCGTTCAGGGCAGCCGCTTCCACTTTGTCGGGTTGACGCCTGGCTCGCTGGAGCCTATGCACCTGGTTAGCCTTGGCGACGGCTACCGCTGCCGCACTTGCCTCCGGGACTATTGGCTGAAGGCGTCTCCCGACCTCGACGGCTACGCCAGGGCGGAGTCGAGCTAAACCATCTGGCCAGCTTCTACTAAGACGCTTGTGGGCTCACACCGACGAGCGCCGGGCTTATCGCCCTGGGCGGAACTGCCAACAGGTAACCGCCCAGTGAGCGGTGCATTTATGAGGCACCGTGTGGTTGGGGCCGATCAACCAGCCGGACTCCCCACCGACCTTCGGTGCGGTTTGTGGCTGTGCCCGTGACGGGGAGCCCAACCGGAGCTTCAGCGTTACCGGCTGTAACGCGGCCATGATGGTGAGCCATGACCAACGACGCCATCCATCTAAGGCCCGTTGAGGAGAGAGACCTTGCAACCCTGGAACGAATAGACAAAGAGCGGGCGCTCAGCGAGCCGTTCGAGTCGAGAGGGTTCGGCAACCCAGCGGAGCGCCGTCGCCGTTGGGAGCGCGACGGGTACCTCGGTGACGGCGAAGGACTCTGCGTGGCCGTGGGTTTCTGCGAGGCTCCTGGCGGGATGGAGTCATCTACTCCCGTTTGCGCAACGATGCTTCACCATCTCCACTTGGACAGGGGTGACGATCGTCGCCGCTGCGGGACGCGGCCCAGCTGCGCGGAAGACCACCCCTCCCCGACCTCTGGATGGTGCCCACCCTGTTCGAGCCGAGCTGCGACTTGGCGGCTGCTCAGACCCTCGCTGGTGAGCTGGCGAGCCAGAGTAATGATCTCCTGCTCGCGCTCATCGGGCACCAGCTCTTTGCCCTAGGCACGCCAACCGAACGGGGACGCCCACCTGCGTAGCCACCAGTCGCGAGCTTGGCTGCCTTCCGGGCCCCCATTTGCGACCAAATCAGGGTGCGGCTTCGATGAGCCGCACCAACTCGTCGCGGCGGTAGCCGTGCGCGCTAGCGAACTGAACAAGCTCATTGACCTTGCGCTGCAAAGCGCCTCGGTCTGGGGTACCGGTGACTGTTATGCCCCTGCCGCGACGGAACTCCAAGAGCCCCTCGTCGCGGAGCAATCTCATCGCGCGCAATACCGTGTTCCTATTTACTCCGAGCACGGTCGCCAGATCTTTGGCGAGCGGAAGACGTTCGCCTGCGCCTGCCTCGCCCTCGGCTATGGCGCGCCGGATCTCCGCCGCCACCTGTTCGTAGAGAGGCTCCGGCTGCGACGGGTCGATCTTGTAATCTGACATGGTACCTGTTAGTATAGCACCATGAGTCCTACGAGGCAACTAGACGAGGCCGCAAAGCCGAGGAGACAACCGGATTCTCAGGCCCATTAGCGAATGACAACCAAGGCGGCGGCTCGCGTCCCAGCAGCCCGTTCAGCAATGCCCAGGAAAGGACAGTCGCGGCTGAGGACCTGGAGACAGAAGTTCTCTTTCCCGAAGCACGTCGGTTGCGCCGGCGTCGCTGGACGATCGGCGTGGCCGTCCTCACGGCAGCGCTAATCGTTGTCGCGTTAGTCGTGGCTGGGGCCAGTCTTGCCTCGGCGAAATCGCGGCTTGCCGGAACGAAGGGTCAGTACGCGCTGTCGGCTACTTCGGTCGGACAGGCTCGGTTGTACTTCCGTCCCGTGGACTGCATAATCGCGCCGTACTCGGGCAGCCGCTCGTCGGCGTCAAGCTCAGCCATTTCGACATCCGAGGCCAGCAGGCTCTGCAACTCGAGCCTGCCACAGCAACTGCGCTATCCTACACCGACACCTCCGGGCAACGATAGCCCCAAGACCGCCGTCGTCTTGCCGTTCTACGCCGGGACCACGGCTGGACGCTACGTGCTCGGCCCGGCGCAGATGAGCGGTTCGATCGTCAAGACAGCACAAGCCGACCTCGATTCCTTTACCGACCAGTGGGAAGTAAACATAACCTTCACCGCGGCAGGCTCAGCCGAGTTCAACAGGGATGCGGCCCAGTACTACGTCTGCTACGAGAAGGACACCTCCAATCCTCTGTACTGCGCGCTGCAAGCGGTCGAACTGAACGGGACGGTACTAACGGCGCGCGCCATCGAGTCCAGCCACTTCCCTGTCGGCACGACCATCGGTGGTAGCTCTAAAGAGCCCTTCACAAAGGCGACGGCTATGGAGATATCTGCCCAGGTGCGCGCTGCCTCGAAGATGGCCCCCATCTCTGGCTGACTGCTCTGGTGTTCTTTGAGCGCCTAGTGCCTATGCGGCGGCACTCATGACGGCGGGTTGCTTTTTTACCTCAGCGGCTTTCCTGCAACCTATAACTACGCGAACAGGTATGTCGAGACGCTTGGCAGTGTCCTGTAATGCGCCGGTACCCTTCAAGTCGGCGGGTGGCCGCACGAGCTGGCGCCAGTCTTCTTATGCCCAGCTCGTCCCACTTGTCCCACAGGTCCAAGTCTCGGCCCCCATGTATTTCAGAGCAAGCAGGTTAAACCAGCACTCCTAGCAACGCTCCCGCAAGAGTTGGTCTGCGTCGTCGACAAAAAGGTAGGCCGAGCCTGCCCGCCAACGGGTGGCGGGCACGACGCCCAAGTGGATCTCTACGCGGTCTCGGGTGGCGAACCCGTACCCGCCGCCTTAATAGGCTCGCGTTGCGAACCCCATCCGGCGGTAGTGCGCCATTGACGTGTCGAGGTCTCGGACAGCGAGGATCGGCGCTGCCCGCCTGAGGGTGGCCATAGCGCCAACCTTGCACATGCCGATGTCGGTGTCCAGAGGCCGGTGACTTGGCGAGTCGTCACGCCCTTCTGGTCGGGGTCTCCCGCGCCGCCAAGTGGGCAAAACAGCGATGACTAGCCGGAGGGCGCTGGTCAGTCCGGAGAACCGGCCTTGCGGAGCACTCTCGCACCCGGCGAACCATACCCCAACGCCCCCCGAGGTGCCGATATGGCTCTAATCGCCGACGCCCGTTACTCGGCACTGCAAATATGCAGGCCAATTATGTATCGTCTCCCGGGCCCGCCGTGGGAGGCGTCGCGATGGCAGTAGTGGAAAACCGTCGATATGCTCGGATTCCTCCTGAAAGATAAGGGGTTCTCGGCAGCGCATAATGGAACACTCTGCTCTCACAACACCGGGCTCGGACGGGTCGGGAGCTGCCGTACCCGGAAGAGGGCGTGGACCCGCCCAGGCGCCCGTCCTCGAGCCATGGCGCACCGGAGGCTGGACCGCTGAGCGAGGACCTCGGCCCCGGGCCCAGATCAGAAGGCCCCGGTCCGCTACCCAGTGCGAAGGCGCACGCGGAACCCTTCGTGCCAGGCCCTGCGCGCCGGGTGCCCCCATCGCGCCCTCGACCTCGGCGTGCCGGCTGTTGACACGAGGCGCCCCCAAGGAACCAGCAGGGTGCACGCGCCGGCATGACGTGCTCGGCGGGCTCATCCGCGAGTACCGACCGGTCGCTGCGCAGCCCCATCACGCTGGCGACCGAGAACGGCTCGTCGCATTGCAACGGTGCCGGTCGGGACGCCTTGAGGGGGCCAACCCGAGGAAAGCCGGGCAATTCGTGCCCATTAGCTCTACGATCGAGAGCTGCCAGACCACCAGAGGAGGAGATGAGCCAGGTTTCGAGGGACCGGCCTCCGCCGACGCCTTGGCGGGCGCTCGGTACTTGTATCCTCTGCGCGCTGAGTATGTCTTTG
>Ga0181517_10005036_pt1 | contig 11812 bp, 9 predicted proteins | sample PEATcosm2014_Bin_31_FD_119748 | JGI IMG/M metagenome (GOLD analysis project Ga0181517, IMG submission 119748) | Peatland microbial communities from MTU Mesocosm Facility, Houghton, MI, USA - PEATcosm2014_Bin01_30_metaG | ecosystem: Environmental > Terrestrial > Soil > Wetlands > Peat | place... | reverse complement strand
TGCGATCGGGAATGTAATACATGATGCCCGGCGATCGGGCCGGACAGGCACAAGCTTGAAGTCAAGAATCCCGGAAGGACGGCCTAGACGTACTTCGCGCGTTCCATTTTCTGAGGCGCGGCGTTTATGGTTGCATTCTTCGAGGAATTCGCATGTTGATGCCGGAACAGGTTGTGCCGTTTCTGCAACACGATGATCCGATCGTGCGCCAGCACGCGCAGAGATATTTCCGCAATAGTTTCAACTTCGGACCGCTGACGGCGGACCATTACTGGGCCGTCCTTGATCGCTTCGGAGAGAGTGAAGAGACGCTGCACTTTGCCACCGAGCTCAGCCGTCTGGCGCAGACGGAGGGTTCGTTCCGCCGGCTCGTGCAGGCGCTGGCGTCGGAGGAACAGGAGGATTTTGGATTTCATTACCAGCAGGCAATCCGCGATTTGGAATTGGCTCTGGTGGCGCGTAACCGGGATGAGTTGCTGGCGTGCCCGCAACTGCCGGCGAAAGTCAAAGAGCATTTGAAATTGCGGCTCGGTCTGCTCGACGAGCCGCCCGCCGCAGCATGGGATCGCCTCATGCAGCACGGGCGGGATGTAGGCGATGGATACAACGGCAAGTTTGACGTCAGCCTGAGCGATGCGCTCATCGAAGCGGCGGCGCGCGGCGGCGAGGCGGTCTGCCAGCAGGCCATAGCCACGCTGGGCGATGAGTCAGCCGATAACGGTTGGCGGTCCATTTTCGCCGTGCAGGTTCTGGGTCGGGCGCGGTATGAACCGGGCATTGACGCGATTGTGGAGAAGCTGGCGATCGACACCGACGTGTTGCGGGAGGAAGTGAATCGCTCGCTGCCGCGCATCGCCACTCTCCGCGTCGTCGATCGCATCGTCAGCTTCTATCCGGGCAAACCCTGGCATGTGCGGCTGTATGCGCACAATTCTTTGGCCGCCATTAAGCTTCCAGAATGCGAGGCCGCCCTGCTGAAGTTGGTGGATGTGGAGAAAGCGATTGAGGCCGATCCCAACCATCATGATGAGGGTGAGCCCCTTATTGACACGTTGTTGGTTGACCTGACCGAACTGGGTTCGCTGGCGGGGCTGGACGAATCCCGCCCGCTTATCGCGAAGTTCCCGAAGGATCCTGAGGTAATGGACTTCTGCCAAGGTCTGATTGCCGCGGCCGTCATGGCGGGAGTGACGTTGCCCGAGGAAGCCGCCTGGCGAGAGCTGATCGAGGCTCGCGCCAATCGAGCGGCCGAGCGGCGTGACTACTTTGGCGGGCTGTTCGGCCGCATTGGAGAGGGCTTGGGCAAGAGCGGCAATAGCCTCCCGGCTGGCGACGATACCCGAGATCAAGGGAAGTGGGACAGTCCGCTTCCGGCCGGCGACTTTTCGAGCGAATATGCCGAACCGGTGAAACCCATCCGCAACGCCGCCCCGAAGATCGGCCGCAACGATCCGTGCCCGTGCGGCAGCGGCAAGAAATACAAGAAATGCTGCGGGAAGTGAGGGTCGGCGCAGTCGGCGGCCAGTTCCAACGTGCATTTGGCCAGCGAGTGGGCGATTTGGACAGGGCCAGACGCATGGCCACCAGCAATGAATGCGCCAATTGCCTCTTGTTTTCGACAACCACTGACTGCATAATGCAGTCATGAGGATCATCAAGCCCGCGGCCGTGAGAGGCTGGGAGGCGCGGCACGCCGATGCGGCGGGAGCGCTGGAACAATGGATGACTCTGATCGAGGATGCGGAATGGAAGAACCTGGTCGAGATGCGTGCCGTGATTTCGTCGGCCGATGAGGTGACCGTGAAAAGCGGGCGGCGCGTGGTCGTGTTCAACATCGGCGGCAACAAGTACCGGCTCATTGCCGCGGTCCATTACAATACGCAGATCGTCTACGCGATGCGGTTCATGACCCACGCGGAATACAATAAAGGAAAATGGAAAAAGGTGCTGTGATGCGAAAGACCGGCCGCAAATTGGCGCTGGGGGAAATGCCGCTGGACTACGCGGGATTGGTGGCGATGTTTCCGCCGCGGCCAATCCACGATGCGGTGGATTACGACAACACCACCGACATCGTGATGGCAATGGCGGGACACAGCCTGTCCGGCGATCAGAACGACTATCTCGCGATCCTGTCGGAGATGATTCTGCAATACGATCGCGAGCACGATCAACCCCGCAAGCGAGGCACGCCCCAACAGCGGCTTGCGTTTCTGGTCGAGCAAGCGGGGATGGGAGCATCGGACCTCGGCCGGCTGCTGGGCAATCGCGGGATGGGATCGCTCTTGCTGACCGGGAAACGTGGTTTGTCCAAAGCGCATATCCGGAAGCTGGCGGAGCATTTCAAGGTGCGGGCGGATTATTTTCTTTGAGCGAGTGATTACGATCTCGAAAGTGTCAGCACGCGATCGTGGCCGGCGTGATCCTTGAGCAGGCGCGGGTTACTCAAGTCAGGATACTGGGTCGCAAGTTCCTTTGCGCGCGGACCCTGGTCGAAGGCGATCTCCAGAAGGATGTGGCCGGCCGCGGATAGGTGGGCGGCGGCGCCGGCGAGGATGCGGCGGTGGATGGCCAGGCCGTCGGGGCCGCCGTCGAGGGCTGTTAGTGGTTCGTAGTCGCGGACGCTTTTGTCGAGCGTGAGGATTTGAGCGGTGGGAATGTATGGCGGGTTGGCGACGATCATGTCGAAGGGGCGTTTGTCGGCGGCTGTTTCCAACGGAGAGTACAGATCACCGATGGCGATGGTCACGCGGTCGGAGAGCTTCAGTTGTTCGATGTTCTTGACCGCGATGGCGGCCGCGGCCGGAGCGTTGTCGATCGCGAGGATGGTGGCGGATTTGCAGTTGGCGGCCAGGGCGGCGGCGACGCAGCCGCTGCCGGTGCAGAGGTCGAGGATGCGCGGGGACTCAATGGCGGGCTGCTTGCGGAGGAGGGACAGAGCGGCTTCGACGAGCGTTTCCGTGTCGGGTCGGGGAATCAGGACATCGCGGGTGACGTGAAAATCGAGGCTGAAGAACGGGGCGCGGCCGGTGAGGTAGGCGACGGGTTCGTGATCGGCGGCTCGGCGGACGAGATCGCGGTAGGTGGCCAGGGCGGCGTCGGGGAGCGGGCTGTCGTATTCCATGAAGAGGCGGATGCGCGGGACGGCCAGGACATGGGCGAGGAGCATTTCGGCGGAGAGACGCGGGGAATCGACGGCCTTGCGAGCGAGAAACGGGGCAGTCCATTCAAGAATGCGGCGGACCGTCCACTGGCCGTCGCTTTGTGTCATGGAAGGGATTGTATGATAAGGGGTTAGGGGTTCAAGTCAGCGGGAGACGGCAAATTTGAGGTTCGAGATTTCCGATCCCGGGGCCGGGCACGGGGCGGCCAAAAAAAGATGCCGCAGCCGACGGGCTAGGTACGGCTGCGGCATCGTGGTAGGATACGGGGAATTCGCCCATCCGAGGGCGCACTTATTCTTCAGTCATTACGGCCGCAAAACCATCGTCATTAAGCAGTTACGACACCTATCGGAAACGATTGCAAACCGAGATCGCTTCACTCACTTCACAACTTCCCCTAAATTACCCAACCGCCCTGTATTTTGCAACACAGACTTTTTCGTTTTCTTGGCCGGTTTGTAAGTGCCATCAGGACAACAAGATATGAAAATGTCCCTCGCAGAGGCGCAAAGGCGCAGAGGAAATCCGGGGCATTGGATGCGGGATTTCTTCCTCAGCGCCTTTGCGCCTTTGCGAGAGATATTTTGTCTGCTCAATAGCGGTAGTGATCGCTCTTGAACGGGCCATCGGGGTTGACGCCAAGGTAGTTGGATTGTGCGGGGGTGAGTCGGGTGAGTTTCACCCCGAGCTTGTCAAGGTGGAGGCGGGCCACCTTCTCGTCAAGGTGCTTGGGCAGAACGTAGACCTTCTTTTCGTATTTGCCCTTGTTCATGGCCAGCTCGATCTGCGCGATGGTCTGGTTGGTGAAGCTGGCGGACATGACGAAACTCGGATGGCCGGTGGCGCAGCCGAGGTTGAGCAGGCGGCCTTCGGCGAGGATCAGGACGCTGTGGCCGTCGGGGAACGTCCACATGTCATATTGCGGTTTGATGTTCGTCTTCTTGATGCCCGGCACCTGCTTGAGGCCGGCCATGTCGATCTCATCGTCGAAGTGGCCGATGTTCCCGACGATTGCCTTGTCCTTCATCATGGACATGTGTTCGGCGGTGATGATGCTGGTGTCGCCGGTGGCGGTGATGAAGACGTCGGCGGTGCCGATGACATCTTCGAGGGTGAGGACCTGGTAACCTTCCATGGCGGCCTGGAGGGCGCAAATGGGATCGATTTCGGTGACGACGACGCGGGCGCCCTGGCCGCGAAGCGACTGGCAGCAGCCCTTGCCGACATCGCCGTAGCCGCAGACGACGGCGACTTTTCCGCTGAGCATGACGTCGGTGGCGCGCATCAGGCCGTCCACCAGCGAATGGCGGCAACCGTAGAGATTGTCGAACTTGCTCTTGGTAACCGAGTCGTTGACGTTGATGGCGGGGAAGAGCAGCGTGCCGGCCTTCTGCATCTCGTAAAGGCGATGCACGCCGGTGGTGGTTTCCTCGCTGACGCCCTGCACGGCCGCGGCGACTTTGTGCCAGCGCTGGGGCGATTTCTTCATCTGATCGGCCAGGAGTTTGAGGATGACCTTGAATTCCTCGCTCTTGGCGGTGTCGGGAGACGGAACCTTGCCGGCGGTCTCGTATTCGACGCCCTTGTGGATGAGGAGCGTGGCGTCGCCGCCGTCATCGACGATCTGGTTGGGGCCCTGGCCATCGCCAAAGTCGATGGCGCGTTCGGTACACCACCAGTATTCATCGAGGGTCTCGCCCTTCCAGGCAAAGACGCTGACGCCGGCGGGATGAGCGGCCGTGCCGGTGGGCCCGACGGCCACGGCGGCGGCGGCATGATCCTGCGTGCTGAAGATGTTGCAGGAGCACCAGCGCACATTGGCGCCCAGTGCGGCGAGGGTCTCGATGAGCACGGCCGTCTGGATCGTCATGTGCAACGATCCCATGATGCGCAGACCGGCCAGCGGCTTGCGGGCCGCGAATTCGGCGCGGACGGTCATCAGGCCGGGCATTTCCTGCTCGGCGAGGAGGATTTCCTTTCGGCCCCAATCGGCCAGCGAAAGATCGGCAACTTTGAATTCCAAAGACGACAGGCCCTTAATGGGCTGGGTTGCGGTGGCGGTCATGAATGAATCTCCTTGTGGTTGTTGACGTTGTTGACAGCGGAACCCGACGCGACAAAAAGCGGCGGACCTTTGGCAGCCGGTTCTATGGGAAGTTCGCGAAAGCGAATCTGGCCCAGTCCGGCCTGTTGCATCATCTCGACGATCTGCGTGGAGTCAAACCCGCGATGCTGCTGGCCGGTCTGTTGCTGAAAGTCTTCGCGATCGTGGGCGAGCAGATCGACGATGACGAGGCGGCCGCGTGGGCGGAGAATGCGCGACGCTTCAAGCAGAACGGCCGGAGGCGCGGCAACGTATGTGACAGTAAGCACGAGCAATGCGGCATCGCAGGATTGACTATCCAGCGGAAGGGATGGGAGGGTCGCCTGGCGAAGTTCGATGTTGGGAAGTGAAGCGGTTCGACGCGCCGCGGCGTCGAGCATGGCGGGGGATTGATCGACACAGATGACGCGGGAGACGAAGGGGGCGATGGCGGCGGCGATCGAGCCGGATCCGCATCCGAGATCGGCCACGACCCAGTCGGGTGACAGGATCGAGAGCGTGGCGGCCTGGCTGAAATAGTGGCCGTAGAGTTCGCCGCGGAGTTTGTCCCATTGCCCGGCAGCGCCGGCGAAGAAGGCGGCCTGGGCTTGCTGTTTGCGGCGATGCAGATCGGCCAGCCGTTGCTGATCGAGACGGGTCACGGGCCAGAAATCACTTTGCTGGCGGGCGATGGCCCAGAGTTGACGGGCGTCGGACGGCAGTTGGTCGGCGTTCATGCGGAAGAGATGGCTGGTCCCCTGCCGTCGGCTCTTGAGCCACTGCATGTCCGCCAGCATTTTAAGATGCCGGCTGACAGTAGATTGGGGAAGCTGGAGAATATCGCAAAGATCTGCCACCCCCAGCTCGTCACGTTCGAGCAGGAGCAATAGGCGAAGGCGGATGGGATCCGACAAGGAATCCAACCGCTCAATCAGCATTCTTGGCGACGCCGTCGTTTGTTCCATCCGTTAATCCGGATTTTATGATACTCCAAGATTGCCACTCCGTCAAACGTATTGACGGCATATCCTTATGCCGAACAACCGGACCGCCCAGACAGTATCATTTCTGGGTGGCGATGATGGTGGTGCCATGAGTTTGCCGCATGTCCATTATCTGATCGTCGGCGGTGGGCTGGCCGCGAGTGCCGCGGCTGGGGCCATTCGTCAGCGCGATTCCCGCGGATCCGTGATGATGATCGGCCAGGAATCCAGCCGGCCGTACCATCGGCCGCCCCTCAGCAAGGGGTATCTCCGCCGGACCAGTTCGCGCGAGTCGCTGTTCACGCTGGCTGCCGATTGGATGACCGGGCATGACGTAGCGCTGCGCACGGGACGGCGGGTGGTTCGCCTCGACAATGGCCGGCACACGGTGATGCTGGACAGCGGCGAGGAGATTTCCTTCGACCAGGTGCTCTTGGCGACGGGGGCAAGTCCACAACCGTTGAGCATTGCCGGCCATGCGTTGCCGGGCGTTTTCTATCTGCGAACGATTGAGGATGCCGAGCGGTTGCAAACGGCGGTGGCCAAGGCTGTGCGCGAGGGCCGGCCGCATCGGCTGGATGGCTCGCGAGGCGTTTGTGTGATCATCGGAGGCGGCGTGCTGGGCGTCGAACTGGCGGCATCGCTTCGGCAAATGGGGATGGAAACCGACCTGATCGCGCGGAATTGGCCGTGGGCGAAATTCGCCGGCGAATCAACCGGCCGGTTCATGACGCGATACCTGGAAAAGCACGGAGTCGTGGTTCACACGGACCGACCGGCGCAGCGCATCGAGGGCGATGGTCGGGCGCAGGGCGTTCAACTGGGAACCGGGACGAGCCTGCCGTGTGATTTTGTCATCGGTGCCATCGGGGCAACGGCCAACAAGGATCTTCTCCGCGGCACGCCGCTGGGCGCGGGCAAGGCAATCATCGTGGATGACCATTGCCGCACCAGCGATCCGGCCGTGTATGCGGCGGGCGACTGCGCGGCGGTGTTCGATCCGCTCTTCGGCAAGCACCGCGTCATGGATCATTGGGACAACGCGACGGTGACGGGCACGATCGCCGGCACGAACATGGCCGGCGGCGAGGCCAGGTACAATGCCGTCAACTACTTCTTCAGCGATGTGTTCGATCTGTCGCTCAGTGTCTGGGGCGAGGGCCGGCAGGTGGATCGGCGGCTGATGCGGGCAGCGCCCAATGTCGATTCGCCCGATTTCATCGAGATCGGAATCGCGGCCGATGGGCGCGTGGCACAGGTTATGGCGGTGGGACACGCCGGCGACGACCAATGGCTGCGCCAACTGGTCGGCAGTCGCGCCCGCATCGACGGGAACGAGGAAGCGTTCAAAGATCCGGCGACAAATCTGAGCGAACTGGTTCGATCATGCCCCGCCGGGGTGTGAATCACCTGTGGTCGCTGTCCGGCCCTGGAGGACGGCCAGCGTATCGCTCTGGAGGTATCTGGCGCCGAGCATCCAGATGGCTCCGGCCACGGCCATTACGATCGTGACCAATCCCCATGCGGCGTTCCACCCTTGATGAGATATGATCGCGCCAAGCAGGGGCGGCGAAACCAGATCACCCAGGGCGTGAATGACCAGGATGTTGAGCCCGAACGCGGCGGCGCGGATGGACGGATCCGTGACGTTGGCCAGAATCGTGTTGCTCGGGCCGGTATTGAAGAACAGGAAGAAAGCGGCCGCGAACAGCCAGATCCACGACCATGTTCCCAGCGTGTAGACCATCAGGATCACGCACGGGCAGGAGATGAAAATCGCCACCCCCGAGACCAGGAAATACGCACCCGGCCACCGCGTCCGCAGACGGTCGCCGGTCCATCCGCCGATGAAGGTCGCGATCAGCCCGGCGGCGGCGACAATCGCGCCGAAGACGAGATTGGCGTGTCCGGACGGCAGGCCGCGCTCCTTGTGGAAATAGCGCGGAATCCAATACTGAATTCCGCCGATGGCGAAGGTCATGGCGGCCATGCCGAGGGTGTCGAGCGTAAAGGACTTGATGCGGAAGATCTGCAGATAATCGCCAGGCCGCGCGCGGGCCGGGGCATGGGCGTTGGCGGCCAGCGCAGCGCCGGCGGGACTGATCCCATCGACCGCGCCGCGGGGCGGGTCTTTCATGAACATGCAGACCAGTGCGATGAGCAGCCCGGGCGGGACAACGGCATAGAAAGCCCATTGCCAGCCGAATCGCTCGGCCATTTTTCCGCCAAAGGCATAGCCGATGGCGCTGCCGACGGGGATGGCCATGTAGAACCACGCCAACACCGAACCGCGGCGCGAGACCGGATAGAGATCGGAAATAATGGCCGGTGCTGCCGGCCCGTAGCCGGCCTCGCCAATGCCGACGAAAAGGCGCGTGATGAGCAGGGCCGTGAACCCGCCGGCCAGGCCCGATGCGCCGCTGGCCAGACTCCAGAGCGCGACGCTGATTCCGATGAGAACCCAGCGCGACATGCGATTGCTGAGCCAGCCGAACAGCGGCGCGGTCACCATGTAGCCGACGAGAAACGCCGTGGCCAGCAGGCCCATCTTGAACTCGGCGTTGAGGTCTTTGGGAAGGAACTGCTGCTGTACATCCGGTTCGACGGCGGCCAGGATCTGGCGATCGACGTAGTTGAAGAGATTGATGGCAAGCAGAAGGCCGAGGCTGAGCCGGGCGGCGCTGATGGGACTGTTCGGTTGGGGCGCGGTAGAGCCGAGGGCCGGGCCGGTTGAATTCATAGGTGTGCCTAGCCTCAGCGCTGGGGCGCGATCCGTCAATGGCACAGATGGAAAACCAACAAAAGCGCCCCGGCCATTGGGTGGGCCGGGGCGCGATGGACGGGAGAATTTCCCGGCCGTATGGATTTATCCATGCGGCCGGGGTGCGATTACGCGGGGGAATTATCCGCCGCGGAGCAGAGTGAGGGCCTGCTGCGGGGTGGTATTGGCCTGGGCCAGGACGGTGCTGGCGGCCTGGGTCAGGATTTGGGCACGAGTGAGATTCGAGGTTTCGGCCGCGAAGTTCGTGTCCTCGATATTTGAATCGGCGGCAGAGGCGTTTTCGTAGGCGACCGACAGGTCGTTGATCGTGGACCCGATGGTGTAATCCTGGAACGCGCCCAGCCGGCCGCGGAGAGTGCTGACCTGGGAAATCGAATTGGCGAGGATGACCTGGGACGTCGGCAGGTTGCCGCTGGTGAGCGAGTTAGCGCCGCCGGTGCCAAGCGAATTGAGATACCCGTTGATCGAGTCGCCGAGGTTGCCGGTGGCAACGGACCCGATGCCGATCGAGGCCTTGTTGGTGGTGGTGACCTTGTCGCCCAGGGCAAAGGTGGCGCCGCCGCCGGTGATATTGAAGCTGGTTGTGCCGGGTTTGTTGAACGTCTTTTGCAGCGTAAGGGACACGTCCAATGCTCCGGTTCGGTAGTTCACATCCAGACCGGCGACTTCGGCCTGGGCGCCGTTGATGTTGACTTTGGCGTCGGCGCCGTACGAGGTGTTGGAGCTGAGGCCGCTGAAGGTGCCGGTGATCGCCTGAATGGCAACGAATTGACCGGAACCGAAGGAGGTGCTGTTGACCTGCAAATCGCTGTTGACGATGGCGGCGGACAGGCCGGTGGATGTCGAGATGCCATTGATGGCGGCGGCGATGGCGCTGACGGCGGTACCGGAGGCGAAGGAGAGTTGCTGCGTGCCAAGATTCCCGGAGACCTCCAGTGTGACTCCACCGTGGCCGACGGCGCCGCCGGTGTAGGTGATCTGGCCCGTCGCGGCGCTGGCGACGACCTGGACATTGACGGCGACGGAGCCGCCGGACGGGACCAGGGCGCTGTTGACCTCGACGTTGGCGACGGCGGTGTTGGAGATTCCGCTGGTGGTATAGGCCAGGGCGCCGTTGAGAAGCTGCGTGCCCTGGAAGGTCGTGCTGTTGGCGATGCGGTTGATGGTGTTGAGGATGGAGTCGACCTGGAGCTGGTCAGCGCCGGTTTCGGCGGCGGAGAGCCCGCCGGTGTTGGCCGCCTGGCTGACCAGGCCCTGAAGTTGCACGAGCAGGGAGCTGACTTCGCTGAGGCCGCCTTCGGCGGTGCCGATGACGTTGTTGGCCTGATTGGCGTTGTCGATGGCGGTGGAGATGCCGGTTTGCTCGGCCTTGAGGTTCTGGCTGGCGATGAGTCCGGCGGGATCATCAGCGCCGCTGTTGATCTTCAGGCCGGTGCTGAGGCGTTGAAGGCTGGTATTGAGTGCCTGATTGTTCTGCTGCAAAGCCCGTTGTGCGATCAACGAGGCTACGTTGGTGTTGATGACGCTCATAGTCTGTGTCTTTCCGTGACGTTGAACGGTGGCCCGTGAGGGGGCTTGGTCCGTATGATGGATCCCGGGCCCAAAACGCGGGGGCACCGAGCTTCAATCCCTTGAATGCGTCCGGTCGTCGGCAAAGGGAAACATCGCCGGCGTCCTGTACGTTCCCGGTGAGCGTGGCCAAGGCAGGCCCGTCAAGGCCGGCTGCGGCCGGCGCGTTCAACCGAGTGGTGATTCGAGTGCGACCTGACACCTCCTTTCGTGAGTCAGGCGATGGCTCGGCGATCAAAGTCCGCTTTTCTCAAACCGCCCATACATCGGCGCGTCGGGTCGTCAGGCTATAGCGGTCCAAAACATCTTTCATTTTCTGCGGGTTATGGGTCTGTGAAGGCTCGCGGACGGCCATTTACGTTAGTGAATTATGCACATTATTATCGGCCGCTCATGGCCGCGGCACCCGGCGGCCCGGCACGGGCGAACTCTCCTTTACGACCCAACAGAAACCCCCGGTCAAGAGACCGGGGGAAGAGGAATCACGGATGGAGCGAGCCGGAGGAGCGGCCGGCTGCGTGCATCAGCCGAGCAGCTTCAGCACGTTGGCCGGCTGTGAGTTGGCCTGCGACAGCACGGTGGATGCCGCCTGGGTCAGGATCTGTGCCCGCGTCAGGTTGGATGTTTCCTGCGCGAAGTTCGTGTCCTCGATGGCGCTGGTCGCCGCGCTGGCATTCTCGTACGCGACGCTCAGAGAGTTGATCGTGGACCCGATGGTGTAATCCTGGAACGCGCCAAGCCGGCCACGGAGATTACTGACCTGCGATATCGCATTGGTCAGAATGGTCTGGGCGGTATTGAGATTTCCGCTGCTCAGCGAGTTGGCGCCGCCGGTGCCGAGCGAATCGAGATAGCCGTTGACGCTGTCGCCCAGGTTCGTGGTGGCGACCGACGAAATGCCGATCGACGCCTGGCCGCTGGCGGTCACTTGTTGGCCCAGCGCGAAGTTCGCTCCGCCGCCGGTGATATGGAACGACGTGCTTCCAGCGGTATTGAAAGCGCTCTTCAAGGTCAGCGAGACGTCCAGGGAAGAGGTTCGGAAGGTGACGTTCAGGCCGGAAACCTCGGCTGCGCTGCCGTTGATATTGACCTTGGCATCTGAGCCGGTCGCGGTGTTGGAGCTGAGGCCGCTGAACGTGCCGTCGATCGCCTGAATGGCGACGAACTGGGTGGAACCGAAGCCCTGGCTGTTGACCTGGAGGTCGCTGTTGACGATGGCGGCGGACAGGCC
>Ga0181517_10005034_pt1 | contig 11813 bp, 13 predicted proteins | sample PEATcosm2014_Bin_31_FD_119748 | JGI IMG/M metagenome (GOLD analysis project Ga0181517, IMG submission 119748) | Peatland microbial communities from MTU Mesocosm Facility, Houghton, MI, USA - PEATcosm2014_Bin01_30_metaG | ecosystem: Environmental > Terrestrial > Soil > Wetlands > Peat | place... | reverse complement strand
TCGGCGCCTCGATCGTCGCCGGCTCGCCGTCACCCGACGCCGATCCGCCGTCGAGCGTCGGCGCCTGCCGACAACCGGCGCTCAGCGGCGGCACTTGCTCGCTTGCGCGTCAAAGGCGACGCCGACGATCGGCAAGAAGGTCGAGGTCATCGCCTCCTGGCTCGACAACTCGCGGCATTGCGTGTGCCAGACATAGGCGGCGTTGGCCATCACGCTCGCCGCGCCGGCGAAGACATAGACCGCCGGCCACGGGGCCCACGAATGCCAAACCGAATGCGCGTACGCCGTGTCGGCGCCGTGATCGCCGCCCGCCGGCGTCGGAACGATGGACGGCGCCCAGAAAGCCAGCGCCGCGGCCGCCAGAACGGCGAGATGTCTTCGGATTCGCATTGCCCCCTCCGCTGCCGACGGCGCGCCGGCGCCCCTCGCGCGGCGGCTGCACGTCGACTGAGGTCGTAACATGATCGCGGCCGCCGCGCCACGGGGCGAAACGTCTGGGACGGGCCATTTTCCCGACGACTGCAGCGCCCGGCCGCGAGCGACGAAGCCGGGTCCGGCTTCCGGATCAGCCGATCGGCGCCTCGATCGTCACCGGCGCGCCGTCGGCCTCGGGGACCGGCGCCGCCGCCAGCGTCAGCGCCTCCAGCGGCCAGGAATGCAGCGGCGCAAGCCGCGCGGCCTTCTTCGCCTGATGGCGGCTCATCTTGCCGCCGACCTCGGCGAGAAATCCAATCGCCTCAACAACATGTGGCCCCTTGTTGAGCATCACGCATTCGGCGCGCTGGGCCATCGCCGCGTCGGTGGTCTCGGCCCGGCTCGGCAGCCCGTCCTTGACCAGGTCGTCGAGCGCGTGGGTCGCCCAGACGACCGGAACGCGCGCCGCCTCGCACAGCCGCAGGATCTCCTCCTGGATTTCGGCGAGCCGGACGTGGCCGAGTTCGACCGCGAAGTCGCCGCGCGCGATCATCGCCGCGGTCGGCCGCGAGCCCGCCGCCTGAACGAGCAGGCGCGGCAGGTTGCGCACCGCCTCCAGCGTCTCGATCTTCAGCACCAGGGGAATCGGCGGGCCGCCCGGCCGCGCCGCCGCCAGCGCCCGATCGAGCGCGACGATGTCGCGCGGCCGCTGGACGAAGGAGAAGCCGATCAGGTCGGCGCATTCGGCGACGACCGGCAGCGCGGCGAGGTCGTCCTCCGACAGCGGCGGCAGGTCGAGCGGCGAACCGGGAAAGTTGACCCCCTTCTCGAGCTTCAGCTTGCCGCCCCTGCGGCGCGCGCCGACGATCTCGACGATGCGATCGGGGCCTTCGATCGCCACGACCCGGCCGCGGATCTTGCCGTCGTCGATCCACACCGGCGCGCCGACCGGCAGGCCGGCGAGGACTTGCGGCAGGCTGACGGCGACGACCGGCAGGTCCGAAGGCGTCGCCACGGTCAGCCGCTGCGCCAGCCGCAGGCGGTCGCCGACCTGCGCCCGTCCCGGCCGTTCCGGCGCCAGGCCTTCGATCCGGCATTTCGGGCCTGGCAGATCCATCAGGATGCGGCAGGAACGGCCATGGCGCTCCGCCGCCCGCCGCACCTGCTCGACCATCGCCCGCCAGACCGGCGGCGAATCGTGGGCGCAATTGACGCGCGCGCAATCCATGCCGGCGGCGACGTAGCTGTCGACCAGCAGCGGATCGCTCGCCGCTTCGCTCGGCAGCGTCACCATGATCGCCGCGCCGGCGCCGCGGCCGAACAGAACGCGCCGCTGTTCGCGCAGACGTCGCGCGCCCTCTGACCACAGCTCTGGACCGGGGAACGGCTCGGGCGAGTCGCCGCAGAGCCGCGCCAACGCCGCCGCGACGGCGTCGAGATTGGCCATCACATGGCTCTCGCAGCGACCGAGCGAGGAAAGGCCGAGCGCCGACAGATCGGCCTGCAGCGCCAACAAGTCCTGGCGGCGCAGCGCCAGATAGTCGGCGAGGTTGCGCGCCGAAGGGAGAAAATCGTCGCGCGCGATGGCGTCGCGCCAGCCGCCCACCAGGCGATCGGACTCGCGCCGCACCCGTTGGCGCAGGGAAGCGATCGCGGCCCGCGCCGCCGTCGCGCCGGGCGGCGCTTCGCCGGCCGCGGCGCCTGGCGGCGGCAGGATGGCGGCGTCGAGTTTGAAGGCGGATGCGGGCGCGCCGCGCTGCGAAATCGACACGAGAGAATCACCCGTCTGGAGGCGGCCGGCGACAAGCCGACGACCCCTCAGCCGATATGACGCCGACGCGACAATCGCGCGACAGGCGCTGCGGCGCCTTGTCGCCCATCAAGGAGCGGCGGCGGCCGCGCCGGCGAGAAAGGCGAGAACGCCGGCCTTGTGGACCTTGTCGCCGACGGCGAGATTGTGGTCGCGGCCGGGGATTTCGAGCGCACGCGCCTGCGGCAGCATCGCCGCCAGCCGGCGCGGATCGCCGGCGACCGCGTCGCGCGTTCCGACCGCCACCAAGGTCGGACAGGCGATTCGCCCCGCCTCGGCCTCGCTCAAAGTTTGGCGCGAGCCGCGAATGCAGGCGGCGAGCGCGACGCGATCGCTCTTGGTCTGGTCGGCGAAGGCGCGGAACATGCGCTGCATCGGGTCGGTCAGGGCGTCGAGCGACGGCGCCTCCATCGCGTCGGCAATCCCGAGCGGCAGGCCGACGCCCTCGACCAGCCGGTCGCCGAGCCCGCCGAGGATCAGCCGGCGCACGCGATCGGGATGGGCGAGCGCCAGATAGGCGGAAATGCGCGCCCCCATCGAGTAGCCCATCGCGTCGGCGCGCTCGATTCCGAGATGGTCGAGCAGGCGCGCCGCGTCGGCCGCCATCAGCGCGGAATGGTAGGCCGCCGGATCGCTCGGCTTGTCGCTTTGGCCGTGGCCGCGATTGTCGAAGGCGACGACCCGCCGGCCGTCATGGGTCAGCGTTTCGACCCAGCGCGGGTTGACCCAGTTGACGCGATGATTGGAGGCGAAGCCGTGGATCAGCAGGATCGGCTCGCCGCGGTCGCGCCCCTGGGGGGCGACGTCGATGTAAGCGAGCCGCAGGCCGTCGGAATCGAAGAACTGGACCATGCCTGGCGCCATAACCCGCCCGACTGCAGCGCGCCAGCTCCGCCTCAGCGGCGCGGGCGTCTCTGTCCGCGGGCGCGGAGGCCCGCGCCACTGAGACTGGACTTGGCGAACCGCGCCAGATGAGCGTTAATTGCGCGCCGAGCCCGTGGGAGAATGTTGGTGAAGAACTTGGCCGCCATCCTGACCGCCCTGGTCGCGCTCGAGCATCTCGGCATTCTCGGCCTGGAGATGTTCGCCTGGACCCTGCCGCTCGGCCAGAGCGCCTTCCACACCACCGCCGAATTCGCCGCCTCGACGGCGGCGCTCGCCGCCAACCAGGGGCTCTACAACGGCTTCCTCGCCGCGGGCCTCGCCTTTGCGTTATGGCGCGGCGACCTCGCCTGGCGCCTGTTCTTTCTCGGCTGCGTCGTCGTCGCCGGGCTGTTCGGGGCGGCGACCGCGTTCATCGACATCCTGTTCGTCCAGGCGCCGCCGGCGGCGCTCGCCTTCGCCGCCACGCTGGCGGCCGGCAAGCGCCCTGCCCCGGACTGGCGGAGTGAGCGGCCCGTCCCGTAGTCTTCGCCCGCCCGCGCGGACGGACAAGTCGCTGCGCACGGCGTCGAAGAGGAATCCAAACCCATGCGTCTCGTCGGCTTCGCTCTGATCGCCCTCGCTGTTCGACGCCGCCGGCTGGGCTTATCTTGCGGCGCAGCCGTTTCAAAGCTGAACTGAGATCGTCGCCGCGGGGGGAGCAAAGAATGGAAGTCAAAGGGGCCGCCCTCTTGTACACTTTGGCCGGACTGACGGTCACTTTCGCGGGGTTGTCGGCGCTGTTGTTGATTCTTCGGCAGGCCGCCGGAGCGAGGGCTTCGGCGCTCGACCGGTACATCGCCAAGACGATCATGACGTACATGTTCGTGTTGACCGCGGGAGCGTTGCTGCCGGCGCTCTTCGCTCTCTACGACGTTCCGGAGCCGTGGATTTGGCGAGGCTCCGGTTTGCTTTTCGGGCTGCCGATGCTGTCGCTTCAGGCGACCTATCCGCTCCGGCGTCGCAAGGCGGTGGGCAAAGCACCGCCGCCGCCAATTTTGGCGGTGTTTGTCGTGCTGGGTTCGGCGGCGACGCTGGCGATGCTCGGCTATGTTTTGACGGGTCTCCAATACAGCGCCGCCGTCTACATGACCGCCCTGACGATCGACTTCTTTACGGTTATTTTCGGCTTTGTCGCCGCGCTCGACATCATCATGCTTCAGCCGATCGAGGGGCCGGAGCGGCCGGCGCCGCATGAACGATGACCGACGCGATCGCCGCCTTTTGACGGTCGGCCGCTGGCGGCGGCGGACGGGGGCGCGCCATGCGCAATCGCTGAGCGGCCATGCCCCCGCCCGCCCGCTGGCGCCCCCTTCGTCCGGCTTGCGGCCGGCGGGCGAGCCGGCGAGACTCGATCCTCGCCGCAACCCGAGCCGATGCGCCCGATGATCCCCAACCGCTCCCCTTCGCTCAACCACGACCTCGGCGAGGCCGCCGAGTCGGTCCGCGACTCGACGCGCCAATTCGCCGACGCCGAGATCGCGCCGCGCGCCGCCGAGATCGACCGCGACAACCGCTTTCCGCGCGACCTGTGGCCGGCGATGGGCGCGATCGGGCTGCACGGGATCACCGCGCCGGAAGAATACGGCGGCCTCGGCCTCGGCTATCTCTGCCATTGCGTCGCGATGGAGGAAGTGTCGCGCGCGTCGGCCTCGGTCGGTCTCTCCTACGGCGCCCACTCCAATCTTTGCATCAACCAGCTCGTCCGCAACGGCAATGCGGAGCAGAAGCGGCGCTACCTGCCCAAGCTGATCTCCGGCGAGCACGTCGGCGCGCTGGCGATGTCGGAAGTCGGCGCCGGCTCCGACGTCGTGTCGATGACGACGCGAGCCGAGAAGCGCGGCGACCGTTTCGTCCTCAATGGCGCGAAAATGTGGATCACCAACGGCCCGCTCGCCGACACGCTGGTCGTCTACGCCAAGACCGACCCCGCCGCCGGCCCGCGCGGCCTCAGCGCCTTCATCGTCGAGCGCGGCATGACGGGTTTCGCCTCGGGGCCGAAGCTCGACAAGCTCGGCATGCGCGGCTCCGACACCGGCGAACTGATCTTCGACGATTGCGAAGTGCCCGAGGAGAACCTGCTCGGCGCGCTCGGCAGGGGCGTCGCCGTGCTGATGAGCGGGCTCGACTACGAGCGGGTCGTGCTCGCCGCCGGGCCGCTCGGCATCATGCAGGCGGCGATGGACGTCGTTCTGCCCTATGTCCACGCGCGCAAGCAGTTCGGCCAGCCGATCGGCGACTTCCAACTCGTGCAGGGCAAGCTCGCCGACATGTATGTGACGATGAACGCGGCGCGCGCCTACGTCTACGCGGTGGCGCGCGCCTGCGACCGCGGCGAGACGACTCGCGAGGACGCCGCCGGCGCCATCCTCTACGCCGCCGAGCGCGCGACCCAGATCGCGCTCGACGCGATCCAGATCTTGGGCGGAAACGGATACGTCAACGACTACCCGACCGGCCGCCTGTTGCGCGACGCCAAGCTCTACGAGATCGGCGCCGGCACCAGCGAGATCCGCCGCATGCTGATCGGGCGGGAATTGTTTGCGAAGACGGAATAGGCGGAAGCGCGTCGGCCTCGACGCGCATTACGGCGCGGCGACGCCGAGGACGGCGGCGAAGGCGTGCGCGCCGTCCGAGAGACGCCGTCCCTGGTAATGCAGGGAGGTTTCGTCGTTCGTCGGCGCCGGGAGAGGAACGCTGTCGATCGCCATGGCGTCGCCAACCTGAACCTCGGCGAGAAAGTTCACTTCGTAGCGGACGACGCGGCGAGCCCGATAGGCTTCGGGCGACGCCGAGTCGAGAATCCATTGGGCGTAGCGCGTATTGTTGACGTGTCCGTTCATATCCAGGTCGCTGTTGCGCACGCAAAATCGCGCCGCCTCGACCAGATCCTGGCGCAGGGCGATCTTCTCCGGCGTCAAGGCGAGCGCGGCGTCCTGTCGACAGCGCAATGGCGCGCCGGCGACCGCAGGCCGAACCGGCCGGCGCGTCCTCACGTCTAGAGTGAGCCAACTGGCGCAGCATTCCCCGACCTTGCGCTCGCCGACGAGAATTTCGCAGTCGCGATGAACCAGCGGCCCTCTGATCGGCCTGACCCAGGTGCGGACCGTCAGACGATCCCCCCATATCGGCCAATCGGCGACGACCAGCTTTTGACGGCTGAGAATCCAGATCGCGCCCTCGTCCATCGTCGCTTCGTAGCCGTGGCCGAGATGATCGGCGTGCGCCCACGCGACGTCCTGCAGGATGCCGAGCAGACCGACGAGGCCGAGCCGCTTCTGCGCGTCGACGACAATCGTGTTGACGGCGTAGCTCTGCGTCCAGATCACCTGCGTCATGCCCTTCCCCTAAACTCGAGCCTCGCACGCGGCGAGACGGTCGCCCTGCGGTCATTCGTCGCCGCGCCGGCGCGCCGCCCGGCCCGCTCGGCCACGGCGAATGCGAACCGCCTGCGCCGCGCCGACGCTGGGGCGGCGGTTGTTTGTGAAGACCGGAGGCGGCTAGTCTGCGCGCGCCGCCGACGGGAGCGATGCGCGGCGTAGCGGAGACGAGTCATGCACCATGCCCTCAAGTTCGCCCTCATCGCCGCCTGCGCGTTCGCGCCGCTCGAAGCGGGCGCGCAGACCGCCAACAATCTCGCGGCGCTGAAGGGTCTGGCGCCGTTCGCGGCGTTGCCCAACTCGGCCGCCGGCCAGGCGGCGCTCGCCGCCAATTTCGCCGTCACCGGCGGCGTCCAGAGCGGTCTCTTGCGCCGCCCGACCCTGCTGCCCTTCGCCGACCAGCAGCAGCAGGCGCTCAAAGACGTCTTCATCACCGGCGGCGATCTCGCCGATCTCGCCGACGGGCTCGGCGCGACGCTCGGCGGCGCCTATGTCGCGCGCGCGCACTATCTCGACCGCGCCCATTTCACCAACCTGTCACAAAACCTCGCCGACGTGATCGCATATGCGTTGGCGACCAGCGGCGCCGATTCCAACTCGGGCAAGTATTTCTTTGCCAACGCCACCACCGACGGCAAGACGCCGGTCTCCGACCAGGCGGCGGCGATTCTCAAGGACGAGAAAGGCGTGACCGACGTCTACGGCGTCGCCTACGGCCGGCCGCGCGGCGGCCCCGGCGCCGACGCCTACGGCGACTCGCGGCCGTTCCAGACCGAGCCCAATTTCGCCGCGATCGCCGGGCCCGACTATTTCAACGTTCCTTCCGACAATTTCGTTTACAACCACGGGCCGGCGATGAACCTCGTCGACAGTCCGTCGTTTCCGAGCGGCCACACCACCTACGGCTACACCGGCGCGCTGCTGCTGGCGCTGCTGACGCCGGAACGCTACCGCGAGATGATCGCGCGCGGCGCGGAATATGGCGACGACCGCATCATCGTCGGCGCGCATTACGCGATGGACGTGCTCGCCGGCCGGACGCTGGCGACCTACGACGTCGCGCACCTGCTCGCCAACGATCCCGCCTTCGCCGGCCAAACGCTGAGAGGGGCGCCGGCGATCGCCGATTTCCCCGCCGCGTTGAAAGCAGCGCGCGCCGACCTCGTCGCCGCGCTGCAGGCGAGCTGCGGCGACACCGTCGCAGCCTGCGCGCGCGCGGACATCGGCCGCTTCAACGATGCCGCGGCGGACGCAGCCTTCGTCGCTGCGACGCAGACCTACGGCCTGCCGGTCGTCTACCCCAAGGCGGCGGAAACGAGGGAAGACGTCGCGACGCTCGCCCCCGAGGCGGGCTACCTGCTCACCGTCGCGTTCCCGTCGCTGAGTCTGGCCGAGGCCGATCAGATCCTCACCGAGACCGAGGGACCGGGCGGCGGCTTCCTCGACGACGGCGTCTCGCCGTTCGGAATCTATTCGCGGCTCAACCTCTACGCCGCCGCGAGTCTGGCGGCGGAGCGCGCGGCGCGCAAGTGACGCGACGCCGGGCGACGCCCTAAAGCGAGCGGCGTTGGGTCTACGCGGACCTCATCCAGAGGCGCCCTCGCGCCGGCGGAGGGCCTCGAAGGATGCTCCGGCGATCGGGTTAACGCGCATTCCGGAGCGTTCTGCGAGGCCGCTGCGCGGCGCCTGGGAACAAGAGGCGTAGTCGGCAAGCCATTCGAACCAAACGCCGCGCGCCCCGGCTTGGACGCCGTGGCGGTTCAGCCTCAAATCAGCTTGAAGCGTCATCCTGGACTTTGCGGCCCGGCGCCGCCCGCGAACCCAGAACCGATGAGATTGCTTCTTTCCCTAGCCTGCCTGGAGATCGCCGCCGGCGGCGCCGCCTGGGCGGAGTGCCGGCTCGAGCAGGTGAGCGCGATGCCGCTTGTGTCGCTCGGCGCGCATTACGCGGTGATGGTCGAGATCGAGGACGTCACGCGGCCGATCGAAGTCGACACCGGGGCGGCGACGACCGTGCTCAAGGTCAGCGTCGCCAAAGAGCTCGGGCTGAAAGAAGATCCGCAGCACGCGAATCAATCGGTCGGCATCGGTCAGACGACGGGCGATTCTCACCTCAACGTCATTCCGTCGCGGCTCGCCTTCGGCGCCCTGGCGCTACGCGATCGCAGCACCGCCGTCGCGACGATGGACGACGGCCAGACGCCCGAGCAAGACTCGATCGGCCTGCTCGGCGACGATATTCTGTCGCAGTTCGACGTCGAATTCGACATTCCCGGCCATCAGCTCACTTTCTATCGCGAGGACGGTTGCTACGGCACGTTCCTGCCCTGGACCGGCGTCTTTTCGACGGTTCCCTTCGACCACCGCGACGCCAAGGTGACGATCGACGTCATGCTCGATTCGGAGCGCACGCGCGCCATGATCGACACCGGCAACAATCTGTCGTTCGTCTCGCTCAGCGCTTCGGCGCTGTGGGGCGCGGCGACCGCCGATCTGGCGCCCACCGGAATACACGCCAAGAGCCCGCTCAACGGCGGCGAGGCGATGCCGGTGAGCGCTTACTCCTTCACGCAGGTGAGAATCGGCGACGATCTATTCCACGACAAGAAGTTGAGCGTCATCGACGTCAACATGCCGCTCGCCTCGGCCAATTTGGGGCTCGATTATTGGTCGAGTCGCAAGATGTGGATCTCTTATCTCCACCAGGAGCTGTTCGTCGCCGACGATCCGTCGGCGGTCAAGCCCGCTTATCCGATCGAGCCCACTTCCGTCGCGGCGCGCGGCGCGAAGCCGACGCAAATCGCCGGCCCGAACTGAAGCGGGCAAACAGGCGAAAACAGGCGGCGCGCCTTGGCGACGCCGCCCGTCCAGAGCGCTACTTCGCCGCCAGGCCGGCGCGCAGTTCGTCGGGAGTCATGCACGGGGTGAGCTCGATCTCGGCCCCGACGGCTTGGAACATATCCTCGAAGAGCACCGGCATCATGCTCGACTCTTTCATGTCGAACACAAAGACGCCGCAGCGCTTGCCGTTTTCGAGGGTGAAATAGACCGCCTCCGGCTTGGCTTTCGCCATGAAGTCGCCGAGCGTCTTCTCGACGATTCCGGCCTTGAACGCCGCGTTCGCCGCCGCGGTTTCGAAGCGCGCGCGCAACATCATTCGCATGGCGTATCCCCCGTCGTTTGGTCGGAACCACAGCGTTCCGCCGCTCGTGCCGAGCGGGGCGATCGCGCGCGCCCGCCGGAGAGACCAAGAACCAAAGAGTGATTTTCGCGCGCCCGTCCTCGCGCCGTACGCCACAGCTTTCGACGATGTTAGCCCGCGAGCGTCGGGGGCGCTAGGCGTCCCTCGTTCTTCGAAGCGGTCGCCCCGTCAACCGCGAATACGCCCCCCGCTTCGTCCACGAGCGCGATCTCGACGCTGGCGCTGCTCGCCCGCGCCGCCATTCGCTTCGCCCATTTTTCAGTCACCGATGTTCGCGGCGCAACCGCGAAATGTCTTGTCCCGGAGTCCGCTTGCGCGCAAAGCGATAAGCCGACTGCCTCGCAGAGTCCTTTCTTGAGCCGAGACGTCTGGCCGGGATGCTTGGTGTTGATCACTCCACCTTTGCATTCGGCGACAAAGCGTCTTCCGGCGATTTCCGCGATAACATCACCGACGCCGCTGGTCACCTCCACGACGATCGACTGACCTGCAGCGTTTCGATACGTCCCAGCGTAATCGGTTTTTCCGCCGCTCGGAGAATGTTCGAACCCGTTTCCGTTGAGCCAATCACGAAATTTGAATCGTTTGCCGTGTTCGCCGTCAGGATGGATTTCGACGCTCGTCAGCCCAGGAACGACTCGTAGCAGATGCATCCCAAAGGCGATCATCACCGCGCCCTCGCTGAAGTGGCGCTCGAACTCCCCTTCGCAGCCGCGGATGCGCTTCGACGGCGGAGGCGAGGTCGTAATCAAACCATCGAGCATTGTTTCCTCACGCCGCGCGCTTGCGCACCGGGCGGATCAGCACCTCGGCGGAAATGCCCAGGCGCTCGTGCAGGCGCCGGATCATCGCGATCGAAAGATCGCGCTTGCGATTGAGCACTTCAGCGACGCGGGCGCGCGAACCGATAATCGGCTCGAGATCGCGTCGAGTCAGCCCCTGCTGCTCCATCCGAAACTTGATCGCTTCGATCGGATCGGGCGGATCCATCGGTTCGTGTTCGCTCTCATAGGCGTCAATCAGGGTCGCCAACACGTCGAGCCGATCGCCGTCGAGCGTGCCGACCTTGCCGCCCCACAGACGGCCCAATTCGATCAGGGCGGCCTGGTAGTCGGCCTCGGAGCGGATCGGCTTCACCTCATCGCTCATGCTGCACCTCGGTCACGTCGATGCGATCGTAATCTGCGTGGGAACCGATCCATTTGATCCAGACGATTCCCTTCTCGAAGTCGACGGCGGCGACGAGACGGTAGTCGTTGCCTTTGATGTTGAACACGATGCGTTCCGCCGTGACCACGCTTGCCGTCCGATAGAGGCTCTTGACCTCGGCCGCGCTGCGCCAGCTTGCGCGGTTGACTTCCCAGAACCAGGCGTCGAGCGCCGCTTTCAGCGCCGCCCGGTCCTTCCGGCCGGTCCGCCGGTCGACGAACTCGCGCAACGTGCGCCGAGCGATGATCCTCATGGCGGAGGCCAAGCCTATCGCGATCCCAAAATGGGAGCAAGCGCCCTCGGCCAAGCCGCCGCGCTTGACAGGCGCGGCGCGGCGCGCGCCTTTGCCCGCCCGTTCTTCCCTTCGTTCGGATCTCGCTGTGGCCAGCCCTCGCCTCGCGCTTCGCGCCCCCTTCCCCGCCGTCGCCGGCTCGCCGCCGGTCGAATGGCGCGTCGCGTCCGACCTGGTCGAATACCCGAACGCGCTCGCGGAAATGGAATCGCGCGCCGAGGCGATCGCCGAAGGGCGCACGCCAGAGCGCGTCTGGCTGATCGAGCACCCACCGCTCTATACGGCGGGGACCAGCGCCAAACCGGCCGACCTGCTCGAGGCGCGTTTTCCTGTCTATCGCGCCGGCCGCGGCGGTCAGTTCACCTATCACGGGCCGGGGCAGAGGGTGGCTTACGTCATGCTCGACCTCAAGCGCCGCCGCCCCGACGTGCGCGCCTACGTCGCCGCGCTCGAAGGCTGGCTGATCGACGCGCTGCGCGGACTCGGCGTCGAAGGCGAAACGCGCGAGGACCGCGTCGGCGTGTGGGTGGCGCGGCCCGACAAGCCGCCGGGGATCGACGGCTCGCCGGCCGAGGACAAGATCGC
>Ga0181517_10005033_pt1 | contig 11817 bp, 5 predicted proteins | sample PEATcosm2014_Bin_31_FD_119748 | JGI IMG/M metagenome (GOLD analysis project Ga0181517, IMG submission 119748) | Peatland microbial communities from MTU Mesocosm Facility, Houghton, MI, USA - PEATcosm2014_Bin01_30_metaG | ecosystem: Environmental > Terrestrial > Soil > Wetlands > Peat | place... | reverse complement strand
CCAGAGCGAGGTAGGCCGAGTTCCCGAGTGGTTGCCCCATCCCCAGGCTGCCGACCAGTGCCCCCGGATCCGGGTGGGCCCGGACCGCGGCAACCAGGAAGGCCAGCTCGAAGAGCCCGAAGCCGATGCCGATGAGCTCCACCCGCCGGTAGCTGCCCGAGACGACCACCAGGAGAAGCACGAGGGCGGCGCCGGGGACGGTCATCTGCGGCGGCAGGCCGACGATGCTGCCGACCCCCGCGATGCCCGCAAACTCGGTGACCAGGGCGCCCACGCTGGTGACCAGCAGGATGCTCACCGAGAACACCGCCCATCCTCGTCCGAAGCGCGCCTTGATGAGCTCGGCGTGGCCCTTGCCGGTGGTGAGCCCGAGCCGGACGGTCAGCTCCATCACGAGGTAGAGGATCGGGATGAGCAGGACCTCGAGGGGAACGAGCCGGTAGCCGAAACGGGCCCCGGACTGGGCGGCCGTGACCACGCTGCCGGCATCGGTGTCGGCGAGCATCACCATCAGACCGGGGCCGACCGCCACGGCGAGCCACATCCAGCGCCTGCGGAGGCGGCCGGAGGGCAGCTCCGGGGATCCCTCCTCGGAGTCGAGGCGACCCGCCACGGGGTCCTTCGCGACCACGCCCGCCCGCAGCCCGAGGGCCCGCACGTTCATCGCTCTCGCGCGCGGGTGCAGCGCCGCGTGGCGGGCGCCCCGGAGCTGGTCTCGCGGTCGCATGCGATCACGGGTCGGAGATCTCCCTGCGCCGCGCACCGCCTCGGAGAGGTGGCGGCATCGATCCGGCGTCCACTGACAGCGTCGCCTTAGAGCGGGCTAACATCCAGAGCCGAAGGTCATCGACCGATGGGGTAGCCCGTCATCTCGGGCCTATGTTGCGCTCAGTGCTGGTGCTGGATGGTCCTCAGCTCAGAGCCATGAAGTAGTGGCCCTCTTCGATGTCCTCGATGAGACCGGGATGGGTGGGCTTCCAGCCCAGGAGCTCCTGGGTGATGATGCTGGAGGCGGGCATGTCGGTGCTGAGCAGGTGCACGAGCATGCCCTCGTACTCGCCGGCGGGCAGAGACCTGGCCGGCAGGTGCAAGTGGCGGCCGATGGCCTCGGCGATCTCGCGGACGGGCACGCCCTCGTCGCCGACAGCGTTGAGCACCGCACCGGGGGGAGCCTGCTCGACAGCCAGCCGGTAAAGACCCGCGGCGTCCTTCACGTGGACGGCGGGCCAACGGCCGGCCCCGTCGCCGATGTAGCCGGAGACGCCCTTGGTCCGGGCCATGGCGATGAGCTGGGGGATGAATCCGTGACGGTCCCCCTCGCCATGCACCGAGCGGGGCAGCATCACCAGGCAGGAGCGAACGCCCCGATCTGCCGCAGCCAGCGCGGCCTGCATGTTGGTGATGCGGGCCGCGATCGGCCCGGTGGCGACGAGTTCGTCGCGTTCGGTCGCGAGTCGTCCGGGCCTGACGAGCGTTCCGCCAGAGACCACCAGGGGCTTGCCAGAGCCGGCGAGGCTGGTGGCAAACGTCTCGACGGCCTTGGCGTCGGTCTGCGTCGCCGCCTCGCTCCCGCTGGGCACGACGAAGGCTAGGTGGATGACGCCGTCGCTGTCGAGGGCACCGGCGCGCAGCCCGTCGATGTCGTTCAGGTCGCCACGCAGCACCTCGGCGCCCATGCCGGCGACGGCTTTGGCGGAGGCGTCCGAGCGGGCCAACCCGAGCACGTGGTGGCCGGCGCCGATGAGTTCGGGAACGACGGCCGAGCCGATCCAGCCGGAAGCGCCGGTGACGAAGATGCGCATGAAAGGTCTCCTTGGTCGTGCTTCAGGTGATGACGATGCGCGGCGCAAACGCCGCGGCCGGGATGCCCGATGCGATCCGATCGCATCAACTCTAACACAACCATACGACCGGATCGCATCACTTCGGGTAATGCGATCCGGTCGCCTCGTTTATGCTGTGGCGGTGAGCAGATGGGCACCGAACGCGCGTGAGCGCCTGGAGACCGCCGCGCTGGACCTGTTCGTTGAGAACGGGTACGAGGAAACGACCGTCGCGCAGATCGCGGATCGCGCCGGTTTGAACCGCGCCACGTTCTTCCGGCACTTTGCCGATAAGCGGGAGGTGTTGTTCGGCGGTGAAGACGTGCTGGCCAGGCTCTTCGCCGACGCCATCCGGGCTGCCTCCCCGGATGCGACGCTCACCGAGTGCCTGCAGGCGGCGTTCGCCGCCGCCGAGGTCGCCATAACCTCGCAGCAGCGGGCTAAGGCCGCCCAGCGCGTGCTGGTGGTCGCGGCGAACAGCGAACTGCAGGAGCGGGGACTGCTCAAGCACGCCCGGATCGCCCGGTCGATCAACGCCGCCCTGCGCGAACGGGGCGTAGACGAGCTGACCGCCCGGCTGGGGGCGGAAGTGGGGATGCTCGCCTTCACAATCGCTGTTGAGCGCTGGATGGAGTCGGACACTGACCAACCGTTCCCGCTCCATGCCGCAGCGGCCTTGAGTGACCTGCAGGTGCGCGCGGCCGAGCTTGCCTCCCGGTCTCGCCTTTCGGCCTTACGCGAGTTCAGCGAACCTTGAAAACGTGCTCCGTCCGCCTCGGCGAAGGCAACCGGGCGAGCTGTGAGAGCATGGCCATGCCGGAAACCTTGGAGACTTCATCTTTCTGCCCGTTCGTCACCGTTATTGACCACTACTGCCCGGGCACGAAAGAGCCTCCTCAACAAAGGCACTCGCCTCTCATCAACAACGCGGCCGACATAGCGGTGGGTCACACCGAGGTGGCGATTTCTCACTCAGCGACAACGGGCGCGCCTCAGTACCGCCGCATACCCCCGCGAGCCATCACCTCGCTCCCCACTCGCTAGCCACAACGTCTGCCCTAGCGCTTTGAGTGGCAGATTATGACGCGCAGTGAGGCATTGTCACGCTGAGCGCGCGCTGGTCCATGACCAGTTAAACGAATTTGGTTATTTCGGCCGGTTCCGCATCAAGCACTACACCCAGTTAGCCGAGACAAAGACGCAAGAAGGATCCACCATCGCTCGAGCCCCAAGCCGGTTGTGGGGCCCGGTGACCCCTAGGGAAGGGAAGTCCAAGGTGAGAGTAATCCTGGAGGGCAAAGGCGGTCGTGTCGCCGCCCTCATGGCCGCTGCGGGGTTGCGGCGTGCCACGGCCGGGAGCAAGGCCATCCGGAGGACGGTGACGGGGTTGGCCATAGCTACGGCCCTTTGCGTGCCCTTCGGCGTGCTGGCGGCGACGGCGTCCCCAGCGGGGGCCACCGCCTGTTCAGCCTCGACCGGCAATGCCAGCTGCGCTGTGTCGACTAGCGTCACCGTCACCGGCGGGACCCTCACTTTGGAGAGTTCGCCCAACCTTTACTGGGACTACGTCCTTAACGGCTTCGACCAGTGGGCGAGCGCCTCTTCGGCCGGCCTTACGAGCTGCGCGGCCACCGCGACCGGGACCACTTGTGGCAGCGGGACGGCGCCCCGGCTCGAGGTGATCGATGCCACCGGTTCGGGAAGTGGTTGGGCACTGAGCGAATACGTGACTACCACCGACCTGCCCGCCGGATCCGTGCTCCACTTCGGCGGGTCAGGCAGCGCCACGGTCGGCAACTCTCAGGACAACCCGATCTCGACCGACCCGTTCGCGGCGACGACGCCCGGAACGGTCTGTGACTACGGCAGCACCTGTACGGTAGCTACTGCGGCCAGCACGTGCAGTCATGCCGCCCTCGGGTTCAGCTCCTGCCCGGGCTACCCGGTGAACGTGGCCAGCGGCACCAGCAACACGGCCCAGGCGGACTTGTACTCGGCCGCGGCCAGCACCGGCCTGGGGGCCATCTGCTTTGGCTCGGGCCCCGCCACGGCGCAGGGATGCACCGGGACCGTGGCCGACGACTTCTATAATCTGGGTATCAGGGCCAATACCTCCGCTAACAGCTACGGCACCACGGTAATAAACCTGACCGTCTCTTCTGGCCCCTGATCGCCGAGGGACCAAAATCCAGCGAAAGGGCGCGTCAAGTTAGATGCTGCTTATCACGAGGGTGCGGCGTCCGGGCTGGAGCCAGTTGCGGCACGCCACCCTGGTGCTGGGCCTGCTCATAGTCGGCGTCGTGACGCCGGCGCCGCCCGCAGCGGCGTTGGCCGCGCCGAGCCTCCCGGTACCGATGGGCGCGGCGCTATCGACCAACGCTCAGGCCGGCTGCCAGGTAGTCCACCTCGGACCATGGATAGCCCCGGGCTTGTCGGCCAGCAGCTACTTCAATCTGTCGCTAGCACCGGGTAGGACGGTTGTCGAGAAAATGGTCATCGCCAACCCCAACCCCTACCGCTGTGGTGTCACTCTTTCGGCCGCTTTCGGGACGACGGCGGTGAACGGTGGTGACAGCTATGCCATGGTGCCGCCCGGTCAGCCCTGTCATGGACCGGCGTGCTGGCTGGCGGGTCTCCCCCGGACCGTCATCGTCCCGGCCGACGACCGGGTACTTGCGCCATTCGCCATCAAGGTGCCGGCACGGGTGACTTCCGGCCAGTACCTGGCCGGGGTGATCGGCCAGTCGACCACGCCCCCAGGTGCTCCTCGCGCTGGTCATACCAGTGCCCGGGTGGGATCGGTCGGCGCCTCCGTCGTAGCCAGGGTGGCCATCGGGGTGGCCATCACAGTGCCCGGCGCGCTCCGGTCACGGCTCCTGGTCTCGTCGGTCACAGTGTCCCCCGCCGGGTTAGGGGCGAGCAATATCAATGTCAGGGTGCGCAACACAGGGAACACCTGGGTGCACCCCAAGGGCACCCTGAGCGTGGCGTTGGCCGGTTCGAGCCGATCGGAGCCAGTCTCCATCAGCACGGTTCTTCCGGGCGATGACGCAACCCTATCGGTGGCGGAGCGCTCGGTGCCGGGCGGCCGGCACCGCGTCGAGATCTCCCTCAACTATTCCCACGGGGTAGGCCCGGCAACGTGGCAGGAGGCCGTCAACTTCCCCCATCCCCCCGTGACCCAGGTCAGAGGCGGGACCATCACTATCGTCGCCTCCTCAGGTTTGCCGACATGGGCGACCGCCCTGCTGATCGGACTGGCCGTGGTCGCTTTGGTGTTCGCCGGCCTCCTCTTCCTTTTCTGGCGGCGCAGACGGCCGCCGGTCTCGCCCTCGGAGCACCAAGAGGCCGACGTAGGGTCACCAGTCGCAAGAAATGGTGTTCTGGTGCCTGCCTCCCTCGTCGGCTCGCCGCCGCCCGGCCCGACCGGTTCAGCCCGTCCCACTGACAACCGGTGACGACCCTTACCCTCGGTGCCGAGAGGTGGGGCCCCTCTCCGTGTGACTGGTCGAGGCGGTGACCAGTAACTCCAGGCGGGGCGAAACTCGGCGTCGAGTGAGGCGGTGCCTCGTAACGCTCACCGTCGCCTTGGTGCTCGGCGCCCAGCCTCTCATCGGTGCAAGCCCGGCGGGCGCGCTCAGCACGGCAGAGCTCGCCTGGAGCCAGCTGTCGCCGTCGACCAGCCCGCCGGCTCGGCAGGGGGCGGCCGTGGCCTTTGACCCGGCCACCGCTCAGCTGGTGCTCTTCGGCGGCCTCAGCGCATCGGGGAACGCCCTCGACGACACCTGGACCTGGGACGGCACGACATGGTCCCAGACCGACGACAGCGGCGACTCGGGCTGCACCTCGAGCTGCACCTCCAGCCCGCCGGCTCGGCAGGGGGCGGCCGTGGCCTTTGACCCGGCCACCGCTCAGCTCGTGCTCTCCGGCGGCCTCAGCGCATCGGGGAACGCCCTCGACGACACGTGGACCTGGAACGGCACGACATGGTCCCAGACCGACGACAGCGGCGACTCGGGCTGCACCTCGAGCTGCACCTCGAGCCCGCCGGCACTACAGGGAGCCAGCCTCGCCTACGACCCGGCGAGCGCTCAGCTCGTGCTCTTCGGTGGCTACGACGGCACGAACGAGGACAACGGCACCTGGACCTGGAACGGCACGACATGGGCGCAGACCGACGACAGCGGATACGCGGGCTGCACGAATGCATGTCCCTCGAGCCCTACGGGGCGCCAGTCCGGGGTGCTCGCGTATGACCCGGCCACGGCTCAGCTCGTATTGTTCGGAGGCCTGAACGCATCGGACAAAACCCTGGACGACACCTGGACCTGGAACGGCGCGACCTGGGCGCAGACCGACGACAGCGGATCCGCGGGCTGCACGACCTCGTGCCCTTCAAGCCCGCCGGCGCTCGACCAGGCCGGGTCGGACTTCGACCCCGCGATCGGCGAGCTCGTCGTCTTCGGCGGCAACGACGGCACGAACAACGACAACGGCACCTGGACCTGGAACGGCGCGACCTGGTCCCAGATCGACGACTCGGGCTCGCCGGGGTGCACGACCGGCTGTCCCTCTAGCCCGTCCGGGCGCGCCGGCGCCGCCCTTATCTACGACACGGCGAGCGCGCAACTGCTCGTCTTCGGGGGCGCCGGTCCGAGCACCGACGCCGACACCTGGGACCTCGTCCCGCCCTCTCCGACCTCGACCGGCTGGGCGCAGGTGAACGCCACGGCGAACGCGACGGCGAGGTTCACCGCGGTGATGGCCTACGACCCGGCTACGGCGCAGCTCGTGCTCTTCGGGGGGCTGAGCAGCACTCAGTACAACTCCACTTGGACCTGGAACGGCACTACGTGGGCACAGGTCGACGACTCCGGCTCGCCGGGGTGTACGAACAGCTGCCCCTCGAGCCCACTCGCCAGTTACTCGTCGGCGATGGCGTTCGACCCGGCCACTGGCCAACTTGTGCTCTTCGGAGGGAACGGGCCCGGTGGCAGCTACAACGACACCTGGACCTGGAACGGCACGATATGGTCACAGGTCTCCGACGCCGGCGATGCCGGATGTGGCACCACGTCCAACCCCTGTCCTTCGAGCCCCGGCGGGCGCCAGGGGCCGACCATGGCCTACGACCTGGCCACGGCCCAGCTCGTGCTCTTCGGGGGCGACCAGATCTCGGGCGGCGTGGTCTACAACGACACCTGGACCTGGAACGGCACCACGTGGGCACAGGTCGACGACTCCGGCGACGCCGGCTGCACCGCGACCTGCACGTCCAGCCCGCCCGGGCGACAAGCGGGCTCTCTCGTCTACGACCCGGCAAAAGCCCAGTTGGTCCTGTTCGGCGGGGACTATGCGACCGGGTTCTACAACGACACCTGGATCTGGAACGGCACTACCTGGGCACAGGGCGACGACTCCAGTGATGCCGGTTGCACCACGACCTGCACGTCCAGCCCGCCGGCGCGCTTCCGGATCGGCGCCGACTACGACCAGGCAACTGGCCAGCTCGTGCTGTTCGGAGGGTCCAGTAGCGCCGGCAGCTTCAACGACACCTGGACCTGGACCGGCACGATATGGTCGCAGACCTCCGACAGCGGCTCCTCCGGCTGCACCAACGCCTGCCCGCAGAGCCCGAGCGCCCGGAGCGGCCCGAGCGTCGCCTTCGACCCGGCCAGCGGCCAGCTTGTGCTCTTCGGGGGCTCGGGAACCTCGACCCTCAACGACACTTGGGACTGGGACTTCTCCGCTCTCGTCCTGACCCCTACTTCGGTCTCGTGGTCGCCCACCCTCAACGGCTATGACCAGACCCTCTCGACCCCGGTGACCATCGAAGTGGCCAACGAGGGCAGTGGCGGTTGGGATCTCACGATCCAGGCGAGCGCTTCGTTCGGTGCGGGCTTCACCTCGGCGGTCAACGGGTCCTCGCTGTCGGCACAGGCCAATACCGCTCCCAGCCAGTCCTGTGCCGGGAGCTGTGTGGCCGCCAGCACCAACACGGTGACGTACCCGGTCACCGTCGCCAGCAGCGCCCTCAACCTGTACACGGCCGCCGCCGGCAGCGGTGTGGGCGACCTCGACCTGTCCACCGATTGGTGGCTGACCGTGCCTGCTAAGGCCCGCGCCGGCACCACCACGGTGACCTACACGCTCACCCTCTCGTACGGGCCCTGACCTGCCTTGCGCTCCTGCTGCGGGCGTGAACGTCGAGGTGAAGGGGAGGCATTGACACGCGCCCAGGCCTATCGCCCCGGCCGCCTCGGCCAGGGCCAGGTAAGCCGATATTTTCCCTTTCGGTGTAAGGGGCTTTGGCTCGTTCTCGGGGCAAGGGGAGCGGGGCGCGCTCGGGGTAGGCCCGTAGGGCGCGCCCGAGCGCTCGGCAGTTGGTACGCAACGTAGGGGCCGTCGGGCCCGAAAAGGCCCCGACGTTGGCCACGAAGCGTCCATGGTCGGGAGGGGTCTGGGTGCACGGCTTCATTGCAACCTTTAGGAGACTTTAGGTTGGCTCGACACGGCGGCGACCGTTACGAGGCCGAAAGCGGGCAGCACTGCGGATATTTCACCGTGCGCCGCCGACAGGGTTGTGACCCCGGCGTCGCTCCAGTAGCTGTGCCCTTCCTCGGTCCTAAGTACCATGACCTCGAGTTGGGACCCACGCGGTACGGCGGCAGTATTGTAGGGCAGCGTCGCCCGCAGGAAGCCGTTTGGCGCCGCCCCCACTGACACCAGCGCCGCTGGCCCTGAGGTGCTTATCACCGGCCCCACGAAGCTCGTCCCAGTTAGGTGGGCCCCCGGTGGCAAGGCGAACTGGACATCGTGGTCGTCTTTCACCATTATGGCGGCCGTTGGCGTCGGCTCCACCACGACGCTTACCGCAGAGGCGGCGACCACCGGCGAAAGGGTGCCCAGCGACATGGCGAAATAGGATGTAGCCGGGTCCACGCCCAGCTGGCGGTCCCACACCACCTCGCTGACATCACCGGCACATTCCAGGCAGCCTGTCGGCCCTGGGCGCACGGCACCAGAACCGGCCATTACCGGGTAAACGCTGAACGCGACTTCAGGCGGGGCGATCACCGGGCAGGGCAGCACGGCGAGCTGGTCAACAATAAGTGTCGTCGGGGTGCTGGCAGGGTCGCTCGTGTTCGTTACGGTGACTGTGTACTTGCCGCCGGCATAGTTGGCACCCTGGGCGGGGCTCGCCCCGGCCACCCCCAACGCGTTTGTCGCTTGTACCAAGGTCGAGTTCTTCCCGTTTGAGTAAGAAAACATGAACGAGAGCAGCTGCCTGCTCAGCGGGCTGCCGCTCGGCCCGATCACGGTGGCCACCACGGACGCCGGTCCATTGCAGGACGTGGTCGTCGCGACCAAGGGAGAACTGGGCAAGTAATACGCGAAACAGCTGGCGCAGGTCCCCTGTTGCCCGCTCGCCAGCGTGGCCGTCACGCTCACCACGCCCACGCCGTTCCCGCCCAGAGGCGAGGTTGGTACGGTCACGGTGCAGGCGGCCCCTGTCGGGCAGGCCACTTTCGAGGCCATGGTCGAGGCTCCCCCAGGGGCGGCGAAGCCGACCGCCGGCACTGAAGAAGGTGCACCGAGAAAGCCCGTCCCGTTCATAGTGACCCGAGTGCCGCCGGCTACCGGCCCGTACGGTGGGAATAGGGAAGTGACCAGCGGTGGTGGAGCGGGCTCGACGTCGATCTCGATTACACGGCTAGCGGCGTCCCCGACAGGATCTAGGACCGCGACAGTGAACATATAGCTGCCCGGTGCCGTCGGTGTCCCGGTGAACGACCCGCTCGTCGGGCCCAATGAGAGCCAACCGGGCGCCGAGCTCCCTGTTATCTGCCAACCGGAATAAGGAGGATCCCCGCCTTCGGCGGTGAGCGTTGCTTGGTAGGGTTGGCCGACCACGCCGAGGTTGTACGTACAGCAGGGGTTTATGGCCAAGCGGTCGCATTTCGCCCCTAGGACGAGCGCGCACAGCCCTACCCCATTGGGCGAACCCAGGCCGCTCGCCATGTCGTAGCCGACGTTTGCGACGTAGTTTTGCCCTCCGGCCAGGTTGTTGTCACCCAGAGTTATGTCCTTTAGGAGTCCCTCGTCTGAGTACAAAAGAGGGTTCAAGAACCCTTCCGGGCTCGATGGGCTCGCCGAGTCCATCAGGGCCACGATGGCGGCCCACAGCGGCGTCGCAAAGCTAGTGCCCACGTGGTCCGCGGACCAGCCACCCGGGCTACAGTTGCCGGCCGTACAGAAGAAAAGATAGTCCGGGTTGCCCGCCAGAGCAGAAACGTCGGGCACCTCCCGGCAAAGGCCAGGAGAAGCGCCGCACGGGCTACCCGAAGACAGTGAGGACGGCACGCCGAGCGCCTTTTGCCAGCTCGGCATGTGCCACACCGACGAGATCCCGCCACCGCCACCGCACGGGCCACTGGCGCACGCCGCGTTCCACACCATTTCCGTGGGAGGGGCGCCGCCGAGCTGAGTACCTCCGACGCCAGTCAGCATCGGGTCGGACGCCGGGTAATTGACGGCTAGGCCGGTCCCGCCACAAGCTTCTGAGCCCATGTCGCCACTGGCGGCCAGCATGGTCTGGCCTTGCAAGGCCATTTGGGAAAAGATCTGGTCCTCGGCCACCATGTACGGCCCGGTGAGCCACAAGCCGAACGAACCGAGACCGAGCGATTCGCACCCGAGGCCCCAGCTGGTAGACACGACCTGGGCGTTGTCGTCGTCGGCGATCTGTTGGTACTCGTCGACCATCGGGCCCGGGAGGTTGGCCGCTTCGTAGACCTCGACGTTGGCTTTGGAGGCGAGGCCGATGATGTCTTCGATGTCGCCGGTTACCTCGTCGGTGCCACCCCCCACCGAGGGTGCCCCGAAGGCGCCGATGTTGAGGCGCACCCGCGACACGTTCACGCTGGTCTGGAAGCATGACTGATAGGTGCTTACATCGGTGTTGTCGAAATCTGACTCTTCGAACAGGGCGATGGTCGTCCCTTGCCCAAAGTCCCCGGTTTGGTAGAACGAGTTGAGGTCGTACAGATCGGCCAGGGCGCTCGGCGTTTCGCCGCCGGCTGCGGCGACCGGCTGGCAGGCCTGTGGGCTCAAGGGCCCCATCACCGGGCCACCTTTCTCCCCCCGCACCGCAACGGCGGGCCCAAGCCCGAGAGACCTGCTGGCGCGGCCAGCGGGCCGGCCGACTACGACGTCGTCAAGGCCGAGGACGGACTCGACGTAAGGCGCGATGTCGCTCGGCAGGGACGGCGCTGACGTTGGGAAGAACACCTTCCGGCCGCCGGGGAGCTCGTAGTTTTCTTCGGTTACCCTGAACGCTCGCTCGGCCGCCGCCACATCGGCGCCCACCTCCAGCTGGAGGTCGCTGCTCGCCACCTCCCCCGGCTTAAGGCCGAGCGCACTGAGCCCGGCCTCGACGTGGGCTATAGCCGTTTCCCCCGCCCCATAGCGCGGGCCGAACTCGCCCTTGCCGAGGAAGTGCTTGTAAGAGGGGGAGCCTGGAGTGGACGCGGCCTTGACGCCGTCGTTGAGCAGGGCCGGGCCCTGGGGCTTGAGGATGATCACGATGGCGAGCTGTTGTTGCCCGGGCACCGGCCCAAGCGCTTTGGTGCCCGGTGGCAGCGCCGGGCGGGGCGGACCTATCTGCACCTCGGCGGCGCTGGGAGCGCCTGCGCCCGGTACCTCACCCACCTTGCAGCCGGTGGTGTTGGGGATGGGACCGACCCGCCCCAGTTGGTCAGCGCTTGACTCGGTGAACCAGACCGATGTGCAGTCGGGGCCGACCGTGATCCCGATGGGGCCTGAGCTGGCGGTGTGCGCCGGGTGCAAGCTGACCTTTCCTGTGCCAGGGTTGATGCTCCCGACCCCGGTGTTGTCGGTGAACCACAGGTTGCCGTCGGGGCCGTAGATGATGCTGCCCGGCCCCGACGCCGCGCCCGGTAGGGAGTACACCGTGACCTTTCCTGTCGCCGTG
>Ga0181517_10005031_pt1 | contig 11818 bp, 8 predicted proteins | sample PEATcosm2014_Bin_31_FD_119748 | JGI IMG/M metagenome (GOLD analysis project Ga0181517, IMG submission 119748) | Peatland microbial communities from MTU Mesocosm Facility, Houghton, MI, USA - PEATcosm2014_Bin01_30_metaG | ecosystem: Environmental > Terrestrial > Soil > Wetlands > Peat | place... | reverse complement strand
ATGTCTCGCACATCGCCGATCGGCCAATCACGGAAATCAGTGGGGGCGAGCGCCAACGGGCATTCATCGCCGTGTGCCTCGCCCAGGAGCCGCAGGTACTCCTTTTGGATGAACCAACAAGTCATCTTGACATCGGGCATCAACTGTCCGTCCTCAACCTGATAAGGAACCTGAACCGTCAGACCCGCATGACGGTGGTCGCCGTATTCCACGACCTGAACCTTGCCGCCGAGTATTGTGACCGACTGGTATTGCTGGATCGGGGAAAGGTCGTGGCCACCGGAACACCAGCGGACGTGCTCACGACAGAGATGATAGAGAACGTCTACGGAGCGAAAGTTTTTATCGGCCGTAATCCTGTATCCGATGGCCCTCACATTTTTTCTTGCGGCCAGTCGGGGTCCGAGCAGCGAACAGGAATCGGCGATCCCCCGTCATAACTGAAGAATTCGCTTCCGCATCGGACTCCTCACGGACACCGCTTCACGCGGTCGTGGAGGTCGCTAGCCCATCCCCGAGTCGTCGAGCATCGCGGATTTTCTGGCGGTGGTCAGCCGACTAACCCTCTTTGATTAGCACCATTTCGTGCCCGGCATTTACCGTCACGCTTCAATCCGCTGCGTTTGCCCGCTGTGGATGGAACGCTCCGCGGCAAAACACATCAGATGGCTCCAGAGCGCCTCCGAGCCGTCGGTACGCGTGGGCCCCTTGCCGGCCACCGCATCCAGGAAACCTCGCACGATGCGATCGTCGCCGCCGCCGCCGGCGGTGCGCTCGAGCGGCAGCTTGACGGTGCGGGTCTTGCCGGTGGCATGGTCGTGAATCCAGATGCGGAAGCAGGTGTTGTAGAACACGGCATTGAGGCTGGCCTTGGTGCCATCGACGCGCAGTTCACGCCCGTCGCGATAGCTCATGCCGTGGAGCGTGTACGTGGCCGTAACACCGTTGGCGAAACGCATCGAGGTGGCGCACGACGCCGGCTGGTCGTGGTCGCAATGGTAGACGCACTGTCCGAACTGCCCTTCGCGGAGGGCCCGCATAATGCCTTGCTCGGAAAGATCCTCGCCCAGGTGGTTCACCGGCCATTGGCGCCAGGGAACCACTTGCATGGTACGCACGGGCGGAATCAGCGCGCTCACCAGCCGGGGATATCGCATCGCGGCCCGGAAGATCGTCTTTACGAAAATATTGTCGGAACGCGCGATATCGCGCATCATCGGAATGCCGTCCCGGTAGAAGCGGACCGCTTCGTAAATGCAGTTGGCGGCATGCGGGCAGCCGTCGGTGCAACGCGGCGGTGCCCCGGGCGGCGCCTGCTCCTTCGGCAGCGCGGGGCCAGAGGTCGTGCAAGAAAGCAGTTCCGGCCGCGAACCGACCAGGTAGCACAGGATATCGAAATCGTGGCATCCCTTCTGAATGATCATGTGCGAGCTTCTGGCGATGTTTCCCCAGTTACCGCGCACAAAACTGTGGGCAAAGACCCACGTGCCCATGTTTTCGCTCATCCGCAGGGAGACCAACTCGCCGAGGGTTCCCGCATCGATGATGCTTTTCACCGTGGCAAACAACGGGGAATAGCGGAGCACCAGGCCGATGGACAAAACGCGGTTGCAGCGGATCGATTCGCGGACGACCCGCCGGCTTCCCTCCTCGGTGACGGCGATCGGTTTTTCGAGGAACACGTGATAGCCGAGTTCCAGGGCCTTCATGGTCTGCTCTTCATGCTGCTGATCCATCGTGCAGATGAAGACCGCATCGGCCAGCTTTCCGGCGTTGAAGAAGTCGGTATCGGTGGCGAAGGAGCGCTCGGGCGGTATGCCGTGCTGGCGGGCGAAGCGTTCGCGCCGAAAGGCGGTGCGGTTTACGCAGGCGACCATCTTGAGCTGATCGGGATGGGCGATGGCATAGGCGCCGTAGACATTGGCGCCACGTTCCCCGGTTCCAATCACCGCCGCGGTCAGAATGGGATTTGAAGGCATCACTGTTTTCCTCTCTGGTTCTTGATAGAAAAGCGCCTCCTGCCGTCGCCGCCGATCCTTTTGCTCAGTGTAATGCACCCCCGGCCCCCGTCAATCCCCACGCTGGTATCCTATCGGTAACGGGGACTGGCTCCGTTTGCCGCGGAGCGGCCCGAAGGGTGCTTGGCACAAACGGTGCCTGTCCCCTTGGCCGCCCAGGAATAGGTGGATTTTGCCGGGCATTCATGGTAGCATCGGTCGGGTTTGGGTGGTGTCGTAGGGCGGATGACGTCATGTGGCAAGGAGATCGTAGTGCGTTCTCGCTGGATAATCGCGATTCTCATCACCGTGGCCATCGCCATCGCCTACCTGGATCGGCAGACTCTGGCAGTGAGCGTCAAGGCCATCCAGGTGGACATCCCGCTTTCGGACAAAGACTTCGGACATCTGCAGGCGGCCTTCTTTTTCGCCTACGCACTGATGTATATGGGCGGCGGAAGGCTGATGGACGCCCTGGGCACGCGGCGCGGGTTTCTGTTGATGGCGGTCTGGTGGTCGTTGGCATGCGCCGCACACGGTTTGGCCACCGGGGTGTTGATGCTGGTGGCGGGCCGCCTGATGTTGGGGCTCGCCCAGGGGGGCGCCTTCCCCGGCTCGGCCAAGGCCGTCGCCGAGTGGTTCCCGACTCCCGAGCGCGCGACGGCCATGGGCATGATCAATGGCGGCAGTTCGGTCGGCGCCGTCATTGCCCCGCCGGCCATCGCCCTGATCCTGGGGTATGCGTCGTGGCCTTGGGTGTTTTATCTCAGCGGCGCGGTGGGACTGTTTTGGACCATCTGGTGGCTGTGGGAATACTTTCCCCCGGCCCAACATCCGCGGCTCTCCGCCAAAGAACGCCAGGAAATCCGCGAGGTATTGGCCCCGCCGTCGCCGTCGAGCGCCAGCATTTCCTGGTGCAGTCTGCTGCTGCTGCCGCCGGTGTGGGGAATGGTGCTGGGCAAGTGCTGTTGCGACGCCGTATGGTTTACCTATGTCGGCTGGATGCCAAAATACCTGCTCGACATGCACGAGTTTAGCACCGCACAGATGGGCTGCGTGGCCTGGATTCCCTATGCCGCCTCGGGCGTGGGCAGTGTCGCCGGGGGCTGGCTCTCCGGCCGCTTGCTCCTGAGCGGCTACTCGCTCAACTTCTCCCGCAAGCTCGTGCTGGGGCTTAGCGCGGCACTGATGCCCTGCATGTTACTGGTGACGCGCGTGCCGGTCGCCTGGGAAATCGCGATGTTCAGCACGGCGTTTTTCGCCCACCTCTCGTTCTCCACGCTGGTGATTACTTTGCCGGCCGACATGTTCCCGCGCCACGTCGTCGGCTCGGTGGCCGGATTGGTCGGGTTCGGCGGTTCCATGGGCGGCGTGCTGTTCAATACGCTGGCCGGTTACCTGCTCCACAGTTTCGGCCGGGCGAGTGGCTATCCTATTGTCTTCGCAATCGGCAGCACGTTTCACGTGCTGGGATTCCTCGTGATCCTGTTCATCATTCGCGATATCCGGCCGATCGTCTTCCACGAGGAGGCTCCTGGTCCGCTGCCCGTCCCTGTGTTGGCGCTGGCCGGTGAAACGGACGGGGGGACGGGTGGGAACGGTAAGGTCTGAGCGCGATCGCGTAGACCGAATCGCTTGGAAGCCATCGCGTAAACGTCATAGAATCACCATCATCGGATGGGGCGGCGGCGCTGTGGCGCGCGACCCGTTTCCGTCATTGGCGAGCCTGAGCACCGCGGGATCGTTCTTCCCGCTACTCCAACTGCCACGCCATCACCGGTCATCTGGCAGTCGCAGGATGTTCCGCAATCGGTCGCGGTAGCAGGGAACAAGGCAGGCGAGATACAAGAACGGCAAATTCACCAAGAACACGAAAACAGCCACCGCTAACGATCCGACCACGGGGCCAAGTATTAGCAACAGGATTGGAAGACTGCGGCCTTGCACGGCCATAGCGAAATATAGGCTGTACACCTCTGCTGACGTACCAACAAAGGCCGCTACAAGCATCCCGAGCAATCCCCAGAGCAGAAATCGCCGTGGCCGAAGTTTGTCCTGGCAGGCAACGGCGCCAAACACGAGCCCTAACAGTAGCGCGAGGGCGGTTGTACCATACCATAAGATTCCGGCATCTAGGGAGCGAAGCCAGGACAGGGTCGAGGGAGAAACGGACAGAGCGCCACTGAAAGCGATGGTGTGGGCCGCGACGCCGAAGAGCAGCAGAAACGCCATGGCACAAATGATTGCGACCGAAATACGACGTCGAGCAAGCCAAGGGGCCATGAGCCACAGGGCCGTCCATGCCCCAATCAACGATCGAAAGGCAAAGTCGGCCTGGTCCTCGTCCGGGACGAAGCAAAACACGCCCCGCCATTGCGGCACCCAGCTAACAAGCAACGGCCATCCAACGCCTGCCAGCAAGATCGCAGGGACAAGAATGGTCCCGGCCTGCCAGTTCCGGTTCTCCTTCACGAAGACGAAAAGGCAGGCTACGACGATCCAGATCGCCAAACTCGGAAGGTGATAGTACCAACGCCATTCGATGACGATGGGCTCGGTCTTACTTGGCCCGAGGTCGCCCAGTTCCCGCGTCGCGACTAACCTCAACGAAGCATTGCCGATCCACAGCGGCACTCGCCACGAGCGCCCGTCTTGCCTGCCTCAACCGTATTCGCATATGGCCCCGGAGCCCACGAGTTCGTCTCCGGAATAGACGGCAAAATCCGCCATCTTGCCACCTTGAAAGTTCGCGGGAAGATAGTTCCAGAACTCCTGGCCCGACACATCAGATAATTGGTACCCCATGCGAAGGGTTCGGTCACATCGGAATACCCGCAAGGTCGGCTTCAGAGGCGCGCCGACACGAATCGTGTACGGCTTGTCGGGTTGGATGGAAAACCAGCCGACCTCTCTGACCTGGCCGGTCACGGGGTCACCGATTCTTCCTGGGGGAGAACAGCGGTAGAGCCCCCGCAATCGCACTTCCTGAACGCGGTACTCGCCTGCCGGAACCAATACGCTCGGCCCCGGTCGATCAAGACGGACCAGGTTCTCTTGGCCCGCGCGGAGTACACTGACCCTTTTCTCCAAGACCAAGCCTTCGATGGCCTGGCCTTCGATCACCAACTGGCCCACTGTGGCATCAGCGGTCGATATCTTCGGTGCCGCCTCGGTTCTCGCCAATCCGCTTTCCGGATTCGACGGCAAGAGAACAACCACGAAGCTCAGCCAAAAAAGCCAACGACGGCTACCCCCTCCTAAAATGTCATGTCTCCCATCCATACTCAAGCTTGCTGTGATCGGACTTCGGGATCGCATTTGAATCTTGAGCCGACATGCTTTGGTTTGATCACGCGTTCAGTGAATCGCGGCCGCCTGTTTCTGGACACCATCCTTGATTCTATCGCTTCGCGCCTGTGGTGCATAGTTAGCCGGTTAACCGCGCCCCCTGAAAGACACCAGCGGTTACGAGGCCGCGGCGACACGGCGTGCAGGTGCCTATGGATGAATCCTGGTCAGGCGTTCAGCCTACCATGGCCCGCAAGGCTGGCGATTCATTGACGGTAAGTGCGCCTGCAATGCAGGCCGCCCTCACCCCCGGCCCCTCTCCCGCGGGCGGGAGAGGGGAGTTACGGCGCCTCTGCGTCCTAATCGCCGGGCATTATTTCTGCGTCGCCGACCGTGTCCCGGCTCCCGGTCAACCCCCGGCCGCCGGCGGCCACATAGCCATGGCAGCACGATGCCATTATACAGCGTCTCACCGGCCAGGCTCTGGCCTATCCAGGCGAGCGAAGTCGAGATGCTCAACGCTAACAGAATGGGGTTTATCTGGAGTGGAAGAGGGTGAGAAGCGGAAGGAATTCCGCTCGATCCTAAAAAGGCGCAGGAACGGGCGTTCCAGGGGCTCCCCGTCCGCCGCCGGAGCCGTCGCGGCCAAACCTCCGGATCAGGGCGCCAGGCACTCCGTCGATCGTCTTCTGCATATCCAGGGCCCTGGCGTATCCGGGACGCAGGCGCAGGGCCTGTTGCAGCAGGGGACGCGCCTGTTCATATTGTGCGAGGGCTTCTCGGATGGCGCGCTCGGTCGCGCCCGCTTGCCCTTGCTGCGCGCTCAGTTGGCCGAGCTTAAACTGAGTCATACCTCTCTGGATGTGGGTTCCCGCCAGATCGGCCAGCGCGTACGGATCGTTGCGGTTCAGATTCAAGGAGCGCCGGAAGACGATGGCGGCATGATCCAACCAGCCGATGCCCGCCAGCAGGCCGCCGCCCTTGTTGAGGCTGTACCAGGGAACCGGATCGACCGCCTCGCAACGGCTGACGAAATCCCGCACGTCAAAATTGGATTCCGTAAGTTCGTTCCGGGCGATCAGCTCGCGGTTTTGCCCGTCGCGGCGAAGGAAGATCAGGTGGGACGGCCCCACGTTCGCCAAGGCCCAATCGGAACTCTTGACCAATCGGTTCAGCAACGGGCTGGGAGTGGCGCCGAACGGATAATGCAGAACGATCGTTTGTATGTCGTACCGGCGGACGCCCTCGTCGAAGGAAATAGTCCATTGGCTGGGCGGGAGCTGGGCCTCCCACAACAGGCTCTGGAGCATCAAGTAGGGCGGATAGGCCCAAGTGTTGCTCAGCGTGGGCATGTCCCGATGGGGATGCGTGAAGTACATCAGGTTCGAGCTGCTGGGAAAGGGTGTAAAGATACGTCCCGCGGGCTTGCAGCGGTCGATCCAATCCGCGGCGGCCAGCGGCAGCACGAGGCGGCTGCACCCCAGGCCGAAGCGCGTCGGCCGGTTGCCGTCCAGGTAGAACTGGTTGGTCACGACGCGTGCGAGGTTCCACCCCGCCAGCGCGAGCCCTAGCACAGCGGCCAGGGCGACTCCCGACCAGACTGCCTGCGGGCCAGGTCGGAGCCGTTGCCGGCACAGGGTCGCCCACTCCCGGCACAGCAGCACGGTTACGGCCGGCACGACAATCATGGCTGCCGGGGCAAGGTTGCGGTGCATCTGCAGACCAACCAGGCTCATTCCCGCGATCACCAGCGCCCAGCCCCAGTGGCGCCGCAACAGAGCGATCAGCGTTCCCAGGCCTCCCAGGATCATTACTGCAGCCGTGGCGAACTGGTCGCGAAACTCCATTTTGTCCCAACCTTCCCGCAGCGGCTGGAACTCGCGGATCGTCGCCCACGGATGCAGCGTCGCCCCCGGGGGCAGCTCGCCGCTGATATTGTTGGCGCGCATGTAATAGAGCGTTTCCAGCGGCATGATCGCCCCGCGGGCAAACCAGGGATTCGCGAAGCAGGCGACGACCGTGCCGGCCATCGCCACGCCCAGCCATTTCAACTTCGGGCTCAGCGCCGCCGCCTCAAATCGAGACCTTCGCCGGGCGTTCCAGCGGTCCAGGGCGATTCCCGCGTAGACGGCCCCGGTCAGCGCGATACCCAAGAGGAAATAGCTGTGGAAGTTGACGGCCAGCACCTGCAAGGCCGTTACCCCGGCCGCCTGTTTCCACCCGAAATCCCGCCCGGACAACAGCGCCCATTGGCCGACCAACATCAGGAATCCGAACAGTTCGGGCCGCAGCGGCATGCGGATATCGGTGGCGATGGCAACCAGCACGATTGCCGGCCCGATCCAGTGCCAAGGCGCCTGGTTCCGCCGCATCGGCACCACCAGAAGCACCGCGATCATCGCGATCAGGGCCGCCTGCAACAGCACCAGCCCGTCCATGCCTGCCTTCCGGCCAGCGGCGGCCATGACCATCTGGCTGAGCCAGTTGGCGTTGATGAAATGAAAGGTTCCGGTCGCCGCGTCGAAGCGGCAGCCCGGACCGAGGCTGGCGGGATCCTTCATCGCCTCTGGATTCAGCGGCGGGTAAACCCACAGGTTGGTCTGGACGATATGGCCCGTGTCGAGCAGATGCTCGCCATAGGCGAGATGATAGCCGATGTCGGGACTATTGATGGGGCGGACGGCCATCGCCGTCATGAAGACGACGGCGCCGAAGGTCGACAGCATCCCCAGGAGATTTGCCGCTTTCAAAACGAGGCCCGGCGGCGGGCTGGGGGACAAGTCGCGTGGCGGCACTTTTGACATCGATTTTCCTTGGGCCGACACAGGGCACACCGTGATCGTGCATGCGGGTTTCGCTCGGATACCACGCCCAGCGGCAACTTCACCCATGCTAACGAAAAGCGAGGGCTGCTTCAAGCACTCATCCGTTTCCCAGAGGTGTTGAAATAGGGCCGATTTCTCGGAACGACGGCGAACCAACCAGCGCGCGTCGGGCTTGAGGGTGCCGGCTATTCCCCACGGGCTCTGACAATGACAATTGTCATGTCGTCTTCTTGCACCACGTTTCCCGCATAGTCACGAGCCGCTTGGTAGATCGTCTCAGCAATCTCCTGCACCGGCTTCTGCCGATGAACCTTTACGGTTTCGAGAACGCGATCCAGACCGAACTGCTCGCCGCCAGTCGAACTTGTTTCGAGTATCCCGTCACTGAGCAGCAGAAGAATGTGCTCGTGCTCAAGGATTAACGACGGCCCCTGACCGATTTCTGCCACTTCGTCGATGCCCAGGGGGGGCCGGTGCTGGACAATGTAGTGACCTTTCCGGACGCATCGATCAAATGGGCTTCGTGCCCGGCGCCGGCATAGATGAGGGCACGGGTGCTCGGGTCGAGTGTCGCAAAGAATAGCGTGATGAAACGATCATCTTCCGTATCATCATGGACGAGCCTATTTGCCCTAGTAAGGATCTCAGCCGGACCGACGTGTGTGCGCCAACGCTCGGAGGTAAGAATGAACCAGAATCATCAGTAAAGCCGGCCCGATTCCGTGACCGCTGACGTCCCCACAGACGATTCCAATGCAGCCATCGGGCATTGAGATGTAGTCGAAAATATCCCCGCCGGTGGCTGCGGCAGGAAAGCATGCCCCGCCAACGTCAAAACCGGCTAGCGTTGGTGGGCTGGAGGGCAACATCCGCTGTTGAATCTGCCGTGCAGTTTCCATGTCGCGTTCCATCACGACAAGCTTATGGTGGGACTGCCGCCAACGATGCTGCAAAGCAGTCACGAGCCACGTCGCCGCGGCGAACGCGACAAAATCTGTCCCGTCTTCGACAAGCTCCATCCGTAGCGAATAAACCGTCGCAACGAAGAAGAAATCCAGTGCCAACATCGACAGAATCGAGGCCACGAATCCGGCGGCCTGCCCCGCGTACCAACTCGCAAGGATCACGGCCACGAAGAACAAGAGAACCGGCGGCTGTTCGTGCAACGGCCGTACGCCTTGAGTCACCAAGAGGGCTAGAGCCACACTGGCGATGGCGAACGCGTAACACGTCACCCTGCCAAAGTGAAGAAGGAAAGGCTGGTCGGAGGATGCGGGCACGGCAGCCGAGAGCCTCGCCACACGTCGAACGTGTTGCCACCTTCCGAACACGTAACCCTCACTTCAAGCGTTTCCGCCTGCACTGAATGCCCTATGAAATCCTAGAAAACGCTAGGGAGCAAGCGCACGTCTTGCCCGCAGTCATCGCCGGAAGTCAGACGAGAGCATTTCGCGGACCAGTTGCCAAGCCCCCTCGGCTGCCGGAGAATACAAAAAACGTGCCAAGCAGTATAATGATGATGCGCCAGAGGCACTATCCCCCAGGACAAAAACGCCTGACACGCCTATGGCTGCACTCCAGCCCATCTTTGGGAGGACATTGGAATGCGTCTGACGCTTGGAACCAAGTTAATTCTCACGATCGCTGCAATCGCAGCCGTGGCCATCGTGATCGCCGCGACCACCTTGGTGTTCATGGAAGTGAGCGCCGCGACCTTTCGAGAGACCATCAGCGAGAGCCTTCCGAGCCTCAAAGCTGCGGAAGAAATCGAAATCGCTCTTTCAGACAAAGATAGCGATGTTTCGGCGTACCTTCTGAGCAAAGGGGATCGCGTGTGGCTGGAGCGGCTACGCGCGTCGAGGGCGGAAGGCAAGAGTTGGCTCGCGAGCGCGCGGGAACACGCCGTTTCTTCCAAAGAGACAGAGCTTCTTGACAGACTCGACAAAGTCCTCGCGGAGTATGATGCAAAATGCGACAAGGTAATCGCTGAGTTCGATCACGGCCATCGGGATGAAGCCGCCTCGGCACTCCGCGATGAAGTCTGGCCTGTTTACCGAAGAGCATACCGGCAGTGTGAAGAACTCATCGACGTAGTTGACGGCAATGTCCGGTCAGCAAGAGAACGTGCTCATCGGTACGGCGTAATGCGCTCCTGGTGCGTGTCGCTCAGTTCACTGCTCATCGTTGGACTGGCTGTAGTGCTGGTGTGGCTGCTCATTCGACGCGTGTTCATTCCGCTGCGTCGTCTGGCTGCGGATGCTCGTATTCATGTGGGCTACACACCGGACGGAACGGGTGAAATGGTTGATGATGAGGTCCGATCAGTCGGCGACTACTTTAGAACTGTCATGGCCGATGCCGCGAACACACGCACGGCACTGGCGGAGAGTCGAAGCCGCATGTGGAACGCGGAGAAGCTGGCAGCCCTGGGAAAACTCACGGCCAGCGTTGCCCATGAGATGCGGAACCCGCTGAGTTCGATGAAGATGTGGTTATACTCCATCCGAAAAACGGCCGGTGCGGAGCCGACCCTCGATCACAAGTACCAGATTCTGGCGGATGAGATCAATCGCCTGGAGAGCATTGTGCGCAGCGTTTTGGAGTTTTCGCGCCCCCCTTCGCTGCAACCCCAGGCTCATAGCATTGTCCAGATAATTGACAAAACGATGGAGATCGTTCGCCCGTGGCTCGATGGGAAGAATATCCAAGTCGTGCAGGATCACACAGCCGAACTTCCCCAGGTCATGGCGGACTCGGAGCAACTCAAACAGGTCTTCGTCAACCTCTTGGACAATGCGGCAGAGGCGATGCCAGAAGGGGGCGAGATTTCGATTTCCAGCCGTGTGGAGGCGGGCGCCAACGGTTCCGAGGGCATCGTGGTGCGGGTCCGAGACACTGGGCACGGAATCCCGGATGAAGTTCAGTCCCGGCTGTTCGAGCCGTTCTTCACTACAAAGGTGGAAGGAACGGGGCTTGGGCTCTGTATCGCCGCAAACATCTTGGCAGCACAAGAAGGGCAGCTTGTGCTGGAATCCTCGACGGCCGGTAGCACCACTTTCGCCATTCGGCTTCCGATAGCAATGGAGAAGAGCGATGAGCAAGATTCTTGTCGTTGACGATGAATCGACCATGTTGGCCGCTTTTGCGGAAATCCTTGGCGGTCTGGAACATGAGGTGGTGACTGCACATCGTGCAGAGGCGGCGATCGAGCAGCTACAAGGCGGGCCAGCCGATCTTGTCATCCTCGACATCCAACTGCCTAGCATGAGCGGATTAGACGCGCTTCGACTCATCAAACAGAAGCATCCCAAACTTCCGGTAGTCGTCATTACTGGGCATGGCACAATGAGCACGGCCATTGAAGCTACCAAACTTGGCGCGTTCGACTACCAGCTTAAACCCATCGAACCGGAACAAATGCTGGCAACGATCGAAAGAGCCTTGGCGGGGGTGAGGTTGATGCGCGGCCAGGTCGCCGTCGGGCGGGAGAGGGCGACCACCACGGGAGAAGCAATCGTTGGGCAGAGTGCCGCTATGCAGGAGGTGTACAAGTCCATCGGGCGCGTGGCGCATACCGAAGCCGCTGTCCTGATCCGCGGCGAGTCTGGGACCGGAAAGGAGTTGCTTGCCCGCGCGATCTACCAGCACAGCCTTCGAGCGGAGAAGCTCCTCATCGTCGTCAATTGTGCCGCCATCCCTGAGGCGCTT
>Ga0181517_10005029_pt1 | contig 11823 bp, 10 predicted proteins | sample PEATcosm2014_Bin_31_FD_119748 | JGI IMG/M metagenome (GOLD analysis project Ga0181517, IMG submission 119748) | Peatland microbial communities from MTU Mesocosm Facility, Houghton, MI, USA - PEATcosm2014_Bin01_30_metaG | ecosystem: Environmental > Terrestrial > Soil > Wetlands > Peat | place... | reverse complement strand
TTACGAGCGCTTTCAACCCGCCGCCCCCGAGCAGCGCTACCTCGTCGACGCCATGATCTCCGCCGAGTGGCAGCTCCGCCGCCTCCGCAAAACCGAGGCCCAGATCTGGGAGAACGGAATGCACGCCTGGCGTCCCCAGGAAAAACTCGTCGATTCCGCCCGCGCCTACTTCCACCGCGAGGAATACCTGACCCGCCTCCATCGCCGCATGGATTACGCCGAGCGCAGCTATCACCGCGCCCTTAAGCAACTGCTCCAGATCCAGTCCGGCCTCCCCGCTCCGCCTCGGGCCGAGGCGTCCGCTCCCGGTCCGCCGCCCTCAGTCCTGGAATTACCGCCCGCCCCGGCCGAGTTCGAACCCTCGCAGGCTCAACCTCCTATCCCCGGAATTGGGTTCGTTCCTGCAATTCGCCCGGCGGCCCTCGGCCGGGTTCCATCGCCAAACGGATCACCTGAATTCCGCGCTACAATCGACGGTCCGCACGGGTCTTTTGGGGAGCATTCCGGGGTTTTTGCATGATAAGCAACGTCGCCTGGCAAGGCGAATACACATTTCTGCTGTCTACTCTAATCCAAAAGGATTTTAAGGTTCGCTACCGCAACATGTCGCTGGGGGTGTTCTGGTCGCTCCTCAACCCGCTGGTCACTATGGCGGCCCTGACTTTTGTTTTTACCCGGATTTTTTCCAGCCCTTCCCGTCAATTCCCCGTCTTTGTGTTGTGCGGGCTGGTTCCTTTCAATTTCTTCACCCTGGCCTGGAGCGCCGCCACCAGTTCGCTGGTCGAGAATGCGTCAATTATGAAACGCGTACCCATCCCGCGCGTGACTGTTCCCATCGCCACCGTCTTGGGCAACTGTGTTCACCTGTTGATTCAAATCGGGCTGCTGCTGTCCTTCGTGCTGGCTTTTGGCAATCGCATCAACTGGTACTGGCTTTGGCTTCCCGTCGTCTGGGGCTTTGAGCTGGTCTTCGTTTGCGGCATGGCCCTCATTACCTCGGCTCTCAACATTTTTGTCCGCGATACCCGCTACGTGGTCGAATCGGTCAACACCCTCCTGTTCTGGTGCGTCCCGATTTTCTATGGGTTTGAGCGCATCCCCCCTCGCTTCGTCGAGCTGTACCGCTACAATCCCATCGCCGCGCTCGTGATGGCGTCGCGCAATATCCTTCTGGACGGCGTCTCGCCCGCTCCCGGGCTGCTCCTCAAACTAGCCTTTGTCTCCGTGCTGGTTCTGCTCCTGGGCCTCCTCGTGTTTCGAAAGCTGGAACCCGGTTTCTACGAGTACCTCTAGACTATGGGCCTCATCGAGTTTGAACACGTATCCAAGGCTTTTTCCCGCACCGGCGGCGCCAGGCTGCTCCGCGCCTATCTCCTCGATCGTCTTCACCATCGCCGCCCCGAGCCGCATTTTGCCTTAAGCGATGTCTCCTTTTCCCTGGAACGCGGCCAGAGCCTGGCCGTAATCGGGCGCAATGGGGCCGGTAAAAGCACGCTCCTCAGCCTGGTGGCCAACCTCTGCCGCCCTACCTCGGGTTCCGTAACCGTGCGCGGCAGCGTCGCCGCCCTCTTGGAATTGGGTTCGGGATTTCACCCCGACCTTACCGGCGCCGAGAACGTCCGCCTCAACGCCTCACTGCTAGGCCTCAGCCGCCACCAGACCGAAGAGCGGTTTGGAAGCATCGTCGAATTCTCCGAGCTGGGCGACTTCATGCTCGACCCCCTCCGCACCTGGTCGAGCGGCATGATCATGCGGCTGGCGTTTTCCGTCGCCATCCATGTGGACCCCGATATCCTCATGATCGATGAAGTCCTGGCCGTGGGCGACCAGCGTTTTCAGATCAAATGCCTAGACCGCATCCTGCGCTTCTGGAATGAAGGCAAGACCCTCCTCTTCGTCTCCCATTTCCCCGAATTGGTGCAGCGCCTCTGCGATAAGGCCATCTGGCTCGATCAGGGCCGCTTGATCCTCTCCGGCTCCCCCGAGGAGGTCCTGGAAGCTTACGCCGCCGACTCCTCCGTCGATGCCTGACCCCCGCCGTCTGGGTGGGGCAGGCGGTTCCGCCTGCCTCTGGAGCCGGACATGCCGCCTTCCGTGGCGCAGACACTCGTGTCTGCCGCGTCCCGACTCCTCGGGACGCTTGGCCTTTGTCTCAGCGCGCCAGCTGAACCACGGCTCCGTATGCCGCAAGCGTCTCATCGGCGGTCAACAGAACCAGTTTCTCCGCCAGCGCTTGCGCCACCAGCATCCGGTCGAAAGGATCGCGGTGATGCCATGGAAGCAGCCCCACCTGCCGCGTGTGCGATGCCGTCAGGGGCAGGCTCTCGAAGCCCTCCCCGGGCAGCCTCTCGGTGAAATCGATGGGCAGGCGCAGTTTTCCCAGGCTCTGCTTGAGCCGGATCTCCCACAGCGAGACGGCGCTGAGGAACACCGTGTTCTCCGGGTCGCGGATCAGCTCCCTGGCTTGGGCCGGCAGCGATGGACTGCCCTCCAGCCACCAAAGCAGGAGGTGCGTGTCGAGCAGCAGCCTCAACTCTGGTCTGATCGACGTGGGCAGGGTTTATCCTGCCGCCGGATTTCAGCCCGGCGGCCCGCGCCCGCCCCCGTAGAGCGGGCCTCCGGCCTGCCACGTCGGCGTCCCCGCCGACGTTCTTCCCGCCCTATTCCTGCCGCACAATCGGCATCCGCCAGCCCGTTCCAAACGCCCGTGAGGTCACCTTGAGCACCGGAGCCGCCTGCTTGCGCTTGAATTCCGCCAGCCGCACCAACCTCGTCACCCGCCGGACCGTCTCCTCGTCGTAGCCCTGCTCGATGATTTCCTCGGCCGACTGGCACCGCTCGATGTGCAGCTCCAGAATCGCATCCAGCAGTTCGTAGGGCGGCAGGCTATCCTGGTCCGTTTGCCCCGGCCGCAGCTCCGCTGAGGGCGCCTTTGTCAGCGTCGCTTCCGGAATGTCCGGCCGCCGCCGGTTGCGCCACCGCGCCACCCGGTACACCATCATCTTCGGAAGATCCGCAATCACCGCCAGCCCGCCGTTCATGTCGCCGTACAGCGTGCAGTACCCCACCGATATTTCCGATTTATTGCCCGTCGTGAGCAGCAGCGAGCCGAACTTGTTCGAGAGAGCCATGAGCAGGTTGCCGCGTATTCTGGATTGAATGTTCTCTTCGGTGACGTCCGGCGCCAGGCCGCGGAACACCTCCGCCAGGGCTTTATCATAGGTCCCCATGATGCCGGAGATCGGTAAAATCAGGGTCGCAATGCCCAGGTTGCGGGCCAGATCCACCGAATCGTCCACGCTCCCCGGGCTGGAAAAACAGGAAGGCATCATGACCCCGTGCACGTTGCCGGGGCCCAGCGCGTCGGCCGCGATGGCCGCCGTCAGCGCTGAGTCGATGCCGCCGGAAAGCCCCAGCACCGCCTTCCGGAAGCCGGTCTTGCGCGCATAGTCGCGGACGCCCAGCACGAGCGCGCTCCAGATCTCGGCTTCGGGTTCGAAATCGTCCTCCGCGATCAAGCCCGCGGCGCCGGCCAGGTCGGCGATCAGCAGATCTTCCGCAAAACCCTTCGCCCGGGCCAAGACGCCTCCCTGTGCGTCGAACACGCCGCTGCGGCCGTCGAAGATGAGGTCGTCGTTGCCGCCTACCTGGTTCACGTAGGCCACCGGCAAGCGGTATTTTCGCGCCAGGTGCCCGAGCATGCTCTCGCGCACAAGCTGCTTGCCGGCCGTGAAGGGAGACGCCGAGAGATTCACGATCGCCTGTGCCCCGGCCTTGGCCAGTTCCTCGATCGGATCCACGTGATACCGCCGCCGGCTCCAGAAATCCCGATCGTTCCAGACGTCTTCGCAGATGCTGATGCCCAGGCGCCATCCGGCCAGCTCCAGAATTTGCGGTCCCGTCCCGGGCTCGAAATAGCGGTCTTCGTCGAAGACGTCGTAGGTGGGCAGCAGCGTTTTGTGAAACACCGGGCCCGCCGCTCCGTCCTTCAACAACACCGCGCTATTGAACAACGGGCGGCCCATGTCGCCCGGGTTGGGAGTGGCTACTCCGATGAGCGCCGGCGGGGCGCCCTTCAATTCCGCCGCCATGGCGTCAAGCGTCGCGCCCGCGCGGCGCACAAAGCCGCGGTTCATGAGCAGATCGCGCGGCAGGTATCCCATCAGCGCCAGCTCCGGCGTTACCACCAGGTCGGCGCCCTGGGACGCGGCGGCGCGGACCCCGCGCACGATCAGTGAGGAGTTTCCGCTCAGGTCGCCCGCCGTGGGGTTAATCTGCAGAAGCGCTATTCGCAAAGCCACTCACCGGAATCAACCGCCGCCCATACCAGGCGGCTCTCCGCCAGTGTAGCAACCCCCGTCTGCTCCGCCGTAGGGGCCGGCATGCCCGGCCCGAGGCCGCTATTGCGACCCGCGCGATAGCAGCATGGTTTTTAAAGTGTGGAAAATGATGAAGAAATCCAGTCCCAGGGACATGTTCTTGATGTAATACAGGTCGTATTCCAGCTTCCGGATCGTGTCCTCGATCGTGTCCCCGTATTTGTAGTTGATCTGCGCCCAGCCCGTGATCCCCGGCCGCACGCAATGCCGCTGGCGGTAAAAGGGGATTTCATTCAATTTCGCCACCAATTCCGGCCTTTCCGGCCGCGGCCCCACTATCGACATTTCGCCCTTAAGCACGTTGAACAACTGCGGCAACTCGTCGATGCGCAATTTGCGCAGCACCCGGCCCACCCCCGTAATCCGGGGGTCGGCCCTCGAAGCCCAAACCGCGCCCGTGTCCGCCTCCGCGTCCCAACGCATCGAGCGAAACTTGTAAAGCGTGAATAGCGCCCCGTTCAGACCCACTCGCTTCTGGCGGTACAGAACCGGGCCGGGCGAAGAGAGCCGCACGGCCAGCGCCGCCAGCAGCATAACCGGAATCGAAGCCACCAGGCCCACAACCGCCACCGTCGAATTGATCACAATCTGGTAAAAAACGCTCTGGGGGCGCGGGCCCATTTCCCCGGAATAGATCAGTTGCGCCGGACGTAGCTCCGTGATGCACATGCGGCCGCATACTCGTTCGTACGCCGTGGCCACCTCTTCCACGTAATACCCCGCCAGCCGAAGTTCCAGCAGTTCGTGGATCGGCATCCGGCTCCGCCGCTCCGACATGCCCACCACGATTCGGTCCGGCTGGGTCGCTTGCACCGCCTCTCGCAAAGCCGGGAGCGGCCCCAGCGACTTTCCCTCGCGGAGAGGATCGCCGTCATCCTCCCGGCCGCCCACGTACCCCGCCACGGCCAGCCCCATCTCGGGGTGTTCTTCGATATGGTTGGCGATGCCGTTGAGCAGCGGGCTGTCGCCTACCAGCAGCATCCGCTCCCGGCCTACCACCCGCAGCGCATAGGAACTGTACAGCACCCGCCACCAGAACAGCGCCGGCATCGCTATCGCGCCCCCCAGGAGCATCAGGCGAATGGGCAGCCGCAGGCTTGCGTCGATGTAGGAAATCAGCCCCTGGAAAAGAAAAGCCACGCCTATCACCAGGCAAAGCTGTTGCGCCAGGGCGATGCGCGACTTCACCCGGATCTGCGAATACAGGTCCTGGAAATGAAGTCCCAGCAGGATGCTCGCCACCACCAGCAGAATCCGCTGCAGGCCGCCATCGTAAAGCAGGAAAACGTCCGGCGCCACTCCCAGCGAAAGATACGCCGCCAGTACGAAGGCCGACGTAACCAACAGAGCCTCGCACACCAGCAGAGTAAAGACGCCGACCGATACGAAAACTCGAAAGAACCGAATCATCCGGGAGCCAATGAAGAATGCCGCCGCCGCCCGTTCTCGCCGGCGCGAGACGCACGCGCGGATTCGTTCTGCGCCGGCGTCTCCTTGCTCGAGACCGCCTAGCTGGGATTATAACGTACTGGGCCCCACTAGCCGCCGGCTGCCTCCGCCATTACCCGCTCTATCGCTTCCACGTAGATGCTTTCCACCACGTCCCATCGATACCGCGATTGGACGTAAACGCGGCCTTGCGCGCCGAGCGCCGTCCGCAGCGCCCGGTCGGCCAGAAGGACCTTGAGGGCTTCGCGAAACTCGCCATAGTTGGTGTACCACAGCCCCCCATTCGATCGCACGCAGTGGCCCGCCAAAACCGGGGAGCGTCCATTCGTCAGCATCGGGCGCGCATGCATCCAGGTCTCCAGCGCGGCCATGCAAAGGCTTTCCAGAGGAGACGGCGCCACGCCTATGTCGGTCATTTCCAGCGCCTGGAACTTGACGTACTCGGAAACGTACCCCGGCGACAATATCTGCGGATGGGGCGCCAGGGGAAGCGTCCGGCGGCCTAGTAACAACAGCGTGATGTCCCCTCTAGCCTCCTCTTTGACGAACTTGAGGAAGAAATCCACCAGCTCGTCGCACCCTTTGCCATTCTCCACCCGGCCCACAAAAGTCAGCACGAGCCTGTTTTCCAACTTCCGGCGAAGACTTTCCCAGGCCGGGTCCGGCTCTCCCGGTTCGGGTTCGCCGATGCCCAAACCGCCTACCCGCCCGGTCGTGCTGGGAAGGTTGAACCGCCGCTGCAAGAGGAACTGCTCTTCTTCCGACAGGAAAACCAGGTGCGGCGTCTGCCGGAATATCTCGTCCAGAATATGCGCGTAAAGAGCCGTCTCGTCGTGCGCCGTGGGTATGAACAGGGCCTTTGATTTCAGGATCGGAAGCGTATGCACGGCCGTGTAGTAGAGGTATGTGTACACCACGAACGCATCGTAATCGCGTTTGTGCGCGCGCACATACTCGACCAGATCCGGCGTATTCGGGCCCTGCAGCCGGATCATTTCGTATTCCTCTTCCGCCGAAAGTTGGGTGAGAAAGATGCGGTCGTAGATCTTATGGAATTCCAATAGCTTCCGTTCTCCCACCGAGCGGAACCGGCGGATGAGCACCCCATTCAACGTCTGCTGGCCTTCCGGCAGCGTATTCTTCCAGCTCAGGTGATCTGTCGCGCAGGTGGTCAGTATTTCCACGGCGTAGCGTTTGACGAGCCTCTCGGCGATTTGCCGGCAATGGCTTTCCGCCCCGCCAGTCATCTGCTCGCCGTATCGCTGGATGATAAACGCAATGCGCGGTTGGGCGCCTTTCATGTGCCTTCCACCTCCTCCGTGAGGGCCACCAGTCGCGCCTCGAGGACCTCCGGGCAGAACGCTTTTTCATAGCGCAGGCGACCCAGCTCCGCCAGGCGGCGCGCAACCGCCGGATCGCCTATGCACTCGTCGATCCCCGCCGCCAGCGCGCCCGCGTCGTAGGTTTCGAAAACCTTCCCGCAGCCGCCGCAGGTTTCCCCCACCGCCGTCGTCGCCCAGGCCACGATCGGAACCCGGAAATACATGGCTTCCACCAGCGGTACGCAGAACCCCTCATGCTTGCTGACGCATAAAAAGACCGACGCCGCCGTGTAATACGCCCGCACTTGGGAAAGCGTGGCCGAAGGCGCCAGGAACAGCCCGTCTTCCACTTCCAGGCTCGCGGCGTGTCGTTTGAGATCTTCCACGTACCCATTTAACGCCGGATCGAGGTTCCCCACCAGAAACAAGCGCGCCGGCTTGGACGACAGCCGGCGATACGCGGCCAGCGTCTCGATCGCTTTGAAGTGGCCCTTGTTGGGACGGAACGCGCCCACAAACAGGATATTCGGGTTCCTGTCGCGATGCGCCCCCGTAATCACGGCGTCGAGCGGCGCCCCCGCCAGTTCCTCAATACGATGCATGGGGGGCATCACCCGGCAGCGTTCCCTCGGAACTCCGAGCCGGATGAACTCCTCCGCGTTGAATTGCGACGCCCCCCACAGGAAATCGATGCGCAACTTCGCCAGCCGCTCGGTCGCCTCCAACCCTTGCAGGCAGGAAAGATAGTAATGCCGCGCATACGGCGCAAAATATTCCGGCGGCGTGACGTTGTGGTACTTGACCACGATCTTGTTCTTCGACCGGGCCAGAATCTTCTCGCCCTCCGGCCAGGCAATCGAATGATGATAAATCAGAATCGCCCGGGAGTCGTCCCAGGCGTCCGCCTCCACCCGCGCCTCCGACGCCATGGAAGCATAGGCGGCGTTCCAACAGCCCGCGAAAACGCGCACTTGGTAGCCCGCGCGCCGCAAAGCGCGGTAGGAGAGCAGCACGTCGTTTCCGATGGCGTCGTCCGGTTCAAACGACGTGATCAAAATGAAAACCCGCGCTCGCGAGCCTGGTGAAGCGGGCGCCCTCGCCTGCCCATCGGTTCTTTCCGGGCCCCTCACGCGCGAGGCTCCTCGCCCCAATCCTCCGGCTTCGACCGGTGCGCTTCTTCCACCAGCTCCAACAGCCTGGTTCGTATCGCGCCGGGGCTGAACGCCGTCTCGTACCGTTGCCGCCCGCGATCGGCCATGGAACGCGAACGCGCCGGATTGTCCAGACATTCTTCTATCGCGCGCGCCAGCGCCACCTCGTCGAATTTGTCGAGAATCGTTCCGCAGCCGCCGCATGTCTCGCCCACGGCCGCGTTGGCCCATGCCACGATCGGCGCGCGGAAGTGCATCGCTTCCACCAGGGGTACGCAAAAACCCTCGTGCTCGCTCACACACAGAAATACCGACGCCATCGCGTAATAGGAGCGCAACTGGGAAAGCGTCACGGAATGCGCCAGGAACACCTCGTCATGAACCTCGAGCGCGCGCGCGTATTGTTTGACGTGCTCCTCATAGCCCGCCAGCAAATGATCGAACGACCCCACAAAGAACAGCCTCGCCGGGCATGCCGTCAAGCGCCGGTAGGCGGCGAATACCTCGAGCGCCTTGGCGTGACCCTTGTTGGGGCGGAATGCGCCCACAAACAGGATGTTGGGGACCCCATCGCGGTACGCTCCCGTGATCACCGCGTCCAGCGGCGCGGCCGCCAGCTCTTCGATGTGATGAATCGGAGGGGCCACCCGGCATCGCTCCCGCGGAATCCCCAAGGCGATGAAGTCTTCGTTATTGTACTGGGAGGCTCCCCACACGAAGTTCACATGCAGTTGCGCCAGCCTCCTGGTAGCTTCCATCCCCTTCACGCAATGCTCGTAATATCGCGGCACGTACGGCTCGAAGAACTCCGGCGGGGTAATGTTGTGGTACTTGATGACGATCTTGTTTTTCGAGCGGCGCAGAATCTGTTCGCCTAAGTCCCATGCGATGGCGTGGTGATAGATCAGAATCGCTTGCGGGTCCCGCCACAGGTCGTCGGCCCCCAGGCGGGACTTGGAAGTTATCCCCGCGAAATCCGCGTGCACGTGCTCGGCGTATATGGCCGTATCGTAGCCGGCCTCGCGCAGGATGCGATACATCCCCAGCACGTCGTTGCCCACGGCGTCATGCGGCTGAAATGTGGGGACCAGAAGAAAAATTCGGAGCGTTGGTCGGCTCAAATCCGCGGTCTCCCCATGACAAGCCCCAATCATACGTCCGGCGCGCCGGGATGGAAATCGCCGTCCGAAGCCCGTTCGCCGAGCAGGAGTTCCATTCGCGCGTTGGTCTTTTCAATGGCCTTGACCAAATCTTCCACGGCCTTGGTCTGGTCCTCCAGCGCGGCTGCAATCTGCTCCTGCGCCGCTTGCAGACTGGGAATCAACCAGAACATGGCGCGTCGCAGGCCGCGCACCGCAACGGCCCCCACCTTGGCCCGCAGCGTGGGCGGGGCCGGCGGCAGCTCGCCGATACGCGCCGCGCTGGCGCGGATGGCCGCCACCCGAACCTGCAGCCGGGAGACTCGCGCCGTCAAGTCGGGCGAAACGATCTTCCGCACGTTGCGCAGAACGGCCTGCTCCCGCTGGCTCTCCACGCGAACGCGGCCGCGAATTTCCGCCATGATCGCTTGAATATTGATTTCCGGACGCGGCGCGGCGCTCATATAGACTGATATTTTGGCACATTGGCCTATGGTGGGGCCAGATAATTCGGGGCCCGCCGCGCCATTGGAAAGGAATGATTAACCCGTGACCGGGCCCCTCGCTCCGCTGTGCGTCGATCTCGACGGAACGCTGATCAAGACGAATACGCTGATCGAGTGCATCCTCGCCCTGATCGCGCGCCGGCCGCTCCTGCTGTTCGCTCTGCCGTTCTGGCTTCTCGGGGGAAGGGCTTATCTGTGGCGCCGCGTAGGTCCCCGCGCGCGCCTCAATGTGGAAGGGTTGCCACATCGGGCCGAAGTCCTCGATCTTATCCGCGCCCGGCGCGCCGCCGGCGGAAGCGTCGTGCTCGTCACCGGCGCGCATAAAGCATTGGCCGCCGCCATCGCCGGTCATGTGGGCGGGTTCACGGCCGTTTTCTCCGCATTTCCTAAGGCGCGGCAAGCGGAGTTGCTGCTGGAGAGGTTCGGGGCGGGCGGATTCGACTATGTCGGCGGTCCTGGCGCGGATAGGCTCCTCTGGCGCAGCGCCCGCAAAGGGTTGCTTGTGGGCGGATCGCCCGGTTTACTCCGCGAACTGCGAAACGCAGGCGGCGACGTCTCCGTTTTGGCGCCGCCAGCGCCCGCGTGGCCCTTGTATCTCCAAGCCCTTCGGCCTCATCAATGGGTGAAGAACCTCCTGGTCTTCGTCCCCTTGATTCTGGCCCACCAGTTGACCCATATGGATTCGCTGCTCCGGGCCGGACTCGCCTTCCTCGCTACCTGCATCGCCGGATCCGGCGCCTACCTTCTCAATGATCTCCTCGACCTGGGAGCCGACCGTCTCCATGCCGCCAAGCGCGGCAGGCCGTTCGCTTCCGGCGGCCTGCCCCTGGAGATGGGCTTGCTTCTGGGTTCGGCCCTCATGGCCGCCGGCTTGACCATAGCATGGCTGGCCCGCCCCGCGGCTGCCGGAACCCTGTGCGCCTACCTTGCCGCGTCTCTTTTGTACTCGATTTGGTTGAAGAAACTCCCGGTCGTGGATGTGGTTCTACTGGCCGGCCTGTACTGTCTCCGTTTGCTGATAGGCGGCGAGGCCTCGGCCATCCCGTTGTCCCCATGGACGGTGGCCTTCTCCATGTTCCTGTTCCTCAGCCTGGCCTTGATGAAGCGTTATTCGGAGCTGCATGGGCTGAAGACGCGCCAGGGCGAAGAGGCGGCCGAAAGAAGAGGGTATGCCGTGGCCGACATGCAGTCCGTCTCCAGCCTGGGCACGGCCAGCGGGATGACCGCCGTATTGGTGATCGCCCTTTATGTCAATGCGGCCGAGGTTCGGACGTTGTACGGCCATCCCAACGTCCTGTGGCTGGTTTGCGTGATTGTACTGCTGTGGATTGCGCGGCTGTGGCTGATTGCCGGCCGCGGCGAATTGGGCGAAGACCCGGTGTTGTTCGCCATAAGAGACCCCTGGAGCGTCGTGTTGGGCGCCTTGAGCGGCCTGGTGTTGCTCCTGGCGCTGTAGTGGCCGGGCGCACCCGCCCGGCTATTGCAGCAGTATCCCCATTTCGGCGCTGTTGATGAAGTCGTAAAACACCTGGCTTACCGTCATGGTGGTGCTCATCAGGTTGGCCCAGTAATCCCGCTCCCATTGCTCCGCGTCCCGCACCAGCAGACAGGCGTATTGCAGAAACGCCGTCAGCTCGGGACCCGAGTCGGCCTGAAACTCCGTTCCGGTCAGCAGACTCATCGCCACTTGCGTCCGACTGGTCCCGGAACTCAATAACGCCAACTGCGCCGCCTCTTCCGCCGCCGTCGGCGTCCGGCGCAGCAGGTTCTGATACAGCAACAGCACGAACTGGTCGTCGGTCGGCGTCCCGTACTTCATCTGATACTCCGTCGAGTTCAGGAAGTTCGTCACCAGTTGCGCCTGGGTGGCCACTCCG
>Ga0181517_10005024_pt1 | contig 11832 bp, 7 predicted proteins | sample PEATcosm2014_Bin_31_FD_119748 | JGI IMG/M metagenome (GOLD analysis project Ga0181517, IMG submission 119748) | Peatland microbial communities from MTU Mesocosm Facility, Houghton, MI, USA - PEATcosm2014_Bin01_30_metaG | ecosystem: Environmental > Terrestrial > Soil > Wetlands > Peat | place... | reverse complement strand
TTTATAATCTATGATCCCCTGTATCAGGGGGAATACCGGATGGCAGATATGAAAGAAAAAGGCCTGTCCAACATTGCGGCGACTCTCTTGAATCTTCTGGGGTATGAGAAACCCGAAGAGTATGATCCGTCACTAATAGAAATAGTTTCCACCGGGAATTGACTATAAAAAAGTTCTATGTTCAACGTAAAGAAATATCTTTTAACGTTGAACATAGAACGTAAAACTTTTTATTTTCCTGTAAATATCGGTTTTCTCTTTTCTAGAAATGCCTTCATTCCTTCTTTCTGGTCCTGCGTGCTGAAACATTGCGCAATACAGCTTACTTCCAGCTTATTGGCATTATCCAGTGGCAAGTCAAAGCCATAATTCATAGCGTTTTTGGCCATCTTCAGAGCGAAAGGAGGAAGCTTGGCCAGTTTCAAGGCAAATTTTCTGGTTTCGTCCAAAAGATTTTCCGGAGGAAATACTCTATTGACGAGGCCTATTTCATAGGCTCGTTGGGCATTAATCTGAATACCGCCGAGAATCATTTCTTTGGCTATGCCCATTCCTACAAGACGCGGAAGACGCTGCGTGCCGCCCCATCCGGGAATGATACCGATTAAAATTTCCGGCTGGCCGAAAACCGCCCTTTCCGATGCAAACCTGATATCGCAGGCCAGTGTAATTTCCGTGCCGCCACCGAGAGCAAAACCATTAATGGCGGCAATGGACGGCTTAGGCATAGTTTCGATGAGCCTTAAAGTACGGTGCCCCAATTCCATCATTTGCTGGCTTTCAATCGTTGTACTGTTTTGCATTTGCGAAATGTCGGCTCCGGCGACGAAGGCCTTATCTCCGGCGCCGGTTAAAATCAGAACCTTGATATTATCATCTTTTTCACAGATTGTCGCAGCATCGAGAATTTCCGTCAATATTTCGGAATTCATGGCGTTTAAAACTTTAGGCCTGTTAAAAGTTATGGTTGCAATTTCTTCTTCAACGTTAAAAAGAATATTTTTGTACTCCATTTGATTCCTTCTTTCTTCAAAAAGATATGGAAACGCTTTAACGCGCGTCTCCATATTTACTGTTTATTTAGCTTTTCTTTTCTTTAATTCTTCCGCCCGCAATTCCTTGCGCAGTATTTTCCCCACGGTGGTCTTGGGCAGTTCTGTGCGGAATTCAACTTCCGACGGCAGCTTGTAAGCAGCCAGATGAGCCTTTCCATATTCAATCATTTCCTCGGCTGTCGCCGTCTGACCCTGTTTGAGAACGATAAAGAGTTTTACATTCTCTCCACGTGTCTTATCGGGAACGCCGATGGAACAGGCCTCTTCCACTTTGGAATTGCCGTAATAGACTTCATCAATATCACGAGGATAGACATTATAGCCACCGGAGATAATCATATCTTTCTTACGGTCTACAATATAAAAATATCCGTCTTCATCCATTGTCGCGATGTCTCCCGTATACATCCAGCCATCCTTCAAAACGTTGGCTGTTTCTTCAGGCATTCCTTTATAGCCCTTCATAACCTGTGGCCCCTTGACGATCAATTCTCCCGGTTTGCCAATGGGCATGTCCGTCACACCGTCATCAAGATCAACAATTCGAGCCAGGGTATCGGAAAGGGGAAGGCCAATGCTGCCAACCTTCTGCTCCCCATTGAAAGGATTGGTATGCGTAACCGGACATGTCTCCGTCATGCCGAAACCTTCGGAGATAAACGTCCCTGTGAGTTTCTGGAATTCATGAATGACCTCCACTGGAAGAGGCGCGCTTCCGGAAAAAGCTCCTTTGATACAACTCATGTCCGTTTTGGCCAGATCGGGATGATTGAGCATGCCAATGTACATCGTTGGAACCATGGGCGTAAAAGTTGGTTTGTATTTCCGAATAGCTTCCAGCAGTGGTTGCGGTTGCGGTTTGGGAATCAGAATCTGATTCCACCCATCGTAAACGGTCAGGTTCATGCTACAGGAAAGTCCGAATACATGGAAATAGGGCAGAGCGCCCAGCATGGTTTCATGCCCTCTTTCAAAGGTCGGAAACCAGGCGGCAATTTGCTGTACTTGCTTGCTAAGATTGGCATGGGTTAGAATAACACCCTTGGATACGCCGGTTGTTCCACCGGTATACTGATACATGGCAATATCGTCTAATGTGAGTTTCACTTTCGGCGGATTGGGCTGATATTTGGAGATGCAATCCATCCAGCGATAGACGTCGGGGGCGGCCTTCACATCAGCGAAGGGAAATTTCTTCAACTTCTTTCCGAGAAACCTTGTGATCGGATTAAGGAAATCGCCAATTCCCATGTAAACGATCTGCTTGATCTTTGTCTTCGGCCGCAAATTTATCATGCGATTGCCGAGGGCATCAAGAGTAATGAGCACCTTGGAATCGGAATCGGTAAACTGATGCTCCAATTCCGGATCAGAATAGAGGGGATTATTCATAACAGCGATGCCGCCTATTTTCAAAATGGCATAGTATGCGACAACGCACGGAATAGAGTTGGGAAGAAGAATCGACACGGCATCCCCTTTTTTGATACCGAAATCCGTAAGGCAGGTCGCAAAACGGTCAACCTGATCCTTGAATTGTCGGTATGTCATCTTGTATCCAACAAATATCATAGCTGTGTCATTGGGAAAATCCTTTGCCGCTTTTTCAAGATAGTCAGGCATGGTCAGTTCTTCGTACGTGATGTTTTCCGGAACGCCTTTTTCATAGGATTTTAACCAGGGTTTGCTCTCATAACTTATACTTGCTGCCATTGTTCGATGCTCCTCCTTTTATAATTTTTGGAAATGCACGTATTATACTCCGATATCGGCTAAATTAAAACACATTTTTAATTTTTTATAAAAAAAGCCCGTCCTTGATTAAGAACGGGCTTTGATAAATAAATTTATTTTGTTAATAATTACTTAAGTCGCGCAAGTATCAACGGGAGCTTTTGTTTCTTCCATTCCCATAGCCTTAAGAACTATTTCGGAAATATCCAACGCGACCATCTTTTCCGACTGCTGTTTGTCTTTGATTCCGTCTGAAAGCATGGTCAGACAGAACGGACAGCCGACAGCGATCGTACCGGCATTGGTTGCGATAGCCTGATCAGTGCGCGCGTTGTTGATGCGCTCTCCCTCTTCTTCCATCCACATTCTGGCTCCGCCGGCGCCGCAACAGAAGCTCTTAGACAGATTTCTTTCCATTTCGGCAAGCTGCACGCCGGGAATAGCGTTCAAAATACTGCGCGGCTGAGCGTAAATGTTGTTATAACGGCCGAGGAAGCAGGAATCATGATAAGTGAATGTTCCATCAAGCTGCTTGTTGAATTTAATCTTACCTTTAGCGATTAAATCAGCGATAATTTCAGTATGATGGTAAACTTCATAGTTACCGCCAAAGTTGGGGTAATCTTTCTTAATGCAGTTATAACCGTGCGGACAAATGGCTATAATCTTTTTCACGCCATAGCCGTTCATTACTTCGATATTGGCCTGTGCCTGCGACTGGAACAGATAATCGTTACCGCCGCGCATAGCCGAATCGCCGCAGCAGCTTTCTTCATTTCCCAGAATACCGAAACTTACTCCGGCCGCCTGCAGAATCTTGGCAAAGGCAACGGATATTTTTTTGCCGCGGTCATCAAAAGAACCGGAGCATCCTACATAGAAAAGATATTCCACGTTGGGATCTTCAGCCAGAGTTTTCACGCCAAGTTCCTTTGCCCAGTCGGCGCGCAGATGAGCTCCGATGCCCCATGGGTTGGAGTTGTTTTCCATATTGCGGTAAGTCAACTGAAGTTCCGGAGCAAAATCCGCTTCGGTCAAAACCTTATAGCGGCGCATATCGATAATTTTCTGAACATGTTCAATGGAAGCCGAGCAGTTTTCCATACAATACATACAATTGGTACAATCCCAAAGTTCATGCATACTAATGACTTCACCAACGAGAGCTTTTTCCGGTGCAGCGCCTTCAGCAGCCTCAGCAGGAGCCTGTGCCTCGGCACCTTCAGCACCTTCGACTGCGGGAGCGACGGCTTTGGCAGCCGCAAGTGGAGCTTTTTCCAGCCAAAACGTCTTAATATCCTGAACTAATTTCTTTGGGGATAAATGCTTGCCGGTAAGATAAGCCGGGCATCCGTCCTGACAACGTCCGCACTTCGTACAGGCGTCGGCATCAAAAATCTGTTTCCAGGTAAATTCTTCAAGTTTAGACACACCGAAGGATTCCTGATTTTCAATATCACGAATCGGCTCAACGTATCCGGTCGGTTTCAGAGAAATAAAGAAATGATTGGCTGTAGTCGTAATAATGTGCAGCAGCCGCGAATAGGGAATGTAAGCGATAAAACCCAAAGCAAAGAAAGTATGCGTCCACCAGGTGATCTTATGCAAAGTTTTTGCGGTCTCAACATCCATGCCGGCAAGCATATAGGTGGCAATGCCCCAACTGACAAACCTGACCCATTCCCATGGAGTTTCCTGATAAGTTACATGGATTCTCAAGGCGCTGATGAAAAACCCTGTAACAACGATGCCCAGAATGAGGAGCAATGCGATAGCATCATCAGCCGTATTATCTGACTTGCCTTTATAGCCAAGACGGTCAGGCTTAAGCACATAGCGGCGGAAAAAAGCAAGCAGTACACCGATCAGTACACAAAGACCAAAAGTTTGCATCATGCAAGCGAAAACCAGATAAAAGGCGCCTCGATTAAATGACCAGCCAAACAAAGGCTCGGTTATGTGAAATTCGCCGGCATCGAAAGCGGCTCCGAAAATTAAAACAAAGAAACCAAAAAATATAAGGCCGTGCATAATGCCTGGATAAGCGTCTCTCCATGTTTTTATTTGCAAAAATCCGTTTAAAATGAGTGATTTTATCCTTGCCGGAAGGTCGTCCCAGCGGATTTCTTCCTTGCCCATCGCTTTCCACAGGGTCCATCGTCGGTAAACACCGTAAGCAAATATTGCCACTGCCACAGCAGTCAAAAGAAAGAGAAACGGCTCAAAACCTTGAGCGTTCCAGAAAACTTCGCGGCCTTCATTTCCTATTCCTATTGGGATTGTCTGTTCCATTTATCCTCCGAATATTGAGGGTGATATGACTTAATTAATTTTGCCCCCAAGTCTGCGTTTGTTACTTTGAATATCAAATATTCTAAAAATTTTAACTACCAATTAATTCTGCCTGTTTCTAATTTCCGGTAACAGCCGACAAGCCGGCCGTTACCGGAAACTGTTTTCCTTGCAATATCTTAGGCCATCAATTTCTTGCAGGCGCTGGTCAATTCGGGAACAACCTTGAAAAGATCATCCACTACACCGAAATCGGCTTTGGTAAAGATGGGAGCTTCCGCATCCTTATTAATAGCCACGATGCACTTGGATGAGCTCATGCCTGCCAGATGCTGAATCGCTCCGGAAATTCCGCAGGCTATGTACAGATTGGGAGAAACAACCTTTCCTGTCTGTCCAACCTGATCTTTCTGCGGTCTCCAGCCGGCATCAACAGCCGCGCGGGAAGCACCGACCGTACCTTTAAGCACCTCAGCCAGCTCTTCCAGAATCTTGTATTCATCCGGACCTTTCATGCCGCGTCCGCCGGATACGATGATGTTGGCTTCAGTCAAGTCGACTTTGCCGCTGGTGTCTTTCTGAACTTCCAGAACTTTGCTCTTCGGAGCATCAACAGCCACATCCACTTTTGTCACAGCGCCGGCTTTGGCATTTTCCACAGCCGCGAATACGTTGGGACGAAGGGATGCCATCGCCGGAGTGGTATTGAATGCCACTTCGCCGAAGCACTTGCCGGCATACATCGGACGGGTGCAAACCAATTTGCCGCCGTCAATCTTTACATCCGTGCAATCCGTGGCCAGACCACCGGCCAGCTTGGCAGCCACGCGGGCGGAAAGATCCTTGCCCTGAACGGAGGCGCCAAACAGTGCGATAGCCGCATCGTTATCTTTTAATATTTTGGCGGTGACCTGAGCGTGCGCTTCGGTAACATAGGGTTCCAAAGCGGCGTTGTCGCCGACAAAAACTTTATCCACACCGAACTTAGCCAGTTCAGCAGCCAAACCTTCTATACCTGAACCAAGCAGAATAGCGCAAACTTCATCTCCCGACTGATCAGCCAGTTTTCTGGCCGCGGAAGCAAGCTCAAAACTTACTTTACGCAGGGCGCCGTCTCTTTGTTCTGCAATTACAAATACTCCTTTTGCCATTTTTCAATCCTCCGCTTTTAAATTAAATAACTTTAGCTTCTTCCCTGAGACACCGGGCCAATTCCGCCGCCTTCTGCGCTGCATCATCACCGCAAATTATCTTGCCGGCTGCTCGGGCTGGGGGCGGAATAACTTTGGCTACTTTGGCTTTCACATCTGTGGCGATTCCCAAAGCTGCCGCGTTTTTCACGTCCACCGGTTTTTTCTTGGCTTTCATAATACCGGGAAGCGACGCGTAGCGGGGTTCGTTGAGACCTTTCTGCGCCGTTACCACGCAGGGTAAGCTGGTTTCTATCGAGAGTTGTGCTCCTTCAATCGGCCGGATTACTTTTACGGAAGATCCGGCAAAATCCAATTTAGTGACCAGAGTCAACTGAGGCAACCCGAGAGCTTCGGCCAGCATTGCTCCGACCTGACCGGAGTCATCATCGATGGCGCGCTGTCCACAGAAGATAATGTCATGGGGAAGGCCCTTAATAGCAGCGGCCAGAGCTGATGCCGTAACAAAAGCATCGGCATTATCCAGAGCGGGATCACTGATATGAATGCCTTTATCCGCGCCCATGGCCAGAGCGGTTCTGATTGTTTCCATTGCCCGCGCCGGTCCCAGGGAGATTATCGTCACGTCTCCGCCGTTTTTTTCTTTCAGCTTCAGAGCCTCTTCCACACCGTATTCGTCATAAGGATTCATGACCCACTTAATCTGGCCATCTTCGATTCCTGATCCGTCAGCTTTTACTTTGATCTGGGCTTCCGTATCCGGTACCTGTTTTACGCATGCGATAATATTCACTTTGTCCAACCTCCTTCTTCTGCATGTAATTCTTCGGGAGAAAAACACGCATTTTTATTTTTTCTCTATTTTTACAAAAAAGGTCCGATTCCCTTCTCTTTAAAGAGAATCGGACCTTGATTTTACAGCCTGTTTTTGACGATATCGTCAACCACAGAGGGATCTGCCAGCGTGCTGGTGTCACCCAGGTTGCCAATGTCATTGGCGGCAACTTTCTTCAAAATTCTTCTCATGATCTTGCCGCTGCGTGTTTTGGGAAGACCATCCGCCCATTGAATCTTATCCGGTGTCGCGATAGGTCCGATTATCGTGCGGACATGAGCGATAAGTTCTTTCTTCAACGCATCAGTCTTCTCCACACCTGTCTTCAGGGTAACGTAAGCGTAAATGCCCTGGCCTTTGATGTCATGCGGCATGCCGACAACCGCGGCTTCCGCGACAGCCTTATGCGCGACCAGCGCGCTTTCAACTTCGGCGGTACCCATGCGGTGACCGGAAACATTGATAACATCATCAATACGGCCTGTGATCTGATAATAACCATCTTTATCACGGCGGCAACCGTCACCCGTTACATAGTAGCCGGGGAACTGCTCAAAGTAGGTTTCCTGGAATCTCTTGGGATCGCCGTAAACGCCTCTCATAATTCCGGGCCATGGCACCTTGATGCAAAGAGCGCCGCTTGCTTCGGTGTTGGTGAATTCTTTTCCTTCATCATCCACCAGCACAGGCTGCACACCAAAGAACGGCAGTGTGGCCATACCGGGTTTGATTTCAATCGCGCCGGGCAGCGGAGTAATCAGAATTCCGCCTGTTTCCGTCTGCCACCAGGTGTCCACAATGGGGCATTCGCCGCGGCCGATAACATTATAATACCAGTTCCATGCTTCGGGATTAATCGGCTCGCCGACTGTTCCCAGAGTCTGCAGACTGGAGATGTCGCATTTCTTCACGAAATCATCGCCTTCTTTGGCAATCGCGCGGATGGCCGTCGGAGCGGTGTAGAAAATGTTGACCTTGTATTTTTCCACGACCTGCCAGAAACGGCTGTAAGTCGGATAGTTGGGAACGCCTTCAAACATAACGGAAGTTGCGCCGTTGCAAAGAGGCCCGTAAAGAATGTAGGTGTGACCCGTGACCCAGCCCAGATCGGCTGTGCACCAGTAAACGTCACCGTCGTGATAATCGAAAATCATCTTTTGAGTGTAAGAACCGTAAACCAGATAACCGCCCGTGGTGTGCATAACGCCCTTGGGTTGTCCGGTGGAACCGGAAGTATAAAGGATGAACAGAGGATCTTCAGCATCCATCCATTCCGGTTCACATTTGGCGTCAGCTTTGGCCATTTCTTCGTGCCACCACTTGTCGCGGCCGGCAGTCATTTCACACTTAATCTTATCACCGACTCGCTTGACAACAATAACGGCCTTTACGGACGGCGACTGTGTCAATGCTTCATCAGCTATTGTTTTTGCGGGAACAGCTTTGTTGCCGCGGAAAGTTCCGTCGCAGACAACCAGTACCTTGGCTTCGCCGTTGACAATTCTGTCTCTCAGCGCGTCGGCGCTGAATCCGCCGAAAACGATGCAATGAACTGCGCCGATACGTGAGCAGGCCAAAGCGGCAATTGCGAGTTCCGGAACCATCGGCATATAAAGACAAACGCGGTCGCCCTTCTTTACGCCATTGGCCTTCAGAACATTGGCGAACTTGCAGACCTCTTCATGCAGCATCTTATAGGTCAATCCCTTCTCTTCACCCGGCTCATTGCCTTCCCACTGAATCGCAACCTGATTGCCGCGTTTCTCGAGGTGCCTGTCCAGACAGTTGTAAGAAACGTTGAGTTTGCCGCCTTCAAAAAACTTTACAAAAATGGGACCTTTCTTGATATCAAAATTATAGTCCATTACCTTGTCCCACTTCTTGAACCAGGTAACCTGCTGCTCGGCAACTTCAGCCCAGAATTTCTCAGGCTCTTCAACTGATTTCTTCCACATTGTGTCATATGCTGCTCTACCGGAAACCCAAGCTTTCTTTTTCGCTTTTTCCGGAATCGGATAGATATCCTTTAATTTAACTTTTCCTGCATCCGCCATGATAATTTATTCCTCCCTATTTTTTTGATTTAAACGTTTTACATCGCCTTGATAACGGCAAAACAAATTCCCTAACTGCTGATAATACATATATTTTTGAATAGAAGTCATAACTTGACCGCAAGTCATATCTGCCTTGCGTTTCCCCTACCTTAAGATGACCCTGATGTCAAGAAATATTTAAAAATCTTGTGCGTCTTGTTTTCCTGTCCCGACCGGACAGTTATATATCACCCGATTTCACATTGCCGGCAATAAACACGGCAAATCTTATTTTTATAAAATATCCGATATTTACGAATTTATTTATTTCTATTTCCTGTATTTTAAAGTGCCGTTAAACCGCAGCGGCTCTAGTGAGCGATTTTTAGTTATTTTAAATCATCTGACTCCCTTAAATTTACCTTGACAAAACCTTTTATCCGGTGTTATTTTTAACACGGCGTATTTTGACCCGAGGTTTATGGAAATTTCTGTAAATCGCAAAATAGGCTTAGAAGTGGCAGAAGTCGCTTTTAGAAAATACCCGTTTTCTTGAGGCGGAAGTTATTGACTCTCTTTTATTAAGGAGGAAAGAATGAAGAAATTTTGGTTAGTTTTGTTGTCACTGGGGCTGGTTATGGCCTTTAGTGTGTCAGCCTTCGCGGTTGACGTTAAAGTTGGCGCCGAATATTATGTCGGCGGATTGTATTTAAATAAAATTGCAGTAGATGATGGTTTCCAGGATAGTGCTTTTCGCGCGAGAATCGGATCAGAGAATCCCAGCACGGCGTTCTTTTACCAGAGACTGCGCGTAGGCACGGATTTTGTCGTATCTCCCTGCTTGAAACTGGTAACTCAGTTTGACGCGTTGGAAAGAATCTGGGGCGGCGCAAGGTCCAACACGTTCGGCATTGACACAATGGGCGGCAGCATAGTTGGTATTGGCTCAGCTCCGACTGCCTCTGAATCCTTAGGAACAAGGGCGGAAACCGAAAACATCGCCTTCAGACTGATGTACATTGATTACACCTCACCCATCGGTCTCTTCAAGGTTGGTTACCAGGAGGATTACGTCTGGGGAACAGCGTGGGGAGACAGAGGCTCTGGAGTTCCCGCAGGCCAGATTATGTATATGATGCAGTCCGGACCTTTCGTTGGTTTGATAGATTATGCCAAAGAACAAGACAACAGCCACAGCGCTGTTACCTCCAGTTCCTATAACATAATTGAACAGATCAATGCATCGAGAACCGACAGAGACGCAGACTCTTACCGGATAGCCGGCATTTACAACTTCAAGGGCGGCGAAACCGGTCTTCTCTTCCTCTGGAACCGTGACGCATCAAACAGGGGTATAGCAAGTGGCGCTTACCTACAGAACATTTTCTTGTTAGATCCTTATGTTAAGGCTAAGATTGGTCCTGTCGCTATCCAGGCAGAACTTCTGTGGTTCACTGGTGATGCGATGAAACCTGAAGGTACCGGAAGTGCATTTAGCCAGACAGTTAATGTAGATCATCTTAACGCATTTGTTGATGCGACAGCCAACTTCGGCATGTTCTATGCCGGCGGTTCTGTTGCATACGTTCAGGGCCAAAATCCCAATGACACTAACAAGCTCGAAGGCGGAGTTGCTCCGCTTAGCGGCGGTTTGGATTGGAATCCCTGCTTGATTATGTTCAACACTCAAACCATGGGCTACTGGGTAGGCGGTATTGCTGGTCACAGCCAAAGCGTGCTTGACGACGAAATGATGAATGCCTGGTTCGGCCAGTTAAGAGGTGGTGTAAAACCCACTCCTCAGTTGGATATCATGGCTTCAGTTTCTTACGCGCAGGCTGATCAGAACGGAATTGCATACTCTTCTAGCGGAACGTCGATCGGTACGATTCCCGGCAAAACCTATGGTACAGAAATTGATGTTACCGGTACCTACAAAATCACCAACAACCTGTCCTATATGCTGGGCGCAGGTTATTTCTTCACCGGCGATTATTTCAAGGGTGTGAATAATGGTATAGGTGGCGGCGCCAAAGTTACCGATGATTTCACAATCATCAACAAACTTACTCTTAACTTCTAAGAGTGCCGTTGTTTAACTTTTAAACTAAAACCCCGGGAGGGCGGGTAACCTCCCGGGGTTTTTTTAATGCCTTTTGACTAATCACGGTAGAATGTGCTAAATAAAATCAGATTGACTATGCGTTGCTGCACTTGAGCGTATCCTCCCCTGGCGGAGGTGTCACTATGTAACTCAAGTGGATAAAGTCAGCACGGCAAAAAATGGTAAGATATTGAAATAAGGAAGCACACCATCAACAAAATTTCTGGAAATACGACAGGATTGCGCGCCGCGCAAATCAAACAAATAGAACGCCTGGGCCACAAAGGTATCCCGCCGGAAACTATCATCAGTCATGATCTTGCCCGGCAGCTATCCTTTCTCTCGCGCGATATTAACCGGCAAATCGGCCTGCTTATCAGCCGCAAAGGAGAAATCACCACTGTCATAATCGGCGACCACAAAGGAATTTTAATACCAAATCTCGAAGGGTTCCGGTCTTCTTCGCTGCGTTTTAAAGGATTGCGGCTTATTCATACACATTTAAACAGAGAAGAACTCTCCGATGAAGATTTAACCGATTTATCCCACCTGCGGCTCGATCTCATAGGCGCGCTGGAAGCACATGAGGACGGTTCTCCCGGGGCACTGCACTGGGCGCACCTCG
>Ga0181517_10005022_pt1 | contig 11841 bp, 9 predicted proteins | sample PEATcosm2014_Bin_31_FD_119748 | JGI IMG/M metagenome (GOLD analysis project Ga0181517, IMG submission 119748) | Peatland microbial communities from MTU Mesocosm Facility, Houghton, MI, USA - PEATcosm2014_Bin01_30_metaG | ecosystem: Environmental > Terrestrial > Soil > Wetlands > Peat | place... | reverse complement strand
CAAGGTCATTCACTCGGGTGTCGGATCGATCACCGAGAGCGATGTGCTTTTGGCGACGGCTTCCAACACCATCATCATCGGCTTCAACGTTCGCCCGGAGCGCAAGGCAGCAGAGCTTGCCAACCAGGAGAACGTGGAAATCCGGCTGCACTCGATCATTTACGAGTTGCAGGACGAGATCCGCGCAGCCATGATGGGCCTGTTGGACCCGACCTTCAGGGAGAACTATGTGGGCCGCGCCGAAGTGGTTCAGGTTATCCGCATTCCGAAGATCGGCACCATTGCCGGTTGCAGGGTGCAGGATGGCGTGATCCGCCGCGACTCGGAGATCAAGGTCATGCGTGGCGGCGAACAGGTGTTCAAGGGCAAGATCGGTTCGCTCAAGCGCTTCAAGGACGATGCCCGAGAAGTCACCAACGGCATGGAGTGCGGTATCGGCGTGCATGGCTTCAGCGAGATCAAGGAAGGCGATCTCATCGAGGCGTTCTCGACCGAGAAGATGGCCGCCGATTTGGGCGCGCTGACTTCATCCAAGAGTTAACTCAACGCAGCTTCAAATCAAACGGCCCGTCTCTCGAAGGAGAGGCGGGCCGTTTGATTTTGGGCGTGCGGATGCGACGGAGGCGGCCTGGGCCCCGAGATTTACAATTGGCCCACCATGTTCGCTACCGTCGATCCTTCGCCTCTGCTGATCTCACTGGCCACGACCTGCGTGGCGACGGCAGCGACGTTTTTGCTGGGGCTGCTAGCGGCGCGGTTCATGTATGCGGTGCGCGGCAGGGCGCGGACCTGGCGAGCCTGGATTGACGGCGTGCTGACGCTTCCCTTGGTGCTCCCGCCCACGGTGGTGGGGTTCTTTCTGCTGCTGCTGCTGGGGCGCCGCAGCCCGGTCGGCCAGTTGCTGGAACAGGTCGGCATCACCATCGTGTTTTCGTGGCCGGCGACAGTGATTGCGGCAACAGTAGTGGCGTTTCCGCTGATGTACCGGACCACGCTGGGCGCGTTCGAGCAGGTGAATCCGACCCTGCTGGATGCGGCGCGGACGCTGGGCGCATCGGAGGGCGTGGTCTTCTGGCGGGTGCTGCTGCCCATGGCCGGCCCAGGCGTGCTGGCGGGGACGGTGCTGGCCTTTGCGCGCGCACTGGGGGAGTTCGGCGCGACCCTGATGCTGGCCGGCAATATTCCGGGACGAACGGAGACGATGCCGCTGGCGATCTTTTCCGCAGCCGAGGGCGGAGATATGCGGGTGGCCTACTTGTGGGTGGCGCTGATCGTGCTGGTGTCGCTGGCGATTATTCGGCTGCTGAATCTGCGCCCTGGATGGGGCAAGAAAGCCCGCCGCGGTTTGCCTGCCGCAGCAGAGCTTGCCCCGTTGATGGCCTCGCCATCCGTCGGCCGAGGCTCGCGAGGGCACTCAACTATGCGGCTGGAAGCCGACGTGGTGAAAGAGCTGGACGGCTTCACGCTCGAAGTGAAGGTCGCGGCAGGCGGGGGGGCGGTTGGTTTGCTGGGCGCATCCGGCGCGGGAAAATCGATGACCCTGCGCATGATTGCGGGCATTGTGAATCCGTCGCGGGGCAGGATCCGGCTGAACGGGCGCGTGCTGTTTGACAGCGCAAGCGGCGAGAATGTGCCGGCGGCGCGGCGCAGGATCGGCGTGGTGTTCCAGGACTACGCGCTGTTTCCACGCATGACGGTAGCGGAGAATGTGGAATTCGGACTGCTCGGCAGGCCGAAGCCGGAGCGCCGCAGGCTGGCATTGGAGCAACTCGAGCGGATGCACATTGCGGAGCTGGCAAACCAGCTGCCAGTCGCAATTTCAGGCGGGCAACGCCAGCGGGTGGCGATTGCGCGCTGCATGGCCACCGAGCCGGACGCGCTGCTGCTCGACGAGCCGTTTGCCGCGCTCGATCCGCACCTGCGCAGGCAAACCGAAGAGCAATTGCGCGAGGCGCTCAGCGGCTTCGAGGGCGCGGTAGTTTTTGTGACCCACGATATGGAAGAGGCTTTCCGCTTTTGCAACGACCTGCTGGTGCTGGACCATGGGCGGGTAATCGCCAGCGGACCGAAGCATGACCTGTTCGAGCGGCCGGGAACGGTCGCGGCGGCCCGCTTGACCGGCTGCAAGAACATCGCCGCGGCCCGCCGTGTGGGCGCTCACCGGATCGCGGTAGATGCGTGGGGATGCCAACTGGAGACCGCGGACGAAGCACCCGGGGAGATGACCCACGCGGGAATGCGCTCGCACCAGCTCCGCGTGCTTGGGAACGGTTTGCCGAGCGAGGGAACGAATACCTTTCCCTGCTGGCTGGTGGCGAGCAGCGAAGCGCCGCACGAGATGACGCTCTATCTGCGCCTGCACAACGCGCCGCAAGCGGGAGACAAGCCGCATTTGCAAGCGGATGTTCCCAAGGAAATGTGGCGCGCGCTGCGGGACGAAGCGCAGCCTTGGCAGTTGATGCTGGACCCTGCGCGGCTGTTATTGCTGGAAGGGTAGAGGAAAGTCCCTATTCCACGGGAGCGACGCGCTCCATCAGTCCCAGTTTGCGCGCCATGCGTTCGGTAATGCGCAAAGGAATCTGCTCTTCCCTGCCTAGCGTCAGGACGATGAACTTCTGCCACATGAATCTCGTCCTGCCGAAGGTGATTTCATTCCAGGGAATGCACAGCGGAGCATGGCCGGGGCGAAACAGGAAGATCACCGAGAGATAAAGGGCATCCGTGGCGGAAATCATACGGACTACGCTGCTGTAATGCCCCCAGAACCGCCAATAGACCGAATAGAACCACGGCCCGGCCTGCAGGGTCTCTCCGGACGGTTCCGATTGCGCGGTGAAACGCCTGGATAGGGAGCGCCAGCCGCTCATCGCGCCAATCAGAGAACAGAGCAAGAACCAGAAAGCCAGGGCCGCCAGGAAGGATCCGGGCAGAATCAATGCGTTGAATGTCGAGACGTGTTCTTGCACAATACACCTCGCAGTTCAATCAATGGACGAATATTGTCCGGTCCGCGCCCGAAAGACTCTCCGCGTGGTTCCGACGCGGGAAAGCTGCCGCCTACACCCCCACCGGGAACGGCTTGGACTCGGCATCGTGGTCGGAGGCGGGAGCGCCACTGCGCCAGCGCTCAAAACGGCCCTGCAAGAGACTCATCAAGCCGGTGTACCAGTAGCCGACGACGAAGAGAATCAGGAACGGCGCGGTGAAGAAGTTGTTGTTCGTGAAGGTGTACAGGATGGCCAGGAAGAAATAGGCTCCGATCACCATCTCGATCCAGGGGGCCAGCACCAGGCGCTTCCGGTACTTGTTGGCCTGGGACTTCTCGCCCTTCTTGGTGACGCGGAACTTGGGAGTGCGCACAAAGGCGCTCTTGACGCCGAAGATGGCCTCCATGACCGCCTTGGAGTTGGTAACGGTCAGGCCGATGCCCAGAGCCATGAGAAATGGCATGTAGAAAAGCGTGCGCTTCCACTTCCCCGGATAGAGAATCTGCTGGCTGGCAAGATAGAAGACGGCGATGGAGAGCGTGGACGCGGTAAAGAGCGGCACGTCGAAGAGCAGCATCTGAAACCAGCCCTGGTAGGAGCGGATGATCATGGCAGGCATCAGCATCACCGTCATGATCACCATCAGCGGATAACTGAGGTTGGCGGTGAGGTGGTAGACCGACTCGATCTTCTTGGTGCGCGGGATATTCGACTGGAAGATCCGCGGCATCAGCTTGATGGAGGTCTGGATCAGGCCCTTGGCCCAGCGCGCCTGTTGGGTTTTGAAGGCGGTCATCTCGATGGGGAGTTCCGAGGGGCATTCGACCTCGGGCAGATACTTGAAGCGCCATCCGGCCAACTGCGAGCGGTAGCTGAGATCGGTATCTTCGGTGAGGGTGTCGTGCTGCCATCCGCCGCCGTCGACGATGGCCTGGCGACGCCACATGCCGGCAGTGCCGTTGAAGTTGAAGAACTCGCCGGCGCGGGAGCGGGAACCCTGCTCGATGATGAAGTGCGCGTCGAGCAGGATGGCCTCGATCTGGGTCAACATGCTGTAGTCGCGATTGATGTGGGTCCAGCGGGTCTGCACCATTCCGACTTCGGGCTCGGCGAAGTGGTGGATCACTTTCATGATCCAATCCTTCCCTGGCGTAAAGTCGGCGTCGAAGATGGCGACGAACTCGCCCTTGGCGACATTCAGGCCCTCATCGAGCGCGCCGGCCTTGTAGCCGTGACGGTTGGTGCGATGAATGTAGACGATGGGATGGCCCAGGGCGGCGTACCGCTCCACAATGTCGACCGCCACCTGCTGGGTTTCATCGGTGGAGTCGTCGAGCACCTGGATTTCCAGCCTGTCTTTGGGGTACTCCATCGCGCAGACGGATTCGATGAGCCGGTCGATGACGAACTGCTCGTTGTACATGGGCAACTGGATGGTGACCCGCGGCAACTCGTCGAAATGCTTTGGAGGATTGGGGTTATAGTTCTTGCGGTACTTGTAGTACTGGTAGCACATGGTGTAGCGGTGCACGCCATAGATGGCCAGCACGATCATGACCGCGAAATAGGGGATAAGAAAGCCCAGGTCGAACCAGTTCAGGTGATAGAGCCCCTGAAACGTCTGATCGGCATAATGCGATTTGAGGTAGTGGCGCAGGCCGTTCTGGGGGGCAAAGAGCAAGTACGCGGCCACCTGCCGCGACTGCAGGGGAAGCAGGCAGGCGGCAGAATTCAAACTGGTTACGAACGGAGCGAGCAGGGTAGTGCCTCCACAATCTCAAGTACAAAAATTGTACGCCAAGCAGGGCTATGGCTGCTTTAACGACGCGCGTGGCACAGCGGTTGCACTGCGCAGGGATGCCGCAAAAAGACCAGGGCCCGGGCCTGAAGGCCCATGCTCCCTCCGTAAGACTCTAACTGCGGCTAAACTCCCATGCTGGTCCTCGGAGCAGAGGAAGAAGCGCAGCGCACGCAGCCGATGATTCTGCGCCGGTTACAGCAGCACTCTGTGGCAAATGCGGTGGCCTGAACCGCAAAGCGATGCAGCTTTGTTCCCAAATGGCACGCTATCCGCTGGTTTGACGCGGGCTTTTTGGGACATATCGGGGCCGTCGCACTTGCCACCTCCGTTACAATAGACGGAAGCTCCTGCCGCGCCAAAGGCTCAAGTCTTCGTTCCGCCAGGAGCACCCGAGCATATGCTATCCAAAAACCTTCCCGAAGCCCTTACTTTCGACGATGTCCTGCTGATCCCCGCATACAGCGATGTGGTGCCAGTGCAGGTCAGCACGCAGACTCAACTGACCCGCGACATTACACTGAACACTCCGCTGCTGTCTTCCGCGATGGACACCGTAACGGAGTCGCGCATGGCCATTGCGATGGCCCAGTCGGGGGGCATTGGGATTGTGCATCGCAATCTCTCGATTGCCGACCAGGCCGGCGAGATCGACAAGGTGAAGCGGTCGGAGAGCGGCATGATCGTGGACCCTGTAACCATCGGTCCCGACCAGCTGATCGCCGACGCGCTCGAAGTGATGCGGCGCTACAAGATTTCAGGCGTGCCGGTTACGCGCGACAAGAGGCTGGTTGGCATTTTGACCAATCGCGATCTGCGCTTCGAAACGCGGACCGATATTCCTGTTGTTGACGTAATGACCAAGGAAAACCTGATCACGGTTCCGGTTGGCACGACGCTGGAGGAAGCCGAGCTGATTCTGCACAAGCACCGCGTGGAGAAGCTGCTGGTGGTGGACGATCAGTACAACCTGAAGGGCCTGATCACGGTCAAGGATATTCAGAAGAAGCTGAAGTATCCCAACGCGAGCAAGGACAACCAGGGACGGCTCCGGGTGGGCGGCGCGATTGGCGCTACCGGCGACTTTCTGGAGCGGGCCGCCGAACTGGTGCGCGCGCGCGCCGATGTGCTGGCGATCGATTCTGCGCACGGGCACTCCTCGCGCGTGCTGGCAGCGGTGCGGGAAGTGAAGAAGGCGTTTCCACACGTGGGCCTGCTGGCCGGAAACGTGGCCACCTATGACGGCGCAATGGCGCTGATCGATGCGGGCGCGGACGCGATCAAGGTGGGCATCGGTCCCGGATCGATCTGCACAACGCGCATGGTTACGGGCGCGGGCATGCCACAGGTGACGGCGATTTCCGAGGCGTATCGGGCGGCGAAAGAGCACGGAATTCCCGTGATCGCCGATGGCGGAATCAAGTACTCGGGCGAAATTACCAAGGCGATTGCCGCGGGCGCCAGCTCGGTGATGATCGGGTCGCTGTTTGCCGGCGTGGATGAGAGCCCGGGCGAGACGATTCTGTACCAGGGCCGCAGCTTCAAGACCTATCGCGGCATGGGATCGCTTTCGGCCATGAGCCAGGGCTCGGGCGAACGCTACTTCCAGAGCAGTTCGGATCTGGAGTCTGCCGGACCGGGCAGCGAGGGCGTTGTACAGCGGGAGCGGGCAAATTCGAACCGGCTGGCCAAGTTTGTTCCTGAAGGCATCGAGGGGCGCGTTCCTTATCGCGGACCGCTCGAGGCCATGGTTTTCCAACTGGTTGGCGGGCTTCGCTCCGGGATGGGTTACCTAGGATGTGGCACCATTCAGGAGTTGCAGGAGAAGGCGCAGTTTGTGCGCATTTCCGGCGCGGGCCTGCGTGAGAGCCATGTCCATGATGTGATCATCACCAGAGAGGCGCCCAACTATCATGTCGAATAGCCGCCGAGGGCTGCGATTCTGGCTGGGTGCGTGGTGGCCGGTTGCGCTGGGGGTGTGCGTCATTTTGTTGGAGTCGACGGAGATGTTCGGCTCCGACCACACTTCCGGCCCGCTGCACGATCTCTACGAGGTGCTGTTCGGACCCATAAGCTGGGAGCGCTGGGACAGGATTCACCACTTTATCCGCAAGAGCGGGCATTTCCTTGGCTACGGGGCAATCGGGCTGGCGTGGCTGCGCGCCTGGTGGATGAGCCTGCCACACTCGCGTTTCGTGCAGGACGCCCTGATGGCGCTGGCCGGCACCGCCATGGTTGCCAGCCTGGACGAGTGGCACCAGACATTCCTTCCCAATAGAACCGGCTCTCCTTACGATGTCCTGCTGGATTGCTGCGGGGCGCTCACGCTGCAACTGATTGTTTATATGTGCTTGCGAATCGCGCGGCCGAAGAAGCTGGTCAGGGCGGCGTAAGGTCTTTTCCCCACCCTGCGAACGACGTCGAAGCGACGGCCCTTCTACTGAACAATGGTCGCGGTCGAAGCGCTTGACATCGTAACCGTCTTGCTGGGCATGTACGGGACGTGGAAGGGGAAAGTGTAGGTCACGGTAACCACCACGGTGCCGCCCACGACCTGCCCCCCGGCCCCGAACGAGGTAACGGGAGTCATCGTGCCTCCGCCCAGGTTAGGCAAGGCGATGGCCGAGACATAGGCGTTCACTTGTGCCGCCGTAACCTCGCAGGAAGTGGCGCTCGGCGCGGTCACGCAGGTGGGCCCGTGCAACATGGCGTAGCGGGCGCCTTCCCGGGCAAGCTCCGAAATATAGGCATGGGTGTAGAACATCATGCAGATCTCGATCAGACCCACGGTGATTAACACCAGGATGGGAAACGAGACCGCCATTTCAACCAGGGCGCTGCCACGCTCGCCGCGCAGGCGATTCCTGGTTTCTGCATTCAGTCCATTGAATCGAGGCTTCGCCACGCATAGGGCGCGCAACAGCCGCATCGGTAGCCGCAACGCCGCTCCGCACCTCCGCCACGGGATTCCTTGAAGGAACATGGCTACTCCACTTCCATGACGGATTTGGAATTCAAGGTCAAGGGCGAAGTCAGGCCGCAGCAAGCGAATGGAAGGGTCACCGGCGCGCTGACCAGCACCTGAACGAAATGAATCGAATGGTTCCCCGTGCCCGTGCACCCCGCAGTGGCCAATGCCAGGGTCGCGTATTGGGCGCCACCCTCGGCGACCGAACAGGCATAGTAGTTGGAGGGCGTTACGGTTACGTTGGCCGCCAGAAAGTCGCCCGCCTCCGCCTGGGCCGCGGTCTGGATGGCGGCGTTTGAACTCGTCCCATTCATCGCGGTCAAAGCTCCGGCATGAGCGGCATTGGAGACCTCAATCGAGGCGTACATCATCGTGGCCACATCGGTTGTCCCGAGAATCAGCGGAACCACCAGAAACGCCACCACGAAAGCCGTCTCGACGAGCGCGCCGCCGGTCTGCTGCAACAAGGCGCTGCAACCTGCAAAGCCGCGCGGCCGAGGTTCCCGGAATTCGCGTTGCAAGAATCGGCGCATGTTTCTCACTGCCTCACTGTACCAGTACGGGGACACCGACACCGCCGCCGCCGCTGTTGCCGTTAATGAGGACCGTGGCGTAATTGTTCAGAGCCGCGCTGCCACCCATGGTGAGTGTATTCGCGACGATGTCCATATCCATATTCGTGGTGGTGCCGCCGTCCATGAGGATATTGGAAGATGGCGCATACATGATCCCGTAGAAGTTGGGGTTGGCGCCGGCCGTAACGTCGACAGCCGCTCCGTTCGGTATGTAGAACAAGACTCCGGGATTCCCGTCGGAGGCGAGGGGAGCCGTAAGCACCGTGCTGGATGCACCATTAAACGTGATGGTGGTGCCACTGCCGGCCAGGAAGACAAACTGCACGCCCGGTGAACCTCCGTAGCCCTGGGCGGAGTTTTGGCTGATTGCGTTTCCGCTGCCCGCATTAAAGGCTCCCTGGATGAAATAGGTGTATCCCGTCGCGAAGGTGACGGAACCGGCAGCCGCCAAATTCAGACTGGTGTAGCAGACATTACCGTTGGACACAATATCATTGGGGATTGGCGTATTTGCGGGGTAATGACTCTTCACCTCGTTAAACACGGGCAGCATCCAATTTCCTCCGTAAGATTGGCCGGGGTACAAGGCGTTTGGGCCGAGCGTGTAGCCCCCGTTGGCTGCGATAGGGTCTGGATTACAAGTGAGTCCCGAGGGCAAGACGGGGGTCACAATCGATGGTGCGGAACAAGCGCCGGCTGACTGCTTGATCGATGCCGCCGGGCAGATCGCCGAGGTGCCTGTAATGTTCGTCGAGTTGTCCCAATTCGGCGACACCGCCTGCACCGAGCTGCCACATATGCTGGTGCTTCCGGCCATGGTGATGGCATTGGGGCTGCTTGAATTGGCGGTCAGGCCGCAACTCTTCATATTGAGAGTGGCAGCTCCGCTCATATTCAGGTCGGTGCCGCTTGTCCCGGTCAGGCAGGTGCAAGTGTGGCTGGGCACGCCGCCGGCGGCAACGGCTGTGGCGCTCACCGTCATGGTCGAGAAACCCGAATGGAAGCTGCCCAGGAAGAGTGTCTTGACCGGCATTTGAACATTCGCCTGCACCCAGTTTGCGGGCGGGGTTGTAGCCGTGCTGGGATAGTTCCCGCTGGCGAGCGAAGTCAGGGTCACCACCGCAGGATTGGTCTGCGCACTGGTGTTGAATCCATTCGCCGTGGCGGCAACATTGGCCGCATTGACCACCGCACCCGACCCGATGGTATTGCCCGAGGCGACCTCTTCGACCGCGGCGAGGGCTGCCGCATCGGCTGCCGCCTGGGCCATCCTCTTTTGGCGGAACAGGTTGCCTACGTCCACCGCGAGCGCCAGCAAAGCGCACATGAGGATGCCCAGAAAGAGCACAATGAACACCGTCGCCTGTCCGCTCTCGCCTCTGGGGACTCTCATTTTGTTATCTTTATCCCTCACTACGCTGCCAGCAAATCGCATCTCGTCGATTCGGGAATCGGCACGATCCGCGCAATCTGAATAGGCGGCCCGGGCTGTATTTTACCAAAGGTAACCTGCATGGTCTTTTTTGGACGCTGAAGACGGTTGGATCCTGCGCGCGACGGCACTCTCCCTGCTGCAAACCGGCAGCGGGAAGACAAAACGGGCGCACCCCAAGTGGGATGCGCCCGTTTTGTCTATCCAGCAAGAAAGGAAGAGCCTGAACGGAAAGAACTGTGACCGGGTGGTTCCGTACTATCCCAGGTGCCCAAAAGCGAGGCACCTGGGGCACCCAAACTCTGAGGCAGGATTACAAACAAACACGGTCACAGCACAAGTCCCGGTCAGTCCCCTAGGCGGCTTCTTCGCCGCCTTCTTCCTTCTTGGCTTCCTTCAACTGCTCTTCGAGCTCGGCGCGCTTCTTGGCCTTGACTTCGGCGCGCTTTGCCTTCTTCTCATCGAGCTGAGCTTCGGCTCCGAGGAGTTCGATGACAGCCTTTTCGCCGCCGTCGCCCTTGCGGAAGCCGGTGCGAACGATGCGCAGGTAGCCGCCCTGGCGATCGCCGTAGCGCGGGGCCACAACGTCGAAGAGGCGTTCGACCGAGGCATCGGTCATGAGGTAGCTGAGGGCCTGACGGCGCGAGTGCAGATCGCCCTTCTTGCCCAGGGTGATCATCTTTTCAACGAGCGGGCGGACCGCCTTGGCCTTGGCCACGGTGGTCTGGACGCGATCTTCGAGGAGGACGGACGTGGTCAGGTTGCGCAACAAGGCGCGACGATGACTGGTGTTGCGTCCGAGCTTGGTTCCTGCATTGCGATGGCGCATGATGAAAAACCTTTCTAGGGACTAAGGGACTAGGCACTTAGGGACTAGGGACTAAGCCAATTTCTCTCTGTGACTCAGTCCCTCAGTCCCTTGGTCCCTCAGTCCCTGCGCTTAAAAATTTTCGGTTTCGGTGGGCAGTTGCAGGTCGACGGAGTCCAGCGGCTCGTCCTCGTCGTCGTAGCGGCCATAGCTGGCAGCCAGGGCGGCGGCGGGAGGAATGCTGGTAGGTCCGGGGACCGCATTGCCGTTCTCGTCGATCTTCATACCCAGCGAGAGACCCATCTGGGCGAGGATTTCCTTGATCTCGTTCAAGCTCTTGCGACCGAAATTCTTGGTCTTGAGCATCTCGGCTTCGGTCTTCTGCACCAGTTCGCCAATGGTCTGGATGTTGGCGTTCTTCAGGCAGTTATAACTTCTGACCGAAAGTTCGAGTTCTTCGACAGAGCGATTGAGGTTGTCGTTCCTCAGCAGGACACGGCCTTCTTCACCGCGCGCCTCGGCCTCGATTTCCTCTTCGAAGTTGATAAAGATGTTCATGTGGTCCTTGAGCAGCTTGGCAGCCAGTCCGACACCGTCGGCTGGATTCACAGCGCCATTGGTCCACACTTCAAGGGTGAGCTTGTCGTAGTCGGTGATCTGACCGAGACGAGCGGCCTCAACCAGATAGTTCACGCGGCGAACCGGAGAGTGAACCGAATCCACGGGAATGAACCCGATGCCGAGATCGGCGTCGAAGTTCTTGTCGGCGGAGATATAGCCGCGCCCACGCTTGAGGCGCATTTCCATATCCAGCTTGCCGCCCTCGGAGACGGTGGCGATATAGATGTTCTTGTCGAGGATCTCGACGTCGCCGTCGGCCTCAATCATCCCGGAGGTGACCACACCCGGCTGATCGGCGCGCAGATAGAGCGCCTTGGGGCCTTCGCCCGCCAGCTTGAAGGGCACTTGCTTGAGGTTCAGGATGATGTCGGTCGCATCCTCAACCACGCCGGTGATCGATTGAAACTCGTGCAGCACACCCTCGATGCGGATGGCGGTGACGGCGGCGCCTTCGATCGAACTCAACAGAGTCCGGCGCAGGGCGTTGCCAATCGTGGTGCCAAAGCCGCGTTCAAAGGGCTGGGCGCTGAACTTGCCGTAGGTACCGGTAAGCGTTTCGGCATCCACTGCCAAACGCTTCGGTTTTTGAAATCCTCTCCAAAGCATATCTGTCTCGCGTTTCCTGTGCGGCATGTACGTCGCGATGCATTTT
>Ga0181517_10005014_pt1 | contig 11860 bp, 11 predicted proteins | sample PEATcosm2014_Bin_31_FD_119748 | JGI IMG/M metagenome (GOLD analysis project Ga0181517, IMG submission 119748) | Peatland microbial communities from MTU Mesocosm Facility, Houghton, MI, USA - PEATcosm2014_Bin01_30_metaG | ecosystem: Environmental > Terrestrial > Soil > Wetlands > Peat | place... | reverse complement strand
GGCGCAACCGGTCGACGGCGTGGGCGAGGCGGTCCGCCGAGGGGAAGGGAGAGGGGTACCTCGTGACCCTGACTGCGCTGCCCAACAAGCGCAAGGCGGGCTGAAAACCGCCCCTCGCGCGGATGTCTTGACCCCAAAGCCGCATGGGTGCAAAACGTGCGCCCATGCGCGTTCGAACCAGCCTACTCCTCGCCTTGACCGTGTCCGCCGTCGTCGCCGCCGGCCTCGCATGCTCCGGGACCTACGACAACCCCTGCGCCAGCCTCGGGGGCGAGTGCGTGACCGGCGAGGGCCAGTGCGGCGAGGCGATGCCGCAGCTGTACTGCGCGGTCGGCATGTGCTGCCTCCCCGCGCCGGACGCAGCGGCTGCTCCCGCTGCGTCGACGTCCGTGTCGACGGCGAGCACGACCACGACCGACGCCGGCAAGTAGCGCGGAGACGCCGCGACGCCGCGAGGCAGGAGCCCGTGGGGACTCCTGCCTGGCGGCACCGGTATGTTCGCCGTTCAGGCCGGGAAGAACCCGCCCGGCTTGAGCGACGCGAACCAGTCGCCGGTGATGGCCGAGTAGCTGATGAACGAGGACATCATCGACCCCGCGAAGCCGGCCGAGAAGGAGTCCTGACCGGTCAGCCATAGCCCGTCGATGCTCGTCCTGGGGCGGAGCCAGTGCGTGTGGCGCACGAAGCGATCGCCGCTCGGCTCGAGGCCGAGCGAGCAGCCGGCCCACGCGCGCGGGTTGCAGCCCATGGGAATGCCCGCGCGGAGCACCTTCGGGGTCTTGCCCTTCAGCTCCGGCATGTGGCGGTGCACGATCTTGAGCAGGTTCTCGGTCGCCGAGCGCCGGAAGTCCTCGACGAACGCAGGGTCTCGCTTGGCGCGGTCGACCCACGCCGGGATCCCCTCGGCGAGCGCGACCACCGTCGTCTTGTCCGGGTATCGCTGCGCGTGCAGCGGGTCGCGCGCGGAGGGGCTCAGCACGTAGCCGCCCATGCCGTCGAGCTTCATCTGCTTCTTGTAGAGGTCGTCGGCCTTCGACAGGTCCCACTTCGAGACCCCCTCGTAGCTCGGCATGTGCCAGATGACCTGCTGGGTCACGTCGACGGCCTCGTCGTACCCGAGCAGCAGGTACACGTGCGACGGGCTCGGGCCGATCTCGTCGAAGCGCTGCCGGTAGCCGTGCTTCTCCGACAGCTCCGGATCGAGCAGGTCGACGAAGGTGGTGTGCGCGGAGGCGTCGCTGATGACGAGCTTGGAGCGGATCTCGGCGCCGTCCTCGAGGCGCACGCCGACGGCGCGGTCCTTCTCGACGAGGATGCGCGCGACGGGAGACGACACCGCGACCTGCCCGCCCGCCCGCTCGATGATCGGCACGATGCACTCGGCGATCTGCCCCGAGCCGCCGACCGGCGAGTACGCGCCCCACCGGTAGTGGAACAGGTTGACCGCGTGGAACGCGAAGGGGGCGTGATCCGGCGTGCGCCCGTGGTTGCCGTACATGTACGAGAAGACCGCCGCGAGGCGCTCGGAGAAGCCGAGCTCGCCGCGGAACACCTCGTTCACGCTGCGCTGCATGTACGTCCGCCACTTGCCCCCGGTGGCGCGGTAGACGCTCTCGCGGACCGCCACCGGGATGGCCTCCGGCCACAGCTTGGTCGCGGCCCAGAAGGTGGCCCACCACTCGACCTTCTCCTCGAGCGAGTAGTAGTCGCGGACGTTCCCCTCGCCGGGGAACAGCCGCTCGGCCCACTCGATGTTCTTCTCGGGCGACGAGAACCACTGGAAGACGTCGTCGCCGAAGCACGCGACCTCGTGGGCGTCGGGCATCTTCGCCCACGCCAGCGCGCCGCCCGTGATGAGGTCGATGGCGGGACGGTAGACCCCGCGGCCGATGCGGGGGTCCATGTCGCCGACCGAGTCGAGCCCCGTGGGGAACTCGAAGCCGTCGATCTCGTGACAGTGCGTGCAGCCGCCCGGGACGACGTTCGCCTCGAGCAGCAGCACGCGCATGCCGCGCTTCTGGGCGAGCAGCGAGGCGATGCCCATGCCGCCGATACCCGACCCGATCACGATCGCGTCGGGGTGGTCGATGTAGTCCTTCGGGCGCTGGTAGCGGCTCTTGGCGGGCGACTCGAAGGTGTTGAGCGGGGGGCCCTCATGGGTGGTGCCGGGCTCGAAGAAGAGAGGCTTCATGCCGTGCTCCTGGGCTGACGATGGGGAGTTGACCTGGGCGCCGACCGGGGCGACGTGCGTCGTCGGGGCGGCGTCGTTCGCTGGTTACATCTGAAGTCGCACAATGCGCATCGCTGGGGAATGACGGATGTCATCCGTCGCGGCCGCGGGCCCCGACGGACCGGCGGGGGAGGTCTACTGCGGGGTCGCTGCGAGGACGGGCCCGAGCTTCCTGAGCGCGGCCATGGTCGCCGGGAGGTTGACGCCGCCGGCCATGACGTACTCGCTCCCCCTCGCGGCCCTGAACGCCGCTCCCCCGTCGGAGAGGTCGTTGAAGTCGACCAGGTCGCGCCGGCGGATGGCGTAGCCCTGCTCGAGCGTGCGGCGCAGGTGGGCGGCGCGGGGGACCGAAGCCACGAAGGCCTTCACGGCGAGGACGAGGTCCTTCGGAGGGCGATTGCCGTGCCGCGTCAGGTGCCCGAGCCACACGAGGACGCGCCTGACGGCGGCCAGGAAGAAGAAGCACTCGACGACCTCGACGCGGGCGCCTCCAGGGAGCACGTTGGCGGCCCTGAGCGCGCGCAGCTCGGCGGGCATGGCGCTCGTGTCGAGGAACGCCACCTGGTTGTCGAGCAGCTCGGTCAGACGCCCCCCCTGGAACAGCGCGGTCTCGCACCAGTCGCGCGCCTCCCGGAGGGCGATGTCCAGCGCCACCTTCTCCGATTTCTTCGTGTTCGCCATCAGGGGCGAGGCTGCGCCGCGCCGCCGCCACCGTCAAGACCGTCGCGGCACGGGGCGCCTGGCGGGTGCTCCTTCTTCCAGCGCATGGCCATCTCGATGCGGTGCTTGCCGCTCGGGTGATCGAAGAAGACGAGCTCCTCGATCGGCCCCGGTTCGAGCTTGCGGTACTCCCCGAGCTTGAGCGAGACCGCCGCCATGCCGTCGGGCTGCCTCGCCGCGTTCAGGCCGAAGGCGTCCGCCTCGATCTCGTGGGTGCGCACGATCGTGTTGATGACGGGGGTCATCACGAACATGTAGGCGCCCAGCAGCAGGAGCAGGAGCGGAAGGCCGGCCGGATCGTCGACCCCCTCCACCCTCCATCGGCCCGCGAAGCGCGCGCGCAGCCTCTCGAACGTGGCGCTGATGAAGGCGAAGCCCACGAGGATGACCAGCCCGAACTGGAGCATGAGCTTGCCGATGTGGTGCAGCACGTAGTGCCCCATCTCGTGGCCCATGACGTTCTCGATCTCGGGGAGCGAGCAGCGCGCGAGGAGGTTGTCGTTGAGCGAGATGCGCGACGTCCCGAACAGGCCGCTGACGTTCGCGCTGACCCGCCTGGACTGGCGCGAGGCGTTGAACTGCCACACCTCGCTGGCGGGGATGCCGTTGGCGCGCGCCAGGCTGAGGACGGGGGCGGTCACGGTCTGGTCCTCCAGCACCGTGTACCGGTTGAAGATCGGGGCGACGAAGACCGGGACGATGGTGATGACGAACGCCAGGAAGCTGACCGCCGCGACCGTCCCCCAGATCCACCACGTGCGCCTGGCGCGCCGCAGGATGGCATAGAGGCCGGGGACGGCGATCGAGCCGAGGACGACCGCGACGCCGAACGCCTTCGCCTGATCGCCGAGCCAGGCGCCGAGCGTCATGTTGGACAGGCCGTAGGCGTGCTCGCGCACGAAGCCCGCGTAGACCTCGAGCGGGAAGCTCGCGACCGAGACGACGAGCAGGTACATGGCCCAGTACGCCGCGACCTGCAGCGGGCGCACGCGGGTGAAGCGCGTCGCGAGGTCGCGGACGCGCGCCGAGGCCCCCGTGTGCAGGAGGGCCACGCCGATGGCGCTGCTGAGCAGGAAGTCCCAGAGCTGCAGCCAGTAGCCCCCTTCGAAGTAGGCGTCGGACGCGACGCGCGCGGCCGGAGGAACCGACGCCAGGTACGCGTGGGTCGCGGCCGCCACGTCGAGCGGGAACGAGGCTGCCTCCGGCGGGATCACGAGAGCACCGATCATCGCGCGACTGTGCAACCCGTGCGGCGGACGGTCAACCGCGAGGCCCCGCGGAGGATCCGGGAACCTCTGCCCCGACCACGCTGTCGGATCGGGCGCCCCCATCGCATCGAGGGCGCGCGCCGCTCACCTCCGGAGGTCTTCCATGCGCCGGCTGCTCCTCGTCCTGCTCGCTCCCCTCGCCCTCGGCGCCTGCGCGCCCCCCCGCGCCGCGGCCGCCCCGTCGCTGCTGCCGCTCCGGAGCCTGCGCCTCTACGAGACAGGCGTCGGGTACTTCGAGCGGTCCGGGGAGCTGACAGGATCGGCGACCTTGCCCGTGCCGGCCGGACACCTCGACGACGCCCTCAAGTCGCTCGTGATGATCAGCGCCGCAGGGCCCAGCAAGGTGGGCGGCCTCGCCTTCCCCAGCAGCGTCAGCAAGGGCATGGCGCGCGCCCTCTCGGGGCTGCCGGTCGACGGCGACGCGCCGCTCAGCTACCGCGACCTGCTGGTCAGCCTGAAGGGAGCCGAGGTCGAGCTGTCGCAGGCGGGCGGGAGCCTGCGAGGCCGGCTCATCGAGGTCGTCGGCCGGGATGTCCCCGTCAAGCACGACCCCGTGGCCGACGGCGACAGGAGCAGCGGCGACGGCTCCCCGGGCGCCGCCAGGGCGCACGATCCGCCGCCGGCGTCCGCAGGGAGCGACGACCTCACGCTGCTGATCCTCACCGCGCGAGGCGAGATGCAGCGCGTCAAGGTCGCCGACATCGCTCGTGTTCGTCCGCTCGACCCCGCCTTCGCTGCCAGGCTCGGGACCACGCTCGACGCCCTGTCGAGCCGGAGCACGCAGGTCGAGCGCTCCCTCAGGCTGTTCGGCGAGCAGCGCGGCCCCGTCACCTTCGGCTACGTGACCGAGACCCCCGCCTGGCGCCCGAGCTACCGCGTCGTGTTCGATCCCGACGGCAAGTCCGCCAGGGTCCAGGGCTGGGCGCTGCTCCACAACGACACCGAGGAGGACTGGAACAGCATCCGGCTCGAGCTGGTCAACGGTCGTCCGGACGCGTTCATCTTCCCCCTCGCCGCGCCGCGCTATCTCCGCCGTGAGCTCGTCCACCCCGACGAGGCGCTGTCGACCATCCCCCAGCTGCTCCAGCAGACGCCCGACACGATGTGGGGCGACCAGATCGGCGACTCCTTCGGCGCGGGCGGCCTCGGCCTGAGCGGCGTCGGAGAAGGAGGCGGCGGGCGCGGCGAGGGGATCGGCCTCGGCTCCATCGGCACCATCGGCCACGGCGCCGGCGTCGGCACGGGCCAGGGGGCGAGCGACCTGCTCAACGTCGGCAACCTCGCCGCGACCGCGAAGGCCACCGGGGTCGAGTCGGGGGCGCTGTTCCGCTACGCGCTCGCCGAGCCGCTCTACATGGCCGCGCACAGCTCCGCGCTGGTGCCCTTCCTCGATCAGCCCATCGGGGCCTCCTTCCTCACGTTCGTCGACGAGAGCCACGTCGACGTGGTCCGCGCCGGCGTGCGCTTCGCGAACACCACGGGCCAGACGCTGCCCGCCGGGCCTGTCTCGTTCTTCGCCGACGGTGGCTTCGCGGGCGACTCGGCCATCGACCGGCTCAAGCCGCAGGAGCAGCGCTTCGTCACCTTCGGCGCCGATCTCGACGTGGCGCTCAAGATCACGAGGCCCTCGGTCAGCGACGAGTGGAAGCGCGTCGTCTTCGCCAGGGACCGACTCGAGGAGCACTACCTCCACACCACCGTACGATCCGTCGACATCGAGGTGCGCAGCCTCGCGCCGCGAGACCTCTACCTCTCCCTGAACATCCGGCCGAACGCCTCGCTGACAGGCGCCGACGCGGTCGACTTCGACACGCCGACGAACCGACCCATCGCCGTCCTGCACCTCGTCCCGATGAAGAAGGTGGCCCGGACGCTCACGAGCGTGGAGGGGCTCGAGTCGGCCGTGGCCTTCGAGTCGCTCACCAGCGAGCTGCTCTCCGCGCTCGCTTCGCATGCGTCGCTCCCACCCGCCGAGCGCGCAGCGCTCACCGACGCCGCCGCTCGCGAGCTCGAGGTCGAGAAGACCGTGAAGAGCACCGCGGAGAAGCGCGCGGAGATCGACGAGATCGAGAAGGACCTGGTGCGCCTGCGCGAGCACCTGAAGGCGCTCTCGGGCGAGAAGGGGGCGAGCGTCGACGGCGCGCCGTTCGTCAAGCGCATCCTCGCGGCGGAGGACCGCCTCACCGCGGCCCGCCAGAAGGTCGACGCTCTCGAGCAGGAGCGCGCGGCGCGCAAGAAGGCAGTCCGCGCCGCCCTCTCCGTGCTCGCGACGAAGGTCGGACCGTAGTGCCGCCCGCCCACGATTCCTGGCCGGACTTGCGGTGGGCGGCACCAGCCCGCACGCCTACGCGCGCACCTCGCCCCGACCGCTCACCTCGTGTGACCGGCGACGAAGTGCCCGAGCTGCCAGGCAGCCCCCGGTGACTCGAGCAGCAGGCGCTGCTCGTGCATCTGCTCGGTCGCGGCCTTGCGCGCGAAGACGGCGACGGCGCGGGTCGTCGGGTCGATCTCGGCGATGACGTCCCACCCCGGCGTCGCCCAGCCGGCCCGGACGTAGCCCTGCCGCGTTGGATAGACGCAGGGGATGGCGACCTTGAACACGGTGACGAGGTAATCGAGGAGGTTGGCCAGCCAGGCGAGCGCCGTCCCTGAGCACGGCTCGACGCGGTCGTCGAACCAGCTCTCCATCCGGTCTCCGAGTGAGTCGACCTGTGTTGCAAGTGCGTGGTTCATCGGACGAACGAGGGCCATGCATCGCGCGTTCCACGACCACCGTCCGCGAGTTCTGCGCCTCGAACGCACGAACAGGCCCGGTTCACGACAGGAAATGCACGGCGTGTCGGGCCGGACGCGTCCGCGTGTGTCAGCGGGCGCACGGCGTCATGGCCGTGACAGGACGTCCCGAGGCAGGACGTGCAGAAGGTCGGACGGTCCCTACCGAACGGCACGGAGGGGCAGCCTCCGTGATGCCCGGGTATACTGTTCACATGCGCCACCGCTCGCTTGCCCTGGCCTTCGTTGCGTGTCTCGGCTGCTCGTCCTCCTCCTCCACCACCGGCACTCACGCCGTGATCGACGCCGGCGGCACCAAGATCGACGGCTCGCACGCCTCGGCCGATGCGGGCGAGACCCGGGCCGATGCGGGGCACGCCAGGACCGACGCCACCCGGGCCGCGCGAGACACCGGCGGCGGCGGCGGCGGCGGCGACCAGTGTAGCGGCCCTTGCTGTCCCGAGCCTTCCCCTGGAGAGGCTTGCTCGGTCGGCGACGCCGGCGCGTGTCCGACATCCATCCAGTGCGCCGCGGGGCTGCTGCTGCCCGTCGACGTCGCCTGCACGGGCGGCCGGTGGACCACCGAGGGGACCTGCGACTCCGGAGGCGGTGTGGCGTCGAACGGGTGTCCAGGCGCGCAGCCCGTGAACGGCACTCCGTGCGAGCTCCCCGACGCGACCGCCTCCTGCCAGTACGTGCTGGTCTGCCCGAGCGCCTGTGACGCAGGCGGCGCCGTGCCCGTGGCTGCCGACGGCGGCGTCGCGTCCTCGACCGGCTGCGTCGGCCCAGCCGGGAAGGTCGGCCCTGCGCAGTGCAAGGCCGGGGCGTGGCAGACGCAGGCGCTCGGCAGCTGCGGCTAGTGCCGCCCGACGCAAGTCTAGCCAGGTATCGTGGGCGGGCGGCGCGAGCGCCAGCGTCGTGCAGAGACGGATGGGTCAGCCGTCGATGTCGTCGTCGTCATCGTCACCCTCGGCCTCACCGATGGCGGCGGGTGACGGAGCCGCAGCTCCGGCGGTGGGCTTCGGTCCGTCGCGCCTGGACCTGCGCTCCTCGATCTTCTGACGCTGCTCGGGCGTGAGCAGGGCGTGCACCCGCAGCATGGTCCCCAGACGCAGCTTGTGCATCTCTGCGTGCGCCCTGGTGGCCTCGTCGATCTGGGCGCCCACGGCGCGCTCGTCGACCTTGTCGGCGGCGAGCAGCCGCACGGCCTCGAGCCTGGCGTGCTCGAGCTTGGCGGACAGGTCGACCTCGTGTGCCCGCGTGCCGAGCAGCTCCTGACGGATCCTGGACAGCTGATCCGGCGTGAGGCCGATCTCGCGAGCGTGCCGGATGAGCATGGACGGCGGGTAGAAGTGGACGCCGAGCCCGGCCAGCTCGCGCATCACCTCGTGATCTCCCTCCGGACCCATGGGCCCACCGCCAGGCCGCATCCCGCCCGGTCGCCCGCCAGGCCCCTCGTGCCGCCAGCCAGGCTCGCCTCGATCGCCACGATGCTCGCGACAGCCCGCTGGACCGTCCTCGCCTTCGTGGGGCGGCCCCCACCCCTCGCCACCTCCCGACGGAGCCCACGGTCCGCCCGGGCCCTCGTGACGGGGCCCCATGGCCTCGGGCCCACCACCGAACGGAGGAGGCGGAGGCGGCGGAGCCATCATCGCGCCTCCCTGGGGAACCTGAGGGGGCGGAGATGCCTGCGCCTGACACCCCATCGCCACGAGCCCGAAGCCGACCACAGCAACCGATGCGAACCTGATCATCCGGGGTTCCTCCACCGCGCGAACGCGGCTCGACGAAAGACGCTCAACGACCCATCACTCAGGAGCCGCCCGACGCTCCCCACGACGGCTGCAAGGAGACCTCGCGCGTCGCGAACCGGCTTCGGCGCGCAGCGTACCACACGTCGCGCGCGAGGCAGGTGAACGCCCGCCATTGCCGGACCGAGCTCATGCGGGCAGGGCCTCCACGGCGCCCGGCGGACTGTCATGCTATTCGTCGACGCATGGCCCCCGTCCCGCGCCCGGCCAGCAGGAGCCCTGCGGCGCCCGTCGCGGCCGCCGCTCCGGTCGCGACCCGCGTGGGCGCCCTCGACGCGGCGCGCGGGCTGGTCATGGTCCTCATGACGATCGATCACGCGTCCGGCGCCTTCAACGCCGGGAGGGTGGCGTCCGACTCGGTCCGCTCCTACGTCCCCGGCACCGCCCTCGATCCTGCCCAGTTCTTCACCCGCTGGGTCGCTCACCTGTGCGCGCCGACCTTCCTCTTCCTCGCGGGGCTCTCGCTGTCGCTCTCCGCCGAGCGGCGTCGCGTGCGCGGCGAGCCCGACGGCAAGCAGGACCGCTTCCTCATCACGCGCGGGATCTTCATCGCCGCGTGTGACCCGCTGTGGATGTCGTGGGCCTTCGGGCTACGGGGCAAGGTGCTGCTGCAGGTCCTCTATGCCATCGGCGGGAGCTTCGTCGCGATGGCGGCCCTGCGTCGCCTGCCGCGAGCGTGGCTCGGTGCCCTCGCGCTCCTGACGATCCTCGGCCACGAGGCGGTCGGCGGACTGGCGGTGAAGCTCGGAGGCGGCACCCCGTCGCCGCCTGTCGCGCTGCTCCTCACGGGCGGCATGGCGGGCCGCTTCATCGTCGCCTATCCGCTGCTCCCGTGGCTCGCGGTGATGGCGCTCGGCTACGCCGTCGGCGGCCTCGTCCACGGCGCATCGGCCAGGCGACTGTCGGCGCGCGCTCTCGGGGCGGGGCTCGTCGCGATCGCCGTCTTCGTGGGGGTGCGGGGATTCAACGGCTACGGCAACGGATGGCTCTACCGCGACGACGGCTCGCTCGTGCAGTGGCTGCACGTCGCCAAGTACCCCCCCTCGCTGTCGTACTGCGCGCTGGAGCTGGGGCTCATGGCGCTGGTGATCGCCCTGCTGCTGCGCGTCCCCGGGCTCGCGCGCGGGCCGCTCTTGCTGCTCGGACAGACGGCGCTCTTCTTCTACCTGCTCCACGTTCACCTGCTCGAGGGCGCGGCGCACGCGCTCGGCCTGTACCGGCGCGAGGGGATCGGGGCGACGCTGGTCGCGACCGCGCTCGCGGTCGCCGTGCTCACGCCGCTGTGCGCGGTCTACCGCCGGTACAAGGCGTCGCACCCGGACGGGTGGACGCGGTACGTCTGAGCGGCGAGGGCGCAGACCTGCGGGTCAGAGGAGCTCGAGGACGAACCACACGTCCGGCGGCGCCGAGGCCGACGGAGGCGGCATCCGCCAGAGCTTCAGCGAGAGGCGCGCGGGGAGGGACGACACGTGGAGGACGTACGCCTTCACGAGGGGGCTCATGTTGTTGCACCCGCCCTTGTAGCCGCAGCTGCCGCCGACGTGGATGAACTCCGGGTTCCGGATGACGTCACCGCTCGCGACGTCCACGTCCGGGGAGCCGACGAGGTCGAACGAGAGGAAGCGCAGGCCGAGGTCCGTCGCGTTGTACGCGGTCAGCTTGACCGTGCGGTCCCGCGCGTCCTGGTGGTCGAGCCTGGCCCCCTCCGAGAAGAAGGACGTCACGTCGAACCGAGCCCACCCCCTGCGGCCCGAGTCGTCGAACGCCAGGTACAGGGGGCGGGGATAGACAGGACGCGGCGTCCCGGCGCTGTTCGAGACGACGTTCGCCCAGACCTCACGGACGGAGGCGAGCAGGTACGGGTTCTCGATGAAGCGCGACTCCTCCGAGTCCCCTTCGATGCTCCGCTCCCCGGCTCCGTGGAACGCCAGACCGACGAGCCCCCACCACGGCTTGCCGCTGACGATCGACCCGAAGACCTGCGTGCACGGCTCGTAGTCGACGCCGCCGAGCGCCTCGAAGAGCGCGGGCTCGGCGCGCACGTGCTCGACGCGCGCCCCCAGGATCTGCTCGCGGGCCGCGAAGTCGTAGTCGCGCGTGGGCCGAAGGGCGATCTCGCGAAACCCGTCGGGCGACGTGGGCCTGGGCCTCGGCGTCGGAGCGATCGCGACGAAGCCGCGAGGAGCGGGCTCGGGGGTGACGGGAAGCCGGGAGTGCGTCGGGGCGACCGAGGCGACGACGACGCCTGCGAGCGCGAGCGCGACGAGCGCCGCCGCCGCGATCAGCTTGGGGAGCGAGACGGGAGCCATGGGCCTGGTCGGGACGAGCTAGGCTTCCGACGAGCTGCGCTGGGCTTGGTCGCGCATCCGCTCGGCGAGACACCATGCTCGCGAGCGGGTGGGGGCTCGACTCCGCCTCGCGCCAGGGTAACACGCTGTTCCTGTCGAGCGGCTACCGGGGCGTGGAGTCCTTCCAGCTGCAGGGACGCGCTCACGGAGTATCGGCCAGAGCCGGGCTCGCTGGAACGAAGATCGCGGGAAGCGGGGGATGGTACCGCCCGGCCGCCGAGCGAGACGGTGGTAACGTGCCGCGCTTCATGCCCCGGCGCCTCCGGATCGTCGTCTTCATCGCGGTGGCGCTGGCTGTCTTTGGCGGTGTGCACTGTTACCTGTACGCGCGTCTGCTGTCGGCGCTCGCCCCGTGCTCCCGGCGCGAGGTCTGGGCGCTGCGAGGGTTGATGGTGTGCGGTGCCGTCTCGTTTCCGTCGCTGCGGATTCTCTCGAGGGCCCGCGTCTGGCGCGCCACGGCGCTGGTCAACTGGATCGTGGCAGGGTGGCTGGGGCTCGTGCTCTACGCCTTCCTGGCCGCCCTCGCCCTGCAGGTGGGCGCGGCCGTCCTGCAGCTCTCCGGCCTCGGCTTGCCGGACACCTTGCCGGTCGGCATGTCGCCGGGACAGGCCGGACTTGCCCTGGTGTCTGCGACCACCCTGGTGTTCGCGGGGATCGGTCTTGCCACGGCGCAGGCGCTGCCACGAACCACCCAGGTCGAGATCGCCCTCG
>Ga0181517_10005013_pt1 | contig 11861 bp, 6 predicted proteins | sample PEATcosm2014_Bin_31_FD_119748 | JGI IMG/M metagenome (GOLD analysis project Ga0181517, IMG submission 119748) | Peatland microbial communities from MTU Mesocosm Facility, Houghton, MI, USA - PEATcosm2014_Bin01_30_metaG | ecosystem: Environmental > Terrestrial > Soil > Wetlands > Peat | place... | reverse complement strand
TCGCCAACTACGACCACAGCGACGCCGAGGTATCGGCAGTACAGCGCCACGCCGACGCCACGCAGGGCCGCATGCTCGCCCCCCTGGTCTCCTACATCAAGGCCCACGGCCAGGGGCGGGTATATGCGGGCCTGTCCAGCAACTGGGGCTCGACTTTCCGCGTCGGGTACGTGCCGGTGTTCAAGTACCTGCTCAGCCAGGGCGTGGACCAGATGACCTACGTCGTCCCCTCGCTGTCGCTGATGCTCGACGCCGAAGCCGATTTCGACGAGGACAACCCGGCCGACTACCCCCTCTTCGCTGTCCGTTACCTCATCCTGCCGGCGGGGATGCCGGCGCCCGTCCCGGCCCAGGAGGTGATGGCCCGGGGCAACTATGTCCTGTGGCAGGTCCCGTCGGTCGGTTACGTGAGCCTGGTCCAGGTGACGGGCAGCATCACCGCCGACCGGGCCGACATCGCCAGCACCTTCCTCGTCTTCCTGGACGAGATCGGCCCCCACCAGGACTGGGCCGTGCACTGGCCGGGCCTGCCCGTCCCCGCGGCGCCGGCCGGCTCCCTCGTCCCGGGGGCGGGCTCGCCGGCGCCCGGCGTCGTCGACAGCGTCCAGCCCGACCTGGTCGCCGGGGCCCTGCGGACCACGGTCACCCTGGACCGCCCGGGGACGTTGCTACTGAGCGTGGCCTATGACCCGGACTGGCACGCCTCCGTCGACGGGCGGCCGGTACAGACAGAAATGCTGGCCCCGGCGTTGATAGGCATAGACCTGGGGCCGGGCCGCCACGTGGTCGTGTTCCGTTACAAAGGGTTTGTTTGGTACCCCGAACTTTGGGCCTTAGGCGCGCTTGGCCTGGTCGGATTGGCCGTGGCGGGACACAAGAGACGTTAAGGGGTATGTTACGCACAGGTGTAGCCAGGCGAAACGACTACTTAACTAGCAAACGAATTACCTACCAGAACGGAGCTCTAATGCGCGGACTCAGTACCGGTGCACGAGCCGGGACGGCCCTTGCGGCAGCACTGGTCTTGGTCGCGGGTGCCACCACTACAACAGCGGCGAGTGCCACGACATCTTCCGATACGCTCCCCGGCGCCTACGGCTCCGTACCGCCTCAAACAGGCAAGCCGACCAACGGGGGCGTCGTCACCATCGCCGAGTCACCGGGGGCGGGGGCGACCTATATCTTCCCCATCTACCCCGCGGCCGACGCCAGCATCGGCACCAACCAGCAGTTCCAGCAGTACATGTGGCGGTCGTTGTGGTGGTCGCCCAAGGGCGCGTCACCGGTCATCGACTACAGCCAGAGCATCGCCGGGCCCCCGGTCTACAGCAACGGGAACAAGACGGTGACCGTGCACCTGTACCCGGGCTGGAAGTGGTCCGACGGTACGCCCATAACTTCGAAGGACCTGGCCTTTGACTACTGGCTCCTGGAAGGGGCGGTCAACAAGACCGTCGGCGGCAGCCCGGCCAACTACGGCGACTACACGCCCGGCCTCTACCCCGACAACGTCACGTCGGTGGCCACGCCCAACGCCAGCACCTTCGTCATCAATTTCAACAAGGGCTACAACCAGAACTTCATTTTCCTGGAGGAGCTCGGGGTATTGGAGCCGTTGCCCGCCCACGCTTGGTCCAAGACCAGCGTCGGTGGCCCCATCATCCCGTTCAACAACCTGAAAAACGCCGCCGCCATCTACAAGTTCTTGAACGCCCAGTCGAACAAGCTGTCGACCTACGGCTCCAACCCCCTGTGGCAAGTGGTGGACGGACCGTTCAAGATCAAGTCCTTCGACCCGGCGACAGACGGCAACACCCTGGTGGCCAACCCGGCCTACACCGGTCCGGTAAAGCCGCATCTGGCGGGCATCGACAACGTGGCTTTCACCTCGACGTCGGCCGAGTTCGACCAGCTGCTCACGGGCAAGCTCGACGTCGGCTTCATCGATTTCAGCGACCTGCCCCAAGTGCCCAGCCTGGTCTCCCACGGCTACAGCGTCTTCGGCTACCCCGACTTCGGCTTCGCCTACGTGGGCTACAACTTCAAGGACCCGACGGGCGACTTCGACCACATCATCAGCCAGCTCTACGTCCGCCAGGCGCTGGCCCACCTGCAGGACGAACCGGCCGAGATCAAGTCACGCGGTCTGTACGACGGCGCCGCCGGCCAGGCTTACGGCCCGGTGCCGGCCATACCGGTGAGCCCGTTCACCCCCTCCAACGCCCTGGCCAACCCCTACCCCTTCAGCATCGCCGAGGCCGCCGCGCAACTGACCAAGCACGGTTGGAAGGTGGTGCCCAACGGCACCACCACCTGCCAGAACGCCGGTAGCGGGCCCAAGCAATGCGGGGCCGGGATCCCCGAGGGCACACCGATGAAGTGGAACCTCTACTACGCCAGCGGGGCGACGATAACCGAGGGCTTGGTCGAAGCCTGGGTCTCCAACCTGAAGCAGGTAGGGATCAACGTGAGCCTTTCCTCCAAGACGTTCAACTACATCACCGGCGAGCTCTCGGACGTCTCCGCCCCGGCCAACGACAAGATCTGGGCCATGGAGTGCTTCGGCGGGTTCACGGACGACTACTACCCGACGACCAACGAGCTGTTCAACACCACGGGTTCGTTCAACCAGGGTGGTTTCAGTAACCCTGCTCTGGACCAGGACATCATCAACTCCGAGTTCTCGCTCAGCAACAGTGCGGTACAAAAAGAGCTCACCCTGGTGACCTACCTGCAGCCCGGGCTGTTCCAGCCCAATGAGGACCGGCTCCGGGCCTTCAGCGACACGCTCTCGGGACCGGCGGCCAGCTTCTTTGACGCCACCCAGGAGCAGTACAGCCCCGAGTACTGGTACTTCAAGAGCTAGCCAAGAAGTGCCGACTTACGGTGAGGGGGCGCGGCGCCGCCGGCTGCGCCCCCTCACCGCTGGCCACCGCCGGGGAACCGTGAACGCATGACCGCCTACCTGATCCGCCGAATAGGCATCTCGATCGTGGTCATCGTCGGTATCGCCCTGCTCACCTTCGTGGCCACCCACGTCATCGCCCCCACGCCGGGGCGGGCGGTGCTCGGCGACAAGGCCACCATCGCCGCCGTTGACGCCTTCAACCGCGCCCACGGCTACGACCGCGCCGTCTGGGCGCAGTTTGGCAGCTACCTCTGGCAGCTCGTGCACGGCAACCTGGGCTACTCGTACAAGCTCAACCAGAGCGTCGACAGCCTGATAATCGAGAACGCTCCCCACAGCATGTGGCTCTCGGGCAGCTCGCTCGTCCTCAGCATCCTGATCGCCATCCCCCTCGGCATCTTCCAGGCGGTGAAAAGGAACTCGGTGGCCGACCAGAGCATCACCGCCGTGGCGTTCACCGCCTACTCGATGCCGCAGAACTTCCTCGGGATCCTGCTCATTGGTTTCCTCGCCATCTCGTTCCACGTTTTCCCGGCCGAGGCCAGCCAGAACGAGGGCATCCTGCCCTACATGTTGGCCCTGCGGGCCAATTTCCTGCCCATCATGACCCTCACCATCACGGCCGTGGCCGGGTACTCGCGCTACATGCGCTCGTCCGCCCTCGACGCCCTGGCCCAGGACTACATCCGCCTGGCCCGGGCCAAGGGACTGGCCGAGCGGACGGTGCTGCGCCGTCACCTCTTCCGCAACGCCAGCCTGTCCCTGGTCACTCTCATCGGCCTGTCCATCCCTGCCCTCCTCGGCGGGAACCTGGTGGTGGAGTACCTGTTCAATTCCCACGGGCTAGGGCTGCTGTTTATAAACGAGCTCGGCAACGAGGACTTCTCCACCGTCATCGCCCTCACTCTCCTGGCGGGCATAGCCACGGTGGTGGGCAACCTCGTGGCCGACGTCGCCCTGACCGTGGCCGACCCCCGCATCCGGATCAACTGAGGCCCCGAAATGTCAGCCGGTAAGCCATGGCCATAAACATCGGCGAGACCGCCGAGGAGCTGAGGCCGGCAACGGCCGGCCCCGAGGGGGGCCAGGTCCAGGGACCGCGGGCGGGCTGGCGCCTGGCCATCTCCTCGTTCGTCGAAAACCGCCTGGCCGTGGTGGGGACGGCCATAATCGCGTTTTTTGTCCTGTTCTGCTTCGCGGGCCCGGTTTTCTACCACACCAACCAGACTTCGACCAACGTCATAAACGCCTTCGTCTCGCCTAGCGGGAGCTATCCGCTCGGCACCGACGCCAACGGCTTCGACGAGCTGGGCCGGATAATGAAAGGCGGCCAGGCCGCACTGGAGATCGGCTTTTTCTCCTCCCTGATCGCCACCGTCATCGGCACCCTGGTAGGGGCGGTGGCCGGCCTGCTGGGCGGCATCGTCGACTCCGCCCTGATGCGCTTCGTCGACATACTCCTCTCGCTCCCCCTGCTGTTCGTGATCCTCATAGTCGGCGACCGTTACAACGGGGCCACAGTGCTCAACCTGTCACTGATCATCGGGGCGTTCAGTTGGCTGGTGTCGGCCCGCCTGGTGCGGGGCGAGGTGCTGAGCCTGCGCGTACGAGACTTCGTGCAGGCGTCGCGCACCATGGGGGCCACCCGCACCCACCTCATCTACAAGCACCTCATCCCCAATGCCCTGGGCGTGGTGATCGTCAACATCACCTTCCAGGTGGCCGACGCCATCAACCTGCTGGCCATACTCGGCTTCCTCGGCTTCGGGCTCAACTACCCCTCTGTGAGCTGGGGCGACATGCTGTCCAAGGCCCTCGCCTACCTGGCCGACGGTTACTGGTGGGTGGTGTACCCGGTCGGGATCTGCCTGGTGGCCGTGGTCATGGCCTTCAACTTCATCGGTGACGCCATGCGTGACACCGTTGACGTCCGCCTGAGGCGGCGCTGAGCCGTGGACGACCGCACCGTGCCCGTAGCGGTGGGCGACCCCACGATGCCCGTGATCGAGGTCGAGGACCTCTCCACCCATATCAGGCTGTCGCGCTCGGTCGTCCAGGCCGTCGGCAACGTAAGCCTGGCCATCGGGACGGGCCAGACCCTCGGCCTGGTCGGCGAGTCCGGCTGCGGCAAGTCCATGACCGGGCTGTCCATAATGAGGCTGCTCCCCAACGGCGGCCACATTGTCGGCGGGTCGATCAAGCTCAATGGCCGGGACCTGGTCAAACTGACCGAGAAGCAGATGCGCGACGTGCGGGGCAATGACGTCGCCATGATCTTCCAGGACTCCATGACCTCGCTCAACCCGACCATGCCCATCGGCAAGCAGATCGCCGAGCAGGTGCGCCGGCATACAACGCTGTCCAAACAAGAGGCGATGGAAAAAGCGGCCCAGTCCCTCGACCTGGTCGGCCTCCCCCATCCCCGGGAACGCCTGGAGGACTACCCCCACCAACTCTCGGGCGGGCAGCGCCAGCGAGTCATAATCGCCATCGCCCTGTCCTGCGACCCGAAGGTGCTCATCGCCGACGAACCGACGACGGCCCTGGACGTCACCATCCAGGCCCAGATCCTGGGGCTGCTCGACGACCTGAAGGAGCGGCTGGGAATGGCCGTCCTGCTCATCACCCACGACATGGGCGTGGTGGCGGGCCGGGCCGAACGGGTCAACGTCATGTACGCCGGCCGCATCGTCGAGAGCGCCCCCACCGTCGAGCTGTTCACGCACATGCACCACCCCTACACCCAGGCCCTCCTGGGTTCGATCCCCCTGCTGACCCAGGACCGTGACCAGCGCCTGTTCAGCATCCCGGGCATCCCGCCCGACCTCACCGTCCCCCCGCCGGGCTGCCGCTTCGCCCCCCGCTGCGCCCGGGCCACCGACAAGTGCCGGACCGACGAGCCGGCCCTCGACCCCGCCACTCCCGACCACCAGTTCGCCTGCTGGCACCCCGTCGACGGCCCCCTGGCCCGGCTGGTGGCAGTGGGCGGCGGCACGACCACTACCGCGGCCCCAGTGCCCGCTGGGGCTGGTCCGCTACCGGTGATCACCAGCGCCGACCGCGGGAACGGCGCTCCCGCCGCTGGCGGTACGGAGGACGAGCGGCTCCTGGTGGTCGACGACGTCGTCCGGGAGTTCCCGATGACCTCGGGTATGGTCCTCCAGCGCCAGGTGGCCTCGGTCAAGGCGGTGAGCGGGGTCTCCTTCGCCGTGGGCCGGGGCCAGACCTTCGGCCTGGTGGGCGAGTCGGGTTGCGGCAAGACCACCCTGGGCAAGATCATCGTCGGCCTCGAAAAACCCGACAGCGGCCGCATCACGCTGCGGGGCACGGACGTCGCCGCCCTCAGCGCCCGCCAGCTCCGCCTGTTCCGCAAGGACCTGCAGATGATGTTCCAGGACCCCATCGCCTCGCTCGACCCCCGCATGCGGGTGGGCGCCCTGCTCCGCGAGCCGATGAAGCTCCAGGGCGTCGGCACCCGCCGCCAGCAGGACAAGGTGGTAAGCGACCTGCTGGGCGAGGTGGGCCTGCCCGCCAACGCCGTCGAGCGCTTCCCCCACGAGTTCTCCGGCGGCCAGCGCCAGCGCATCGGCCTGGCCCGGGCACTGACCCTCAACCCCCAGGTCATCGTGGCCGACGAGCCCGTCAGCGCCCTGGACGTCTCCATCCGCAGCCAGGTCCTCAACCTCATGAAACGGACCCAGCGCGACCACGGCCTCACCTACGTCGTCATCTCCCACGACCTGGCCGTCGTCAAGTACATGGCCGACACCATCGGGGTCATGTACCTGGGCAAGCTGGTCGAGGTCGGCTCGGGCGACGACATCTACCGCCGCCCGGCCCACCACTACACCGCCGCCCTCATCGCCGCCGTGCCCGAGCCTGACCCCACCCGGGACAAGGCCCAGCTCATCGCCGCCAACGTGCGGGGCGAGCTACCGAGCCCGCTCAACCCGCCCTCGGGCTGCCGGTTCCGCACCCGCTGCCCGGCCGCCCAGCTTGTCTGCGCCCAGGAAGAGCCGCCCCTGCGCCTCTTCGGCCCCGGCCATATGGCTGCCTGCCACTTCCCGTTGCTGGCGCTCGCCGAGGGTGAGGCCGGAGCCGGGCCAAGCGCCACCGTCACGGCCGGCGCTCCCATTTCCTATGGGCCGTGACTCAATTCCCTTTTCGAGTTCTACACCCCCACGCGGAACCACGTCCCGGCGCGTTAGTTTTAGGATTGTTGGCCGGCGACGAGTCCGCTACCCGACTCTGAGTCCTTGAGATTTGAGACATAGTTGACGAGGCTTTCTAACCGCAATCCCTCGTCCTGAAGGCGCCATGCCGACGAGCCGGTACGGCCAGTAATGGCGTACACCACTCATCGTCGCAGAAGGGGGTCCCTCGGCCGAGCCACATCCACCAGCCAAGCGCCGCTGCCAGGACGGCGTAGATGCTGGAGGCGGTCATCGCCTCCTACGCCAAGCCAGAAGGAGCCGTCGTAGTGCCACGACCCGCCGCATGCTGGTCGTTACACACGAGCCCTAAAGAAAGAGGCACTTGAGGCCGATAGCTCTCTGGCACAGAAAGAAGTCCCTCGCCGGAGGTCTGGCTCACCAATCCTTCCTAGTTAAGTCGAATCGCGGTATGGTGCGCCGTACCACTCTCAACAGGAGGCGCCATGGACGACAGCGGTAGCCCCGTAGCACCTGACGGGCAGAACGCCGACCCCGACTTGAACCTGGGTGGTACCCCACCCTCCTACGCACCGCCGAGCTTCCCGCCCCCAAGCGCTCCGCCCCCGCCCGGAGCGGGGCCGGCCACGGCGGGCTATTCCCTCAACGTGAAGCTTCCTCCGATCGACCCCGAGGCTTTGTCCAAGACCCCCTGGGTGCTCGGCGCAGCTGCCATCCTGGCCGGACTAGTACTTTTCTGGTTGTCGTCGATCATCTCCGCGTTCCAGCACGACGCGGGCTACGACTTCCGAGAGCGGGTGATCCATCTCCTCGGCCCAGCTAATGCCGCCTGGGCCGTAGCTGTCCTTTTGGCCGTGGCCCTGCTAGTGCTCGGGAACACAACCGAGGACAAGCGCCCCGCTGTGGTGGGTTTCGTCAACCAGCTCCTTCTCCTCGCCGCCGCCCTTATCACCGTGGCCGCCGTGATCAACGCCATCATCGAAATCACCTATCTCGGTGACAGTTTCGACCTGGCGCTGACGGGCTTCCTCGGGTACCTGGCCGCCGTCCCGATCTCGGCCGCAGCTGCGCTGTGGGCCTGGCGCGCCAACCCCAGCGGGCTCCCCTGGAGCAAGAAGACCACCGCAACCTAATGAGTCCGTGGCCAACTAGCCCGCAACACAACGAATGATCGAGCTGATACTGCGCGCCGAGAGCTCGGTCCTACCCGGTCGGAAAGGAACCTCACCAGGGGACACCTCGTGGCGCGTGTCCATCAGGACGACGCTTACGATGTGAGCCATCCACGACTCCACCTGCGTGCAAACCGCCTACCCCATCTCGCGCCCTCGTCCCACAAGGTGGGCTGCGCTGTCGGCACGGCTCACAGGCTGACCACCACCATTAGCTTCGCCGCGTGCTTAGGGCCCACATGACCGCCCTGATAGTGGTGTTTGCGTCGGCCTTAAAGCGCCGAGGGGCACGGCGATGGGTTCTGTCATCCTCTCCGCAAGCGGCATCTCAACATCTTTGTCCGACCTAAACGCAACGATCGCGCCGGCCCGCCAAATCACGTCACGCCCACAGAACCCACCGCCTAGGGAACCGACGACTGGATGTCGTGGTCACCCTTGACCGTACCAGTCCACCTCCTACGGTCAGGGCTAGGGCGGCACACCGCTGACAGCTCGACAGCGAATACAGGAGAGGCTCCTGCGAGTGGCCTCGGCTGGCTTTTCCAAAGCGTGAGCCTACCGAGCCGGTTTATCATTGGAAGGTGAGACGTTCCTCTAGCAGCGACAACAGTGGAACACGTGCCACGAACCCCGGGCTCACTCGCCCCAGCGGCTACGTTCCTCACGGTGGTCCACTGCCGTCGCCGCCTCAGGAAGAGCTGCCCCTCCCTCTAACCAGTGCCCTTTGCATACTCGCCTGCCTCCTCATCGGCACGGCAGACGCCCTGACCCATGGCCAGTACTCTCTTCCCTCCTTGCTCCTCGTTTTGATGGCCGCTGCCATCGCATGGGCAGCGAGCTCGCACTCCTTCGCAACGATCGTTCTGCCCCCTTCCCGAGCTCGACTCGTTGTCGCGATCGCATTTCTCGATTGTCTCCTGGCGGCAATACGTTTCCGAGGTGGCCTGTACGGTACGGGCGTACCCCTGGCGATCAGCATTGCTTTGGTTATCGCGGCCGCTGCCGCTGCACTCCTCGCCGCAACCCTTGGCCTTGTCAATCAAGCGCTGCTCATAAGCATAGTGCTAATTGGCGGCGCTGCCGTCGCCATGATCATTTCCAGCCCCGCTCCGCTCATCGACACTTGGGAGATGCTTCAGGCGGCTGCCCGCGGATTGCTTGCTGGCCACAATCTCTACACGCAGCATTGGAGACCACACCTTCCCGGCCAAGCGACCGCCTACGGGTACTTCCCGGGACCCGCTGTCGTTCTCGCACCGTTCTATGCTCTGTTTCGGGACGTCCGTTACGGCATATTACTTTCCACCCTAACCTCAGCTGTCCTAATAGCACGCATTTCCCGCCACCCGTTGGCAGCTCTCTTTGGGACTCTATTTCTGCTCTACCCCTACTTCACATTCTCAATTGAGCAGTCATGGATTGAGCCTATAACGCTGCTCACGCTTCTGCTTTTAGCCTGGTCTTTACGCCGCCACAAGACGGGTTACGCTACTCTACTTTTAGCAGCCCTCTTGACGTTCCAGCAGTACTCCCTGATCTTCGTTCCTCTCGTCGCGGCGTCGAAAGGTTTTGGCATCAGACGAACCGCACTTAGCTTGGCTCTTTCGGCCACGTTCACTCTTCCTTGGGTGATCGCGACACCCCATCTTTTCTTCCATGCAGCCATCCTTTACAGTCTTCACTACGTTTTTGCCTACCAGTCTTTGTCTCTCTTTCACTTGCTGGCAGACCTCACTGGGGGGCTGGGCTATGTGGCTCTCGTCTTGGGGATGCTGCTGGCATTGACTATTTCAATGGTCAGGATCCGAAAGGACGCAAGCTTCCTAATGGGTTGTAGCGTTACATTAGTGACGCTAAACCTCTTCAACAAGATCTCTCGGTTCAACGAATGGGAACTGGCGGCGGGACTGATTTTGGCCGCTGGCGCCGAGGCGCTGACGCTTTCGACGTTGAGGGAGGACATTCCCCCTCCTTACTCATGACGAAATCCTCTGCCTGGCGGTTGGCAACGCCGGCCCGCTCTAGCCGCCAGCGCAGACAGGCTTCGGTACTTTGCCAGCCTGACGGGATAACAAACGTGACCGGGACGGCCGCCTCACCTAAGCGCTGGACGCGGCGTGTGACATCGCCCCGTGCATCCTGAGTGCCTCCGTTTGCGCGTCGGCGAGCAGCGAGCGCAATGACGGCTGAGCACGCGCCGTAACGACGAACTGGTAGGCGAACAGAGAGGGCATGCGATGTGCAAGGGCAGAAAGGAGGCGAAAGCCCGCCCGCGAGAGCACCCCCGCCCCCAGGACCATAGGCAAGGGCGGAGGCACGCCCACCACGCCGCTGACGGCAAAACCGGACTGGCGGAGCAGCCGGGTAAACGACCTCAGGGTAAACAGGCGACAATGCGTCATGTCCAAGATACCCCTTTGGCCGTAGTTGAACTGTCCGAATGCCAGCGCAGCGCGTAGCGGAAGGAACGCGATGTTGCCGGTCGATGCAATGACCCTCGGGCCGCACCCGTCGTCGGACCAGATTGCCTCCCGCAGGCTGGCCATGAACTTTTCCGGGGCGGAAAGGTGCTCTATGACGTCGAGCAGCAGGAGGGTATCGAACTCTCCCGGCACAATCGGCATGGGATCTCTGTCAAGGTTGGCTCTCACAAAAAGGTCGAAGCGGGAGGGGTCCTGGTCCCATTGGTCCACGCCCACGACGTAGCACCCCCGGTCTCTCAGGAGCTCGTCGAGCCCCCCCGTCCCGCAGCCCAGGTCGGCGATGCGTTCGCCCGGCCTCAGCCCGCCGAGCACCACCGTAGAGGGGCTTTCGAAGTTGAGCTTGGGTTCATAGATGGAAGACCCTCCGCGGCGCTCCACGTCGAACTTCGGGTCGTAGAACAACCCGAAGCGCTGCAAGAACGACTTTGTCGTCGTGACCACGACATCCTTAGCGTACTTAAGACCGTTGACATAGCAGATCTCGTCACCGTAGTAGGTCGGGATCGCCACTTCCGTCACCCGCCTCCCGCTCAGGAAGAACTGGATCAGGATCTCGGTATCGAAGTCGAAATCGTCTGTGTTGAGCTTATATGGCAAACAAGCGAGAGCCCTTACTGAGTAGGCGCGGTAGCCTGAGTGAAACTCGCTCAGGTGCGTTGAAAGCAGGAGGTTCTGGTAGCGGGTCAGGATGCGGTTCCCGAGCAACTTATAAAAGGGCATGCCTCCTGAGCGCGCCCCTCCTTTTGTAAGCATGCGCGAGCCGATCACCGCATCCGCCTTATCCGAAAGCAACGGGGCCAGGATTTCGGGTAGGCGCTCAGGCGCGTACTGCCCGTCGCCGTGGAGCAACACGATGAAGTCGAAGCCGCCCTGGACGGCGTACTCCATGCCGACCTTTTGGTTACCTCCGTAGCCCCGGTTGGTAGGGTTGCGCAGCACCGTGGTAGGCACCGCTCGACCGCAATTCGCATTACGCGCGCTCCGCGCAAATGTAGCGTCGGCTGAGCAGTCGTCCAGGACTAACACCTCCAACTCCAACTCTTGCGTCAACCCCGTTGGTACGCGCTCAAGAACAGGTTCAATTGTGGTCTCGGCGTTATATGCCACCACCAAGATCAATACT
>Ga0181517_10005012_pt1 | contig 11862 bp, 7 predicted proteins | sample PEATcosm2014_Bin_31_FD_119748 | JGI IMG/M metagenome (GOLD analysis project Ga0181517, IMG submission 119748) | Peatland microbial communities from MTU Mesocosm Facility, Houghton, MI, USA - PEATcosm2014_Bin01_30_metaG | ecosystem: Environmental > Terrestrial > Soil > Wetlands > Peat | place... | reverse complement strand
GTCTCCAGCATCCGATCGCGGTTGGCGGGCAGTCCCATGAAACCGTCCGCGTGGCTGAATGGAAACGGCGCGAGCGTGGCCAGGAGGCCGGGCTCAATTCCCTGGCCAAAGTTGGCCGGCTTTTCCGCCATGCCGCGGGTGAGTTCAAGCTGCACCATCAATGCGGGCAACAACAAGGCCAACCCAAGGAGAGCGGCGGCAATTGGCCAGAGCAACTGTCGCGCGGCGATGCGTCCGCCGAACACCGCGACCAGCGCGGCCAAGCCCAGGAAGAACATTGCGTAGAACCAAATTTGCGGGAAACCGATGTAGTAAAGCCCGCCGATTGCCAGTCCGCTGGCCAATAGCCATCGCAGGTTGGCCCGTCCCCTCAGCCAGCTCTCCAGGCAACAAAACAACAGCGGCAGCCAGAACACCAGCGTCACCATAAAACACCAGGACCGCCCGACGAGGAGGACATAACCGCAGAGCACGAAGGAAATCCCCAGCACGTAGGCCAAGGCCGGCCGCAATCCGGCGACCCGCGCGGCCGCGTACGACGCCGCGTAGCCTGCCAGAAGGTGCATTGCCGCGAAGACCTCCAGCGTGTAGTTCTGGTTGCCCAGTCCCCAGCGGGCGATGGCGTAAGAGACAACCGTGGGAGGATAGCACAGAAAGCCCGAGCTTCCACAGGGTATGCCCATCAGTTGGCACGGATCGAAGTCGGGGAATTCGCCCTGGAAGATCAACCCGCAACCCCGTAAGACTACGGGCAGCACACCGGAAAAATTGTCGTCTTGAACAAAGTAGCAAGGCTCGATCCATTCCAGGATGGCCAAGGCCGCCGCGACGGTTGCCAGTCCCAAGACGATCCACGTCCATGACCGCGAGGGCCGGTTGGAATGGCAGGATGGACTTTCGGGGCCGTCTAAAACGGTCTGGACAGATAGGGAATCACGCCCTGCGGAAGAATGCCCGCAAGTCTCCGCACAGATCCCCAGCGACTGGAGAATTGAACGTTCCAGGGGCCGCAAGGGCTTCCACCGCAGGAGCAGGAAAAAACCCACAACGCCTGTCAACAGGAGCAACAGCGCGTGGGGACAGGCTTTGGCAATGAACCAGGGATCGAGCACGCGGCCCCAGGGCTTGCCTTGACCGCCTTCGGCGGCAGCTCGCAGCGCGTCACCCACCTCTCCGGCATAGCGGACCGCCCAGACCGTCAGCGCAATGAAACCGCCGATTACCAGGACACGGATTGCCGAACGGCGACGAAAGGCCGCGGGCCTAGGCGGTCGTTCGGCACTGGTGATTGGCTGGGAAGCTTTCCCGGGGGGCGTTTCAAGCTCGATCATGTTCCGCATCCCTTTCATCGTTAGCTTACCATTCCCCGGCGGTCTAGGGGTAAGAAGGACGACTTGGCATGGATTCGGAGGATCGCTTATCGGGGATAACCGAGTTGTATGGATAGAAACAACCGCGACGGATGCGACGATATGGCCAATACATTATCGATTCGTCGATCACTCGTAGGCGCAGAGTTCGAGCAGATTGCCTTCCGGATCGCGGAAATAGACCAGGCGTTTTTGCCTTTGCGCAAACGGCACCTGCGCGGTCGGCACGCTGTGAATTTCGCTCGCCAGTGGCACGCCGGCCGCGCGGATGGCCGCCGCGACCTTCTCGATGTCGGTGACGCGAAAGGCCAGGTGCCGCAGGCCGAAGGTGTTGGGAACGTCCTGCCCCGGGGCCTTCGATCCTTGCGGGCGATGGTAATAGAGCAGTTCGATGGCCGGCCCGCAGGACGCTTCAAGGAACGCCACGTCGGCGGTCACGTCCTTCAGGCCCGTCACCTCGTCGATCCACGGCCCGCTGATCGTGACCTGACGAGCCAATCGCATACCCAGCACGTCGCAGTAGAAAGCGATCATGGCCCGCATGTCGGCAACGACCAGGTTGACGTGGTCGATGTACACGATTTCACTCCTCCATCCGTGAGATCTGCAGGAGCAGGCTCCCCCGCGCGGCGGCAACCTCGACGGCTGCGCTGGACTGGCCGCTCGCGAGGAATTGCGGAATTGCTCGCAGGCAGCCTTCGATCAGTTCCAATTCCCAGGCCAAAGGTGGCCGCATGGAACGGCCGGGATTCACGTAAATGGGGTTCGGGTGGGCTTCCGAACTGACGACCGGCCAGCCATAGCGTTCGGAGGCGTCGAGATCGGCAATGGGAATCTCGAAGGCCTCGCCATACATGACCGAGAGCCCGGTCGCGTGCCGCGACATCTCGTCGTCGCTGCCGGCGCCCGTAAACAGCCGCCGCAGCACGCCCAGGTCTTCATACAGCGCCAAGCCCAACACTAGGCCGCTTTGGCCCATGACCACTCCGTACCAGGTGTGCGTCTGGAACTTCTGACACTCGATCTTGAGCGTCGTGTCGCCGGGCACAAGCCGCCAGGGCGCGGCGCGATAGAAATCGGCCGCCGCTTCATAAAAACTGCGGATGTCGTCCAACTGCACGCCCGGCACGTCGACCAGCGGCGGCGCGGATTTGCCGCCGGAAAGGAACTTCCCGAGCTGGCGGAAGATGTCGTCGATCTGCTCCAGGTCGTCCGCCACGACGCAGCGCACACCGATTGCATCCAGACGATCGTACAGCAATCCATGAAATGCCTCGTTGCCGAGTTCGATCACGCCCGGCCGATGCGGTTCGCCCATCAACGGACGGCAGATGGCGTCGACAATGTTCTTCCAGATCCAGTCCGCGGGCGGCGGATCCATGGCGAGATTCTGGGTCAGCACGGTATGTTCGTCGCGGCTGGTCACCAGCGATGCCCAGGGACGCCGCAATTCGCCGCCCTGTTCCAGCCAGCCGGGCAAGCGGCGGACGTCGGCCTGCCACGCTTCGCCCACGCTCTGCGGCAAAGAGGCCAGTTCGTCGAGATCGGCGATAACCGGCTCTTCGGGTCCTTCGAGGAACCGCTGCACGCTGCTCGAGGCGGGCACGAGATTCTCCACCACGTGGTCCAATCCGTCCAACTCGTCGTACTGGCGGCAGCAGATGCCGATCTGGCGGAGCTTTTCCTGCCAGGCCTTGAAATAGGTCTTGCGCCGTACCTGGATCTCCGCCGGCCGGTGTGCCTCGCCGGAGCGCGGACGCAACAGGGCCTCGACCAACGAGTTCCACACCTCGCCCACCGTGGGCTGCTCGTCGCCGGCCTCAAAGCCAAGAATCGCGTCCTCCGTGCGGTTCCACAACACCAGTGCCCAGGGTGCGCGGAACGGCTTGCCGTCGACGTACGAAAGCGGCATGCGGCAGACATCCAATTGCCAAACCTCCTCCTCGACTTGCGGAATCCGCAGGAACGCATGGCGGAAAAGCGGCCAGGCCGGCTTGCGCGGTCTTGGCGGCTGAGGCAAGGGGACCTGCAGCGTCTTTCGCAGCCAGGGAATGGCCCCCGGCGAACTCCGCCAGGCACGGAGGAACTGGGCGGAATAGCTGACGGCTTCATCCTCGCCGCCGAGGCTGACGTAGCCCGGCGGCGCCGACGGCATGGACTTGTTGCCGACCAGATATTCGGGAACGTAGCCGTTCGCGCGGGACGCCGCGAGCAACAAGTGGCGCGCGTGGTCCGAGTCGCCCTCGCGACGGAAGGCCAACAGGGCCGTGGTGTAGGCCCATTCCGCCGAATCGTCGTGATCGTAGCGCTGCAAGAGGCCCTGGGCGTCGTCGTCGCGATCCAGGTCCAACAGTCCGCCCAGGAGCAGGTAGCGCACACCCTGATTGTCGCCGGGGTTTAGCCGCAGCATTTCCGCATAGTGTTCCACGGCCTGGACCCGCTGGCCCGACTCCCACAGGCATTGCGCCAAGCCCAGCCGTGCTCGCATATAGGGACGGGTCCGCTGATCGAGCCAGAAACGGCCGGTCACGTTTTCAAAGGTTTTCGCGCCGATGGCCCTCTGCCCGGCGGCCACGCCCTCTTCCAGGAGTTGCCGGGCCTGCTCGCGGGACGCCGCCTGGTTGGCCAGAATCACATAGGCGTCGGCGCAATCGGGCGATACGCTCAACGCCTTCCGCGCCAACTCTGCCTGCTCCTGCGGCCGCGGGTCTTCCCAGGCCAGATCGGCGATTTCCTGGGCGATGGCCAAAGGGCTGCGCGTTTTTCCGCGGTGACAAGACAACTTTCGCACCAGTCCTTCCAAGGAAGCCGGCGCTGCGGGGACGAAACCGGGCGGTTTTGCCGGCCGCTGCGGCTTGGCGCTGCCGACCTTCTTCACCTTTTTCTTTTTCTTGGCCATGATTAAAACCGGCTGCTGCCCGTCGAGGGTGAGGAACTTGAATCGACCGACTTGATCTCCAACTTCAACGTATCCGACTTGGTTGGGGATGAACTGTTGATGTAGCCGGCCTGCGTGAAATGGACGTGTACTACGCCGTCCTTGCACTTGAAAGTCCAGTGCTCCAAGGTCGTCGCGCTGGTGCGGACAGAGGGACTGCCGAACTTCTGGATGATCTCCACGGTCGTATAGATGTGGTTGTGCTTGACCTTGGTGGTACTATCGCTGGACGTCGCCGGCGTGCCGTAGGCCGGAGCAGGACGAGTGTTCGTTCTGGAGCTTGGGGTCGTGACGACGTGACCGGTCGCAGTGGTGGCCGGCGTCTTGCTGCTGTCTTGATGCGAGGTATGGATGCCCTTGAGGAAGAACGCCTTGATGTCGTCAACACTGCGCAGATGTTCGTTCTTGAGCTTTTCGGCGAAGGTCACATCGCCGCTTGGCCTTTCGGAGACCGGCGATGGGGACTCGCCGGTCCGCGAGGCATTCGCCGGCAACGCGCTCGACCTGCTCTTGGGCGTTACCTCAAGCTGGTAGGAGATGGCGTCCAAACAGATCTGCGAAGGCGGATTGGAATGCAAGGGGAAAACGACGCTGCTGCCCTGCTTGAGGATCTCGGATCGGCTGCGCCCCAGCGATTGGTGGGCCGCGCTGACCATGCCCGTGACCGCCAATACGCTCTCCTTGGTGATCGACATTACCTCGGTGTTGGACAGGCTCGCCTGGAACTTGCCCGTGAAGGAAGGGATGCCGTCGTAATCGGGGCGGTTGGCGGTGAGGCAATGTCCCTGGGCATTGGGAACGACATCCTGGATCTTGAGCCGAATCGTCAACGGCTTGCCCTTGTATTGTTGATTGAATTTTTCCACCGCCTCGGCGGCGACAATCGCCTTTTTCGCGGTCATCATGTCGGCGTCATGGCTGATGGTGTCCAGCCGCGTCAAGAGGCCCTCGACGGCGTCTCTTGGCACGGCGGCGGTTCTCTCCGCGGCAACGGCGGCCGCCGCGACGAAAAGAGCGCTCGCGACCGTTCCCCAGCGAACGATAGTTGTCATTTCCTCTCTCCCTTTTGCTAGACTTGGCGGAACACAATCCTCCCATCATTATAACGCGGGTTCCGGCCAGGGGGGAAGACGACATGGGGGCTGCAGGGTCGCAACGCTAGCGCATAGCTGCCCATTGCTTGACCTTCGCGCGGCTATCGACTAGAATCGCGCGTTTGGGGAGATGTGCGTCTCCCGCCGTTCGGTCATCCTGCCTTTCCATGCCTTCCTGGGAGCCTTCCATCATGCAACAGCCCTCGCAGATTACTCGGCGTTCAGTCCTGAAAACCCTTGCCGCGGCCGGAGTCGGCGCCTGCGCACTACCCTATCTTGCGCCCACGCGAGCCTTGGCCGAAGGGGGCGCCAACCGCAAGTTGAACCTGGCCCTGATGGGCTGCGGGGGGCGGATGGGCCAGATCCTCGGCTCGGCCCTGCAAGAGGGCGATCAGGTTGTGGCCATTTGCGACGTCGACAAGCGGCAGATCGCACAGATCAAGAAGAACTTCGGCGCCAAGCTGGAGAAGGCCAAAGTCTACGACGATTACCGCACGATGCTGGATGTGGAGAAAGGCGTGGACGCGGTGGTCATCGCCGCCGGCCAGCGCTGGCACGTGCCGCTGAGCAAGGCGGCCATGCTGGCGGGCAAGCACGTCTTTTGCGAGAAGCCGATGTCCCATAGTTGCGCCGAGGCCCGTGAGATCCGCGACATGGGCCGCCAGACCAAGCTGGCCACGCAACTAGGCTCGCAGGGTGGTTCGACCGACACCTTCCGCCGCAGCATGGAGGTGATTCAAGCCGGGCTGCTGGGCAAGATCCGCGAAGTGCATTGCTGGATCACACGGAGCTTTGCACCCAGTGCGCCCATCGATACCCACGCCGACCCCATCCCCGAGGGTCTCAACTGGGACTTCTGGTGCGGCCCCTCGCCGCTGTTGCCGTATAAAAAGTACTACATTGCCGCACCGGGCACGGTGGGCTGTCTACACTGGGGCCGCTGGCTGCCCTTCGGCGATGGCCACCTGGCGGACATGGGCGCCCACGGCCTGAACCTGCCCTGGCGGGCGTTGAATCTCAGCGCCCCCGTGCGGGCGTCGGTCAAGATCCCCGAGCCGCTCAAGGACAGCTATCCGTCCGCTACCGATTTCCGCTGGGACTTCGCCGCCCGCGAAGGCTTCGAGCCGGTGAGTGTCTGGTGGCACGACGGGCGCAAGGCCGGCCCGCCGGAAGAACTGGGCAAGGAGTTGCTCTCGACCTACGGCAAGGTGCCGGACAACGGCGTGCTGTTTGCCGGCGAGAAGGGCATCTTGCGTTCCGATGCCTGGGGTACCGGCGGCGTGGTCAAGCTCAAGGGCGACAAGAAGTGCCGCGGCGTCTTGGACCATGAGGCCTGCAAGCCGGTCCCCGTGACCCTGCCCAGAACCAGGGACCACATGCGCGAATGGCTCGACGCCTGCAAAGGCCAGGGCAAGACCTTCCAAGGCTTCGATACGGCCGCGTGCGTGGCCGAGATCGCCATGGTCGGCATGGTCGCCATGCGGCTGGGCGAGGCCATCGAGTGGGACAGCGACGCCCTGCAGGTCAAGGGCATTGCCGCCGCCGAGCCGTTGGTCCACATGGAACAGCGCAAGAAGTGGCTGTAGAGATGAAAGACGACACCGTAGGGTGGGACTGGCCTGCCCGAAAGTGGTTCGTGAGGGGAAATTGATACGGGTGAAACGGTCTGGTTTGTTTCGTAGGTAGAAGCTGCCACTCGTCGCGTAGCGACGCTATGATGGTAGCCGTGGGGGTTTTAACCCACGGACCACGGTCCCACATATCCTTCCGTTCGTCCGGGCACCGTGCGCAGCATGGTCGGCGACGATTGAATACCAACCGTCGCTACGCGACGGAGGAAAAATGTGTGCGCATCGCGAACCGTGGGTTGAAACCCACGGCTACCATCAGCGGTCGCTACGCGACCAAGTCCGCCCGACAGCGAATGGAACGAAAGCAGGATGAACCACATGGCCTCCACCGGGTCGATTGTGCGCAGGCCCACCCAAGTTTCGGCTTGCTCGGCCCACTAGGAGGCAGGTACAGGAGGGATCCACGATGGATAACGGCGACAAGAACTCGGGCGTTGCGGTGAAACCGCCTTACGGCGGCACGCAGTTGCTCCGCGACCCGCTATACAACAAGGGCGCGGCCTTCTCCCACGAGGAACGCGAGCGGTACAATCTGCACGGCCTGATGCCTTCCGCCATGCTCACGATCGAGCAGCAGGTGGCCCTGGAGTTGGAGCATTTGCGATCCAAGGGCGACGACCTGGAGAAGTTCATCGGTCTCTCCGTGCTTCAGGACCGCAACGAGACGCTCTTCTACCGCCTGCTGGTCGAGAATCTTGTTGAATTGCTGCCCATTGTCTACACGCCCACTGTGGGGCGGGCCTGTCAGCTCTACAGCCATATCTTTCGGCGGCCGCGCGGCATCTGGATCACGCCGGACGACGTGGCCCGCATTCCGACCATGCTCCGCAACGCCCCGCAGGCCGATGTCCGCCTGATCGTGGCCACGGACAACGAGCGGATCCTGGGACTGGGGGACCAGGGCGCGGGCGGCATGGGCATTCCCGTGGGCAAATTGGCGCTCTATTGCGCGGCCGCCGGCATCCACCCCCGGCATTGCCTGCCGGTGAGTCTCGACGTGGGCACGAACAACGCCGAGTTGCTGAGCGATCCCTGCTACCTGGGCTATCGCCAGCGTCGTCTCCAGGGCGAGCCGTATTGGAAGATCCTCGACGCCTTCGTGGCTGCCGTGAAGCAAGTCTTCCCGCAGTGCCTCGTGCAGTGGGAGGATTTTCACAAGAACATCGCCTTCGCGGTCCTCGATCGTTACCATCGGCAGATCCCCAGCTTCAACGACGACATCCAGGGCACGGCGGCCGTAGGCCTGGCCGGCGTGCTGGCGGCGCTGCGGATCACGGGGCAGAAGCTCTCCGACCAGCGGATCGTGTATGCGGGCGCGGGGGCCGCGGGTGTCGGCATTGGGCGGTTAGTTGCCATGGCCATGCGTGAGGAGTGCGATGACCAGACCAAGATCCACGCCGCCCAGGTCTTCGTGGATACTCACGGCCTGTTGCACCAGGGCAGCCAGATTACCGATCCGCACAAGCGGGCGTTTGCCCTGGATGCTGCGGCGATGGCCCAATACGGCTTCAGCAAGGACGGATCTTACGATCTGCTGGACGTAGTCCGTCACGTCGGGCCTACCGTGTTGGTCGGCACCACCGCGCAGCCGGGCACCTTCACGGAGCAGATCGTGCGGAAGATGACTCAGCACGTCCAGCGGCCGGTCATCCTGCCCTTGAGCAATCCCACGTCGAAGGTCGAATGCACGCCGGCGGAAGCCATCCGCTGGAGCGAGGGGCGGGCGATTGTCGCCACAGGCACGGCCTTCGACCCCGTTCGTTACGAAGGCAAGGCGCATGTCATCGGCCAGGCAAACAACGTCTTCGTTTTCCCCGGCATGGGCTTGGCCTGCATGCTGTCGGGTGTACACGAAGTGACCGATTCGTTGTTCCTGGCCGCCGCCCGCCGGCTCGCCGACTGTGTGGACCAGGAGAGGCTTGACGCGGGGGCCATCTATCCCGACCAGAATAAACTCCGTAGCGTCGCCGAGCGTGTGGCGATCGCCGTCATCGGCGAGGTGCGGCGGCAGCGCGGCGGACAGTCCCAGGATGAAGCGCCTGCGGAGCAGATGGTCCGTGAGGCGATGTGGTTTCCGGAATATCCAACGTATGAATAGAAGTGAAAGGAACGAACCATGAACTGGAGAATTTCACGACGGCGTTTTCTCGGGACCATCGGAGCGACTGCCGCGGCAGGCGGGGCTTCAAGCCTGTTTGCCGAGGAACCGGCCAAGGACAACATCCGCCTGGGCATGATGCTCCAGGGTGATTCGGCGGCCGATCTGTCGGAAAAAGCCAAGGCCGTCGCCGCCGCCGGTTTCCAGCGGGTACAAGTGACTTTCTTTTTCCAACCGACCGCAGATGAACTCAAGACCTTCTCCGAAGCTTTGAGCAAACTCAAGTTGCAGACCGTGGCCTTCGGCACCTACTTCAACCTTTTCCGGCCCGACGATACGAGTTTCATGCGTTCCAACCGGGCCACCATGAAGCTCGTCGCCGCGCATGCGGAGCTGTTCGGCTGCAAGCAGTTCGTCACCTGGAGCGGGAGCTACTCGCAGCAGTTCGCCGGCGATGACCCGCGCAACCACACGGCCGACGCCGTCAAGCGCCTGCACCGCGCCATCCGCGAGATCCTCCTGCCGATCGTCGACCCCGTCGGCGGGCGTGTGGCCTTGGAGCCGTACTTTCCCCACGTCGTGGGCACTCTGGAAATGGCCAAGGACGTTTTCGCTCCCTTCCCCGTCGAGCGAATTGGCCTGCTGTTGGATCCGCCCAACTTCATTTCGCCCGAACTCTATCCCCGCCGCGAGCAGGAGTTGCTCCGCTGTTTCCGTATGTTGGGTGACCGCATCCAGATGGTGCATCTCAAGGACATGAAGCTCAATCCGAGCGGCCGGAGCGTGGACCTTCCCGGCCCGGGCGGCGGCGAAATGAATTACCCGCTGCTGATCTCCGAGCTCCGCAAGTTGAATCGCCCGCTCAATTGTATTATCGAGCACATCAATCCCCAGCTTGCCGAGATGTCGAAGACCAAGGCCTGGGTCGAGGGCCGGCTCCGCCGGCCTTGAGCAATAAGTCGTGAAAGGTCCAAATCGCATAAGAAGAACTTACAACATGAATCTCCAAGATCTCATCCCTAGTCTCCGAAAAACACTCGCCGGGCGCGCGGCCATGTTGTCGGTCAGCCTTATCTTGGCGGCCGGCAGCGCCCTGTCCCAGGCGGCCGACAAGGGGAACGCGTCCGCCGATCGCCCGGCACGTTTCATCCACCGTTCGGCCCAGGGTGCGGAGTTCGAAGTGACCGCCGAGGGGCTTGCGGCGATCCGCGTCGGCAATCGCACCTTGGCCTCGGGCGGATGGACCCTTTTCAACGCCGAGCCTTGGTTCAAGGATGCCGGATCGGGCGCGGTGAAGACCGGGCCGCTCAGGCAAAAACGGCTGGAGGTGCTCGGTCCTCGGCGAGCTCGGGTTGTTCAGGCCGGCGGCCACGTCTGTACGACGACCGACTATACCTTCGACGGCGAGGACGTGATCATCTCCACCCGCGTCGAGAACAACCACCCCGACGAACCACTCAATGTGGCTGGTTTCTCCGGGCTGACGTTCGCTTTCGACCAACTGCCGACAGGCCTGATGCCGGTCCAGCACATCAGCTATTTTCAGGCCCACGGCCTGGGCCTGTGCCATCCGAGTTTCTGGTCGAAGATTGGCGGCAGCTACGCGATCGACGGCACGGCGGGCGTAGGCGTTTCGCCCTGGAAGACCGGCTGGACGCGGACGCTTATCCTCTGGGATTACGCCAGTTGGGAAGCGGACCAGCGGGAGAAATCGCCGCAGCGGCGGCTGATCTATTTTGCTGCCACCCCGGTGCCGGCCCGCGGCGCGCGGACCATCGACATGAAACTGCGCGTCAGCCCCGATCGCGATTGGAAACACCTCTTGTCGCCCTACCGCGAGCATTTTCAGGCCACGTTCGGCCCCGTCCAATACGACGCCGATTATCGCTGGATCGCTTCGGACTACATGAACCATAGCCAGCAGGCCGTCTCGCCCACGAACCCCTACGGCTTCCATGGCGGGCATCACCGCATCGATCTTGCCGAGGGTGTGGATGCCTTCTGTAAAACGCTGATCCCGGCGCTGAAATCCAACGGCGGGCAGGGCGTGATCCTCTGGGGGCAGGGCGGCGACGATCCCCGCGGTGCGATGTACCGGCCCGACTTCGACATCCTCCCGCCGGAAGTGGAGCGGAACTGGCCGCTTCTGGCCAAGCGCTTCCACGAGGCCGGGCTACGGCTGGGCGTGACCACGCGGCCGGGCGACATGGCCTTGCGGCTGGATTGGAAGCAGGACCAGGTGATCTCGATCAACGCCGACGATGCGGGCCATCGCGAGATGCTCTGGCGGCGTTTCCAGCGGATGATCGACCGCGGCTGCACGCTGTTCTATCTCGACAGCTTCGGCGCGGACCTGGAGCACGTGAAACTGATGCGATTCTTGCGGGAGCGGATGGGCCGCAAGATCCTGACATTCACCGAGCACCAGTGCGACGCCATCTTCCCCTATTCGGGCGGCTACTCCGAGACGACCTTTCACGCCGTCGGCCCGGGCGGTCCGGAGTACCAGGTCTGGTCGGGCGTGGATAATTGGCGGATCTACCAGTGGCTTACGCCCGGCGCGCAACTCACCTCGCGATTGTATCAAGTTGAGGGCCGAATACCGAAAGACTTCGAGTCGGCGGACGAGTTCTTCTTGCGGCAGCGGATCACGCCCTTGCTGCCCGTGTCGGACATTGGCCGCGTACACGGTCTGCAAGTCGTTCAGCCCAAGTATGTCGATGCCGCGGGG
>Ga0181517_10005010_pt1 | contig 11863 bp, 9 predicted proteins | sample PEATcosm2014_Bin_31_FD_119748 | JGI IMG/M metagenome (GOLD analysis project Ga0181517, IMG submission 119748) | Peatland microbial communities from MTU Mesocosm Facility, Houghton, MI, USA - PEATcosm2014_Bin01_30_metaG | ecosystem: Environmental > Terrestrial > Soil > Wetlands > Peat | place... | reverse complement strand
TGATCGAATGGGTCTGTCCGCCGCAGACCTCCATAATCTTCCACGGGCGCGTGGCGACAGAGTGAATCTCGCGCGCCATGCGCTGCGCAATCTCGCCGTTTCGGAACTCGGTTAGGTACTTCATTTAGTGGAGCAGCTCCGAACCGGGGTCCCCGACGACAGGTCTTCGTCGTTGGGGTGGCAGTCAGGACAAGCCGACTGCGGCGCCACGGCGGCCCGCGCAAAGGCTTCCTCTTCGGTCCCCAACTCCTGGCCAAGTACGCCCATGGCGCGGAAGTCTTCGAGGGTTTGCAGGGCCGTTTCCTCGTCGATCTTGGAGAGCGCAAAACCAACGTGGACAATGGTATAGTCGCCGACCTCGACCTCAGGCACGTAGTCCAGGCAAACCTTCTTGCGCACGCCGCCAAAGTCCACCCAACCCAGGCGAAGATCGCCCTCGGTGATGATTTCTTCCACTTTTCCCGGAATCGCCAGACACATAGTTTCTACGTTATACCGAGTTGAAGGCTGCGTATAGTGTGATCTGGCTCACCCGGAAAGTGCAACGAAAGCCAGATGGCCCGATTGTCTGCCTCATAAATTGAAGACTTCTTGGCTGGTTAGCTGGATTTATTCCGAAGGCCCAGCAGGCTTCTGGTATTCTTCCGGCATTCCCATTAAAGGAGTTCTGGTGATCCGGACGATAGTGGCACGTCTATTGAAGCGCTCGTTGATGTTGGGCTTGTTGCTGCCGTTGGTTTGCCTGGCGGCGAGTGCGAGGGCCCAAACTCAAGGAAACGACATATTTAACGCGGCTGGCACGGGTGATTTGTCGCGTGTCAAGGCTCTTCTCGACAGTGGAGCTGATGTCAATGCCAAGAGTTCGAATGGCGGAACAGCTCTCGAGTTTGCCGCTTGCTTTGGCAAGATTGAGGTAGTGCGTCTGCTGCTGGACAAGGACGCCGCGATCAATGTCGGGGACAATAAAGGCGTGAATGCGCTGCATCTGGCTACAGAACAGGGTTACCTCGATGTGGTGCAGGCGTTGCTCGCCAAAGGGGCTGAGGTCGACCTTCAGGACAATAACGGTGAGACTGCCGTGATAAAAGCTTCCCAACGCGGCCAAATTGAAATCCTGAATACGTTGCTTGCCCGGGGTGCGAATTTCAATCTCCCCGATCACAATGGTCGGACCCCGCTCACATGGGCCTCGCAGGAAGGCCATCTAGATATAGCGCAGGCACTCCTTGCCAAGAAGGCCGATGTCAACGCCAAAGACAAGGATGGCGTGACCGCGTTGCTCTTGGCTTCTCAAAATGGTCACATTGATATCGTGCGGACGCTACTCGCTAGAGGAGCTGAAGTCAATCTCCAGGGCAATGAGGGTGAGACTGCGTTGTTAATGGCTTCCCAACGCGACCGTCTCGAAATCGTAAATACATTGCTTGCTAATGGCTCAGATTTCAACCTTGCGGACCATGAAGGCTGGACGGCACTGATGTGGGTATCCCAGGAAGGCTACCTCGACGTGGTTCAGGCGCTACTTCGCAAGAAGGCCGACGTCAATGCGAAGGGAAAAGACGGCGCGAGCGCATTGTATATGGCCTCTGATAAAGGCCATATTGAGGTTGTGCGGGTGCTGCTCGCCGGAGGAGCTGAAGTAAACACAAAATCGAGTGATGGCTGGACCGCGCTGATGGCGGCCTCGGAAAACGGCCACATTGAAGTGGTGCGGGCCTTACTCGCTGCCAAGGCTGATGTGAACGTGAAGACCCCCGACGCGGGTAACACGGCCCTGATGTCTGCAGCATCGAAAGATCACGTGGATATTGTGGAGGCGTTGCTCGACGCTAAGGCTGACATTGAGGCCAGGATGCCCCATGGTTCGACCTCCTTGATCGTGGCCTCTGAAGACGGCCAGCTTGATCTGGTGAAGGCACTTTTGGCCAGGGGGGCCAATGTCAATGCCAGAGACGAAATAGGCCAGACCGCGCTGATGCTGGCCACCTTAATGGGACACATCAATGTGGTCCAGGCACTGCTTGCCAATGGCGCTGATGTGAATGCCAAAAGCGATGGGGGTGTGACCGCGCTGAGTACCGCAACGGAAAAAGGGCAGGCTGGCATCATTTCCGTACTGAAGAAGGCCGGCGCCAAACAATAACGGCCGGAAACGCCAGATATTGATTCTGTGACCTGAGGGCGCAATCTCAGAAACTCCGCCCTGCCCGTTCCTCCGCCAAATACCCCAGCCACTCTTCCATCCCCGCGCCGGTTTTGGCAGAGGTTTCGAAGATGCGAATCCCCGGTCGTATCTCGTTGATGTTCTTGAGCGCCAGATCGCGGTCGAAGCCGCAGGGGCCGGCGATGTCCATCTTGGTGATGACCGCTGCGTCGGCGGAGTTGAACATGGTGGGGTACTTGAGCGGCTTGTCTTCGCCCTCGGTCACAGAGAGCAGGGCCACGCGAATCTTTTCGCCCAGGTCGTAACTCGACGGGCACACCAGGTTGCCGACATTCTCAATAAAGAGGTAGTCCAGTCCGGCGAGCGCCACACCCTCCCATCCGTCAAGATGCTTGCCGATCATCTCTGCGTCCAGATGGCAGATTCCGTGGGTATTGATCTGGCGTACAGGAGCGCCGCTCGCGGCCAGCCGCCGCGCATCGTTGTCTGTTTCCAGATCGCCGACCAGCGCCGCCACCCGAGAGCCGCGCGCCTTCAACTCTCGCAGCGTCCACTCCAGAAAGGCAGTTTTGCCCGTGCCGGGGCTGGAAACCAGGTTCAGCACTAGCACGCCGGCAGCTGTGTAGCTCTGGCGAAGGCCCGCCGCCAGTTCGTCGTTCTTCTTGAGAATTCCCCGCCGCAGCTCGACTATTCGGGTGGTCATGCCGTCTCCTCAACTTTATCCATCTCGTCAATTTCGAATGACTCGATCTCCAATTCGCGGCCCTGACGAATCTCACCGCATAGATCGCCGCAACGAGGGCAGCGAAAGCTCTGCACGCCGTCGAGCGCGGCATCCTGCGAGCAGCGCTCGCAGTGCACCACCACCGGCAGCACATTCACCACCAGCCGTGAGCCTTCCAGCGGTGTCCCCTCGGACGCGATACCGTAGCAGAACTCAAGCGAGTCAGGAATCACCGACGCCAGCGCGCCCACGCGCAGCCGCACTTCGAGCACCCGTGCGCCTCTGGACGACTCAGGCAAAGCGGCCAGAGTCTCGGTCACAGTCTCCACGATGCTGGTCACAATCGAAAGTTCATGCATTCAAGTTAAATTTTACGCGCCTGCCTCGAACCGGCGTTGTGGCATCGCTTGCGGCATCTTGCGTGTGCCACGCCCGCGCCGCTCCGGTAGACTGGGAGGGCGATGAAGATGAACGACAGAATTCAAAGCGCCGTGCTGTTGGCCGGGCTGGCAGCCGGTGTGGTCCTCGCCGGCTGCGGAACACCCGGCGCGCCGCAACCGCCCTCGCTCAACCTCCCGGATCGGGTGACCGACCTGGCCGCCAACCGCTCGGGCAGTCAGGTTTCGCTCACATGGACTATGCCCAAGAAGGACACCGACAAGCTGCTGCTGAAGGGCATTGTCACAGTGCATGTTTGCCGCAAGCAGGGCGCAGGAGCCTGCGTTCCGGCTGGAACTGAGCTGTCGTTCCCGCCCGGCGCCGATGCCGCGTTTACCGATACGCTGCCACCCGAGTTGGCCGCCGGTGCGCCGCGACCGCTGAGCTACTTTGTCGAGCTGAGAAACCGCAACGGCCGCTCGGCAGGGCTGTCGAATGCTGCCGATGTGCTGGCAGGCGAAGCGCCTGCGCCGGTGACCCATCTGACCGGCGAGGTGCGTAAGCAGGGCGTGGTCCTGCACTGGGCGCCGGTCACAGAACAGGAATCGTCCGCAATTCGGCTGCACCGAAAGCTCCTGGCTCCGCCGGCTTCCAAAACTCATGAGGGATTGCTTGCGCCCCAGCCGCAGCCGGTGGAGCAGAACCTGCTGGTGGATTCCTGCGCGCCGGAAGGCCGCGCGGGCGATTGCCGCGCCGTGGACAAAGAGATCCGCTCCGGCCAGAGCTATGAGTACCGCGCCCAGCGCGTTTCGCGCGTTACGGTGGACGGCAAGACGCTGGAGTTGGCCGGCGAACTTTCCGCTCCGGTGCGCGTTGAGGCAGCGGACATTTTTCCGCCCGCAGTGCCAACCGGCCTGGCAGCCGTAGCCATCGAAGGTGAAAACGCGCCCCAATACGCAATCGATGTGAGCTGGCAGCCTGTCGCCGAAGCTGACCTGGCCGGATACGCCGTTTATCGCCGTGAAGGCGACGGCGCCTGGCAGCGCATCTCGCCCGCCGAGCCGCTGGTTCCACCAGCCTTCCGCGACGCGCAGGTTCTCGCTGGCCACACTTACCGTTACGCCGTCAGCGCCATCGGCCAGAACGGACACGAAAGCGCCCGCTCCGAAGAGGCTGAGGAGTCCGTGCCTAACCTGTGACGGCTTTTGCCGCGCATAGAGGATTTCCCATGAAATATTGCCGCTTCCTTTTCGAGAATCAAACCCACTACGGCGCGGTGGAAGATCGCGCAGGCGAGCTGTGGATTGTGGACCTCATCAGCGCTCCCGAAGAAGACCTGGCCTTTCGGCTACAACATGGGCGAGCGACTTCATGGAGTTTTGATTTCGAACCGATGCCGTTGAGCGCAGCCGAGCTGCTCGCGCCCGTCACGCCTTCGAAGATTGTCTGCGTGGGCCGCAATTATCGCGACCACGTGAAGGAGTTGGGCAACGAGCTGCCCTCCGAGCCGCTGCTGTTCCTCAAGGCGCCCTCGTCGCTGCTCTCGCCGGGAGGCGTGGTGCGCATGCCCGCGCTTTCGGCTCGCGTGGATTTTGAAGGCGAACTGGCGCTGGTCATCGGCCACCGCGTTCGCAACCTGAAAGAAGAAGACTGGCGCTCCGCCGTGCGCGGCTACACCGTGGCCAATGACGTGACCGCCCGCGATCTGCAAAACAAGGACGGCCAATGGAGCCGCGCCAAGGGCTTCGACACTTTTTGCCCGGTCGGCCCCGTGGTGAGCGACGAACTGGACCCCGAAGCCGGACTCACGCTCGAAACCCGCGTCAACGGCGAGCTTCGTCAGCACGGTACTACCCTCGACTTCATCTTCCCGATTCCAAAATTGTTGAGTTACATCACCGCCGCAATGACTCTCGAAGCCGGCGACCTTGTGCTGACCGGAACTCCTGCGGGTGTGGGTCCGCTCAAGGCCGGAGATCGAGTGGAAGTGAGCATCCCCGGCCTTGGCACGCTGACGAATACATTCCAGCCGGAATGAAGCTGAGACAAACTGTGCTGTAATTAGCGGGTCGGCACTGGCTAGTTCTCATCAACCGGCTGTCCATAAAAAGTCTCAGTGCAAATGATATGGTTCTGCCGGGACGGGGACGGGGTCTCCGATCTTTGGCGCTTCGACTCTAGCAGCGCCTTGCAGTCCCGTTCCAGTTACGTTGCTGATGTTGATAAGTGGGCCCGCAAATCCAGTAACACTGATATTCCGGATTTCGGCATTGCGAACATTTGCCAGATAAATTCCCTTGGCGCATGTTCCTGTTATGCCGGACAGCACTAGTCCTTCCAGAGGCTTATCGGGATGGACGCTCGTTCCGTCCACGAGAATCGGCGCATCAACGACGCGAATGTTGGAGAAGCGAAAGTTTCTTACACTAGGGATACCTTTCTTGCCCGGCACGGGTGATTCGTCCTGCTTGCCGCTGCCCAGCAGATTGAACCGAATCAGTCCTCCCTGGGTTCCGGAGACATCAAGATCATTGGCAATAATATCTTCAATGAAAGCGCCGCGCCCGGGACGGCTTTTGATGTAAAGTGCAAAAGTTCTGGCGCCGGTAAACTTGCACTGCTCGATATGGACGCCGCGAATGCCGCCGGAGGTCTCGCTGCCTATGCCGATGCAGGCGAAAAGGGAATCCGCAAAAGTGCAATTGGAGATATGCACGTCTTCAGTGGGTTGGTGCAGGAGATAGCCTTCGCTGCCGCGGCCAGACTTGAGAGAGATGCAGTCGTCTCCAGTGGAGATGTCGCAGCCTTCGATACGAACGTGCTTGCATGAGTCCACGTCTATGCCATCGCCATTGCCCCCGGTCGAGCGAATGGTTAGATTCTTGATGAGAATATTCCCGCAGCAGGTGGGATGCAGAGACCATATCCCGTGATAACTCGTGGAAAAGCCTTCCAAGTGAATATCGTTGCAGTTTATCGGCTCAATCAGCGCGGGACGGCGTACTTTGATCTGCGAGTTAGAAGGTCCGTTGGCTGGTGAATAGCCCGCGATCTTTCCCGGTCCCACTATACCAATATGCTCAGCATCAATGGCATAAATCAGCGCAATGTGCCCCTGAATCCATTTTCCCTCCCAGCGAACCTGAGTAACTGGATAGTCGGCGTAATCGGAGCTGCCGATGATCGTCGCGTCCTGCTCGAAACGCAACACGACATTCGACTTCAATTGAATCGATCCCGTCAGATAGTTGCCGGCCGGAACCAGCGCCTCGCCGCCGCCAAATACCGAGCAGCGATCGATGGTTTGCTGAATAGCCGCGGTGTCCTTAGTTGTGCCGTCGCCGGTGGCTCCAAAGTCGCGCACATTCAGAACAATTTTCGGCCTTGCAGCTGCAGGCTTTGAACCGGTAGTGGTAGCGCTCTTATGGCCGGTCTTCGAGGATTGCGGCGCCTCCGCTGCGCCGATTCCAGGCAGCAATGAAAGTGCAGGAAGAGCGAGCAAACTCTGCCCGGTTCTCAATAAAAAACTACGGCGTGCAAGTGAATGATCCTTCATCTCCGGCGTCTCCAGATAAAAACAATTGTCGAAGCAAATCCTAATGTGCAGGGCCAACGAGAGTTTTAAGCGGAGTAGAGGTTTGACTGAGGTCGTCCGTTCCCTGGAGCGGATCTGTCTTCGTCAGACGCGCACCAAGAAAATGAACCAGGTCGGGAATATCGTAGCGCCACAGAGCTCCGGGAAGAATATCTTCCGGCGCGCCGATTGGCAAAGGCGCATCAACCAAACTTCGATAGCTTGTGAGCACATGGTCAACGGCGATGTGCTTAAGTCGGGGATCGAGCACAGCTGCATGAATGAGCACCAATCCCATGTGGCCGCTGGCGGCGGCAGTGATCTTGCCGGGATCAACGTCGGCGCGGGCCGCCAGATAATCAACCGCGCGGATCGTATCGTCAACGCGTATTCCGATTAGCGAGCGGCTAACCAGGTCAGCGCGCAGACTGAGCAGGTAAAACGGACCAAGGATCGGCGATTTCATGTCGTCGGTTCCGGGGGGCGATGGGCGAGGAGTGATTGCCAGAACCACGTTGCCCGCCGCGGCGAGCGTATCGAACTGCGCTTTATTGGCGCGTGCGATGGGGCCGTCCGCGCGAATCGAATCGGGCACAAGCAGCAGCACCACGGGGTGGCGGCCCGTGCCGGATGGAACGCTCAACTCGCCCTGTAAATCAATACCAGCGTCGGTGGGAAGAACGAGCGGTCCGGTCTTTGCGGCCAGCAATTCTGTTCTGGGCTTTGACATGCGGGGCACTGCTTCCGCCCCAGTGGCCTTGCGAATCGCCGCGGCAAGCTGTCCACCAGTCATGACGGTGTGGCTGGCGGGGATGATTCTCGCCGCACGTTTTCTGTTGAGAGTGAAGACCGTCTCGGAGTTAGGGTAACTGGTAAGAACCTGCCCCGTAGGAGTTACCTGCAAAGCGTCTTTGGGAAGGCCCATGGACCCCGGTCTCAATCCGCTCGCTCCGCCGGAAACCGAAGGTGGAAGAAGCGGGTGGGGATCAGTCGCTCCAGGTTCGAGATTGCGCATGAAGAAGATGAGAATATTTTCCATGATGGGCGCAAGCGCGCCGTGACCGCCGGGCCCGGTGATGAACTGAAGAGCCGCCGTGGGAGGAACCTTATTGGTTGTGTCGGCATTGAGCGCCGGACCGGACGGAGTAGGCGGAACTGTGGGAGCTTTGTGGCCGACGGGCTTTCCTGCGCTTGCGGAATCAAAGAGAGAGTAGAAACGGCGAGCCTCGGTGACGCTGGAGCGGGCGCCGGCAAAGGGAAACATATCAGAGTAGGTGGCTATAACTGCGTAAGGACGGGGTGCGGCGAGTTCAATCCAGTCAGGAAAATCGAAGCCATAGGAGATAAAGCGCGGGATGGACTGCTCGCCGTCCTGGGGGCCAATCGCAGGCAAAAGGGTGTCAAACGATGTGATGTAGCACGCAACGCCGATGGCGGCAACACGCGTGTCAACTGCGCCTACCAGCGCGCTCATAGCGCCGCCGCCGGAGCAGCCGAAAGCGCCGATGTGATGAGAATCGACTTCGGGAAGCTGGGAAAGATAGTCTATGCCGCGCATTGCGTCCCAGAGGACGTAGCGAGCAAAGGCATCACCGATGAGCATTGGCTGGAGGCTGGCTTCGCCGTGTTCTCCTGTAGGACGAGACGCAAGAGAGGCGCCGGGGTTGGCGGGATCGGGATACTGAAGGCGTTCGCCCTGACCGATGGGGTCGTAAGAGAGAACAATGAATCCATTGCGGGCGAAGAGAGCGGCGGTGTTATAGTCGATTGCCTTGCTCTCGGAGTAGTGGCCAGGAGTGATCAGAATCGCTGGATGTTTGCTGCCTGCCGGCTGCCCATCGGGAAGATAGAGCAGAGCTGTGACAGGAAAATTCGGCTGACTGTCGAAGAGAACCTTTTCTATTTGAAATCCGTCGGCCTGCGTGGAGCCGAGAACTCGGGCATTGAGCGGCGTGCGTTCGGGCAGAGTTCCAATCAGCGCCAGAATCTGTTTGCGGACCATAGCCTGGCGGTCTTCGGCCTCAGTGCGGGTTCGGATTGAGGCAACGCTCGCTGCGCGAGAAGCGGTGAATCCGGCTGCGACTTTGTCCAGAGAACGCGTGAGTTGGGTGCGGCCAATCTGCGCGGGGCTGTTAGGGTCAGGCTTGGCATTGGAAACGGAAGCCGGCCGCATGGGAGGTTCTGTGCTCTGAGCCGTGGCGTAGCCTGAAAGCAGCGCGGTGGCAAAGATCACAGAAAGAACAAATAAAATAGTTTTGAGCATCACTCTGCATTGAAACTCTTTGATCGAGAGTTGGTCAATCGCTTCCCGAACCGCAGAAAGCACAACCTTTCCACTTCGCTTGTTGCAGAAGATTGCCTCCCCTTGGTACACAATCGAAGTAATCAGCAGAGCGATGTTTTTTACTTTTCACTGGCCATCGTTCACTGCCCACTAAGAGAGACCCCCTACCCCCCTAAAAATATTTATTTTTGACCCTAAAGCCTTGCATATGATTTTAACTATTCTGGAATCAATACCTTCTGAAACTATCTCCCGCAAAAACGCAAAAATGAACTTTGCAGATAATTACTCTCTTCGTCCAATCAAAAAGGTTCATCATCTTGTCGTGTGTGTGTTCCACGTGAAACCTTGACCACTGCTGCGAATCTAAACAGCGGTAGACTGGAATCGAAGGCGCCCGACGCGCTTTTCCCCAGGAGGAATCATGCCGCAGAATCTATTGGAGCAATTGCGCACGTACACGGTGGTCGTCGCCGACACCGGCGACATTGAGGCGATGGAAGAATTTCGTCCGCAGGATGCAACCACAAACCCATCGCTGATTACCGCCGCGGCGCAGTTGCCACAGTATCAGCCAATTGTGGATGGCGTGCTTGTGGCCGCACGCAAGGAACTGGGCGCTGCCGCGACTGATGCGGCTGTGGCTAACCTTGGATTTCAGCGGCTTGCCATCGCCTTCGGCAAAAAGATTCTGGCCATCGTTCCGGGCCGTGTCTCAACGGAAGTGGACGCGCGTCTATCCTACGACACGCAGGCCACCATTGCGCAGGCGCGAAGCATCATCAAGCAATATGATGCCGAGGGCATTGGCCGCGAGCGCGTGCTGGTGAAGATTGCCTCCACATGGGAAGGCATTCGCGCTGCCGAAGTGCTGGAACGCGAAGGAATCCATTGCAACCTGACTTTGCTATTTGGCTTGCACCAGGCCATCGCGGCAGCCGAAGCAGGCGTCACACTGGTCTCGCCCTTCGTGGGCCGCATCCTTGACTGGTATAAAAAGGACACCGGCAAGGATTTCCACGGCGCTGACGATCCCGGCGTGAAGTCCGTGACCGCGGTTTATAACTACTACAAAAAGTTCGGATATAAAACGCAAGTCATGGGCGCAAGCTTTCGTAACATCGGCGAGATTTGCGAGTTAGCCGGTTGCGACCTGCTGACTATCTCTCCGCAACTGCTGGCAGAGCTTGAAGCTACTCAGGCCGCGCTGCCGCGCAAGCTTTCGCCGGAAACCGCGAAGTCACTGCCGATTGAAAAGATTGCCATGGACAAGGCAGCCTTCGACCGCATGCATGCTGCTGACCGCATGGCCACCGACAAGCTGAAGGAAGGCATTGAAGGCTTCTCGGCCGCACTGGTCAAGCTGGAATCGCTGCTTGCCAAGCGCCTGGCCGAGTTGGAAGTTCGCTCACCAGCGGCCGTTTGACTTACTCAGATATCAGCGTCCTAGCCAGAGGGAGACTCCTCCGGTTATCGACCTACCAGGCATGGCGACTCCGTTAATCTCCTGATAGCCCGTGTTACTTAAATTAGCGAGGCGAAGATAAGGGCGGATTTTCCCTGAGTCATGTGTCAGCGCGAGATTCCATACGGGATAAGGACTGGCGTTCCACGGAGGATTGCCTGGCTGCTGATAAGGCTTTGCCACTGCGACTGAGTTAGCGACTGTAAGTACGTGTCCAAACGCGGCCGTCCATGTCGCATGAAGATTCTCGACCGGATAGTTGAGCGCATACTCCGATTGCAGGCCATTCAAGGACGGTTGCGCGCCAACCAGTTGAGTCCATGCTACCTGAATGGTTTGCTGCCTGCTGGGCGCCCATGTTGCGGAAGATTCGACTCCCGCAAAATGCAGGCCGCTGAGGTTGACCGCGCACCATGTGTTCAAAGTGCAAAATGCGGGGAGCAGCGAGTTAGGGAGCGTGGCGGCGCGAACATAGTCGATGGTGTCGTGCTGGCGGTTATAGAAGCCAGTGACTGAAAGAGAAAGCCGGGCGGAAGCGGTCCAGTCCGCTCCGCCTTCACCAGACCAGGCTGACTCAGGTTTCAGCGTCGCATTGCCTATGGTAACCGGGTCAGAATAATAAAGGTCGGTATAAGTAGGAAGTCTGAATCCGTAGCCGCCGCTGGCCCGCAGCTTTAGTTGATTTGCAAGCCGCAAACTGCCAGCCAGATGAGGAGAGAACGCGGATTGAAGGCCTCCGGAGAATAGCTCCTCGCGCACACCGGCGGATAAGTTCCAGCGGCTCCTGACGGGGCGCAAATCAAGATCGACGTAGCCCGCGCCGCGGTTACGCGCATGAAGGCCGAGATTGTTACTGCGGATGCTATCGCCGTCTGATTCCAATCCGAACAAGAGGACGGAGGTGGTTGCGACTGGAAGAGTGTGGCGCAAGGAAGCCTGCCAGGAGCCGTCGATATGGTTGTTCTCGTAGACCAAAGGGTCGGCGCGCAGCAGAACAAACTCGTCCGTGTGGCGGCGATAACCAAAGGCCGCAGTTGTTCGACTGCCTAACTCCTGCCGGGCTGATGCAAACCATCCTTTGGTTCGCTCCCATGATTCATAGGGACCATAAAACTGATTTGCGCCAAAGGAACGATCGCTCGTTGCAAAGCGCACGTCGGAAATGCCGAGGCGCGAACTAATCCAGTTTTCTGACGAGGCGTCCATGTTGCGGTAATTGCGGTCGGCTATGAATCCAGTGGAGAAGTTGCGCTCGGCTGTCAACCGGCTGCTCC
>Ga0181517_10005005_pt1 | contig 11868 bp, 10 predicted proteins | sample PEATcosm2014_Bin_31_FD_119748 | JGI IMG/M metagenome (GOLD analysis project Ga0181517, IMG submission 119748) | Peatland microbial communities from MTU Mesocosm Facility, Houghton, MI, USA - PEATcosm2014_Bin01_30_metaG | ecosystem: Environmental > Terrestrial > Soil > Wetlands > Peat | place... | reverse complement strand
TCGCCGTCACCCTGTCCGTGGCCATCCTCATGTCCATGGTGGTCTCCCTCACCGTCACGCCCATGATGTGCGCCAAGCTGCTGCGCCCCCACGCCGAGGAGAAGCACGGCCGGATCTTCCAGGCCAGCGAGCGCTGGTTCCAGGCGATCCTCAAACAGTACGAAGTGGCCCTCACCTGGGTGCTCAAGCACCAGTTCTTCACCCTGATGGTGGCCGTGGGCACCGTGATCACCACCGTGATCCTGTTCATCATCGTGCCCAAGGGCTTCTTCCCCCAGCAGGACACCGGGCGCATGATGGGCGCCATCCAGGCCGACCAGGACACCTCCTTCCAGGCCATGCGCACCCGCCTCCAGACCCTGGCCGGGATCGTGGGGCAGGATCCCGACGTGGCCCATGCCATGGGCTTCGTGGGCGGCGGCGGCATCACCAACACCGGGCGGCTGTTCATGTCGCTCAAGCCCAACAACGAACGCAAGGTCAGCGCCGACCAGATCATCGCCCGCCTGCGCGGCAAGCTCGCCAAGGTGCCCGGCGCCGCGCTGTTCCTGCAGCCGGTGCAGGATCTGCGCATCGGCGGCCGCCTGGGCAACGCCCAGTACCAATACACCCTCCAGGGCGACGACTCCAAGGAGCTGTTCCACTGGGCGCCGCTGGTGCTGGCCAAGATGCGCACCCTGAAGCAGGTGACCGACGTCAACACCGACCAGCAGAACCAGGGCCTCCAGGCCACCGTGGTGGTGGACCGCAAGACCGCCTCCCGCCTGGGCATCTCCGCCCAGATGATCGACGACACCCTGTACGACGCCTTCGGCCAGCGCCAGGTGTCCACCATGTACACCCCGCTCAACCAGTACCACGTGGTCATGGAAGTGGCGCCCAAGTACTGGCAGGACCCCGACTCCCTGAAGACCATCTACGTGCGCCCGGCCAAGGGCCCGGTGGTGCCGCTTTCCGCCTTCTCCCACTACCAGATGGAGAACACGACCCTCGCGGTCAACCACCAGGGCCAGCTGCCCTCGGTCACCATCACCTTCAACCTGCCCGTGGGCGTGGCCCTGGGCGACGCGGTGACGGCCATCGCCAAGGCCCAGGAGCAGATCCGCCTGCCCGCCTCCATCCGCGGCAGCTTCATGGGCACCGCCCAGGCCTTCCAGGCCTCCCTGGCCAACGAACCGGTGCTGATCGCGGCGGCCATCCTGGCGGTCTACCTGGTGCTGGGCATCCTGTACGAAAGCCTGATCCACCCCATCACCATCATCTCCACCCTCCCCTCGGCCGGCGTGGGCGCCCTGCTGGCGCTGCTGGCCTGCCGCACCGACCTGAGCGTGATCGCCCTGATCGGCATCATCCTGCTGATCGGCATCGTCAAGAAGAACGCCATCCTGATGATCGATTTCGCCCTGGAGGTGGAGCGCCGGGAGCACAAGACCCCGGAGGAGTCCATCTTCCAGGCCTGCCTGCTGCGCTTCCGGCCCATCACCATGACCACCATGGCGGCGCTGCTGGGCGGCCTGCCCCTGGCCCTGGGCCTGGGCACCGGCTCCGAGCTGCGCCAGCCGCTAGGCATCGCCATCGTCGGCGGGCTGGTGTTCAGCCAGATGCTCACCCTGTTCACCACCCCGGTGATCTACCTCTACTTCGACCGGCTCAGCCTCTGGTGGGGCCGGCGCCGCGCCCAGGCGGCGGTAAAGGCGGGATTACTGGAAAGTTGAACGTTTTTCCTGCATGATGGGACAGCCTTAGGAAGAATGGAATGCCCGCACCACCCCTTCTCACCATGTGGGCCCAGCCCTCGATTGGGCGGCGGAGATGAGTTCGCCGTCGGGGGCCTTCAGCCGTCTTTCCTTGAACGAAAAGCGGTTTCAGGCCATCTATGATTCGGTCAATGACGGCATCTTCATCCAGGACCCCGAAACCGACGCCATCCTCGACGTGAACCACCGCATTTGCGAGTGGTTCGGCTACAGCCCGGAGCACATGCTGACGCTGGACCTCGGGCGCCTGGGCCTCGGCCTCTGGCCCTACACCCCGGAGACCGCCCGGGAATGGGCGCGCAAGGCCGCCGCCGGCACGCCGCAGACCTTCGAGTGGCTGTGCACCACCCAGGGCGGCAACCTGCTCTGGCTGGAAGTGAACCTGCGCATCGCCGACATCGGCGGCCAGGACCGGCTGGTGGTGACCGCCGGCAACATCACCCAGCGCAAGCGCGCCGAGATGGAGAACGCGGCGCGGCTCAAGCGGGCCGAAGCACAGAACGCCGTGTCCCTGGCCCTCGCCGGGGTGGGCTCCGACCATGGCGCGGCGCTCCGGCTGATCGCCCACCACCTGGCCGTTCAGGTGGGCGACCTCTGCACCCTCAACCTGGTGGGCCGGGACGGCCTGCTCTACCCGTCCGAGCTGGCCCAGCCCTACGTCGGCGGCGATGCCCTGCTGCCCGACTACCGCAACCTGCCTCCGCTGGACCTGGGCCAGCTCGGCACCGGCCAGGTGGTCCTGCGCGGCCAGGCCATCCGCCTGGAGAGCCGGCCGCTGGAAGAGATCCTGACCCTGGTCCGGCCGGAATTCCGCGCCTACTTCGAGCGCTTCAGGATCCACAGCCTGCTCATCGTGCCCATGCGCATCGAGGGCCGCACCATCGGCACCATCGCCCTGGCCATGGGCGGCGCCAGCAGGCCCTACTCCGTGGAAGACCAGGCCGTCCTGCAGAACCTTGCCGACCGGGCCGCCCTGACCATCACCAACGCCCGGCTCTACGCGGAAAACCTGGCCCAGGCCAGCGAACTGAAAAAGACCAACCAGGAACTGGAACGCCGGGTGGAGGAGCGCACCGCCGAGCTGGAACGGGCCAACGCCCAGCTCCAGCAGATGGCCCTGGAGGACGGCCTCACCCGCCTGGCCAACCGCCGGCACTTCGACGCCGTCCTGGAAAAGGAGATCCGTCGCGCCATGCGCAAGGGCGACCAGCTCTCCCTGATCATGGGGGACGTGGACTTCTTCAAGCGCTTCAACGACCTGTACGGCCACGTGGCGGGCGACAGCTGCCTCCAGGCCATCGGCGAAGTGATGAAGCAGGTGTTCCGCCGGGTGGAGGAGCTGCCGGCCCGCTACGGCGGCGAGGAGTTCGCCGTGATCCTGCCGGGCGCCGACGCCCAGCGCGCCCAGCAGGCCGCGGAGAGCCTGCTGAAGGCCGTCGAGGCGCGCCACATCCCCCACGAAAATTCCGACGCCAGCCCCTACGTCACCCTCAGCCTCGGCTACGTCAGCGCCCAGGTCAACGCCGGCACCACGCCGGACTGGTTCATCATCTGGGCTGACGAAGGCCTTTACCGGAGCAAGGCGGGCGGACGGAACCGGGTCAGTTCTGCTAATTAATAAAAGCAACATCAATAATTAAAAAATTTTGGCATTTCACCGGGCAGTCTTGTGCCGATCACGGAAGAAGGCGATCCTTAAGGGCGGGTTGAGCGCCTGAAACAGGAGTACAAGTGCCCATTACACGACGTTGGAGTCTTCTTAACGTGCTTTTTCTGCTCGGCACCCTCGGCTTGAGCCTGGTGCTGGTGCCGATGGCGTTCACCCATTCCCTGCGCCACTGGGGGGAGTGGGTGGTGTTCTTCACCATGGTCGTCACCATCGGCATGTCCGTGACCTGCGGCTACCATCGGCTGTACAGCCACCGGGCCTACCAGGCCCGCTGGCCGGTGCGCCTGTTCATGCTGTGCATGGGCGCCGCGAGCTTCGAGAACTCGGCCCTGCAGTGGGCCAGCGACCACCGCATCCACCACCGGTACGTGGACCAGGGCGACGACCCCTACAACAGCCGGAAGGGTTTCTGGTATGCCCACTGGATCTGGGTCATGGAGGAGCGCACCCAGGGCATCACCGGCGTCAAGGACCTGGAGCGGGATCCCCTGGTCATGTGGCAGCACCGGCACCATTTCCTCATCGGCGCCTGCGCCGCCACCCTGCTGCCGCTGCTGGCCGGGATCTGCACCCACAACATCATGGGCAACCTGATCATCGGCGTGCTGCTGCGGATCGTGGTGACCCACCACACCACCTTCTTCATCAACAGCGCCGCCCACTTCTACGGCAGCCAGCCGTACACCGACGCCAACTCCGCCCGCGACAACGCCTTCCTGGCCCCCCTCACCTACGGGGAGGGTTTCCACAACTACCACCACATGTGGCAGTGGGACTACCGCAACGGCGTCAAGTGGTACCAGTGGGATCCCGCCAAATGGCTGATCAAGGGCCTGTCGTGGGCCGGCCTGGCCAGTGGGCTGCGGGCCGTGCCCGGCCCGGTGATCCGGCGCGCGCGGATCCAGATGGAAGAAAAGGCCCTGCTGGCGCGTTTGGCCAAGGCCCCGCCCCAGGCCGCCGAAGCCCTGAACACCCGGGTGGTGCGTGCCCGGCAGCGCCTGGACCTGGCCCTGGAAGCCATCCAGGAGCAGCGGGAAGCCTGGGACCGCCGCAAGGCCGAGCGCAAGGCGCACCGGCAGGAGGCCTGGACCCAGCGCAAGGCCGAATGGCGGGCAGCCATGGCCCAGCGCCAGCGGGAATTCAAGCTGGCCTGGGTCGAATGGAAGGCGGCGCGGCTGGAAGTGCGGCGGATGGCGTTCGCTGGCTGAAGAATCAAGGACCCGGTAGGATATTGCCGTGGAGGTCGAACCATGGTCCGCGCCGGTCTGCTCTGCCTGCTCCTCGCCGCCTCGGTCGGCGCCGAGGATCCCTTCGTGCCGCTGCAGATGGACGGCAACAGCGCCATTCTGGACCGCAACAGCGCCCGCCGGGATTGGGTGAAGGTGACCAACCAGCGCATGGAAATGACCGGCAAGACCCTGCGCGTGGCCCTGGAGGATGGCGGCGCCACCGCCGTGATCCTGGTCAAGGGCGTGGAAAAGCCGAGGCACGCCAGGCCCATCCTCACCGGCAAGGGCGAGTACGCCCAGCTCTTCCAGTCGGTGAAGGCACTGGGCTTCACCCGGCTGGTGGCGCGCAACCCGGACACCCTCAAGCAGTGGGCCGCCCGGCTGGAACAGGGCAAGCCCATCCTGGAAGATTGACCGTACCAGGGAACTGAGCCGGGCGCCGAAACATATCTCCATTCTGAGGCCGTTCATCCAACCCCGGCTTCCCTGGAGACCGCCATGCTCAGCAGCACCATGCAGAATGCCCTCAACGCCCAGATCAACAAGGAACAGTATTCCTCGCAACTCTACCTGGCCATGAGCGCCCATCTGGACGCCCGGAAGTACAAGGGATTCGCCCACTGGCTGCGCATCCAGGCCGAAGAGGAGAGCGCCCACGCCATGAAGCTGCTCGACTTCGTCCTGGAGCGCTGCGGCACCCTCGAGCTCAAGCCCGTCGCCGCTCCGCCGACCCAGTGCGATGGCGTGATCCAGCTGTTTGAAATGGCCCTGACCCACGAGAAAGAGAACACCGCCTCCATCCATAGCCTGTTCGAAACCGCCCGTTCCGAAAAGGATTACGCCAGCGAGATCACCTTGCACTGGTATGTGACCGAGCAGGTGGCCGAGGAATCCGTCATCACCGCGGTGCTGGACCATCTGCGGGCCGTGGGCGACCAGGGCGGCGCCATCTGGTATCTCGACCACCGGATGAGCAAGCGGCAGCGCGGCCAGTCCATGGAGGCGTCCAAATCCTATTGATGGGCTCGGGTTAGGGTAGCCTGTGGAGTGCAGGTCTTTCGCACTCCCAAGGTGGCGCCCATGGAAGTCATCATCCTCCCCGATCCCCAGCAGGCTGCCCTGCTCGCGGCCCGGATCATCGAGAAAGAGCTTCGCGCCAACCCGTCCCTGGTGCTGGGCCTCGCCACCGGCCGCACCATGGAAAGCGTCTACGCCTGCCTGGTGTCCCTGCACCGGGAGCGCGGCCTGGACTTCTCCCGCTGCCACACCTTCAACCTCGACGAGTACATCGGCATCCCCGCCAGCCACCCCGGCTCCTACCGGACCTACATGGACCAGCACCTGTTCCGCCAGGTCAACCTGGCCGTGGCCAGCACCCATCTGCCCAATGGCACCGCCGCCGACTTGGGCAGCGAGTGCCGCCGGTATGAGGCCATGCTCCAGGAGGCCGGAGGCATCGACTTGCAGTTGCTCGGCCTGGGCAGCGACGGCCACATCGGCTTCAACGAGCCCCTGTCCGCCCTGCTGTCCCGGACCCGGGAAAAGGCCCTGACCCCGGCCACCCGCAGGCAGAACGCGCCCATGTTCGGCGGTGACCCCGGCCAGGTCCCGGCCCGGGCCATCACCATGGGCGTCGGCACCATCCTGGATTCCCGCCGGTGCCTGCTGCTGGCCACCGGCGGCGAAAAGGCCAGCATCCTCGCCCGAGCCGTGGAGGGCCCGATCACCTCCATGGTCACCGCCTCCGCCCTGCAGCTCCACCCCAAGTGCCAGGTCGTCGTGGACGCCGCCGCCGCCGCCGACCTGCAGGGGACCGAGTACTACCACTGGATCTTCAACAACGAGCCCGAGTGGGCCGACTTCCGGTAGCCCCAGGAACCACGCTACACTGGCCCTTGCAGGCACAGGTCCCGTAGCTCAGTGGATAGAGCATCCGCCTCCTAAGCGGAAGGTCGCGCGTTCGAGTCGCGCCGGGACCACCAGCAAAATCAATACTTAGAAGTCGAAGCCCTGAGAAGGTTGGCCTGGCATCCTGCATCTATTCCGCCTACCTCTAGCATCCGCTTTCAGGTGGCAGGAATCCCGGTGGTCTTACGGTTAGCTGGTCTTCTGGGGCTTTTTGGTTTGAGATAGGTCACTTACCGCAACTTCTTTTCGCTTTTTTGTTGCGGTATTCTTCTTGGGGATCTTCCCAGAATCATTGGCCGGTTTTTCCCCGGTTACCATTTGTCCCTCCGCTTGCTGGATCGTTGCTTGTTGTCCAGGTGTTGCAGAAGGGAAAATAAGGCCCGCCACCATAGGAGGCATCCCGAGACCTAAGGTAGCGCTGCATTGGAACTCCCGCCAGTATGGCCAAACATGAACTAGCGTGCTTCGTGCGCAGAAATCAATTGCTTTTTCTTGAAACCCGGCTTCTTGGGTATCAACATCGGTTAAAGGGTAGATAACTCTGTAATTGTTGGTAATCGAGAACAGCGTCTCATCATTCAAGGTGCCAATGGTTTTTAGTGAAGCGGTTGCTATGATTGCCGTCGGAGAGTGGCTGATGCCAACCTGTAGATTGTTTTGAGTTGTCACGTTGATTTGCGTTGGGGTGGCACCAATCTTGTCCATTGCGGGCTCACGCTTTGCTTCAAATCCAATTGAGTGGATCGAAGCAATGGCGATATGACCTATCAATGACTGTGAAATTGGTTGTTCAGATCCCGAAATGTTTCCCATTTTAAACACCCAAGGAGCTAAGTTTATCTTGTTCGGTAACATTACTTTTGGTGGTGTAAGTGGTCTGATTCCCTCCCATAATCAGAACCTGATCCTGGATGAATTGGGTTGCTTTAAGCGCATACGTTTTTTGAATTTTCTCTATCATTGCTTCTTCAACCCAGGCATTTGTAGAAATCCCCAAGGCATCAGCGTCGGTGCTTGCCAGTTCCCAAATTGAGACCAAGGTGCGAATTGAGCGAAGCGCGGTAGGCAGGCTGTCCGTTCCCTTTCGTGGACGGCCACCCCTCCTCCGAACCATCAAGCTTCCTGGCTTATGCCTGGCAAGCTGGCTCTCGGTTCTTTCTGCCAAGGCAAGGAGATCATCGTCGGAGATGGAAGTACACCCGGTGACTTTCCCCTCATCCCAAAGTTCCCCAAATGTCTTGACCTGTTTCACAACTCTCTCCCCAATATCAATATTTCACTTTTGTCTCAGGAAGCATGGTTACTAGGATTGCTTCATTCCCTGGTGGGTTTTTCAAGATATACACCATACGGTATAGGATTTTTTTGTATCGCCTCTCGATGACATAACGTGGAGGATCCCAAAACGGATCCCCTGGTTCGGTTGGGTGAGGAATTGCATCTTTCTGATACAACTCGAAGAACTCCCTTGCGAGATCTTTCGTCACTCCGTGCTTGGTTAGGATTTTTTCATCAATCACTTTGCTGATGATCAACCGGACGAGAGGCTTGAAGTTTTTCATTGCCTCCACCAAAACTGTAACACGAATTTTTTGCCGCGCCAGTGGGTCGACTTTGCACCCAAGAAGACATATCCACCTTAAGGCTTTTGAGTTGAGCATATATATTGTCAATTGAGATGAATCCCTGGCGGGATTACCAAAAGGTCTAGTTCAAGCGCCAATGATACTTTCAATGACGTGGACTTCATCCAACAATTTTTATTGTTGATAGTGTTTGCTTTGTTGGCTTTTAGGTTACACAATTCCAACGATTCAGGTGAGGGGTGACGGTAGCACAGGTGCCAGAACGTTGCCGGCGTCACGTTCAGCACGGTGGCGGACCCTGCGGTGCAGATCGGGACGTTGATCAGGTTCCCAGCGAGCGCTGCCTATAACCCTTAAGGGTCGCCCGCGCTGCACCTGGCAGCTCGAGTAAACCGAACCGGAAATGCTCGACCTCTTTGCCAAGCTCGTCCCGCCTTCAGCTGCAGTTTGCTATACACCTGAACAAGCATTAACTAATTGCAGTTTCAGTAATTAGCCAAGGATTTCACCCATGGTTTCCGAAACTCCAGCTAGAGCACTTCCGGATTCAATACCCGCACCGGCTTGCCATCGAGGAAGGCCAAGGCGTTCTCCACGCTCTGGGGATAGAACTCGCCCCAGGTCTCCCGCACGCCATAGCCCAGGTGCGGCGTCAGCACGGTATTGGGGGCGGTGCGCAGGGGATGGTCGGCCGGCAGCGGTTCGCGGTCGTAGACGTCCAGCGCGGCGATGATGCGGCGCGCCTGCACGGCCTGCACCAGAGCGGCCTCGTCGACGATGGGACCGCGGGAGGTGTTGATCAGGATCGCCCCAGGCTTCATCCGCGCCAGGTCCGGGGCGCCGATCAGTCCGCGTGACCGCGGCGACAGCACCAGGTGGATGCTCACGGCGTCGGAGCGTGCCAGCAGCTCATCCTTGGTCGCGTAGACGGCGCCCGCCGCCTCGGCCTTGGCCGGGGTCAGGTTCGGGCTCCAGCCCAGCACGCGCATGTCCAGCGCCCGGCAATAGCGGCACAGGCAGGTTCCCAGCCGCCCCAGGCCGATGATCCCCATGGTCTTCCCGGCCAGGCCGATGCCCACCGCCAGCCCCTCCTGGAACCGTCCCGAGCGCAGATTGGCGTCGGCGGCGGGGATGTCCCGGGCGGCCGCCAGCAGCAGGCCGAGGGCCAGTTCGGCGGTGGCGGCGGCGCTGGCCCCGGTGCCGGCCGTGTGGCAGACCAGCACCCCGCGCGCGCTGCAGGCGTCGGTGTCCAGCGAACGGTTTCCGGTGCTGGTGATGCCGAGCATGCGCAGCTTGGGCAGGCGGTTGATCAAGGAACCCGGCAGCGCCGTGCGTTCGCGCATGGAAAGCACGATCTCGAAGTCCGCCAGCTGCGAGGCGGCGTCCGACTCGTCCCGGAAAGCCCGCCCGAAGAACACCACCTCGGCCCGGGCCATCAGCGGCGACCAATCGGCGTTGCTGCGGGCCACCCCCTGCCAGTCGTCCAGCACAGCCACTTTCGTCATCTTGTCTCCCTTCGCGCCCTGTGCGGGCGGCAATCCCACTGGCGCCCGTCCGGTCCCGGGGGCCCGGAAGAATGCCTCCAGGGGTGGTGATGTCACCTCTGAATGTCTCCATCCGGCGTCGGGCTGGGCAACCCGAATAGCCATCTTGACCCACCACCTTCGCAAACCGCCTCTGGGCGTGGACCATGCATGCGCCCTACCCGATCGATCGCACCACCCCGCCGTCGACCCGGAGCGCGGCTCCTGTGGTTGCCGAGGCAGGGACGCTGCAGACATAGGCGATCATCGCCGCGATCTCGTCCGGTTTTGCGAAGCGCTTTATGACCGAGGAAGGACGAGCCGTCACGAAGAACTCCCGTTCCACGGTGGCGGCGTCAACACCTCGGCTGGCAGCCATCTGTGTGACGAATCCGACGACGCCCTCGGAGGCGGTCGGTCCGGGCAGCACGGCGTTGACCGTCACGCCGGTCCCGGCGAGTGTCTCCGCGAGCCCGCGCGCCACAGCGAGTTGCGCGGTCTTGGTCATGCCGTAATGGATCATCTCAGCTGGAATCTGCAGGGCTGATTCGCTCGAGACGAAAACGATCCGTCCCCAGTTGCGCGAACGCATTCCGCGCACATAGTGACGCGAGAGGCGGACGCCGCTGAGGACGTTGGTCTCGAAGAAACGCATCCAATCGTCATCCGAAATCTCCTCGAAGGATTTCGGTTCGAAAATACCCAGGTTGTTGACCAGCACGTCCACCTCTGGAAGCTGGGCGACGAGCGTCCTGCAGCCTTCACCGCTGCTGAGGTCTGCTGCGATCCCGGCGACGGTGGCGTCGGGAAGATCGCGCTTCAACGCATTCACCGCGACATCGACCCGCGCCTGGGTCCGGCCGTTCACTGTGACGCAAGCCCCTTCGGCCGCCAGCGCGCGTGCGGTCGCGAGGCCGATGCCGGCCGTCGAGCCGGTCACCAACGCCTGCTTTCCTTTCAGCCCAAGGTCCATGACAAACCTCCTACCGATCTGGTCAAGTTTAATGTTTATCCGCTGGTTGGGTCACGTGATCGCGATGTGATTGATGGATGCTTCCTGGTTCTCCACCGAACCCTGCCGATTGTGCTGAATCACGGACCTGAAGAATCTTGAAAATTAATGAACATTACCTTGACAGGGGAAGAACCGAGAAATAGATTCGTTGGCGCCACAAGTGGTATGACAGGTGGTATGATTTTTGGCCTTTCGGAGACTTGTCGATGCCCCGCGCCAGCCTCTCCAGTGTTCCCAAGGTCCACAAACATATTGAGAGCCAGCTCGAGCAGATGATCCTTGAGCGGAAGTACGAACCGGGCGACACACTCCCTTCGGAGCGGCAGCTCATGGGACTTTTCGGTGTGGGCCGGCCGGCGGTCCGCGAGGCCTTGTTCTCCCTGGAACGCGCCGGTGTGGTGCGCTTGCGCAGCGGCAGCCCGGCCGTCGTCACTCGGATTTCCTTCGACAGTGTCATCGACGGCCTCACGGTCCCTGTCCGTTCGTTCATGAACGAGGATTCCGGGATCCGGCAACTGCAGGAGGCCAGGCAGGTGGTCGAGTGCGCCATCGCCCGGCGGGTGGCGGCGACCCGGACCGATGAAGACTTGGCGAGGATGGCCCGGGCCCTGGAGGCCAATCGCGCCGCCCTGGGCGACCTGCCTGATTTTGAACGCACGGACCTGCAGTTCCACACGGAGATCATGCGCACGGTGCATAACCGCATTTTCGACGGCATCGCGGCCGCGATGGGCGGCTGGCTGCTGGAGCAGCGGCAGACCACGCTCAAGACACCGGGTCAGCCGGAAAGGGCGCTGGAGTTCCACGCCAACATCTTCCATGCCATCGAGCGCGGTTCCCCGGAGGAAGCGGAAAGAGCCATGACGGCTCACATGGAGCAGACCGTAGACGTCTATTGGAGGGCAGTGGCCAGATAGCTTCAGCGCGAGTCCACAGCACGGCTGCTGATCCCGATTTCCCCGGCGGGATCGCTTCTTTCATCCGGGGAATTGGAGGCTTCCCATGGGTTGCATGTCGGTCGTTCGTCTGCTAAACAGGGTCGCTCTGGCGGCTGGGCTCGCCTTGGCGGCCATCACGCCAGTTCTCGCCAATGATCTGGTCTACCTGACGCCGGGCCTGGATCTGCCGTTCTGGCGCTACCTCTCCAAGGGTGTCGAAGCGGAGGCCAAGAAGAGCGGGTT
>Ga0181517_10005002_pt1 | contig 11869 bp, 5 predicted proteins | sample PEATcosm2014_Bin_31_FD_119748 | JGI IMG/M metagenome (GOLD analysis project Ga0181517, IMG submission 119748) | Peatland microbial communities from MTU Mesocosm Facility, Houghton, MI, USA - PEATcosm2014_Bin01_30_metaG | ecosystem: Environmental > Terrestrial > Soil > Wetlands > Peat | place... | reverse complement strand
GTCGCCCGCTTCGGTTTGAAGGACCTTGCCGACGAAATAATCCACGTCAGCTTTTCTCGGTCTGGCCGAAATAGCCTCCGCAATTTCCTTCTGCAGACCAGCCACGAACTCCTTATACCCCTCAGCGGCAACCACGGTCAGCACGTTCAGGTCGTGCACCGTCGCCGGATCATCCATCCGATCTCCGCGCTGGTTGACACACAGTCGCAACCCTCGACCGACCTCCTGGCGCCGGCTGGTGACATTCTCCGGGTCGGCTTTCTTGAGCATGCCGATGACAAATACGTTCGGATTATCCCAGCCCTCACGCAAAGCGGAGTGAGCAAAAATGAACCGGACCGGTTCCTCAAAGCTGAGCAACTGCGCCTTCCGCCGCAGGATCAGGTCGTAGGCGTCCACGTCATCCGAGGTCCGCTCCGCCGACCGCGCGCCCACATCCGGGTCAACCAGACGCTTGCTTCTTTTATCAATCGAGAAGTAACCTTCGTGCGTCCGGCCGGGTTCAATGCGTTTCAGGTACTCGTTGTATTCGCTTGGCTGCAGCGTCAGCACCTCGTTCAGGTGCGCCTTGTATTCATCTTCAAAGATGGCGGCGTACTCGCCCTGCTTCTCAATGCTCCCATCGTACTGACGATATTTCGCTACTTCATCGATAAAGAAAAGCGTCAGAACCTTGATGCCTTTGCTAAATAATTGGCTCTCCTTTTCGAAGTGCGCCTGAATTGCCTCCCGGATTTGCAGCCGACGAAGCACGGCATCCGTCACGTCCCCGCACGCATCGCCGACGGTCAATGTCACGCCGTTGGTGAAACTCAGCGTCCCGTCGTTGGCATTCATGTCGGCAACCACGTAGCCCTGGTACTGGTCCAGCTCGCCGGACTTGGCGTGGAGGTTGTCACCTTTCGCCAGCAGGCGCAGCTTCCGGGCGATCCCATTCTCCTGCCGGATCTCCATCTCCACCCGAGCCTGCGGCGGCTTGTCCGTCGAAACTTCGATCGACTGCAGGTACAAATAGGCGCTCGCGCCGGCCTGACCCTTCACGCTAATTCCGCGGACGCCGATCTTTTTGACAAGCTTTTGATTGAACGCATCCAGCGCATCCAGCCGGTATACCTTGTTGTGCTCCTGCTTGTGGGTGGCCGAGTAGCGCAGAATGAAGAGCGGATTGAACTCCTTCATGGACTCAACCGTGCGCGCGCCTTCCATCTTCTGCGGCTCGTCCAGGATCAGGATCGGTCGGTTGGCGGCAATCACATCAATCGGACGGCGCGACTGGAAGTCGTCGAGCTCTTCGTAAATCCTGCGGGCATCCTTGCCGCGGGCGTTGAATGCCTGCACGTTAATGATCATCAAGTTGATGCCGGAGTCCGAACTGAAGCTCTCCAAATTGTGCAGTGCCTTGGAATCGTATATGAACGGCCGGACGCGTTTGCCATACCCTTCCAGAAAATGTTCGGCAGTGTCGGTAATCGACGAGGCCACACCTTCCCGAATGGCGATCGACGGAACGACGACAATGAACTTGCACCAACCGTACCTTTTATTCAATTCGAAGATGGTCTTGATGTAGCAGTACGTTTTCCCGGTGCCGGTTTCCATCTCGACGTCGAGATTCACCGGGCTGACCTTGGTCTGCTTGAGCGCATCGGAGACGGGCAGATTCTGGCGTACTTGGAGCGCCTGAATGTTTTTGAGGATGGCCTCAGGCGGTAACAGCAGATCGGAATTCTTGAATCCCGAGTCCATCTCCAGTCGCGCCTGCTGCCCGGCCGCCACCCTGCCGGGATCGATCCGGTAACCCAGGCCGGTCTGGAGCGGCTGGCCGTCGAAGCAATCCACCACGGCTTTCACCGCCTCAGTCTGGTAAGCCTGAACTTTGAATCGGAATTTCATGGCTAGAGCGGCCGCGCCCGGAGGCTAAATCGACCTGACCTCCGTGTCCGGCGAGAGCAGCCTGAAGATCTGGTCCACGTTGATCTTGACAGCATCCGAACCGTAGCTGGCGTCGCGGAAGACGGCGCGGAGCGGCTTGCGCCGAGCAATCTCTTTCACCATGTCGTCGGTCAGCCCGGCATCGAAGCAGGCAGCCAGGGCATTGGTGTCCACGAAAAAGACCTGCTTGCCGGCGATTGTTTCGGTGGCAATCGGCAGCGCCAGGTCGATCCCCCAATCCACCAGAACCTGGAACAACAGATCCTCCGCCGTCCGGTCCGGCTTGATATTGTCCACCTGAGCCAGCAAATCACCCTGGGCAACGGCGTCGGGAGCGTAGTAGACGTCGCGCATGTTGGAGGTGTCGATCTTGAGAACGCGAAATCCGGCGTCGATCTGGAATTGGCCCTCGCCTGTTTGCCGCTGAAGTTCGACTCCGGATCGACGGATCCTCTCTTTGGCAATCTCGGCAATGGTGCTTGGTTTGCCGATACTTTCGCAGTACTTCGCAGCGCTCTTCTGCTCCTTTTTCTCAGGATCGAGTTTCTCCGGAAATTGAGCTACGATGAAGCGCCTCTTTCCTCCATCTTGTCGATTTAGCTCCATTACGGCGTGGGCCGAACTCGCACTACCTGCAAAGAAATCAACGATCAGGCTGTCGCGTCTTTCGCTCGTGACGTAATTGAATAGTCGGGCCAGTTCCAAGTGGTCCTTCGGATTGTCGAATGCCTTAGCACCCATGAGCTTTCGGAGATACTTAACGGCGACTTGCGATTGTTTATAGAAGTAGCTTCCACGAACTTGCGTTGCGAATTCTTCCTCTCCAACAACTTCTTCGTCCTCAAGCGGAGGCTCGTCTTCAAGCTCATCCGGGATGGGCCGAATGTGTGCCTTTCGAAATGGAGGCTCCGTATGATCGTCCCGGAACTCGACCAACCCGGCTTTGATTTGCCGCTCCATCTCCCCGGAACTCGCAAACCTCCACCCCGCTTCAGGAACCTTGCAGGGGAGGCCCGTAACTGGATGGATTACGTCGTAGCGTGGACCGCCTCCCCCTGGCCAAGAAATGTCCCTATCACGCCAAGGTCCATTTCTGTCCACGCGCTTATATCGGCTCCATTTCTTGGAAGGATCGTTCTTGGGTAGATCCGAAAACCACTTTTGTAAGCCAATCTCAATAGTCTTGGAGTCGTCCCCGAATCGTCCGTGCAATTCAATAAATTTTTCCCAGATTTCCCTTGCACCCGGCTTCTCTTCGCGCCACAACGTTTTCACAGCCTTTAGCGAGGAGAGTGATCTTGCATAGACCAGCACGTATTCGTGGCCAACCGAGAAGAGCTTTGCGTCGTTCTTGCGGCCTTTCTCCCATACGAGGGTTGCCACGAAATTAGACGCTCCGAACACGAGGTCACATAGCTTGACCGCGTTCGGCATTTCATGGTCATCAATGGATATCAAGATGACCGCAGTGTCCTTCAGCAGGTTCTTGGCTAGGCGCAGTCTCGGATAGAGCATCGAAAGCCAAGCAGAGTGGAACCGCCCGCTTGATTCGGAATTGGAGACGAGTCGGTTTCCCGATTCGTCTTCCTGACCTGTGGCTAGATCGAACTCTTCTTTACCGTCGGCGAACCAATCGTTGTACAGGAGATCACTGCCGGTGTTATACGGCGGGTCGATGTAAATGAGGTCGACAGCGTTCAGGTAAGTCTCTTGGAGCAATTTGAGGGCTTCTAGGTTTTCACCTTCGATGAAGATGTTCTTGGTTGCATCGAAGTTAACACTCTCTTCGCGAGCGGGCCGCAGCGTGCAGGCGGTCTTTTCGTTGGCCTTCAAAATGGAACGATCCTTACCAGGCCAATCCAAGACATACCGTTCACGCGGCCCTTCCACCACCGTCTCCGACAGTTCCTGCCGGAGCTGGTCGAAATCAATGGCGCGTATCAGCTTGCCGTTCTCATCCGTTGCCTCGACAACGCAATCCGGAAACAGCGCGGCTATCTTTTCCACGTTCTCACTGGTGAGGTCGGGCGTGTGCATCTTCAGCTTGTCCATCGTAGATATCCACAGGGACTTCCCCTGTGGCCCTTCCATGTGGCATCATGTGGTTCTTCAATACTTTAAATCCTGAGGCGGCCAATAGTACCCGCGACTCCCGCAGCTTGAACGGTTGGCTCATGGGAACGACCATCATGAAGAGCGGCGCTGCGACTGCCCAGTCCCCGAGTGCGCGGCACGCAAGACATGCCGGTCTGATTCCCGGCGTGCCCCTTAAGGAGCAATTGGGCAGAAGAAAGCCCATAGCTTTAAACAAGCCTGCCACGCTTGATGGGGGCACACTCGATGCCGTTCCTGCTCCTCTCCAAGTCCCCCCTACAGGAATTAGCACGGAAGCGGTTAAGCGCGAACCTGCTCGATCGGCGGGAGGCCTTACCGAGAAGCAAAAAAGAAGGTTGAAGCGGAAAGAAAAGAAACAGAAGCGGAGAGAGAGACTCGAGGCTTCCCTGATTGGAACGGTCGCGCGGACGGAAAAGGCCAAGCTCCAGTGCCGCTTTTGCCTTCTTTGGTTCCCGCAACCCGCGCTCATCATGCACTTACCTTCATGTAAGGGGTCGGCTCCAAAGAGACAGGTCAAATGCGCGATTTGCTCGGCCAGCTTTCCGGCGCTTGAAATCTATTCGCATTTCGAAGCCTGCGAAAGGAAGGGGATACCGCGGTCCCGTCAGTCCCCGGGAACTGCGACCAAAAGCCGATCGATTCGTCCTGGAGGCGAGCGTGAACGCCGTGAGGCTGATTTCAAATCGATCCCAGCAGGAGAGTTTGCCGATGCGGTGCATACCGTGCCCTTCGAGATCCTTCCTCCTGGGAGACGTGAAATCGAGGTTCTCATCGCGCGGCTCAAGAGGCGGTCACGGAACCATCGTCATGCGCACATCGAAAAGCAATACTATTGGGAACGTTTCGACCATCTTCTGTCGCTGGGACCGGTAGACCATTGGGAAGGAAAGATGGCGTGGCGCGGCTATATTGCCTTCGTCTTTCCATTGACCGATACGGTTATTCTGGAGTGCGCACGAATAGGTAACGCGACCTATTTACTCAATGGGCGTTGGCAAGAGATGATATGCGCCACTAAGACAGAACTTCGATCGGAATACCGGCACGAATCAAGACGTATCTTCCATACTCAGGGATGGGAGTCAAGCATCCGGCGAGTGGTATCAGGAAGGTAACGATCTCGCAATATCAATCCGCATCTTGGGAAGCTGGAGGAATGAGCGAGTGCCGCGCTATCGCTCCAAACGGGCGAGTTCTTCTGAACACTCCCGGAGCATCCGGTTTATTTCGACCTTGCGGTTGAATTGGAGCTCGCGGCGCAAGGCGGCTTCCAGGCGGCGCCGCTCCCGTTGCGTGTTGCGAATGGCCTTACAGCGTTCGACTGTTTCGGCGACCGGTTCCCCAGCGCGGGCGACAATGGCCAACGGGCTTGCTTCCATGTGCCTAATCAGCATCTGCTCGTACAGCGCCGCCAGGTCAAGCGCGACCGGAAGAGCCAATCGCGGCGTGTCTGCCGGTTGCCACGGCGTAAGGTAGTAGTCCTGAACCACCGATTCGCTGGAACTGCCTTCACTGGCACGTTTGTACGCGGCGGCGAAGCGGACTTTGCCTTGAAACGTCAGCTCAAAAAACAGTCGCCAAGGAATAGCGCGATCGAGCGAGCGCAAAACATCTTCCTTGAGATCCCCCGTCTTGAGCGCAAGCTCAAACACCTGGATGCCTTCAATTCCATCGCGACTGGGCAGATTGACGGTCTCCGAGATCAGGACATTGCGCCAGACGATCTGCTCCACCTGGGAGACAAAGTGCCGGCGAACCGAATTCGATGGGTGCGCATTGCCGTAGACCTTATTCTTCGGCAGGATTCGATCTTTGCGGGTCCGTTCAGGGTATTGGAACATCGCCGATTACGCCTCTGTCCCGTAGGGCACCACTACGAGGAACGCAATCAGCTCGAAATCGTCGATGCCGGCCGCAGGCCCCGTGGCGATGCTCGACTTCTGGCCGGAGAAGAGCCCGTCAAGCTCCTTTTCTTCGCCGGTATTGACGATGGAGCGAATGGCCGCGGTGAGCAGGTTTGAATAGACGCCCATCTCACGCCCGTCCTGAGTGCGCTCGTTGAACGGCTGATAAACGCTCAGGATCGGCTCGGCACATGGCTTGGCGGCGGAACGAATGAGATCGAGAAGAGGTTTGACCTCGGTGTACGGCACCACGGTCTGCCCTTCCATATCTATATAGACAAGATAATAAGGATGCAGCCGATTGAGCTGCTGAATGTTGACCGCGCCGTTTCGGTTGCGGAGACTGAATATGACGCCGGGGACGAGACCGCGCTCGGGGTCGGCAGGCAGAACGGCGTGCATCCCCGTCGGATAACGCGATAAATCGCCCTGCTCCTTGACGTAATTCACCAGATCCATGCGGAAGTCATTAAGTCCCAGGTCGGTGATGCTGACGCCGGTCTTCAAATCTTCAAGCTCGATGACTTCCTCCTGAAGCCGCCGCAGCTGCTCTTTGCGATACGCCAGATCATTCGACCGGCCGTCGAGCGGGTTATCGTCGCCGGTGGCGGACACATCGGCGATGACCATGCGGCTTTCCACCCGCTCTTTGAGGCGGATGTACTCGTCGAGCGAGATGTCCGGCCAGTAGTTGACAAGCTGGATGGACGCGTTCTTTGAGCCGATGCGGTCAATCCGGCCGAAGCGCTGAATGATTCGCACCGGGTTCCAATGGATGTCGTAGTTGATCAGGTAATCGCAGTCCTGCAGGTTCTGGCCCTCCGATATGCAGTCGGTGGCGATGAGCAGGTCGATTTCGCTTTGTTCGTCCGGCAGCAGCAGAGCTTTTTCCTTCGATACTGGTGAAAACAGAGTCAGCAAATCCTGAAAATCCATGCGCCGGCCAAGAGTGGATTTTGGCCTATCGGAGCCGACCACGCGCGCGGTATGAAGGTTGTGCCGTTGCTGGAGCATCGGGGCCAGATGCTGATACAGATAGTCAGCCGTGTCCGCGAAGGCGGTAAAAAGAAGTACCTTGCGATTGCCCGGATTGATGGGCGCCTCAATCTTGGCGAGGATGTGCTCTTTGAGGTGCTGGAGCTTTGCGTCGTCGGCCGGGGAAACCTTCTCCATCTCCTCCAGAAGCCCCTCAATCCGGCCGAGGTCGGCTTTCAGATCGCGCTCCCATGAGGGCAGGTCCATGTCGGCCAGATCAATTACGATCTTGCCCGGTGTTTGCGCTTCAGGACCATCCTCCGGGTCGAGAAAATCGACATCCTCATCCGGCTCGGCATCGTCAAAGGCAAGCGATGGATCACTGAAGCTACCACCCTGACCCGTGCGGCGGAAATTCTCAATCCGCGCGAGAGTGCTCAAATGGAAGCGCTGGAGCTTGCCGAGTGTGAGCCGGAACGCGGCCACCGAACTCTCAAGGCGCTTGAGCAGGTTCACCGTCATTAGGGAGCGCAGGCTTAACTCGCGGTCCCGCTGCTTAAGCTTGCCGCCGCCACCACTGACCTCGGTGTCGTAGATCTCCTCATATTTATGGACGCGGCTGGGCAGAATGTAGGAGACCGGCATGTAGACGCCGAGCTTGAGCGCCGCCAGTTCTAAAAAAATCTGGTTGAAGCCCATCACGTCGGTCCGGCCGGTGAGCTGCCAATGGAACGAGAGCGGTTTGCGCCGGGTAGGAAACTCGCCAATCTCCTTCGTGTCATAGAAGGTGGTGATGTGGCGCCGGGAGCGGGCGATGGTGACCGCATCCAGAAGCTCGAAGAAGTCGAAATCCAAAGAGGAGAGAATCGCCGCGGGCGTGCGCTGCTCGGCGGGGAGCTTTGACCAGACATTAAAGGCAGTCTGCGCACGGCGGAATATCAGATCTATGTTCCTCTCCGTGCTGAGCTTCGATTTGAGATTTTCCGGCTCGCCTTCATAAGCAAGAGCGAGCTGATTTTTCAGGTCGTTGAAGCGGTTGTTGACCGGCGTCGCCGAAAGCATCAGTACCTTGGTGCGGACGCCCTGCCGCACGATCCGGTTCATCAGACGTTGATACCGCGTCTCGCGATCTTTGAATGCGTCGTCGTTGCGGAAGTTGTGCGACTCGTCAATGACGACCAGATCGTAGTTGCTCCAGTTGACCTGACTCAGCCGAATGCCCAACGATTCACCACGATCGCGAAGCAGATCGGTGTGGCAAAGGACGTCATAACTGAAGCGGTCCCTGACCAGCGGGTTGTTCTTCAGGTTCCCCTTGTATGTTGTCCAGTTGTCAGCCAGCTTCTTCGGACACAGGACCAGTACGGTTCTATTGCGCAGCTCGTAGTACTTGATGACCGCCAGGGCGGTGAACGTCTTCCCCAGTCCGACGCTGTCGGCCAGGATGCAGCCGTTGTAAGTTTCGAGCTTATTGATGATGCCGGTGGCGGCGTCGCGCTGGAAGCTGTAGAGCTTCTGCCAGATCGCGCTTTCCTGATAGCCGGTCCGCTCATTTGGCAAAAGATCCTCGTTGATGTCTTGGAGGAACTCGCTAAAGACGCTGAACAGCATCAGGAAGTAAATGCGCTGCGGGGAGTTTTCTTTGTAAACCGATGCGATATGGTCCCGAATGAGATCCGTAACGTCAGTGAGCTTCTCGGAGTCCTGCCAAATTTGATCGAACAGCGCGAGGAAGGTGCGGGTCGCAACTGGCTCGTCCATTTTGTTGACGAAATTCGAGACGGCATTTCCCTGTTGGTAGCCCAAGTCAACTGCGGTGAACCCATGCAATGGCATGTACAGCGTGGAAGCCTCCGCCGCCTCGACACATGCGAACTGCTGCATGGGTGCGCCGCTCCGGTTCGATCGAAATTGCGCCTTCTGCCGTATCCACTCGGCGCACTCCCTGGCGATCGCCCGCTGGGTGAGCTTGTTCTTGAGCCTGATCTCAAACTCGGATCCGTGAAATCCCCTCTCCCCGCCGGCTTGGGGGATATGGAACTCCCGTGGAGCCCTCGCGACCTTGTCTGTCGCCTCTTGAGCGACGAAGGTAGGGGTGGTGAAGATGAATTCGAGAGCTTCGACGTTCTCCAACTCTCGACGCAGGGCCTCGAAGGCATAGATGGAGAAGCTGGAAGCCGCGATCCTCACCTTGGCGCCGGGGCGCACGGTCCCTTTCAGATCGTCACCGAGCAGCTTCGAGATGTTGTCTAGGACTTCCATTGTTCACCACGACCAGAATTCGGATGGCGGCTGACTTGACCACCCATATGGCTTAACCCAGACCTGAACGCGAACTTGAAAAGGTCGGCCAAGATTGACCCGTGCTGCTCTATCCACGACGGGAAGCCCCAAGTGTATTTAATGTGAAATTCTACTGCATCATCAAGTTGCAGAAAGCAGGCGTCGAACCTCGCACGCCGATGACGGGCGTTGTAGATCCGTCAAATGGAGTCAGTTTTCGGGCTTCAGATCCGGGGAAGGCCCATTGAGAGCCGATTTCAAGAGGTGTGTTAAAACGACCCTAGGGTCGTTTTGGCGAATCGCAAGGCGAGGAAGTGCGTTTTTTCGGCTTTTGGTAGGTCAGGATCGCTCCAGCCTTCTCAATTGCGAAATTCACGGAGATGGGTTGCCAGCCCCGTTCACCGAACACCGGACAAATCCTGGCTAGTTTGGCATCTCTGATGAGGGAACATTTGGTAAGGGGCTGACCCTGCGATTCAGACGCCACCTGGAAAGTCTTTCAAGATCGCTGCAATGGGACAGCATTTCCGCCAGCCATTACCGAAACGTCTCACAAATAGTATTTTTCGTCAATAATGGGAATATAAATGCTCAAAAATACCTGTATTTGGGTATAATAATTCTTGTTATGCCAAAGGTGATTCCAGTCTTACTTCCGCGAGTCTCACGTTTGCTCGAAGGTTTCGGCGAGAATCTGAAGCTGGCCCGGCTTCGGAGAAAACACTCTGCTGACTCTGTAGCACAGCGCGCCGGCATTACGAGACGAACTCTCTCCAAAGTAGAGCGTGGCGATCCTGGGGTTGCGTTGGGTGTTTACGCTCGCGTGATGCAGGCTCTGCGACTGGAAGATGATCTCTCTCGCTTGGCTATTGACGATGTCCTCGGCCGAAAATTGCAGGACGCTGGAATCACTCCGAAGCGCCGTGCTCCCAAGAAAGAGTCTTCGACATCTGATTCCGCAGGGCTCCCCGAAAGCGAAGCGAGGAAGGCATGAGTCACTTCGATACTGCCTATGTCTACGCCGATCTCGAACGCTTTCATGCGCCTTTTCTGATGGGCGAATTGCACCGACAAAAAAGCCGGTCCGGTGACATTTTTTCTTTCCATTACGAGAAAGCGTGGCTTGCAAGTGAAGCGGCGTTTGCATTCGACCCTGATCTCGCTCTGGTCACAGGCCACCAATACCCCGCGCCCGACCGCGCAAATTTTGGGATATTTCTAGACTCTTCGCCAGATCGCTGGGGCAGAGTGTTGATGCAACGCCGTGAGAACTTGCGCGCTCGGCAGGAAGGCCAAAGGCCCCGAACCCTGACAGAGTGGGATTTTCTGTTGGGGGTGAATGACGAAACTCGCCTTGGAGCACTACGCTTTCGCGTATCGCCTGATGGCCCCTTCGTTGATAGTGACGCGCGGCTCGCAGCTCCGCCGATCACCTCGCTTCGTGAACTCCAGGCTGCCAGCCTTCAATTTGAAGAGCATTTCAACGAGGAGGAGCACCCAGAGTACGCGAGATGGCTTACGCAGCTTTTTGCTCCGGGAACCTCTCTGGGTGGTGCGAGACCCAAGGCTTCTGTACGAGATGAAAAGGGCGTACTCTGCATCGCCAAATTTCCAAGCCGCCAGGACACACGCGATATGGGTGGATGGGAACTGGTGGCAAACAGCCTTGCAGCGAAGGCCGGTATTGTTGTGCCGGAAGCACGTCCACTCCGACTTGAGGGCAGCCCGTACACAACGTTTCTTGCGAAGCGATTTGACCGCAATGCGGACGGAAGGCGGTTGGCCTTCGTTTCCGCCATGACTCTCACGCAGCATAAAGATGGAGAGCCTGGTGCCAGCTATCTGGAACTTGTCGATCTTCTGCAATCACGAGGCATGAATACCGCAGCGGACTGTGAGCAGCTATTCCGACGCGTCCTCTTCAATATCCTGATCCACAACACGGACGACCATCTCCGTAATCACGGCTTCTTCGTTGATGAGCAGGGTATACGACTATCACCGGCCTACGATATGAACCCCTCTATAGATAGGACCGAATTAACACTAGCTATCAATGAAGTCGAAACCGCTTGCGATGTGTCCGTTGCAATGGATGCGAGCCGGGATTATGGACTGGCAGCGCAACAGGCTTCCAGAGTTTTAGACGACGTTCGAAGGGCAGTTCAGAATTGGCGTAATGAAGCCAATCAATTTCATATACCCAAAGCAGAGCAGGACCTGATGGCATCGGCTTTCGATTCGTAAGCCAATTTGCATGTAGCCCAAAAGGCTCTCTTATCGTGGAAGGTCGGATACCATGATGTCAGGGCAGTTTTGTAAGCAATTCTCGAAATGAGGGCAAATATCCGCATCCCTTTCAGGCGCCCGAGAGCAAATGCGCGGCCAAGCACGCCACCGCTTCACAAATCTTCTGTCCTAAAATCTGTCCTAAGAAAATATGAAGCAGGCGAAACCTGCGAAATAGGCGAAATCTTTTGGTGCATGTTTTCAATAACTTACGTTTTTTCAATAGGTTAGGAAGTCGAGGAAGGGAACGAGTCCTACCTGAGGAGCCAATAAATCAATAGCTTACAGCAATTTCGATCTGTCCAGGATGCGCCCACTGTGACCGGTTCTGTGCCTATGATTTATTAGAATTATCTCGTAGCGGCCCAGAT
>Ga0181517_10005001_pt1 | contig 11870 bp, 8 predicted proteins | sample PEATcosm2014_Bin_31_FD_119748 | JGI IMG/M metagenome (GOLD analysis project Ga0181517, IMG submission 119748) | Peatland microbial communities from MTU Mesocosm Facility, Houghton, MI, USA - PEATcosm2014_Bin01_30_metaG | ecosystem: Environmental > Terrestrial > Soil > Wetlands > Peat | place... | reverse complement strand
TGCGGGCGGGCGAATCCGTGGTCGTCACCGGCCGCTCCGGCTCGGGCAAGTCGACCCTGTTCCGGGCGCTTGCCGGCATCTGGCCGTTCGGGCACGGCGAGGTCCGCCGCCCCGCGGGGAGCACGGTGTTCCTGCCGCAGCGCCCCTACATTCCGCTCGGCACGCTGCGCCACGCCGTTTGCTATCCGGCGCCGCCGGACGCGCACGCCGACGCCGAGGTCCGCGATGCGCTGGCGGCGGTCGGGCTGGACGGGCTCGCCGGACGGCTGGACGAGGAGGAAAGCTGGGCCCAGCACCTTTCCGGCGGCGAGCAGCAGCGCCTTGCCCTGGCGCGGGCGTTGCTGGCGCGGCCGGACTGGCTGTTCCTCGATGAGGCGACCGCCAGCCTCGACCCCGAGGCCGAGGCGTCGCTTTACGGCGTACTGCGCGAGCGCCTGCCGGGCACCACCATCGTCTCGATCGCGCACCGCCCGGTGGTGGCGGGGTTCCATGCGCGCCACCTGGTTTTCCAGCGTGGGCCGCAGGGGCCGGGGCAACTGGTCGAGTCGTGAGCCGGCGGCGCCGGGGGATGTACTGAGCAAACCTCAGCCTGGACGTGCAACACCCCGCCCTGATGCTCTACGCTCCCTCCCGCAGCAAAGGGGGATGCCAATGATGGCAGAGCGCACCGCGGCATCGGGGGTACCGGCCGAGGAACCAAGAGGCGAACTGGCGGTGCGGACGCTGGCCATGCCAGCCGACACCAACCCGGCCGGCGACATCTTCGGCGGCTGGATCATGTCGCTGATGGACGTGGCCGGCGGCATCAGCGCGGCGCGCCTCGCCGGCGGACGCGTCGCCACGGTCGCGGTGACCGACATGGCCTTCCTGCGCCCGGTGAAGATGGGCGACGTGGTGTGCTGCTACACCGATCTGCTGCGCATCGGACGGACGTCGCTGACGCTGCGGATCGAAGCCTGGGTCCTGCGCCAGCGGATCGGCGACCGCATCAGGGTGACGCATGCGGACTTCACCTATGTCGCGTTGGATGACTCGGGTCAGCCGCGACCCGTGTCGTCGGGGAAACCCCTGCCGTGACCCAGGCGGACCACGCCGCCGAGACACCGCAAGCCGCCCGTGCCGGCCCGACCGGGATGGCCGTCGCGGCACTCGGCGTGGTGTTCGGCGATATCGGAACCAGTCCGCTCTACACGCTCAAGACCGTGCTCGATACCACCGGCCCGCACCCCTCGGCGCAGGCGGCGCTCGGGTCGCTGTCGCTGATCCTGTGGACGCTGATCATCGTCACCTCGGTGAAATACGTGGCGCTCGCCATGCGCGTCGACAACGACGGGGAAGGCGGCATCCTGGCGCTGATGTCGTTGCTTGGCGTGAAACTCGGACGGCGACCGGTGATCGTGGCGGTGGGGCTGTTCGGCGCGGCGCTGATCTACGGCGACGGCGCCATCACGCCGGCCATCTCGGTGCTGTCGGCGCTCGAGGGGCTGGACATCGCCACGCCGGCCTTTCACGCCGACATTCTGCCGGCCTCAGTGGCGATCCTGCTGGCGCTGTTCGCGGTGCAGCATCTCGGCACCGCGCGCATCGGTGTCGCCTTCGGGCCGCTGATGGCGGTCTGGTTCGTCGTGATCGCGCTGCTCGGCGTTGGCGGTATCGCGCGCCATCCGGCGGTGCTGTTCGCCATCGACCCGCGCCAGGGGCTGTCGTTCCTGTTCTCCAGCGGTCTGACCGGATTCCTGGTGCTGGGCGGGGTGTTCCTGTGCGTTACCGGAGCGGAGGCGTTGTATGCCGACATGGGGCATTTCGGCGCCCGGCCGATCCGGCTGGCCTGGTCGGCGGTGGTGCTGCCCGCGCTGGTGCTGAACTACGCGGGCCAGGCGGCCCTGGTGCTGGAGGGCGCGCCGACCGAGGGCAACATCTTCTACCGGCTCGCCCCGGCGCCGCTGCTGGTGCCGCTGGTCCTGCTGGCGACGGTGGCGACCATCGTGGCCAGTCAGTCGATCATCACTGGCGCCTTCTCGATGACGCGCCAGGCGATCCAGCTCGGCTGGCTCCCGCGCCTGCCGATCACCCAGACCTCCGCCGGGGGCTACGGGCAGATCTACGTCGGCCCGGTGAACTGGCTGCTGATGGTGACGACCATTGGCCTGACCGTGGGCTTCGGCAAATCCGACAACCTGGCCGCCGCCTATGGCATCGCGGTTTCGGCGACCATGCTGATGACGACGGTGCTGCTGTTCATCGCCATGCGCGAGGTCTGGCATTGGAGCCTGCCGCGCGCGGCCGCGGTGGCCGGCGCGCTGGCGGTGGTTGACGCCGCCTTCGTCGCCGCGAACCTGATGAAGATCGCCGACGGCGGCTACGTCCCGCTGCTGCTGGCGGGCTGCGTCTATGGCGTGATGGTGGTGTGGCACCTGGGCGCCGAGGCGGTTGCGGCGCGGATGGCCGACGCGGTGGTGCCGATCGACACGTTCCTGGCGCAGATCGCCGCGCTCGGGGTGCCACGGGTGCCGGGAACGGCGGTGTTCATGACGCGCACGCTGCGCGACGCGCCGCCGGTGATGGTCTGGCACGTCCGCCACAGCCGCGCGCTGCACGAGCGCGTCTTCATCCTGAACGTGACGACGCAGATGGTGCCCACCGTGGCAGCGGCGCAGCAACTGACCGTGGAACAGATCGCACCGGACACCTGGCGCGGCATCGCGCGCTACGGCTTCATGCAGCGACCCAACATTCCCGCCTTGCTGGCCGCCGCGCACGCCGGGGGATGCGGCATCGATCCGGCCGACCTGACCTATTTCGTCGGCCATGAAACAGTGGTGTCGCGCGAGGATGGAACCGGTCTGCCCGGCTGGGTGGAGCGGATGTTCGCCTTCATGCAGCGCAACTCGCTGCACGTGACGGAGTATTTCCGGCTGCCGGCCGAGATGGTGGTGGAGATCGGGCGGGAGGTGGCGATCTGACCGCGCCGGAGGTGGCGCCGGTCAGCCGCGCCGCTCGCGATAGCGGCGAATCAACGCGTTGGTGGAGGCGTCGTGCGTCAGTGCGGGCTCGGCCCCGTGGCTAAGCTCCGGGATGATGCGGCCGGCCAGCACCTTGCCCAGCTCAACGCCCCACTGGTCGAAACTGTCGATCGCCCAGATCGCGCCCTGGGTAAAGACGCTGTGCTCGTACAGCGCCACCAGGCTGCCAAGGGTGGCGGGATCGAGCGTGTCGGCCAGGATCATGTTGGTCGGCCGGTTGCCGTCGGTGACGCGGAACGGGGTCTGGAAATCGGGCGAGCCTTCCGCCGTCAACTCCACCGCGGTCTTGCCGAAGGCCAGCGCCTCGGCCTGGGCGAACAGGTTGGCCATCAGCAGGTCGTGCTGCGCGGTGAGCGGGCTCAGCGGCCGGCAGAAACCGATCATGTCGCAGGGAACCAGCTTCGTTCCCTGGTGAAGCAGCTGGAAGAACGAATGTTGGCCGTCCGTGCCCGGCTCGCCCCAGATGATCGGGGCGGTCTGGTAATCGACCACGTGTCCGTCCAGATCGACGTGCTTGCCGTTGCTCTCCATCTGCAACTGCTGCAGGTAGGCGGGAAGGCGTGCGAGCGGCGCCGCGTACGGCATCACGCCGACGGTCTGGACGCCGAAGAAGTTGTTGTACCACACGGTCAGAAGACCAAGCAGGAGCGGCAGGTTGCGGGCCGGCGGCGCGGTGCGGAAATGCTCGTCCATGGCGTGAAAACCCGCCAGCATGGCGCTGAAGTTTTCCGGCCCCACCGCGATCATCGTGGACAGGCCGATGGCGCTGTCCATCGAATAGCGGCCGCCCACCCAGTCCCAGAATCCGAACGTGTTGGCCGGGTCGATGCCGAACCCGGTGACCCCGGGAAGGTTGGTTGACACCGCGACGAAGTGGCTGGCCACGGCGGCGTCCGAACCCAGCTTCTGCACCAGCCAGGCGCGTGCCGCCGCCGCGTTCGTCATCGTCTCGAGGGTGGTGAAGGTCTTCGACGAGATGATGAACAGCGTCTCCGCCGCATCCAGATCATGGGTTGCTTCGGTGAAATCGGCGCCGTCGACATTGGCGACGAAGCGGACGGTCATCGACCGGTCGCTGAACGGGCGCAGCGCGCGATAGGCCATCTCCGGCCCCAGGTACGAACCGCCGATGCCGATATTGACGACGTTGCGGATGCGCTTGCCGGTATGGCCGGTGAAGCGGCCGTCGCGCACGCGGGCGGCGAACGCGACCATCGCGTCGAGCACCCGGTGCACGTCGGGCACGACGTCGGCGCCATCGACGTCGATCCGCACCCCGCGGGGCGCGCGCAATGCCATGTGCAGCACGGCGCGGCGTTCCGTGACGTTGATCTTCTCGCCGGCGAACATCGCGTCGCGCCGTGCCGTCACGCCGCGTTTCTCGGCCAGCCGCAACAGCAACGCCAGCGTTTCATCGGTGATGCGGTTCTTGGAATAGTCCAGGAACAGGCCCGCCCCCTCGGCGGTGAATCGTTCGGCGCGGCCGGGATCCTCGGCGAACAGGGTGCGCAGGTGGATGTCCTTGATCCGGGCATGATGGGCCGCGAGCTGGTGCCAGGACGAGGAATCGGTCAGAACGGTCAACGGGGTTCTCCGGTGCTTGCCGGCCGGTCAGACCGCCGCTGGCGGACGACGGCGCGGAGCGGGTGGGCGATGGGTTTTGCCGGGCGTTGCCGGCAGATTATGGCGCGCCGCCTGTTTCAGTCCATAGATCGCCGTGCCCAGCAGGGCGGCGTTGACCACAATGACGTGAACGGGCACCTGGCTGAGCAGCTTGGCAAAGCGGCCCTTGGCGGTGAAGGCGCGCATGAAGGCGCCGTCCTGGAGTTGCGGCACCAATCTCGGCGGCATGCCGCCGGCCAGATAGACCCCGCCGGTCGCCATCACCTTCAGCGCCAGGTTGCCGGCCTCGGCGCCCCAGACATCGATCACGATGCGCAGCGTTTCGGCCGCCAGCGGGTTGTTCGCGGCGTCATGCAATGCGGCGTCGACGATCGGCGGCGTGCGGTCGCCGGCGGCGTGCAAGGTGGCGCGGAACGCGGCGCTTTCCGAGGCAGGATCAAGCGAACGAATGAAGTCATAGACGTTCGGCAGTCCGGAACCCGCGCAAACCCGTTCATAGGCCGCATGGCGGAAGCGTTCGGTCAGGAAGGCCCACAGTCCGGCCTGGATTTCGTTGATCGGGGCGAAATCGGCGTGGCCGCCTTCCGAGGCGCAGGCGATGTAGTCGTGTCCGCCCCAGATCAGGAACGCCTCGCCGAGCCCGGTGCCGGGCGCCAGCACCGCGATCGGCGCGTGTTCCGCCGCCTTGCCGGTATTGATCTCCGCGGTGTCCCCGGGTTGCAGATGCGGCACGGCGTGGGCGACCGCCTCGAGATCGTTCAACAGGTGGACTCGCTGCAATTTCAGCGCCCGGCAAAGCGTCGATTCGTCGAGATCCCACGGCAGATTCGTCAGGCGCACGTGGCCGCCGACCACCGGCCCGGCGACGTCGAAACAGGCGGCCGTGGCGCGCCCGCCCGTTGCTGCCAGGAACGCTTCCACGATCGGCACGAGTCCCGCGAAGTCGGCGCTGTGAAATTCCTGTTGGGCGACGAATTCGCGCGGCCCCGCCTCCGGCGAGACGAGCGCCAGCCGCGTCCTGGTTCCCCCGATATCGCCGGCAATCAGCATCAAGATGCCCTTTTCCAGAGCTGCTGGATCTGCTCCAGCGACTTTCCCTTCGTCTCCGGCACGCGGAAGTAGATCCATACCCAGGCGACGATACAGAACAGCGCGAACATCCAAAAGGTCAACGAATTTCCGATCGCGCCGATCAGGGTCAGGAAGAACTGGCTGACCAGGAAGGCCGAGCCCCAGTTGACCGCGGTGGCGACGGCGACGGCGCGGCCGCGGATGTGGCCCGGGAAGATCTCGTTGATCACCGTCCAGACCACCGGCCCCATGGAAAAGGCGAAACAGATGATGAAGCCGACGAGAGCGAGCAACGTGACGATGCCCGCGGCGCTCGGCCCCGTCGCCGCGGCGCCGGCGGCGGGTGTCGCGATGAACCGGAACGCGATGCCGACCACGGCCAGGCTGATCGCCATGCCGGTCAGTCCGGCGAGCAGCAGCTTCCGCCGCCCGAGCCGATCGATGCAGGCGATGGCGATCAGGGTCGCCAGCACGTTGACCCCGCCGATCGCCCATGTGGTTGCCGTGGTCTGCGCCGATTGCGTGGCAAAGCCGGCGGAGGCGAAGATCTGGTCGGCATAGTAGATGATCGCGTTGATGCCGGTGATCTGCTGGAAGACGGCGAGCCCGATGCCGATCAGCAGCGGGCGGCGCCATTGGCGATGGAAGACGACGGCCCAGGAAGCGGGGCCGGTCTGCTGGCGCAAGGCGGTCTGGATGGCGTCGAGCTGCGGCTCGACATCGGCGACCCGCTGGATCTTGCGCAGTTCGGCGGCGGCGTCGGCCCGGCGATTGCGCATCATCAGCCAGCGCGGCGATCGCGGTGCCACCAGGGCCACGACGAACAGCAACAGTCCCGGCACGGCGGCCGCCCCCAGCATGACCCGCCAGGAATCGCTGCCCGACAGCCAGCCATCGACCAGGTAGGCGAGAAAGATGCCGGTCGTGATGGCGAGCTGATAGGCGGAGACGAAACGGCCGCGCACGGCGGGGGGCGCCAGCTCGGCGGCATAGAGCGGCGCGGCGACGGCGGCCACGCCGACCCCGGCGCCGATGATCAGCCGCCCCACGACCAGGACGACCGTGCCGGGCGCCAGCGCCTGTACCACGGCGCCCAGGGTGAACATCGCGCCCGCGATCAGCACCGTGCGCTTGCGGCCGATCCGGTCCGCCAGCTCGCCGGCGGCGAGCGCACCCAGCAGGGCTCCCAGGGTGACCCAGCTGGTCACCACTTCGACCAGCAGCGCGCTCAGCGAGAACGTCGCCTTGATGCCGTGCAGCGCGCCGGAGATCACCCCCTGGTCGTAGCCGAACAATCCACCGGAAAAGAGGACGACCACCAGGACGACCACGAGCCAGGGCGTCACGTTCCGGCCCGACGACGCCGGTTCCGCCGCCGGCCTGACTGGAGTATCGCGGGAGGGCAGGGATCGCTCGTGAAGGCCGGCGGGACTCACCAAGGATGACTTCACGTGGATTCTCCCTGCGTCAGGCCGAAAGTGTCAACGGCCTCAAGGCCGGGCGGGCGCGTCGTCCGCGCCTGCCGAGACTGTCACCATAGCCGTTGGCCCGGCAAGCCGGCAGACTCGGAAACTACGCAGATCCGAACGGTGTCGGTGCGGCCTGCTTTCCCTGCCTCTCGGGTCGCGCTTTCCAGTGCATCGGACACTCGCTACCATGGGTATTTTCCGAGTCTGCTCCTGGGTGTGTTCCGGCGGCTATGGTGCGGACCGGCGAGACTTCCACGGGTTGCCGGCGCTGCACGCATGGCGATTTTACTGTGGAACAAAGCGGCACAAGGGGCTGAAAATGGACGCACCGGCATCGACGCGGGAACTTCCGGACCGGAACCGCGCGACGGGGACCCTTGGCGGAAAACCCACCCTGGGCGTCGACGAATTGCGGAAAATGAACGCCTACTGGCGGGCAGCCAACTACCTGTCCGTCGGACAAATCTACCTTTACGATAATCCGCTCCTGCGTGAGCCGTTAACGATGGCACACGTCAAGCCACTGGTGGTCGGCCACTGGGGAACGACGCCAGGCCAGAACTTCATCTATGTCCACCTGAACCGGGTCATCAAGAAGCATGATCTGGATGTGATCTACATCGCCGGTCCGGGTCACGGCGGCCCGGCCCTGGTGGGCAACGTCTATCTCGAAGGAACCTGGAGCGAGGTCTATCCAAACGTCACCCAGGATGAGGCGGGGATGAAGAAACTGTTCAAGCAGTTCTCGTTCCCGGGTGGCATTTCGAGTCACGTCGCGCCGACGACGCCGGGGTCGATCCATGAAGGGGGCGAGCTTGGCTACTCGCTCAGCCATGCCTTCGGCGCCGCGTTCGATAATTCGGAACTGATCGTCGCGTGCATCATCGGCGACGGCGAGGCGGAAACCGGCCCGCTGGCGACGGCATGGCATTCCAACAAATTCCTCGACCCCATCACCGACGGCGCCGTGCTGCCGATCCTGCACCTGAACGGCTACAAGATCAGCAATCCGACCGTGCTGGCCCGCGTCGAGCATGAGGAGCTGGAGCAGTTCTTCCGCGGCTGTGGCTGGACACCCTATTTCGTCGAGGGCGACGACCCGGCGACCATGCACGAGCTCATGGCCACCGCCATGGAGCGGGCGATCGGGGACATCCGGCAGTTCCAAACGACCGCGCGGGCCACCAAGGATGCCTCCCGGCCGCGCTGGCCAATGATCGTGCTCAGATCGCCCAAGGGTTGGACGGGACCGAAGACCGTTGACGGCCTGCAGGTCGAGGGAACCTTCCGCGCGCACCAGGTGCCGCTGCTCGTCGATCGCCAGCATCCGAAGCACGTCGCGCAACTCGAATGCTGGATGAAAAGCTACGGGGCCGGGGAACTGTTCGACAATGATGGGCGCCTGATCGCCGAACTGGCCGAACTTGCCCCGAAGGGCGACCGGCGGATGGGCGCCAATCCGCACGCCAACGGCGGAATTCTGCTGTGCGATCTGCAGATGCCCGATTTCCGCGCACACGCGGTCAACGTGCCCTCGCCTGGCGCCGTCGACGGACAGGACACCCTGGTGCTCGGCGAGTTCTTCAAGGACGTCGTCAAGCTGAACCCGGAGAATTTTCGGATCTTCGGTCCCGACGAGACGGCTTCGAACCTCCTGGGCGCAGTCTTCGCGGTCACCAACCGGCAGTGGGATGCGAAGAAGGTCGAGAACGATGAGTTCCTCGCCCCCGCCGGCCGTGTTCTTGATTCGATGCTCAGCGAGCACCAGAGCGAGGGGTGGCTGGAAGGTTACCTGCTGACCGGGCGGCACGGCGTTTTCAACAGCTACGAGGCGTTCATCCGCATCGTCGATTCGATGTTCAGCCAGCACGCGAAATGGCTGAAGGTGACGATGGAACTGCCGTGGCGCCGCAAGATCGCCTCGCTGAACTATCTGCTCGCCTCCCACGTCTGGCAGCAGGATCACAACGGCTTCACGCACCAGGACCCCGGCTTTCTCGACCACGTGATCAACAAGAAGGCCGACATCGTGCGTATTTACCTGCCGCCCGACGCCAACTGCCTGCTGTCGACATTCGATCACTGCCTGCGCAGTCGCCACTACGTGAATGTGGTCGTCGCCGGCAAGCACGCGCTGCCGCAGTGGCTGACCATGGACGAGGCGGTCGTGCATTGCACGCAAGGGCTCGGCATCTGGCAATGGGCAAGCAACGACCAGGATGGCGAACCTGACGTGGTGATGGCCTGTTGCGGCGATACGCCGACGCTGGAGATACTGGCGGCGGTGTCGATCCTTCGGCAGCATCTGCCCGAGCTGAAGATCCGGGTGATCAACGTCGTCGATCTGATGAAGCTGCAATCCGCAAGCGAGCACCCGCATGGGCTGAACGAGACGGACTATGACTCGCTCTTCACCAAGGACAAGCACATCATCTTCGGCTTCCACGGCTATTCGTCGCTGGTGCACAGGCTGACGTATCGCCGGACGAACCGCAACCTCCATGTGCGCGGATACAAGGAGGAAGGCACGATCACCACCGCCTTCGACATGCGCGTGCAGAACGACCTGGACCGCTTTCATCTCGTCGAGGACGTCATCGACCGCCTGCCGCATCTCGGCAGCAAGGGGGCCTATCTGAAGCAGATCGTTCGAAACAAACTCGTCGAGCACAAGCTTTATATCGACCGGCATGGCGAGGACATGCCCGAGATCCGGAACTGGAAGTGGGGCGCGGCGACATGACCGCGCAAAATCTCATCGACACGGCGCGCGGGTTGGTGGGCAGTGGCAAGGGCCTGCTGGCGATGGATGAGAGCAATCACACCTGCAACGAGCGGTTCGCCAGCGTGGGAATTCCGCAAACCGTGGAAGCCAGGCGGGGGTGGCGGGAATTGCTGGTAACGACCCCGCGTCTTGGCGAGAGCATTAGCGGCGCGATCCTCTACGACGAGACGATTCGCCAGCATCGTGCGGACGGCGCGTCCTTCGTCGGGATTCTCGTCGGGGCTGGCATCATTCCCGGCATCAAGGTCGACATCGGCGAGCAGGATCTTGCGGGTCATCCCGGCGAAATGGTAACCGAGGGTCTGGACGGATTGCGAGACCGGCTCCGGGAGTATGTTGAAATGGGTGCCCGCTTTGCCAAGTGGCGCGCGGTCGTTTCACCAGCCGCCGGCCTTCCCAGCCGGGACTGTCGCGAGGCCAACGCCCACGCCTTGGCGCGCTATGCCGCGTTGTGCCAGGAAGCCGGGCTCGTCCCCATTGTCGAACCGGAAGTTCTGATGGCCGGCGACCACACGCTGGAGCGATGCGGGGAGGTCACCGAGGAGACGCTCCGGTGCGTCTTCATGGAGCTCAGCACACAGGGCGTCATGCTGGAGGGAATGATCCTGAAGCCCAACATGGTGCTGCCAGGACAAGGGTGCGCCAGGCAGGAAACGGTGACGGAAGTGGCCGTCGCGACGGTGCGATGCCTGCGCCGAGTCGTGCCCGCCGCCGTTCCGGGGATCGCATTCCTGTCGGGCGGTCAGTCCGCCGAGTTGGCATCCGCCCGGTTGAACGCGATGAATATCATCGCGGCGTCGGCGACGGAGCGGCTGCCGTGGCCGCTGGTGTTTTCGTTTGCGCGCGCGATCCAGCAACCGGCCCTGGAAATCTGGCGGGGCCGGGAATCGCGCGCGGCCGCGGCACAGGATGTTCTCGCGCATCGGGCGCGTTGCAACCAGGCCGCGCTTCATGGTGAATACACAGTGGCGCTGGAGCGGACATGATGCCTGCGAGGGGGACGCGGTTGAGCCTGTATCTGATCCGACATGGCCAGACCGAGTGGTCGCTCTCCGGCCAACACACCGGCCGTACCGACGTTCCGCTGACCGCGCACGGCGAGGACGAGGCGCGCGCCCTCAACCCCTGGCTCACGCGTATTCAATTTGCGCGCGTGTTGACCAGCCCGCGGCAACGCGCGCGACGGACGTGCGCGCTGGTCGGCTTGGCGCCACAGGCGGAAGTCGAGCCGGACCTGGCCGAGTGGGACTACGGCGACTACGAAGGCATGCTGTCGTCAGACATTCGTATCAAGCGGCCGGGCTGGAACGTCTTTCGGGACGGCTGTCCCGGCGGCGAAATGCCGGAGCAGGTGTCCGCCCGCGCCGACCGGCTGATTGCGACTCTGGACACGATGGACGGCAACGTCGCGCTTTTCTCCCATGGTGAATTCGGACTGGCTTTGACGGTGAGATGGATTGGATTGCCGGTGACCGAAGGACAGCATTTTCTGCTGGGAACGGCATCGCTCAGTATCCTGAGCTACAACCCCGCTCATCCTGAGGTGCGGGTGATCGCGCTGTGGAACGCGACTCCGGCGTTTCTGGCGTCGGGCGATGGCATGAGGCGACGTGAGGGTCGGGCACAAGGCGGCCGGCAGTCCCTCTCGGACTGAAATGGAAGCCGAGCGGCAAGGGCACAAAAAAGAACGATGTTCGAATTCATTGAGGGCCTCAGCGTGCCTTCGTTAGCCAAAAGCCCCCTTTGAGCTGGAAGACGTGATCATCATTGGCCCGAGCCCGGCGGCGGGACCGGTGAGAGGGTCGTGCTGGAGGCAGGCGCCGGAATGGCGTCCGCGTCCGCCGGCGGTTTGAGGTTCACCAAGGCCCATTGGGCGCACAGCATGCCGGCGAGGAGGAG